>OIEK01000042.1_pt1 | contig 108368 bp, 107 predicted proteins | sample 1581821 | NCBI WGS metagenome assembly OIEK01 (sample SAMN03281017, study PRJEB24777) | human gut metagenome | isolation source: fecal sample PR221 from 1 month old male Chinese infant, caesarean... | reverse complement strand
TTCCGTCATAGTCGAAAAACAAAAGATTCTATAGAAATGCTAATGTTAGTGAGGGCAACTGTGGTATAATGAAAAGTAAATGATTAGGAGGTTGTGAATGGAACGCATTCGAATGATAGGCCTTGGAAAATCGTTTGGAGTGCGCCAAGTATTTTCCAATGTGTCCTTTGAGTTAAAAGAAGGTGATCGACTCGCCTTGGTAGGCCCTAATGGGGCTGGAAAATCTACCTTGTTAAAGTGCATATTAGGCTATGAAGAGCTGGATGAAGGTAATGTAGTCAAGTCGCCTGTTGCTAGTATTGGCTATTTACAACAAGATGTAAATCTGGGGGATGATAGCCTTGCTACGGAAATAGAAAAGGCTTGGGCCGATGTTCATGCATTGGAAAAACAATTAAAAGAACTCACTAGTCGATTGGAATCTGAAGAGGCTAGCGAATCGGATTTACAACGCTTAGATTATTTACAGAATCGTCTAGAATGGTTAGGCGGGTATGACTACGAGCAAAAGACAAAGCGCATAGTCTATGGTCTTGGTTTTACTGACGATGACTTAGATAAGCCGGCTAATGCATTTTCAGGTGGTCAAAAAACACGTATTAACTTAGCTAAAGCATTAGTACGTAGTCCTGATTTTTTATTCTTGGACGAACCGACTAACCATTTAGATATGGATATGCTTGAGTGGTTAGAGGGTTATTTATCTGCCTATCAGGGTGGAATTCTCATTGTAAGTCATGATCGGTATTTTTTAGACCGTATTGTCACAGGTGTTGTAGAGTTAGATAATCACAAAGCCACAACCTATCGCGGTAACTATAGTCGGTATATTCAACAACGGGATGAACGCTTAAAGGCAGATATGGTGGCTTATGAAAAGCAACAGGAGTATATTAAGAAAACAGAGGCTTATATAGATAAATACCGTGCTGGTATCAAGTCTAAAATGGCTCGTGGTCGTCAGTCTCAACTCAATCGATTAGAGCGTTTAGAGGCACCTGTTACTTCACATCATTTACAATTTTCTTTTCCTCCCGCAGCGATGAGTGCTGACAAAGTTTTAGTCTTAGATCATTTATCTGTAGGATATGGTGAAAGTCGTATTATTAATGATATCTCTCTTGTTGTTCGACGTGGTGAATCCGTAGCACTTATCGGGCCTAATGGAGCTGGTAAGTCTACACTGGTGAAAACTATTGTAGGAGAATTATTCCCTGAAAACGGTCATGTAGATATTGGCAATCGGGTACAAGTGGGTTACTTCTCACAAGAGCACGAAGAGTTGCACGATTCTTGGCAGGTAGTAGAAGAGATTATGAATCACTTTAACTACAGTGAGGATAAGGTGCGTAATGTGCTTGGGTCGTTTTTATTTAAAGGGGATGATGTATTTAAGCTAGTAGGTGAATTATCGGGTGGTGAGCGCGCTCGTTTAGCTTTGCTTAAGTTATTTCTTCAAGGCGATAATTTCCTAATTTTAGATGAACCGACAAACCATTTAGATATTCCTACACGAGAAATCGTAGAAAAAGCATTACAACAATTTGAAGGGACTTGCTTTATTATTTCTCATGATAGATACTTCTTAGATCAAGTTTCTACAAAAACAGTAATTTTAGATGAAGGTAGAATTACAGAGTACCTCGGTAATTATTCATACTATAAGGAAAAGCTGAAAGAGCAAGAAGACTTATTAGCATTAGTTAATGAGAAAAACTCTAAGAGCAGTAAGCGTGATAGTAAAGCTACTCCTACTAATGAGTCAATGCTTTCAGCATCAGAAACTATAGAGGAAAATCAGAAGAAGCCAAATGCTTATATGGTAGAAAAACAATTAGCTGAGGTAGAAGCTGAAATTGCTCGTTTAGAGGCGACGATGAAGATGTATGAAGTGCAATTAGCGAATCCTGTAGTTCAGCAAGATTTAGATGAAATGTCTAAAATTTCCATACAAATTGAAGCGACTCAAACTGAGTTGGACTCATTATATGAGAAGTGGGAACGGCTATGTGAATAGCTTTTTAATGTATATATTATTAAGAAATTAAAATCATTTTCTTTTAATTGACAAAAGATTGAAATTTCTCATAATATAGGTATAGAATTAAAGTTTTATGTTTTAAAGGAAGGGTGTAACATGAATAAATCCATGTTAAAAAAAGCAGCCATTTTTGGCCTTGCTGGTGTAATGGCAGTTGCTGCTGGTTGTGGCAGCAATAAAGATGCAGGTAATGCAAATAGCAATGAAGCTAAAATCGCATTGTTGACAACAACAACTGGTGGTGCAGCAGCATATGGTGAGTCCATTAAAGCTGGTGCAGAATTGGCAGTAAGCGAAATCAATGCTGATGCAAATGCTGTAAAAATTAACTTATTAGTAGAAGATACTAAAGGTGATAAAAACGAAGCAATTAATGCAATGAATAAAGTAATTTCTAAGGATAAAGTTGTAGCTGTTATCGGCCCAATGTTATCTGGTGAAATGATGGCAGCTGGTCCTGTAGCAAACAAAAGTAAAATCGTAGCTCTTGGTACATCTACAACTGCTGAAGGTATTACAGATATCGGCGATTACATTTTCCGTAATGCTGTACCTGAATCCTTGGCAGTAGATACTGCAATTAAAGAAGCACATAAAACTTTAGGCTTCAAAACTGCAGCTATTATGTACTCCAACAATAATGACCAAATGGTATCTGTAAATAATACAGCTCGTAAAGCATTGGAAGCTGTAGGCGTACAAATCGTTGATACCGAAACATTTGCCGATAAAGATACCGACTTTTCTGCGCAATTAACTAAGATTCAACAAGCTAATCCAGATGTAATTGTTGTTGCATCTCTTTATCAAGAAGGTGCTCTTATCATGAAAAAAATGCGTGAAATGGGTATGAATCAACCTGTAGTTGGCTCCAATGGCTTCAATAGCCCACAATTCATTAAAATTGCAGGTGCTGCAGCTGATGGCGTTATCGTAGGTACACCTTGGTTCCCTAACAAAGACGATCAAAAGGTAAAAGATTTCCGTAAAGCTTATAAAGATAAATACGGTAAAGAACCAGACCAATTCGCAGCTCAAGCTTATGATGCGGTATACCTCTATGAAGCAGCTTTGAAAAAAGCAGGTTCCACTACAGATCGTGAAAAATTCCGAGAAGCTTTGAAAAATATTGCTGACTTTGTTGGTGTAACTGGTCAATTCAAGTTCAACGAAAAACGCGACCCTTCCATGGAAGTTCAAGTTTTACAAATTAAAAACGGTCAATTTGACGCATTAAAAAAATAAAAGTTGAGGTAGTATAGTGTTTTTACAACAATTAGTTAACGGGTTAACCCTCGGTAGCTTATATGCTGTACTCGCTATTGGCTTAACACTTGTGTTTGGCGTTTTAAATATCATCAACATGGCACACGGAGGCATCTTTATGATAGGTGCCTTCGTTGGTCTTTTTATGGTAACTGTTTTTGACGTTAACATTTTTGTAGCCCTTATCGTAGCTATGGCTGTCGGTGCTATCCTTGGTTATATTTTAGAATTTGTGGCGCTTCGTCCACTACGCAAGAAAAAGGTGTCTCACTTGGCACCACTTATTAGTACCATTGGTGTTTCTATTTTCCTTGAAAGTTTGGCATTATTGCTTTGGGGCCCTCAAACTAGATCGATTCCCACCAGACTATATTGGTGGCCTAATCGACTTTGGAGCTTTCAAAATTTCCATGGTACAAATTATTGGCTTAGGCGTTTCTATTGTTTTAATGCTGATTCTTAATATAGTTATTAAGAAAACTAAGATTGGTAAGGCTATTCGCGCTGTATCTATGAGTACGGAAACAGCAGCTCTCTTGGGTATTAATCCAACAATGATTATATCTGTTACAGTTATGATTGCATCTGCTTTAGGTGCTGCTGCAGGCGTGTTGGTAGGCTTGTCCTTTAATGCTATTGAGCCTACGATGGGGGTTATTATAGGCTTTAAAGGCCTTGCAGTACTTATCTTAGGTGGCCTTGGTAATATTACAGGTGCCATGGTTGGCGGCTTCATTTTAGGCGTAGCAGAAATCTTCTCTGTTGCATATGGCGCATCTACATTCCGTGATGCTGTGGCCTTTGGTCTCATCATCCTATTATTATTCTGGCGCCCACAAGGCTTGTTTGGATCTAAAGATAAAGGGGGGAGACCATAATGGATTTATTGAACCCGTATTATCTACAGATCGTGATGTTTTTCATCATCAATGCCATCATGGGTATTTCAATTTATTTCACACTTGCAAGTGGTCAGCTTTCTTTAGGGGCTGCTGGCTTTATGAGCGTTGGTGCATATGTAGGCGCTATCCTTTCTTTGAAAGCTGATTTGCCTATCGTTTTAGGCATTATCATTGGTGGTTTAGTTGCTAGCCTTGTATCCGTTATTATCGGTTTACCAACAACACGTCTTCGCGGATTATATCTTGCCATTGCTACTCTTGGTTTTGGCGAAGTTGTGCGTGTTATTTTCTTGAATTTGGATATTACTAATGGTGCATTAGGCCTTTCTGGTATTCCATCCATTCCTCAAGAATTAACAAACTTAGCCTATGAACTTGATATCGATGGTTTAATGGGCATTGATGCTGTTGCATGGGGCAATCTAATGGCTATCATTATTTTGTTAGCTATTTTAGTATTGATTATTGCCTTTTGTGTACGAATCAATAATAGTCGTGTGGGCCGTGCCTTTGCAGCGATTAAGGCTGATGATCATGCAGCAGAATTGATGGGGATTAACGTTGTATACTATAAGATGATGGCCTTTATCATTGGTGCTTTCATCGCTGGTATTGGCGGTGGTTTGTATGCGCATATTACAAACTTTATCAATCCTACAGACTTTAGTTACCATAAGGTAGTACAAATCTTATTATTCCCTGTATTTGGTGGTTCTAATGTAGTATGGGGTTCCGTATTAGGTTCCTTTATTCTTACATTATTGCCAGAAGTATTGCGTTTCTTATCCGATTATCGGGACATCATCTATGGTGCATTACTAGTCATTTTGATGGCAGTTCGTCCAGATGGTATTCTGACAGAATCGATGGTAGACAAAATTAGTCGCAAATTAGGCTTTAAAAAGGCTCCATATATTCCTGAATCACAAGTATTGACAGAACGTTTTGAAGCATATAAACGCAAACAACAAGAAGAAAAACAAGGATAGGAGGGAACTGAATGCTATTAGAATTAAATGACGTAAGTAAAAGCTTTGGTGGCGTTGCAGCCCTCACAGGAGTATCTTTTGGCGTTAAACAAGGTGAAGTATTTGGTGTTATTGGCCCAAATGGTGCTGGTAAGACGACACTGTTCAACTTGATTACAGGTGTATTCCCAGTAAGTTCGGGCGAAATTGTTTTTGATGGTATGTCTGCTGTAGGGATTAAGCCTCATAGAACTGTTGAAATGGGTATTGCTCGTACATTCCAAAATATTCGTCTCTTTGGCAATATGACAGCTCTTGAAACTGTATTAACCGGTATGCATTGTCGCACTGGCTCTGGATTCCTATCTAGCTTCTTGAAAACAAAACGTCAACGTATTGAAGAAGAACGTTGCCGTGGTATTGCCTATGAGTTTTTAAAGCTTGTAGGGCTTGAAGAAGATGCGGAAGAGGTTGCCACATCATTACCGTATGGTAAGCAACGTCGTCTTGAAATTGCCCGTGCCTTAGCGACACATCCTCAGTTAATCTTGCTTGATGAACCGGCAGCCGGTATGAATGATAGTGAAACTGAAGTTTTGCGTCAATTGATTGGCAAGATTCGTGATCTAGGTATTACCGTTGTGGTTATTGAACATGCCATGGAATTGATGATGAATATCTGTGATCGTTTGGTAGTACTTAACTTTGGCAAGAAAATTGCCGAAGGTACACCTCAAGAAATTCAAAATAATGAAGCTGTAATTGAAGCATACTTAGGTAAAGAAGAGGTGTAATATGTTAAAACTAGAAAATATTGTGGCTGGTTATGGACATATTACAGCCCTAAAAGATATAAGCCTAGAGGTTCCACAAGGTTCGATTGTATCTCTTATTGGTGCTAATGGTGCTGGTAAGACTACTACGATGAAGACTATTATGGGACTTGTAAAACCCACATCTGGTCGAGTGATTTTTGAAGGTCAAGATATTACGAGTCGTCAAACTCATCAAGTTGTACAGAATGGTATCTCTTTAGTTCCTGAAGGGCGTCAAATACTACAAGATATGAGTGTTTATGAGAACCTTGAAATGGGTGCTTATACACGTAAAGATAAAGAAATCGAAGCAGATATCAAAAAGGTATTTAAACGATTCCCTATTCTTGATGAACGAAGCTATCAATTGGGTGGTACTTTATCTGGTGGTCAACAGCAAATGCTAGCTATTGGCCGTGCACTTATGGCTCGTCCAAAGTTGTTATTACTAGACGAACCATCTATGGGGCTTGCGCCTTTAGTAGTAAATGAGATTTTTGAAACCATTAAAGAAATTAGTGCCGATGGAACAACAGTTCTTTTAGTAGAACAAAATGTACGTCAAGCATTGAAGATTGCTGATTATGCGTATGTTTTAGAGACTGGTAAAATGGTATTATCTGGATCTGCTGATGAAGTTCGCCATAATCCTCGTGTTATGGAAGCTTATTTAGGCGGTCGTGTTGAATAAGTAATTATATAAAGCGATCATTATTGTCAAAACTTTGAATAAGGTGTATATACTAGATTTCTAGTATATACACCTTATTTTTTATCACTAATTCTGATAGAAATAGCAGCACTATGTGAGCTGATAATGAAGTGAGTTTATAAATTTTTTATTATTTTTAAAATAATCAATAATAAATCTAGTGAATTAAGAATGAAAAAAGCAAATAATAATTAATGAACATATATTGAAAATACTGTATTTTTAGGGAATTGTTGTTGAAGATTATATGAAGTTCGCCTGGAAGATACTAGATTTGTAGAAGTATATTTAAAAAAATGATAAAATAGCATGACTGATTTTTTAGATATAAGATACATCAATAATTAAGTGATGAATTAAATAAGTTGAATAAAAAAGAGGTAAGTATGAAGAAGAAACAGTATATGATGATGGCTACATTCTTATGTACTACAACAATGGCTATGGCTGCACCAGTTAATATAAATACTAATCAGCCTTATAATGCTAAGAATGGACAAATGGAAGGCCATGCACCATTGGAAAATAGTGCATCTGTAATTAGCTCTGATAAAGAATATCGTCTGCGTCAAGGCGATGAACTGAATATTCAAGTGGTTCAGCAGGCAGAGCTTGGTACACGTAATGGTAATGACATTGTGTATACCGTCAGACCAGATGGATATGTATCGTTTCCTATGGTTGGTGCTGTAAAAGTAGATGGCTTAACTGTAGATGAATTTACAGCTGAATTACAGCAAGGTTTGTCTCGTTATATCATTAATCCTGATATCACAGTAAATGTATCGAAATTGGGCGGTGTTCGCGTATATGTATTTGGTGAAATTAATAAGCCTGGCGCCTATACGTTGACTAAATCTAGTACAGTTATTGATGCGATTGGGGCTGCAGGTAGTTTTAACTGGGATACAGCAAAGAAGAAAATTTACTTGATTCATCAAGATAATCCAGAGAAACCCATTCCTATCAATTTAAATCGTATTTTACAAACTGGAGATATGTCTGAAAACTACATCATGCGTGAAGGTGATATTCTTTACTTAACTAAGAATAGTCGTATCAACTTTGCTCGTGATATTGCTCCAATCTTAACAGGGGCTTATATGGTATCACGAATAGGTAAGGATTAAAGATAAGGCGATATCTATCATATAAGGGGGCGTTTTTTTGCGTTCATATTTATTACCATCCATATTGTTTATTACCGATATTGTGACGATTGTAATCGTTGCTTTTATCAGTCTTTTTATTCGATTTGATGGACACATAGAACCTCAATATATTAATCAAATGGTGGATGCACTTCCGTTATTACTTATTTCGTATATGTTGATGTTCTTGATAATGCATTTATATACACGTATTTGGCGCTATGCAGGGATGCGAGAGGTATTAGCAGTATTTGTAGCGACTACAATTGGTACGGCTTTATTCTATTCCTCTATGTTTGTATTTGGTAAGTCATTACCACGTTCTGTCTATTTTATTACATGGTTCCTCACTACAGGTGCTGTTGGTATGGGACGTATGTTGCTTCATTATGTGGCACTTCACTATAGCAGTGGGGACGATGGTGAAAGTGGCCAAGTGAATACATTGATCATAGGCGCCGGTGATGCAGGTGCAACTATAGCTCGTGAAATTGAACGATATCATAAGCGTTCTCGTCGAGTGATTGGTTATGTTGATGATGACATGTTTAAACATAATCGTCTTATGAATGGTTTTAGAATTCTCGGTAATCGTGAAGATATTCCAGCATTAGTTGCTAAATATAAGGTAGAAGAAATTATTATTGCCATGCCTTCCGTGAAGCGAGATATTATTCAAGAAATCATGGAAATCTGTTCTCCCTTAAAATGTAAAATCAATATTTTACCGGGGATGTATCAATTACTTGATGATGAAGTTCTTGTATCTCATTTACATCCTGTTTCAATCGAGGACTTGTTGGAGCGTGATGAGATTCAGCTCGACACGTCCAAGGTTGAAACATATCTTAAGGATAAAGTGGTTTTAGTTACTGGTGCAGGGGGCTCTATTGGTTCTGAAATTTGTCGTCAAGTTTTACGTGTAAAGCCTAAAAAGCTATTGCTTCTAGGTCATGGTGAAAATAGTATTTATCTTATTCATCAAGAATTGCGCAATATTGCGCCCCAAGATACCTTGGTTCCAATCATTGCAGATATTCGCGATAAGAATCAATTAGAACAAATTTTCAAAAACTATAATCCTGATGTAGTATTTCATGCGGCAGCTCACAAACATGTGCCTCTTATGGAAATCCAGCCAATTGCTGCGGTATTAAATAATATTTATGGTACTCGTAATGTTGCGGATGTAGCCGGAGCTCATGGGGTAGATCGATTTGTTATGATTTCCACGGATAAAGCGGTGAATCCAACTAGCGTTATGGGCGCTACAAAACGGGTTGCTGAAAAAGTTGTACTTGGTATGAATCACACATATGATACTAAGTTTATAACAGTTCGTTTTGGTAATGTACTTGGTAGCCGTGGTTCGGTTATTCCTTTATTCCGTAAACAAATTGAAGCAGGTGGTCCTGTAACCGTTACAGATCCAGAAATGACACGTTATTTCATGACTATTCCTGAAGCCAGTCAATTAGTACTTCAAGCTGGTGCCATGGGGAATGGAGGAGAAGTGTTCCTTTTGGATATGGGTGAACCGGTTAAAATTGTCGATTTGGCTAAGAATATGATTCGCCTTTCTGGCTTTGAGCCTAATAAGGATATTCGTATTGAATTTACTGGCTTACGTCCAGGTGAAAAGTTATATGAAGAACTATTAACTGCCGGAGAAGGTACGAATACTACTACGCATAAGAAAATTTTTGAAGCAGCTCTAGAAGATGTTGATCAAGAATGGCTGAGTCGTGAAATAGAGCGCTTTGATACATGTAAAACCGATATAGATGTGATTAATGTATTGCAGGATATCATTCCTACATACGATCCAAATCATAATGTATAGGTCGTGGATGATACATTTATTACCCGATATATGTATAAGACTATTTTAATTTTGATACATTGTGCCTTTATTGAGAGGGTTAGGTACAGTTAATATTCTAAGTGGGAGAGACCCTGTTGTTTGTATACTTTTACAGAAAGGGGTATATGGGTGGAACAAATTATTGATTTAAAAGAGGTAGGCAGAGTCCTCATTAAAAAGCGCAGTAAAATTATTAATATTACGGTAGCATGTATGGTTTTAGGTGGTGCGTATGCCTTTCTTGCACCATCTACATATCAATCTACATCGATGTTGCGCATTAAACAAGCTCAAGGTTTGAGCAATTCTGTATTATCTAGTGCTAATGCCTATTCTGATTCTATGTCTCGTCAATTGATGAACACAGATGCAGAAATTTTAAAAAGTCGTAATGTAGTAGAGCCAGTAATTACTGCTATAGAAGATCCTGAAGGTACCGGTAATGCGCCAACATATGAAGATTTTGTTAAAACTCGCATTGAAACTAAACCGTATAAAGAAACCGAGTTATTACAAGTAAGCGTAACTGGTAAGAGCCCTGAGCAAGCACAAGAAGCTAATCAATTACTTATTGATACCTTCTTGAAACGTCTTGCCGAAATTTCTCATGTTGAACAACGAACTACTCGTGAATTCTTACAAAAACGCGTTGTTACTGCAAAATTTGAATTAGAGCAAGCAGAAAATAAATTGCAACAATTCCAAGTAGATAATAAGGTGTACTCTACAGCTGATCAGATGAAAGGCTTAACTGATAAGATTACTCTAATTGATCGTGAGAAGGCTCAAAATCAACTCGATTTAGAAACGGCACAAGCTGCACTTGGCAGTATCAATGAGCAATTAGGTTCTGCAGGTAAAAGCATCGCTGATAGTGCTACGGTTCAAGCCTACAAGGGTCAGTTAGCAGATTTAGAATCTCGTAAAGCTTCTTATATTGGTAAATATACTGATGAACATCCTGCGATGAAAGAAATTAATCAACAAATTGAAGAAGCTAAAAGTGGTCTAAATGCTGAAATCAACGCTATTGCCTCTCAACAAGCACCTTCAAGCAACTCTGCACAACAAGGATTGCTAGCGGATAAGTTCAAAAATGAAGCTGCGTTAGCTGTAGCTCAAGGTAAACAATCTACATTAGCTGAGTTAGATAAAGCAAACGAAGAAGCTATAAAGGGATTACCTGAAAAAGAACGCGGTTATATCCAAGCAAAACGTGATGTAGATGTGGCACAAGATATCTATCAAATGCTATCCACTCGCTTAGAAGAAGCGAAGGTAGCAGAGGTTATGGTACCAAATGAAGTTCAAATCGTAGATGCTCCAACATTACCAGAAAAAGCAATTGCGCCGCGTAAAGTACTTATTTTATTAGGCGCTGCCATTTTAGGGGTCCTCTTTGGTTGTCTCTATACATTGGTCCAATTCTTCGGTAATCGCAAAGTCCAATCTGTACAAGAGATTAATGACATCCTTGGCATTCAAAACTTGGGCGTGATTCCAAATCATAAAGAAGTAGAATACGAAGAGCCTAGTAATCGTTTCGTAGCATTGTTGCGCAAAGTGAGAGGTTAATATGATTAGACTAATTTCTAATGAACGTGGTGATACACCACTTGTGGAAGCATACCGTACATTGCGTAGCAATCTTCAATATGTATGTAACCAATATAAGTGTAAGCTTATTTGTATTACCGCAGCCACTAGTTGTGAAGGCACTTCTGAGGTGGCTGCTAATACTGCATTAGCTTTATCTAAAAATAATAATAAAGTTCTTCTAGTAGATGGTAATCTACGTAATCCAACACAACATATAGCCTTTAATGTACAAAATAAGGGCCTTACAAATGCGGTGGTGATGGATGAAGATTTGACGATTCATCGTAATGTAGTGCCTCATTTGGATGTTCTTACGGCGGGTGAAGTTGTTGAATATCCATCTGATATTGTAGATTCTAGCAAATTACCTGCGATTTTTGAGTATGTACGTGATGAATATGATGTGATTATCATAGATACACCACCCGTATTGTCTGTTACAGATGCGGTTGTATTGGCAGAAAAATCAGATGGTGTTGTGTTAGTTGTTAAAAATGAAGTAGCTAGTCCAAAAGATTTGATTGAAGCTAAGAAACGGCTTTCACAAGTAGGTATTTCTCTTTTAGGATCTATCGTAATTGATGCTTAATATAACTGTTTTAATCAGTATTCTATGTGATAAATCAAACGTATCAATATGGTACAGAAAGTATTGAGGTGATTTATATGAGAATTAATTTTTCTCCTCCAGATATTACAGAGTTAGAAATCAATGAAGTCGTTGAAGCCTTAAAAAGTGGGTGGATTACGACGGGTCCTCGTACTAAAGAATTAGAAAAAAAGATAGCTCATCAGTTAGGTACACCTAAATCCGTTTGTTTAAACTCTGCTACGGCAGCGCTTGAAATGTCTCTTCGTGTATTGGGTATTGGACCTGGAGACGAAGTCATAACTAGTGCTTATTCTTATACAGCTAGTGCGAGTCCTGTAGTTCATGTAGGTGCTACCTTAGTACTCGTTGATACACAGAAAGATGCTTATGAAATGGATTACGATGCAGTCGCTCGCGCTATTACACCAAAAACAAAAGGCAATCATCCCTGTAGATATTGCGGGGGTGCCTTGTGATTATGATCGCTTGCGTTCCATTGTAGAGGAAAAGAAATCTCTCTTCACACCATCTAATGATATTCAAAAAGCATTAGGCCATATCCCTATTGTGGCTGATTGTGCTCATTCCTTTGGTGCATCTTATAAAGGAGTATCAACAGGTAATGTTGCAGATTTTAGTAGTTTTTCCTTTCATGCAGTAAAAAATTTTACTACTGCTGAAGGCGGCTGTGCTACATGGCGTCATATAGATGGTATTGATGATGAAACTATTTACAAGCAATTCCAATTGCTATCTTTGCATGGTCAAGATAAGGATGCTCTTGCAAAAACAAAAGCAGGTGCTTGGGAATATGATATTAAAGGTACCTATTATAAATGTAATATGACGGATATCATGGCGGCTATTGGGCTAGCTCAATTTGAAAGATACCCAAAACTTTTGGCACGTCGTAAAGAAATTATCGAAGCTTATGATACAGCATTTAAGGATTTACCTGTTACATTGTTGAACCATTATACAGATGAGCATGAGAGTAGTGGTCACTTGTATTTAGTCCGTTTAGATGGCCGTGATGCGGAATATCGAAATAAGGTTATAGAAGCTATGGCTGAGGCTGGCATTGCAACGAATGTTCACTATAAGCCAATTCCAATGCATACGGCTTACAAAAACTTAGGCTTTACAATCGATGACTATCCAAATGCTTATGACCAATTTAAGAATGAAATTACATTGCCACTTCATACGCTCCTTACAGATGAAGAAGTGCAATATATCATTGAACAGTTTAAAAGGATTATTACCGAATGCTAGTAAAGAACTTTCATGATCTACCACAAGAGCTACAGTGTGAAGCGGTTCGTCCCTATTTTGAAATATTAAATCAAAGACGTACAAGCCTTCTTTGTAAAAGCATTTTTGACCGCGTAATGGCAGCGGGACTGCTTATTACATTAAGTCCTGTATTTTTGGTACTAGCCATCATGATTAAACGAGATAGTGAGGGAGAGGTTTTTTTCCGTCAAACTCGAGTGACACAGTACGGTCGCACCTTTGGCATCTATAAATTTCGTACTATGGTAAAAAATGCAGAATCTTTAGGATCACAAGTGACGTCGCAAAATGATATGCGTGTCACTAAGGTCGGAAATATGCTTCGCAGCTGTCGCCTCGATGAATTGCCTCAGCTTATCAATATCCTTTTAGGCGATATGAGTTTTGTTGGTACAAGACCTGAGGTTCCACGTTACGTGTCTGCTTATACAGATGAAATGAAAGCTACCTTATTATTACCAGCTGGGGTTACCAGTAATGCCAGTATTACTTATAAGGATGAAGATCAACTTTTACAAAATGCTCAAAATATTGATGAAGTCTATATAAATGAGGTTTTACCGGGCAAGATGGCTTGGAATTTAAAGAGTATTAAGGAGTTTTCTTTTTTACAAGATATAAAAACGATGATTGATACAGTATTAGCTGTATTACGTTGAAAGAGGTCCCTATGAGTACATCTATGACAAAGGAAATACAAGAAAAAGAGCTGAATATGTTGCTGTACTTTAAAGAGTTCTGTGATAAACATAATTTGCGCTTTTATCTTTGCGGCGGTGGTCTCATTGGGGCTATTCGGCATAATGGATTTATCCCTTGGGATGATGATTTAGATCTATTTATGCCTCGTCCAGATTATGAAAAGTTAGCTAAATTATGGCCAAAATATGCTGACACTGAACGATTTACGTATTGTCGTACTGATCGAGATCACATCTATCATGATGCAGGTGCATCTATAAGAGATAATAATACGACCTTTATTAATCGTCATAGTATGCATGAAGATGTTTGTCATGGTTTAGCACTTGAAATTATGCCTATTGATGGCTGTGCACCCGGCAAAATTAGTCGTTTATTGCAATTGATGTGGGCCATGACGTTTGCACTCTTTAATGCGCAGCGTTTACCAGATAATAAAGGGCCTACATATCGCGCTTTAGCTGGTTATATTTATAAAATCTTTTCAAGTCAATCTATACGCTATCATATTTGGCGATTTGCAGAAAAGAGAATGACTCAATACGACTTTGATACGAGTGATGAGTGTACGGAGTTAATCGGTAGCTTAAAAGGTATGAAGCTACGTCATCCTAGAGAGGACTTTGCTTCTGTTGTATATAAAGACTTTGAAGGTCATCAAATACCTGTTATGAAAGGGTATGAGAGATATTTGCATCTCATTTGGGGCGACTATATGCAATTACCACCTGTAGAGCAACGTGTAGCAAAACATGATGCAGTATTTGCTGATTTACACACACCTTACAAGGAGTATAAAGGCATACATTATGCTAAGAAAGAAGCTCAACCATAAGGAGGGCCTATGAAACGAATAGCAGTAATCTTTGCGGGTGGCGTAGGTGCTCGTATGAAAAAACCAGTAAGACGCCAAAACAATTTTTAGAATGGAACGGTAGACCGATTTTGATTCAAACCTTAGATGTATTTGAACAAACGAAGACTATTGATGGGATTGTTCTTGCCTGTAAAGTAGAATGGATTGATCATACTAAACAACTCATAGAAAAGGCGGGGTTACAAAAGGTATTATCCATTGTGCCTGGTGGTGAAAGTGCTTTGGAATCCCAATATAATGGGCTAGTAGAGGCTAAGCGTTTATTCCCTGATGACGCGGTGACTGTATTGATTCATGATGGGGTTCGTCCACTTGTAGATAACTCTACCATAGAGAGAAACATAGAATCTGTTGAGTCAAAGGGTTCTGCCATTACTGTTACTCCAGCTATCGAAACGGTTATGGTTACCCAAAATGGTTCTATTAACCGCATTTTAAATCGTAATGAATGTCTTATGGCTAAAGCTCCGCAGAGTTTTAAGATTGGATGATATTATATCAGTTCATAATCGTGCAAAAGATGAGGGCATTCATGACTTATTGATTCCGCATCGATGATGATGCACTATGGTTATACTTTATACCCTGTGTTAGGGGAAACTGAAAATATAAAGATTACAACTCCATCTGATTATTATATGTTCACAGGGATTATTAAAAATCGTGAGCTAGGAGGATTAAAAGATGAGTAATTCCGTTATTCAACGCGAGTTAACGGCTTTAGTACAGGAAAAAAATTACTTTCATTTCCTCCGTCATCAAAGTATTCTTATAACTGGTGCAACGGGGCTTATTGGATCTATGTTTATAAAATTACTTATACTTGCCAATGAGACTCATGACCTAGATTTAAAAGTGATTGGTCATGTGCGAAGCCATGAAAAGGCAAAAAATATTCTTGGTGAGTATTTAGACAATAAGTCGTTAACCCTAGTAGATGGCTCATTAGAATCTATTGATGTGCCATGTGATTATATTTTGCATGGTGCTGCACCGACACAGTCTAAGTTTTTTGTAGAATATCCAGTAGAAACTATCCGTACCTCTATTTATGGTACAGAGGCCATACTTGAGTTAGGTCGCCGTCAAAAGGTAAAGAAACTAGTTTACTTATCCAGTATGGAGCAATATGGTGTACCTTATGAATCTGGTCAAGTTATGACTGAAGACCGATTAGGATATCTTGATCACCTAAATGTTCGTAGTTCTTATTCCGAAAGTAAGAGACTATGTGAATGTTATTGCAAGTCCTATGTTGTGGAATATGGCGTGCCTGCTGTAATAGCTAGACTAGCTCAAACCTTTGGACCTGGTGTTCCGGTATCAGATAACCGTGTATTCATGCAGTTTACCAAGAGTGCTCTTAAACATGAAAATATTGTTCTTCATACAAAAGGTGATTCTATGTCGAACTATTGCTACATTACCGATGCATTAACTGGTATTTTAGTCCTTATGAAGGTGGGCGAAGCTGGCGAGGCCTATAATGTATGTCATGATGAGGAGACGCGTTCTATTGCAAGCATTGCTCATTTAGTGGCAACTCATGTTAGCAATGATAAGAGTGAAGTCATCTTTGATATTCCAAACAATGTGCAAGGGCTTGGCTATGCACCGACAGTGCATATGTTCTTAAGTTCTAAGAAGTTAAAATCCCTAGGTTGGCAACCTAAGGTATCAATGGCACAAGCCTATGTAAGACTGGCAGAATATATCCAAGAGGAAGGCTTATGAAAAAGGAAATAATAATTGTCACCATCTCCCTTGGTAACGATGGGGCTGAACGAATCTTAACAGAGTTGGCTCGTCAGTGGGTACATGATGGTCATCATATTACAGTTATCCAAACAAGCCCTAATCGATATGGTAATGAATATGCGTTAGAGGAAGGTATTGAACAAATCGAAATTCATACTACAAGCTCTAATAAAGTCATTCGCTTTATGCAAGAAATAAAAGAACTAATCAAAATCTTAAAGACTAGGCCAAATGCGACATGCTTATCTTTTTTGTCTGCATCGAGTTTTATCTTAGCGATTAGCTCTTGGTTTATAAAAAATCGCATTGTGTTTTCTGAGCGCAATAATCCACGTAAAGTTCCCATTGGTTGGCATCAACAAGCATTGCGCAACTTTGCCTTTAGATTTGCAGATGCACTAGTATTTCAGACGGAAGATGCTCGTTCTTATTTTCCAAAATCTGTGCAAAATCGTGGTGTTATTATTCCCAATCCTATTAATGGTAAATTGCCGCCACCCATAGAAGGGGAACGAGAAAAGACAATCGTTACAGCTTGTCGTTTGCATCCACAAAAGAATTTGCCTATGATGATTAATGCCTTTAGTATGTTGGCAGATGAGTTTCCAGAATATAAACTCGTTATTTATGGTCAAGGTGTATTAGAGGATGAACTACGAGCTCAAATTAAGTCTCTTAATTTAGAAGATCGCGTTTTATTGCCTGGCTTTGCTAGCAATATTTTAGAAAAGGTAGCTCCTTGTTCCATGTTTGTATCATCTTCTGATTTTGAAGGCATTTCAAATTCTATGTTGGAAGCATTGGGCATGGGGCTGCCGACAGTAGTTACAGACTGTCCTGTAGGCGGTGCTCGCATGGTAATTAAAAGTGGAGAGAATGGTATCCTTGTGCCTGTAGGTGATACGCAGGCTATGTATGAAGCTATGCGCAGTATATTAAAAGATCCTGCACTAGCAGATAGGCTTTCACAGGAAGCAATCAAAGTACGCGATGAATTTCCACTATGGAAAATCGCTAAACGTTGGTTAGAAGTTTTATGAGTTGTAAGGAGGAGAACCATTGAAGTTAAATATTACGGCTCTTGCTGATCGCATGATATGGTTCATAACTCTAATCTTTTTAGTGTTGTCGTTGACCATTTCCTTTGCTCTTGGCGAAGCGAACTATGGTGCGTATGTATTATTTGTATGCTTATTTGGTCTCATCATTTTTTATCTTATACGAGAACAGGGTGTTATAAAACTGCGGTTTAATTGGATACATGCTTATATGTTGATTTTTATTGGTGCTTGTTATCTAAGTGCGATTAATGCCACAGATGTTTCCGTAGCTATGAGCCGAAGTTTTGATATGGTCAAGATATTCTTTATGCTCATCATTTTATACATGTGTTATCAAGATAAGAAATCGGTGGATACATTATTAAAGATTGGCATGTGGACAGGCTATATAGTTTGTTTCTATACTGTTTATTTCTACGGTTTAGACTATTTTATTACTGTTTTATCATCCTCAGCACGTATTGCTAATGATGCATTGAATGCGAATACGGTAGGGCTATTGGGTGCCAATGCTATTGTTATGACCTTGTATTATATGCTATACGATCGTCCTCGTTGGTGGCATATTATTGCATTACCAACACTTGGTATTTTAGCGGCTACAGGTAGTCGTAAGGCCTTAGTTTTTGTCGGTGTTGGTACAGTATTACTCTTTATTTTTAAAAGTTTTCGTAGTGCTAATGCGGTCAATTCTATTGTAAAAGTTATTGGTTCCTTATTAGGTCTTACCATTATAGGTATTGCGGTATTGCAATTGCCGATGTTCTCTGAAGTATTAGACCGAATGTCTAACATGGTAGAAGCCTTTACAGGCACAGGGGGGGACTCATCCACTATTATTCGGTTAGCTTTGGTAGATATTGGATGGGACTTATTTTATCAATCTCCCATAACTGGTGTAGGTATCAATAATCCATCTGTATATACTTTTTTCGTGTATGGCAAAGATAATTACTACTTGCATAACAATTATATTGAGTTATTAGCTGGCACGGGTGTCATTGGTTTACTAGCCTATTATTCAATGTATCTCTATGTGGCTTATAATTTAATTCGCTATCGTGATATCCATAGTAATGAATATATAATGGTACTCATTCTATTCCTTTCACAGATTGTTATTGATATGGGTATGGTTTCTTATGAAAGTAAGAGCACTTATTTTTATATGATGTTGTTTTATTTAGAAGTGCAACTGCTTCGGAAAGGACGAAAACATGAAGTTCAGAAAATTGTGTAATGTTGGCATGTCCTTTCTAACAAAACCTTACTATCGTACGAGGGTATTAATTAAATCGGGTTATTATGACTCTTTGTCTGATGAAGACTTTTTGAAGAAGGTATTTCCTAAGTATATGGGATACCCTTTAGATCTAGAAAATCCAAAAACTTTCAGCGAAAAGTTACAATGGCTTAAGGTTAATTTTAGAGACCCAATACAAACAGTGATGGTTGATAAACATGAAGCTAAACATTTTATTGCTCAACGTGTAGGAAATCAGTATATAATACCTACGATTTCCGTATGGAACTCTGTAGATGATATTGATCTTGATAGATTGCCTAATCAATTCGTTTTGAAATGTACACATGATAGTGGAGGCATCGTTATTTGTAAAGATAAATCAACACTTGATTGGGAAGCAGCAAAAGCTAAATTAAGAACATTCTTAAAACGGGATTATTCACGTATTGCTAGAGAGTGGTCTTATAAGAATGTTCCTCGACGTATTATCGGAGAGGAATATTTGTCGGAGTTAGGTAGCAATGACATATTAGATTATAAGATGTATTGCTTTCATGGTGAACCAAAGTTAACAGTAGTATGTTCTAATCGTTTTTCTAAAACAGGAACGCGTATGAACTTCTATGATATCGATTGGAATCCTATGGGAATTCATTTTGGACATTATCCACCGTTACCTACAGAGTTTCCAAAGCCAGATACATATGGTGAAATGCAACAGGTTGCGATGGAGCTTAGTAAAGGGTGTCCATTTTTGCGTGTTGATTTTTATGAAATTAAAGGGCATCTATTTATTGGAGAATTAACATTTTTTCCTGGTGCTGGATTTGAAAGATTTCGTCCTATGTCAAAGGATTATGAATTAGGAGAGTGGTTACATCTTGAGAATGTACATCGGGGCTGATTTAGTTCCTACGGATATTAATAAAACATTATTTGAAAACGGTAATGGAGAAGCTTTTGTAGGAAAAGAGCTTTATGAAATTTTGAAGCAATCGGATTTAAATGTTTTCAATTTAGAGGTTCCTCTTACTGATATAGAGACACCCATCGTAAAATTTGGTAATAATTTAATTGCGCCTACAAAAACAATTAATGGATATAAGGCATTAGAGCCGTTATTTTTAACACTGGCTAATAACCACTCCTTAGATCAAGGGGGGGAAGGGTTGACGACAACATTAAATTTGTTGAAGCAGCATAAGATTGCTCATGCTGGAGCTGGAGCTAATTTGAAAGAGGCTAAGAAGCCATTTATCTTTGAAAAACGATGATATACGTATTGGATTCTATCTTGTACAGAGAACGAGTTTACTATGGCTACTTGTCATACAATGGGGGCTAATCCTTTTGATGTGCTAGAAAGCTTTGACGAAGTGAAAGTTTTAAAGGCACAATGCGACTACGTCATCGTTCTATATCACGGCGGCAAGGAATTCTATCGCTATCCATCTCCTATGCTACAGAAATATTGCCATAAATTTGTCGATAGTGGAGCGAATCTCGTTATCTGTCAACATAATCATTGTGTAGGGTCTCGCGAAGATTACCAGGGGGGCACTATCATTTATGGACAGGGAAACTTTATTTTTAACTCTGACTTTTATGTAAATCATCAGGAATTTGTGAAAGATGCAATACTAGTTACTATAGACGTAACTAAGGATGATTTTGTGGTGTCTGAATTGCCTATTCGTAGAACCGATAATGGTACACGACTAGCCACAGAAGTTGAAGCTACAGAAACATTAGAGGCTTATAGAAAACGTAGTGAAGAAATTAAAGACCCTCACTTTGTGACTCAAGCTTATAAGGCCTTTGCTGATACACATGTAAAACGTTATTTGCGTGAGTTTTTAGGTAGATCATTTATTGTACGCGCTATTAATGCTTTATTGGGCCGAAAATTGGTAGAACTTATTTTGGGCAAAACGAGTTATTTAGCAATACAAAATTATTTGGAATGTGAAGCTCATCATGAACTATTCTTGAGAGGCATTAAGAATATCAATAAGAAATAATGGATACTAAAATCGTAGCTGCTGCTAAATGGTCTGTTATTACAGAGGTTTTGGCAAAGCTTATCACACCACTGACAAATATAATATTGGCTCATATGTTAGCACCGACTGCATTCGGCATATTGGCGACGATTATGATGGTTATATCTTTTGCGGAAATGCTTGCTGATGCGGGTTTTCAAAAATTTCTTGTTCAGCATGAGTTTGAAAGTACCCAAGATAAGCAAGAGGCCACAGATGTGGCCTTTATTGCCAACCTAGTGTTTTCTCTAGTTTTATGGGGCGCTATCATAATCGGTCGTGATGAATTGGCCGTATTAGTAGGTAATGATGGCTTAGGGATACCTTTAGCCGTGATGGGCGCTATGATTCCTTTATCTGCTTTTAGTAGTGTCCAAATGGCATTGTATCGAAGAGATTTTAATTTCAAGTTTCTTTTAAATATTAGGCTCATAACAATTCTTACACCTATATTGATATCTATACCAATGGCACTTATGGGGTACGATTATTGGTCTTTAATTGCTGGTATGCTAGGGTCTCAGCTATTTACGGCGTTGGCATTATTAAAGAGTCGGAAGAATCAAATTCATCTGTTTTTTAGTAGTCGCGTCTTTATGAATATGTTTAACTATAGTGCATGGTCTTTAGCTGAAGCATTTTCTATATGGCTCACTGCTTGGGTAGATACATTCATTATTAGCCGTTTTTTAGATGCTTATTATTTGGGTATATATAAGATGCCAATGGCTATTGTTACGACTGTAATGGCTATGGCTACAGCATCTTTGGCTCCTGTATTATTCGCGGCTTTAAGTCGTGTGCAAAATAATCAACAGGCCTTTTCGAATACATTCTTTACATTCCAACGCTATATGGCTCTATTTTTGGTACCTCTAGGTGTAGGCTTATTTGTATTTCAAGACTTTGTTGTTCAGCTTTTACTAGGGCCACAATGGACGTTAGCAGGCATTGTATTAGGTTCCTGGGCATTGAGTTCGGCTATTATGACTGTAACAGCTAATTTGATTTCCGAAATATTTCGTGCAAAAGGGATGCCTAATCTATCATTTTGGACTCAAATATTACATCTAGTAGTTTTAATACCAGTTATCTATATTTGTATTCAATATGATTTCAGTACCTTTGTATATGCTCGATCATTAGTAAGAATGGAAATGCTAGCGGCTTCTATGTTGCTACTGGCTTTATTTGTCAATATGAGTGCATTTCGCATAATATCTAATATCAGTGTATATCTCATTACAGCATCTATAGTTGGGTTAATTGCCTATAGTATTTTACATCTCTATGATGCAGTATGGTGGACCGTCGTCTGTATGCTTTTATGTGTTGTATTATATGTGGCTATTTTATACGTCATTCCATCTGAGCGCATAATTATTGCTTCTGGCTATAAAAAAATCTTAAGTAAAGTAAAACGACATAATTAACAGAACTATGAAAGGAGTACATATGCTTTCAAAAAATGTAGATTTAAACAACACGGTAATCCTTGTAACGGGTGCCGCTGGATTTGTAGGGGCTAATCTAGTTATGTCCTTACTATCTGAAGCAGAAGGGACTCAAATTATTGGCATAGATTCTGTTAATGATTACTATGATGTAGCATTGAAAGAGTATCGATTGCAACAGATTGATGAACTTAGCAAAGATAATAAGCATATATGGATTTTTAAAAAAGGAAATATTGCAGATAAGTCCTTTGTTGATGAAATTTTTGCTATCTATAAACCACGAGTTGTAGTGAATCTAGCAGCTCAAGCAGGGGTTCGTTACTCTATTACTAACCCCGACGCCTATATCGAGTCTAATATTATTGGATTTTATAATATTCTAGAAGCTTGTCGTCATTCTTATGACGATGGTGAAAGAGGTGTAGAGCATTTAGTGTATGCATCATCTTCTTCTGTATATGGTGCAAATAAACAAATCCCATACTCTACAGATGATAAAGTAGATAATCCTGTATCTCTTTATGCAGCTACAAAAAAGTCAAATGAGTTATTGGCTTATTCGTATGCTAAATTATATAACATCCCTAGCACAGGGCTTCGTTTCTTCACTGTATACGGCCCTGCAGGTCGTCCAGATATGGCATACTTTGGTTTTACAAATACATTACGTAATGGTGGGACAATTAAAATTTTTAACTACGGCAATTGTAAGCGTGATTTCACCTATATCGATGATATCGTAGAAGGCGTTTCTAAGGTTATGTCTACTGCACCAGAGCGTCGCAATGGTGCGGATGGCTTGCCGGTTCCACCGTACGCTATTTATAATATCGGCAATAGCAACCCAGAAAATTTACTTGATTTTGTGCGCATTCTTTCAGAGGAATTGGTTTCTGCTGGCGTATTGTCAGAAGATTATAATTTTGAGGAGCATAAAGAATTAGTACCCATGCAACCAGGGGATGTGCCTGTTACATATGCTGATACAAGTGCGTTAGAAGCAGATTTTGGCTTTAAACCTAATACAACCTTACGAGAAGGGTTAAAGCGTTTTGCCATATGGTATAAAGATTTCTATATGATGGAGGGCAAATAAATGAAAATTGCAATTGCTGGTACAGGCTATGTAGGCCTTTCCAATGGTGTGTTGTTAGCTCAACACAATGAAGTGGTGGCCCTCGATATCATCCCAGAAAAAGTAGATATGTTAAATCGCAAAGAGACACCTATTGTAGATGCTAAATTGCAAGAGTATTTAGCTACTAAGGAGTTAAACTTCAAAGCTACACTTGACCCAGTAGAAGCTTTTAACAGTGCAGATTATGTTATCATTTCGACACCTACAAATTATGATCCTCAAAAAAACTTTTTCGATACATCTTCTGTTGAACAAGTCATTAAAACTGTGCTAGAGATTAATCCTGATGCAGTAATGATTATTAAATCAACTGTACCGGTGGGCTATACGGTACAAATGCGTAAAGAATTTAATACGAAGAATTTAATTTTTTCGCCAGAATTCTTGCGGGAAGGTAAAGCCTTATACGATAATTTACATCCATCCCGTATTGTTGTGGGCGAGGATTCTGACAGAGCACGTCGTTTTGGCCAATTATTAGCGGAAGGTGCTATTAAAGAAAATATTCCACAATTATATACTGATTCTACGGAAGCGGAAGCAATTAAATTGTTTGCTAATACGTATTTAGCATTACGTGTAGCGTATTTCAATGAGTTAGACTCCTATGCTGAAGTACGTGGCCTTAGCACAAGTCAAATCATCAAGGGGGTTTGTTTAGATCCTCGTATTGGAGATTTTTATAATAATCCTTCCTTTGGTTATGGTGGTTATTGCTTGCCAAAAGATACAAAGCAATTATTAGCTAACTATAATGATGTACCACAAAACTTAATTTCTGCCATTGTCGATGCGAATAGAACACGTAAAGATCATGTGGCAGATACTATTATTGCTAAAAATCCGAAAATTGTTGGTATCTATCGCTTGACCATGAAGATGAACTCTGATAATTTTAGAGCATCAGCCATTCAAGGTGTTATGAAACGTATTAAGGCGAAAGGGATTGCTGTGGTAGTATATGAACCTACACTAGATGCAGAAGATTTCTTTAATTCGCCAGTTATACGTAATTTTGAAGATTTTAAGCGTGTTAGTGATGTCATTGTAGCTAATCGCTGGGATAGTAGCTTAGAAGGTGTAAAAGATAAAGTTTATACACGAGATATTTTTGATAGAGATTAATACAGCTATATGTATTGTGGCGTTTAGGAGAGTAGTATGAAACGTTGGATACTATATATTGTGTTATGTCTAATTGTGTTTTTTATATGGGATAATTCCTTGCAAAATGGAGGAACCTCTGATGGGTTTAGTCTTATTTTTGCAAAGTGGATTGCCCCTATAGCTAATAAATTAGGCTTTTACGGAAATATATGGGCCTTAAATAGGATTATTCGAAAATTAGCCCACCTTACAGAGTTCACAATCCTTGGTGGTGTTTTATATGTAGTTCTACGCCGCTATATTGAATATGGCACAGTAGTAAAAACAATAGTAGTGGGTATAGTAATAGCTAGTCTAGATGAATTTATACAATTATTTTCTCTAGGACGCAGCTCTCAACTGTCTGATGTACTGATTGATACAGTTGGTATAATCATCGGTATATCGGTAGTGAAATTAACTTATTATATTAGTCATGATAAAAGATAAAAGTACATTTAAAAATTAAATAATTATTAATATAATAATGTGTAAAATATGACTCATAATTGTAGAGATTATGGGTCATATTTTATGAAGAATAAATGAATATATAAAAATTGTATTAAATGAACATATAATAATTTATTTATTTTTATAGAAAAACCACTATACAAGCGACAGGTCCCTTGTTATAATCGTGAATGTAAAATGAATTATAAACTTAAATGAGAAGAACATGAACTTTATAAAAGAGGTCGATTTTGAAAAGAAAATCGAAAGTAGAAGGGAAAGATTATGAGTCGCGTGGTTGATTTACATGGTTGCATTTTGCCAGCTGTGTTAGGCCCACAAGGGCCTCAAACAATGGCAGAATCAGTAAAAATGATTAAGTCCTTGTCTGAACAAGGTATTACAGATATTTTTAGTACGCCTGATGTAACAGTATCTATGGATCTGAACACATGGAATGCTATAAACTCTTTAGTTAATGAAGTAAAAGTTATGGTTAAGGAGCAACAAGTAGATATAACTATTCACAGTGGAGCTCGCGTAATGCTTTGTGATGAAATGGTTGCATATATAGCTTCTCATCGCAATCAATATACGTTGGGAGATAGCCATTTTATATTAGTTGCTCTTCCACAAAATAGCAAAGTGCATCATATTAATGCGTGGTTATTAAGTCTACTAGATATGGGGCTTGTACCTATTATTAGTGAAGTAGAAACTTATGGACAATTATTTACTAAACCTGAACAATTACTAGCATGGGTTGATAGAGGTATTTTGATTCAATGTAATATGGCATCTTTTGATCATGGTAACGCTAACTATGATAGGGCCATTGAATTATATCGAAATGGTTTAATTCATTTCTTTGGTACTGGTTACAGCGATGGCTGTGATGTTGAGACGTACCAAGGTTATGTGGAAGCAATTTCTGAATTAGACAATACGTATAAAAAAGATTTGTTGCCAAATATCCATCTTAATGAACGCGACCTCTTAGCTAATCGCACATTTTATCCTTCTGTCCCATCTAGTTGGGTGGGGAAAAAGGGTAATTTCTTAACTCGTCTATTTGGCTTTGCATTATAATTTATATAGGTTCTTTTATCCATGTCATATTGGCATAGATAAAGGGACCTATTTTTACTTTATATTGTATTTAGGGTTGAAAACAACCACCATATATAGTATACTGAGAAGGCGGTAAAAATAGAGGGGTTTTCTAATAATTCTTTACATTTTTACATATAAATTTATAAAAAGTGTGATTAGACATACTTTTTATACTTCTTAACATATATTTTGGCAGTAACAAGATGGGGAGGTTGCCAATATGTTGCAGGTCATTAAGCGTGATGGCACGAAGGTACCATTCGACAAAAACAAGATTGCTTTGGCTATTGAAAAAGCTGAACATAGTAGTACTGGGTTGTACGAAGAGGGCTTGGCACAGCGTATTGCAAATGAAATTGAGGAATATGCTACTAAGCTTCAAAAAGACATGACAATTTATGCTATTGAAGATCAAGTGTATTATAAGTTGATTGAGTATCATAATCCTGCAACGGCACGTGCCTATGAAGGTTACAAAGCTGTTCAAGCTTTTAAACGCCGTCAAAATACAACTGATGATGATGTAATTGGTTTATTAGATCGTAGTAATATCAGTGTTCTTGATGAAAATTCTAATAAGGATGCTGCTATTGTATCTACCCAACGGGATTTAATTGCTGGTGAAGTATCTAAGGATATTGCTCGTCGTAAATTGATTCCTACCGATATTTTGGAAGCCCATGATAGTGGAGCTATCCACTTCCATGATATGGATTATATTATTCAACCTATGTTTAACTGTTGCTTGATTAATTTGGAAGACATGCTTACAAATGGCACAGTAATCAATGGTAAGAAAATCGATACACCTAAGTCTTTCCAAGTTGCTTGTACTGTAACAACACAGATTATTGCACAAGTAGCATCTGGTCAGTATGGTGGTCAAAGTATTAATGGTATTGACCGTATTTTGGCACCATTCGTACGTAAATCCTATGAAAAAATCCTCAATAATGTTATTGAAGAGCAAGTTGAGATTTACGGCATGGAGCCTAATATGGAAAAGGCTCGTGAAATTGCGTGGAAACGTACGCGTAAAGAGGTTAAAGATGGCATCCAAACTATTCAATACCAAATCAATACATTGATGACCACAAATGGTCAATCTCCATTTGTTACATTATTTATGTATTTCCAACCAGACTATGAATACGCGAAGGAAGCAGCTCTTATTACAGAAGAAATTTTGCGCCAACGTATTAAAGGTGTAAAAAACGAAGCCGATGTATATATCACACCAGCCTTTCCTAAGTTGATTTATGTTCTTGATGAGCATAATGTAACACCAGATAGTCCATACTATTACTTAACTGAATTGGCCGCACAATGTACGGCTAAGCGCATGTACCCTGATTATATTTCTGCGAAAAAAATTGAAGGAAAACTACTCAGGTAATGTCTTTAGTCCTATGGGCTGTCGCTCCTTCTTATCTCCTTGGAAGGATGAGAATGGTGAATACAAGTTTGATGGACGTTTTAACATTGGTGTAGTAAGCTTGAACCTACCTCAAATTGGCATTCTAGCTCGCGGTAGTGAAGAACGCTATTTTGAAATTTTAGATAAACGACTCGAGTTAGCAGAAAAAGCACTAATGCTTCGCTATGAATTACTTAAGGATGTAGTGAGCGATGTGTCGCCAATCCATTGGCAACACGGTGCTATTGCAAGACTTAAAAAAGGCGAGAAAATTGCTAAATTCTTGACTGGCGGTTATGCGACTATTTCCTTGGGATATATTGGTATTTATGAAGCAACTCGCTTAATTACCGGTGAATCGAATACGGGCGAGAAAGGCCGTGTTTTTGCGATGAAGATTATGGATCGCTTAAATGCAGCTATTGATGAATGGCGTGTTAAACATAACATGGGCTTCGCATTGTATGGTACACCTGCTGAAAGTTTAACTCATCGATTCTCTTCTTTGGATCGTGCTCGTTTTGGTATTATTGAGGATATTACGGATAAAGGCTATTATACTAATAGTTATCATGTAAGCGTACGAGAAGAGATCAATGTATTTGACAAGTTCTCCTTTGAATCTGAATTCCAAAAGAAATCTACAGGTGGCTGTATTTCCTATGCGGAAATTCCGAATATGACTAATAATATTCCAGCTGTTTTGACTATGATTCAATATATTTATGATCATATTTCTTATGCTGAATTTAATACTAAGTCTGATTATTGTCACGAATGTGGCTTTGATGGAGAGATTAAGGTAAATGAACATAACGAGTGGGAATGCCCTCGTTGCCACAATACAAATCGCGATAAATTAACTGTTATCCGTCGTACTTGTGGATACCTTGGTGAAAACTTCTGGAATGAAGGGCGCACAAAGGAAATTAAAGATCGTGTAATGCACATTTAAGATTATTAGATGTATTGATTTAATAATTATCCTGTATATTAAGCATATTAAGATAAACTGTTATATAGATTAATATAATTATCATAGACATCTAATGATGTGGATATTTTAATAGATATGATTTTAGTTCTAAATACGATAGTTTTAAATGGTAAAAGCTGTGCCTAAGGCACAGCTTTTACTGTATATATGAGAAATTGAAATATATCTATATAGTGTTGATCAAAGTTGATAGGCACTACTATGGAGGTTATGATGAGATATGGGCAAATAAGACAATACGATATTGCCAATGGAGAAGGGATTCGTACATCTATATTTGTAACAGGTTGTACACATTGTTGTTATAATTGTTTTAACGAAGAATACCAAGATTTTAATGCTGGTAAGGTATGGACGCAAGCTGAGACAGATTTAGTGGTTTCCTATGTGAAGAATCCTACATGTTCAGGTTTAACATTATTAGGTGGGGAGCCATTTCAAAATGTACAAGGCTTATTACCGGTGGTGAGAGCTGTTCGAGCAGCGGCGCCAGAAAAGAAGATTTGGGCTTATTCCGGCTATGAAATAGATGATATCTTAGAAGATGAGTTGCGAAGTGCTTTATTACAAGAAATCGATATTCTCGTAGATGGCCGCTTTGTAGATGAACTTAAGGACCCTGCTTTGCGCTTCAGAGGTTCCTCAAATCAGCGTATCATTGATGTTAAAAAGACATTAGCGGCTGGGGAAATTGTATTAGCGATGGAGTAAATATGATATATGATAAACGATTTATAGGACTCATTATTATAGTTGGCTTTATAGCGGGGCTAGTAGGGGCTTCCTATACGCATTTATTACATGGAATCCAACATTTCGTATATAATTACTCTTCTGCTGATCATCTGAGCTTTGGTGCAGCTGTGGCCCGAGTATCACCGATAGAACGATTAATACCCTTAATCGTCTGTGGCGTGATAGGTGGCGTAGGTTGGGTTTTGATTCACAGATATGGTAAAGGCGTTGTAGATATAAAAACAGCAGTTTCTGGTAAAATGGATATGAATCCAATTACTACTGTTTTACATGCAACACTGCAAATAATTACGGTAGGTATTGGTTCTCCATTAGGTCGAGAAGTTGCACCACGTGAGGCTAGCGCAGGTATTACTACCTTTTTAGTTAAACATTTTGATATAAAACAAGAAGATCGTCAATTATTAATTGCATGTGCTGCAGGCGCTGGTTTAGCTGCAGTTTATAATTCACCATTATCTGCGGCAATTTTTAACATTAGAAACTTTGCTTCTTACTTGGAATATACGGGCTATGAGTGCAGCCCTCTTATGTTGTGGTTTGGCTACATTTGTGACGCGACAAGCTGGTGTAGGAGATGTTATACAATATACAATGGCACAACCCAGTTTGGGGAGTCATTATGTAGAGTTTTCTATCGTTTTAGGCGCTATTATTGCAATTGGTGTTGTTTTATTTAATATTACACAAAGTAAGCTACCCGCCATTCATCGTAGTAGTCCTGTAATGATTCCCATTTCTATCGTAGCATTTACACTAATTGGTGTTTTAGCTATGTATTTTCCTGAAATTCTTGGAAATGGTAAAGCAGGCAATGAGTTGACTTTTACGAACGATATCACATGGACATATGCATTGGGTTTATTTGGATCCAAATGGGTAGCTGTTTTACTTGCTTTGGCCGCTGGTGCATATGGTGGTCGTATTACACCATCTATGATGTTAGGTAGTACTTTGGGGATCGTATTTGGTACCGTATGGGCTATTGCTATAGCGCCAGTATCTTTGGGAATGTCTGCTTTTGTAGGGGCCGTAGTATTCTTAGGCCTTGCACAAAAAATGCCTATGACATCTTGTGTATTTATGCTTGAATTATCTCGTTTCTCTGTAGAGATGTTGTTTCCTATAGCTTTAACAATGGGGACAGCTCTTATGGTAGAGCAAATCATTCAATCAAAATTAAATAGCGCTAAGTAGCAATAAATAATAGTTAATAAAAGTAAATATAATATATAGAAAAGAAGCGGATAGTTGAATTAATCAACTATCCGCTTTTAATGTATATGTAATTATACGATTTTTGCGTTCTTATCGTATTCCTCGCCACCCGCATCAGGAAGCATGCCATATTCTACAGTCCACAAGTGTTTATATTTTAGTGCTTGATTGTGAATACGTTCGATTTGCGTTTCATCTGTACGAGCTATGCGAGCTGGGATTCCAACAACTAAAGAATTAGGTGGGATTACAGTGTTCTCCTTTATGACTGCACCAGCAGCAATAATAGAGCCAGAGCCAATATGACAACCGCTTAATACAATAGCGCCCATTCCAACTAATACATTATCTTCGATAGTACTAGCGTGTACTATTGCACCATGGCCAATTGTTACATAATCTCCAAGAATGCAAGCCCTGTCGTCATCAACGTGTAATACAGAGTTATCCTGTACATTAGAATAGCGACCTACTACAATTTTATTTACATCACCGCGAAGTGCACAGTTTTGCCAAATGGAAGCATATTCTTTTAGTTCAACATCACCTGCAAGTTCTGCACCAGGCATAACACAACTTTTGGGATCTAATTTGGGATATTTTCCGTGAAATGGTAACATAAGGAACTCCTAATTTATTAACTATACGATTTCAATAAGACGTTGTGCTTTACGAATAGACATAATAGCTTCGTTCATTACTGTTTGTACTATAGTGTGAGCAGGTTCAATAGTAGTAAGTCGGTTTAAACCTTGTCCAACTTGTACAGCACCATTTACAACATCGCCATCGATAGCAGCACGTTTGTTAGTACCTTGGGACATTTTGGTGCGTTCTTCAGGAGTAGTGACACCATCTGTTTCGGCAGCTAAGTAACGTGTAGTGAATTCGTTTTTCAAGCTACGTACTCCACCGTGACCGGAGAGGAGACCCGTTACAACAGAGTCTGTATCTGTGGCTTTGATAATTGCTTCTTTCATATTTATGTGGGCTTGGCATTCTTCAGCTAACAAAAAACGGGAACCCATTTGTACACCCTCAGCACCCATCAACAATGCTGCTGCAATACCACGACCATCTACGATAGCGCCTGCTACAACAACAGGAATGGAAATCTCAGGTAAAATATTTTCCATCAAGGACATGGTTGTTTGGCTACCAATATGTCCACCAGCTTCCATACCCTCAATAATAATTGCATCAGCACCAGCCTCTTCAATGCGTTTAGCAAGTTTTAGAGATGGAACAACAGGGATAACTTTAATGCCTGCATCTTGCAATGGTTTAATATATGGTACAGGATTGCCTGCTCCAAGTGTTACAAATGCAGGCTTTTCTTCAATGATAATATCCACTAATTCGTCTTTATTGGGAGCCATTAACATGAGATTGACTCCGAAAGGCTTATCCGTTAAGTCTTTACAGGCACGAATCTCGTTGCGCGTCCATTCTGCATCACGACCACCAAGAGCAATTACACCTGTAGCACCTGCATTAGCTACGGCAGCAACTAGTTTGTGTTCAGATACCCAAGCCATAGCACCTTGGATGATAGGGTATTCGATTTGTAAAAGTTGTGTTAACGCTGTTCTCATAAAGCCTCCTATGATAACAATTAAATTTACTGAAACTTTATTATACCTTTATGCGAGAATTTTATATAAGAATGATTTTATTTTCTTATAGAAAATTAGAGTATTAATAAAGTCAAGAATATTCATCAGTATATACTTATATACTAAAGAGATTAAGCGTAATATTATTTGGAGATTATATGTAATTACATAATCTCTTCTCTATATAATAGTATAATATAGTAATTATGTACACCTTAGATAAGGTTATTATAGTTATTTTATTTAAACAATATGCTTTCAAAATTAATTTCCAATTATTGGATTAAAATAAAATATTTAGCAGTAGTCTAAAGATAAAAAACTAAATGATAATATATTTCAAATGAGTTAAGTAGTAGAAAACCGCATAGTATCTATGATTATTAAATATTATAAAAAATGAGAAAATAAGTATTGAAAAGTTTCGATGTCTTTGATATACTACATTACAGATAGAGTATCTGAATTAATTAAAGATAAACATTAAACAATAATTTTCAAGTGAAGGAGGAAATACACATGGAAAAATATGTATGCGTAGTATGTGGTTGGGTTTATGACGAAGCTGTTGAAGGCGTAAAATTCGAAGATCAACCAGCTGATTATGTTTGCCCAATTTGCGGTGTTGGTAAAGACCAATTCGAAAAATGTAATTGACTTACCAAAAGGCTATCTTGAGTCCACTTGAGATAGTCTTTTTTATTTGACAAAGCACCATGTCATGTTTATAATATTATGAGTCGAGGTAAGATTATGAAACTGCAAGTAGAGCAAGCAAAAGAACATATAGGAAAGAAATTTCCTTATAGCTATACGATATCAGCCTCTGAGCTTGGTGACGTAACTGCTTTTCCTTGGAGCCGTCATGATATAACCATTAGTGGTGAGTTTTGGTTTGATGGTCAAAATTACATCGTTCAAGGTTCGATTCAGTCTAAAGGCGATTATGATTGTTCCCGTTGTTTAAATACAACAGAACATTATCGAAAAGATTTCTTTGAGGAAATCTTTAGTGATTGTCGAGATGCTGCAGATGATGTGAATTCTTTTGATGGAGAAGAAATTGACTTAACTGAACTAATTAGGGATACATTAATCATCAATGAGCCCTCTCAAGTGTTATGTCAGGATGATTGCAAAGGATTGTGCGTTCATTGCGGAGCAAATTTAAATGTTTCACCTTGTTCTTGTGAATCCTTTGTGGTGGATCCTCGATTTGCAGAGTTACGTGCTTTGCTTGATGAGAAAGATGATAGATTATCCTAATGATTGTACTAAGGAGGTGCAGATAATGGCAGTACCTAAACGTAGATTGTCTAAATGCCGTCGCGATCGTCGTCGTGCTAATTGGAAATTAGAAGCTCCTGGTTATGTAGCATGTCCACAATGCCACGAGCCTAAGATGCCTCATCGTGTTTGCCCTACATGTGGTCACTATAAAGGTGAACAAGTAGTAGCTAATGCTTAATATGTGAGCAGAGAGAGACGCCTACTTTGTAGGCGTCTTTTTTATATGCTTTCAAAATATACACTCATATTTTTATATGTTTTGTTATGAATAGCAAGTGTCATTATTTTATAGTAAGATTATTCTATAAGATAGTGACACATTTTTATTTTTTATAAACAAAAATACTAAAATATAAAAAAACAACTATATTTTGTATATGCTATGAAAATTTCTTACTATATGTATGAAAAGTCTTGCCAATAAGGGAATTATTGTATATACTTAGGATGTAATATTAATACTAGGTCATAAAAGGTGGTCCCATGAGTCGGTTAAAGAAGCAAGAGCGCCAGAAGCAGTTACAAGAAAAACTGAATATTACGCCATTTCTTACTGATGAAGAATTGGCAACACACTTTGGTGTAAGTGTGCCAACAATTCGTCTCGATCGACTAGAATTGGGTATTCCTGAATTGCGTGAACGCATTCGTGTTATGGCTACAGGTCAATCACATGAAATGGCAGAACATGTATCATATGAAGTGGTTGGCGAATTGATTGATGTCACCGAGGGGCACCAAGCATTATCTATGTTGCGTACTACGGCTGATATGGAAGATCAATTCGGATATGTAGAACCGCAGTATTTATATGCTCAAGCAAATTCCCTTGCAAAAGTGGTTATGGGGACGACTGTTTGCTCTGCGGAAGTTGGAAATATAAAATATAAGAACCCGGTAGGATCTGGTACTAATTTGGTAGCGAAAGCAGAAATTGTTCGTCGCCGAGGTAATAAGTTCTTTATTTGGGTTATAATAAGAGATAAAATAAAAGAAGTGTTTCGCGCAAAATTTATTATGGAATCCGTAGAGAATAGGGTGTAAATTATGAAAATTGCAATAGACGCCATGGGTGGCGACTTTGCTCCAATGGAGACTGTACTTGGATCCATTGAAGCCGTACGAGCAAATCAACACATTGAAGTGGTGCTCGTCGGCGATGAGCAGCAAATTTTTGATATATTAGAAGCTAATAATGAAGCTAAGAATCCACGTATTTCTGTACATCATGCTAGCCAGGTAATCGGCATGGATGAACATCCAGGTCAAGCATTGCGCAAGAAAAAAAGATGCATCTGTTGTGGTCGCTACTTCGTTGGTTCGTGATAATCGTTGTGATGCTGTAATTGCTCCAGGTAGTACGGGAGCTGCTGTTGCAGCGGCTTTGTTTGGGCTCGGTCGCATTAAAGGCATTGATCGCCCTGTCATTGCAACTCCAATGCCAACGGTAAGTGGTATAACAGTTATGTTAGACTCTGGTGCAAATTCTAATAGTAAACCTAAACATCTTGTACAAGGTGCTTTAATGGGGTCTGAATACGCTAAGCTTTTATTAGGAAAAGAAAATCCTACTGTGGGATTGTTAAATATTGGTGAAGAGGCCACAAAGGGGAACGATGTCGTATTGGCGACGTATCCGATTTTGGAGGGTATGAAGACTATCAATTTTAAAGGAAATATTGAAGGTCGCGATATTCCTAAAGGTGCCGTTGATGTTGTCGTATGTGATGGCTTCGTAGGCAATGTGGTACTTAAATTTGCGGAAGGGTTAGTAACAGGTCTTACGCAATTAGTAAAGGATAGCATTATGGCAGGAAGTATTTTTGCCAAGATAGGAGCTATGCTTGTAAAGCCAGCCTTGAAAAAGATGGCAAAACGTTTGGATCACACAGAAAATGGTGGTGCTCCACTTTTAGGAGTTAATGGGGTATTCATGATTGCTCATGGTAGTTCTAAAGCAAAAGAAATAAAAACTGCTATTGAAATTGCTAGTGATTTAGTAGAGCGTAAAATTATTCAACACATAAGAGAAACGATGGATATTGAAGGAGCCTTAAAGTATGACTATGATGAATAAACCTGTAGGAATCATTGGTACTGGGAGCTTCCTTCCTGACAATGTAGTAACAAACTTTGATCTTGAAAAAATGGTTGATACCAATGATCAATGGATTAGAGAGCGTACGGGTATAGAAGAACGACGCATTGCACCAGAAGGTATGAATACATCCTATATGGCGACCGAGGCAGCAAAAAAAGCTATGCAAATGGCTAATGTCTCTGCAGAGGATATCGACATGATTATCTTTGCTACCTTAACACCAGATATGATTATTCCTTCGGCAGCTTGTGTATTGCAAGCAAACTTAGGAGCTAAAAACGCTGCAGCCTATGATTTACAAGCGGCGTGCTCTGGGTTTGTATATGGATTGATTACTGCTGCTAGTTATATTAGCTCTGGTATTTATAAAAAAGTACTCGTTGTGGGGGCAGAAATTCTTTCTCGTCGAGTAAACTGGAATGATCGTGGTACATGTATCCTCTTTGGTGATGGTGCTGGGGCTGCAGTAGTATCTGAAGTACCTGAAGGCTATGGCATTAAAGGTATTGACATGGGCGCCGATGGCACTGGAGGATCAGCGCTTTGCATTCCTGCAGGTGGCACTGCTGTAGTAGCAAATGATCAACGCGTAGAAGAGGGCTTAACATTTATTCATATGGATGGCCCTGAAGTATATAAATTTGCCGTTAAAACGATGGGACGCACGGTTTTAAAATCCTTAGAACGTGCTGATATGGAGTTAAATGAATTAGATTACTTCATTCCTCATCAAGCGAATATTCGTATTATTGATTCGGCAGCCAAACGTTTACATCTGCCGATGGAAAAAGTTTTTGTTAATTTACATAAGTATGGTAATACATCTGCCGCGTCTGTAGCGATTGCACTTGATGAAGCTAATCGCGAGGGACGTTTCAAACGCGGTGATAATGTTGCGTTTGCAGGATTTGGTGCAGGCCTAACATGGGCAAGCCTGGTCTTGAAATGGTATTAAGGAGGACACATCAAGATGATTAAGACTGACATTTGTGATTTATTGCAGATTGAGTATCCAATCTTTCAAGGTGGCATGGCTTGGCTCGGTACTGCAGAATTAGCGGCAGCCGTTTCTGAAGCTGGTGGACTTGGGATTATTGGTGCTGGTCATATGCCTCCTGATATTTTCCGTAATGAAATCCATAAATTAAAAGAGCGCACTAGTAAGCCTTTTGGCTGTAATATCATGCTCATGTCTCCATTTGTAAAAGAGGTTATGGAAGTAGTCGTGGAAGAACGTGTTCCTGTTATCACTACAGGTGCAGGTAATCCTGGTGTTTATGTTCCCGCTTTGAAAGAAATTGGTACAAAAGTTATTCCTGTAGTTGCATCAGTATTACTAGCAAAGCGCTTATTACGTGGTGGTATTGATGCAATTATTGCTGAAGGTACAGAGTCTGGTGGTCACGTAGGTGATATTACAACTATGGCATTAATTCCTCAAGTAGTTGATGCTGTAGATGTACCAGTTATTGCTGCCGGAGGTATTGCAGATGGTCGTGGTATGGCTGCGGCATTTGCATTAGGTGCTAAAGCGGTACAAATGGGGACACGATTCGTATTATCCGAAGAATGTATTGCCCATGAAAATTATAAAAACGCTGTATTGAAAGCAAAAGATCGTGCTACAGTTATGACTGGTTTAACAACAGGTCATCCTGTACGTATTATAGATAATGCGTTAGCTCATAAATATAAATCCCTTGAATTCAGTGGTGGATCTAAAGAGGAATTGGAAGCATTAGGTGCTGGTACACTTCGTTTAGCTGCTATTGAGGGTAATGTAAAAGAAGGTTCTGTAATGATCGGTCAAATTTCTGGTATGTTAACAGATGTTAAACCATGTGAAACTATCATTAAAGATATTATGACTGAAGCTGAAACTGTGATTAAGAATCTTCAAGGTCTTAGTAAATAAGGAGGCCCCTAATGAAAACGGCATTTGTTTTTCCTGGTCAAGGTTCTCAAAAAGTAGGCATGTTACAAGATTTGTATAATGCGTACCCTATTGTGAAACAACGTTTTGAAGAAGCTGACGAGGCACTTGGTTATTCCATCAGTAAATTATGCTTTGAAGGTCCTGATACAGAGCTCGTTAAAACAGCAAATACACAACCAGCTATTTTGACTGCATCCGTAGCTTGTTATGAAATTCTAAAAGAACAAGGCTTTACGCCTGACATCGTAGGCGGGCATAGTCTTGGTGAGTATAGTGCTCTAGTAGCAGCCGGTGTATTGAACTTTAAAGACGCAGTATATGTAGTTCATAAACGCGGTGAATATATGCAAGAAGCTGTGCCATTGGGTAAAGGCGCTATGGCAGCAATTTTGGCATTACCTCGTGAGCAAGTTGTAGAAATTTGTGAAGATGTAAATGCTTCTGTAGGTTCTGTACAAGCAGTTAACTTCAATTGCCCTGGACAAATCGTTATTGCCGGTGAAACTGCAGCGGTGGAAACAGCAGCTGAAAAAATGAAAGATGCAGGTGCAAAACGCGCAGTAATGCTTCCGGTAAGTGCTCCATTCCACAGCCGTTTGATGGAACCAGCAGCTCTTCGTTTAAAGGAAGAGTTGGATAAGATTCAAGTGAGTGATGCACAAATTCCTGTAGTTGCAAATGTTACTGGCAAGATTTTGACTAATGCCAATGACATTAAAGAGTCCTTAGTTACTCAAGCCGCTAACCCTGTTTTATGGGAAGATTGTGTAGCTGAAATGGTAAACTTTGGTGTTACTCGCTTTGTTGAAGTGGGGCCTGGGAAAGTACTTACAGGTTTTACTAAAAAGATTAACAAAGATATGGAATTAGCCAATGTTGAAGACATTGCATCCTTAGAGAAAACGCTTGAATTTTTGAAGGGGGTTCGATAAAATGCATTTAGAGGGTAAAGTAGCCATTGTAACTGGCGCATCCCGTGGCATTGGTCGCGCTGTAGCTATCAATCTAGCACAATCTGGTGCTGATGTTGTTGTAAACTATAGCGGTAGCGAAGGTGCAGCGCAAGAAACTGTTGAAGCTGTACAAGCGTTAGGCCGCAAAGCCATTAAAATTAAAGCTAATGTAGCCAATGCTGATGAAGTTGCTTCCATGGTGGAAGAAGCTCATAAAGAATTTGGTCACATTGATATTCTCGTGAATAATGCGGGGATTACGCGTGACGGTTTGTTAATGCGAATGAAAGACGAAGATTTTGATGCTGTTATCGATATCAACTTAAAAGGTGTTTACTTGGTAACTAAAGCAGTATCTAAAATCATGATGAAACAACGTTCTGGTCATATTATTAACATGACATCTGTTGTTGGTGTTATAGGTAATGCTGGTCAAACTAACTATGCTGCTTCTAAAGCGGGCGTAATTGGTTTTACTAAATCCTGTGCTAAAGAATTGGCTAGCCGTGGTATTACAGTTAATGCTATTGCACCAGGCTTTATCAATACAGATATGACTGATGTATTACCAGAAAAAGTTAAAGAAGCTATGGTTACTCAAATTCCGTTGGGCCGTATGGCTGATGCCGAAGAAGTAGCAACAGTAGCAACATTCCTTGCTAGCGATTTTGCTAATTATATTACGGGTCAAGTCATCAATGTTGATGGTGGCATGGTAATGTAGTTGTAAAATTAGACTATATATAAATACACTTTGAAAGGAGGTGAACCACTAATGAACACTTTCGATAAAGTTAAAGCAATCGTTGTGGAACAATTAGGCGTTGATGAAGCTGAAGTTACCATTGATTCTACATTCATCGACGACTTAGGCGCTGACTCCTTAGATATCGTTGAATTGATCATGGCATTTGAAGAAGAATTCAATGTTGAAATCCCTGACGACGTTGCAGAAAAAATTAAAACCGTTAAGGATACAGTAGAATATATTGATTCTGCTAAATAAGCTGTAAAGCTAACAATTCAACCGAACGGGAGGCCGAGTGGCCTCCCAACCGGTTTTATTTACAGGAGGATTTGATAGTGAAGCTCCCTGAACTTCGCATTGGGAATCTAGTGGCCAAAGTACCTATTATTCAAGGTGGTATGGCGATTAGATTGTCTACAGCTCGCTTGGCAGCAGCCGTTGCAAATGAAGGTGGTATCGGCCTTATTGCGGCATCGGGCTTGCCTTTCGATGAATTACGATACGAAATACAATTAGCTAGAAAATTATCACCTACGGGTATTATTGGTATAAATGCGATGGTAGCAGCAACTCAATTTGCTGGCTTAGTAAAGACTGCCATCGAAGAAGGCATTGATCTTGTAGTAGCAGGTGCTGGTTTTTCAAGAGATATGTTCGCAATGGGCAAAGAGTCTGGTACTCCTATTGTACCAATTGTTTCGTCCGCAAAATTAGCTCGCATTTCTGAAGGTTTAGGTGCTGCAGCTGTAATCGTAGAAGGCTGTGAAGCTGGTGGACACTTGGGGACGGATCGTTCCGCTCGAGAAATCGTTCCCGAAGTTGTAGCAGCGGTAAAAAACATTCCAGTAATTGCTGCTGGTGGTGTTCTAGATGGCCATGATATCGTTGAAATGTTAAAAATCGGCGCTAGTGGTGTTCAAATGGGTAGCCGTTTTGCTGCTTCTGATGAATGTAATGCATCTGATGAATTGAAAAAAATGTATGTACGAGCTACAAACCCTGAGGATATAGTATTGATTCAAAGTCCTGTTGGTTTGCCTGGTCAAGCAATAAAAAACAAATTTGCTGAATCTGTTTTAGATGGTACTGTAGCGCCTCCAACGGTGTGTGATAACTGTTTAAAACATTGTTCCCATAAATTCTGCATTATCCGTGCTCTTTCTCGCGCACAACAAGGTGATGTGGAAACGGGGTTGGTGTTCTCTGGCAATAATATGAGAAAAGTCGATAGGATTATGCCAGTTAAAGATATCTTTGCTCAATTAAAACAGCAAGTAGCAGAGATTGATTAATTTAAAGGGCTGTATAGCTATAAGAGGTGGAATAATTGGAAAAACGTGTAGTAATTACTGGCTTAGGGGCAGTGACTCCTGTAGGTATCGGTAAAGAGAACTTCTACAATGCGTTATTGGCAGGTCAATCTGGTATTGGGCCGATTACACGCTTTGACGCATCTGACTATGCAACACGCATTGCGGGTGAAGTAAAAGACTTTGATATTACAAACTATGGGGTAGACAAGAAAGAAGCTCGTCGTATGGACCGTTCTGTAGAATTTGCTATCGGTGCAGCTGTTCTTGCTTGTGAAGATGCTGATCTTGATTTAGATAAAGCAGATTTAGATCGCTGTGGTACTGTAGTTGGTACAGGTATAGGCGGCATTGACTCTATCCATGAGGTGTATGAAACATTATTCGAAAAAGGTCCTGGCCGTGTAAGTCCATTTGCAGTACCTATGATGATTGCAAATATGACATCTGCACGCGTATCTATTCGCCTTGGTCTTAAAGGTCCAGTTATTACAGACGTAACTGCTTGTACTTCTGGTACAAATGCGATTGGCGATGCATTCCGTATCATCCAACGTGGAGATGCTGATGTGATGTTTGCTGGTGGTACTGAGGCTGCGGTATCTCCGGCTGCTGTAGCTGGTTTTGCGGCTATGAAAGCTATGTCTACACGCAATGATGAGCCAACAAAGGCGTCCCGTCCATTTGACCGTGACCGTGATGGTTTCGTAATGGGTGAAGGTGCTGGTATCGTAGTTCTTGAAGAATTAGAACACGCAAAAGCACGCGGTGCGCATATCTATGCTGAAGTTGTGGGCTATGGTAGCAATGGTGATGCTTACCATATCACTGCACCAGCTCCAGGTGGTGTTCAAGCTCGTAAATGTATGGAATTAGCAATTAAAGATGCAGGTATTGATCCTAAAGACGTTAACTACATCAATGCTCATGGTACATCTACTGGCCTTAATGACCAAAATGAAACATTGGCTATTAAAGAATTGTTCGGCGATCACGCTAAAAATATCGCTGTTAACTCTACTAAATCCATGACAGGTCACTTATTGGGGGCTGCTGGTGCTATTGAAACTATCGTAATGGCAATGGCGATTGAAACTGGTAAAGTTCACCCTACAATTAACTGTGACAATCCTGATGAAGGTTTGGATCTGGACTATGTTCGTGAAGGCGCACGTGAACTTCAAGTAAAATGTGCACTTTCTAACTCTTTCGGTTTTGGTGGTCATAACGGTACACTTTGCATTCGCCGTTATGAAGCTTAATGGTTACTATCGAAACGCATAAGAGTAAGATAACACAAGCTCGTGAAGAATCTCTTCATGAGCTTGTTGCTCGTTTAGACATACCTGTGTCAGATATATCCATTATAGATTGTGCTTTTACACATACTTCTTATGCGAATGAACATAAATCAAAGCATATTCATCACAATCAGCGATTAGAGTTTTTAGGCGATGCTGTTTTGGATCTTATTATTGGGGAATACCTATTTAAGACATATCCAGATATGGCTGAAGGTAATTTAACGAAAATTAAGGCCGCTACAGTGTGTGAGGATTCTTTAGCATCTGTGAGTCGTTCTTTGCAACTAGGACAATATTTATTGCTCGGTCATGGAGAACGCGCTTCTGGTGGTAACGATAGAAACTCTATATTAGCGGATACCTTTGAGTCTCTCATCGGTGCCATTTATATTTCTACAGATTATCAAACGGCTATGGCCTTTGTTTTAAAGCATTTAACTACCTATATCATGCAAGCCTTAGAAGGTAAGCGGGGCAAAGATTATAAGACATTATTACAAGAATATGTGCAACGTGATGGGGATAAACATATTGTCTATCATTTGCTCAGTGAAAGTGGTCCCGATCATGCTAAAACCTTCCATATGGAGGTTGAAATTAATGGTGTTACTTACGAGGCCGGCTCTGGTAAAAGTGAAAAAAATTGCAGAACAACATGCGGCTCAATTGACTTTAGAAAAGTTGATGGCTGATAAATAGAAAAGCGCCGAATGGCGCTTTTTTTTGTATAATAGTATGTGAGTAATAATCTATATAATGGTAGATGAATAATGATCTATATAATGATAGATGAACAATAATCTATATAATAATAGATGAATAATAATTTTTACATAAGAAGAGGAGGTGTCTATGAAACCATTTGGTATGATTCCCTTTTTATACCTCACGTAGGTTGTCCCTATGTGTGTACATTTTGTAATCAATCTCGTATTACAGGCCAATCTGGTATTAGTCACCTAACTCCAGAATATATACAACAAACAATCAAAGACTATGTAGGAACAAAGCGGAATGAAAAGTTTTGGGAGGTTGCCTTTTATGGTGGATCATTTACGGCTATTAATTAAAGATTTACAACATAAATTATTAATGCCTGCCTATGAAATGCTTCAACAGGGCCTCATTGATGGCATACGCTGTTCTACAAGGCCCGATGCTGTAGGAGATGAAGCGATTACATTATTACAGTCTTATGGAGTAAAAAACTGTGGAAACTTGGTGTGCAGTTCTATGAATGCTGGTATTTTTAGTCGATTGCTAAGAGGGGGGCACACGGCACAAGAGGTAGTAGAGGCTGTTACACGATTAAAACATCGTGATATGACCGTTGGGGTTCAACTTTTACCGGGACTAAAAGGAGAGACTTGGCAAACCATAATAGAAACGGCCATTGCAGTAGCCGCATTACGACCTGATTTTGTACGTATCTATCCCGTACTAGTTATAGAAAATACAGAGCTAGCCGACCAGTATAGAGCTGGAGAATATAAATCACTAAGTACTGAGCTAGCTATACAGTATTGTTCATTTTTAAAAGATTGGTTTGAACAGCATGGCATTGAAGTCATTCGCACGGGTTTACAAAGTACAGAAGAATTAGATTCTAGGAATAGCTTAGTAGCGGGGCCATATGAGCCCGCTATGGGGGAGCTGGTTGTGAACGAACAGTATAAGCAGCGAATTGAACGTTGTATTGATGAGCATGCATCTCAGTATAAGTACTCACTAAGTAACGATTGTTTTAATCTAACTGAATACGCTACTTATGAAAATCTAGGATTTAGTAGAGTTAATGCTGATAATACTGGATGTAAAGATAAGACTAATAATGATAAAACAAACTATATTGGGAATAATAGTATTGCAATAAAACATAATATTATTATTTCTTATCCTAGAAGCTTAACATCTAAGGTGAGAGGGCTTAAAAATAGAAATGTATTATATTTCGCTGAACTATATCCACAATATAGTATAAGTTGGTGTGAAGAACGCACGAGAAATACCGTTCGTTGCTGTATTGATGGCCTGCAATATGTGTTATAATAAAAGATATGATTATTTAGGGTTGTTGGTAGAAAGGAGGCAGTCATGCAATTACTTCGGTTGGAATTAAAGGGCTTTAAATCGTTTGCGGATAAAACGATTGTAAAATTCTCACCAGGAATGACTGCCGTTATTGGTCCTAACGGAAGTGGTAAAAGTAATATTACGGATGCTATGAAATGGGTATTGGGAGAATCCAATGTCCGTAATTTGCGCGGTCAAAAAGCAGAGGATATTATTTTCTCTGGTACGGAAAAGCGCAAACCTATGAGCGCTGCTGAGGTTACACTTGTGTTTGACAATAGTGACCAACAATTAGATATAGATATGGCTGAGGTAGCCATTACACGCCGTATATACCGCACTGGTGAAAGTGAGTTCCTCATTAATAAGCGATCTTGTCGTTTAAAGGACATACATCTTTTACTAGCAGATACCGGTCTTGGTAGAGACTCCATGGCTATCATTGGGCAGAACCGAATTGATGCTATTTTAAATTCTAAACCTGAAGAACGGCGCCTTATCTTTGAAGATGTAGCAGGTATTTCTCGCTTTAAGATCAATAAAGAAGATGCATTGCGTCGTATTGCCAGTACAGATCGTAATATGGAGCGTGTACGAGACGTAATGGCTACCATTGAAGAGCAATTAGGACCTTTGTCTGAAAAAGCGGAAAAGACTAAAAAATATATGACCTTAAGCCGCGCAAAGCGCGATTATGATGGGGCATTAGGCTTCCACAATTATAAGACCTCTGATCGTCTTTTAACACGTTTTGAAAACGATAATATTGCCTTTAAAGATGAAGAAATTGAGCTTCAAACTGAATTGTCTAAATTAGAGGCTCGTCGTCACGAATTGCAATCGTCCTCGTCAAAAGAGCAGGAACAGCTTAAGTTGTGGGAGGCTCAATATACTGAAAAGCAACGCGATGAAGAACGCTTATCTGGTCATTTACGTCTCTTAGAAGAGCAACTAAAAACAGCGCGCCGTGAATTAGATGAAACGTCTATGCGCATTAGCGAGCTAGAGGCTACGCAAAAGGGCGAGGAGCAACAATTGCGCATCTTAAATCAATTGATTCAAGATGAAAGTGCTCAATTAGTAGAAAAAGAGTCTAATCTAGAAGAATTAGAAGCGAGTTACAAAAAGGCTGTTGAAGATGTAAGGTCAGAACAAGCTAAGTTCCAATCCTTGCAATCCAATCGAGAGGCTTTTGAGAAACGTCAATTAGAAGTTGTGAGTGCTATTGAAACGGCTAAGGCTAGTATTCGGAGCTTAGAAGCTCGCAAGGGGGAAAGTAAAAATCAATGTGCTATTCTAGAATCTGAAATAGCACAGGTAGATAGTGAACTACAAGTCGCTCGTTCTGAATTTGAAGCGCTAGGTCAAAAGTTTAATGCCTTATCTGCTCAACGACAAGCCCTCGTTGATGATGCTAAGGATGCGGTCATGAAAGCGCGTGAAGAGCGTAAGGAATTACAAAAGCTGCGCACTCAAGAACAACGTGCAAAAGGTCGATTAGAACTATTAGCACAGTGGGAGGAACAGCACGAAGGTTACTTAGAAGGCACAAAGAACATCCTCAATGGTAAAGGTTCTTGGCGCGAACAGATCACGGGCGCTGTTGGCGATCTCTTTACGGTAGAGGAGAAATATACTACGGCTATCGAAACGGCCTTAGGCGGTAGTGTTAACCACGTTGTAACTACTACAGCTCGCGCTGCTGCGGAGGGTGTCAATTATTTGAAATCTATCCAAGGTGGTCGCGTAACCTTCTTGCCGATGGATTCTGTTAAAGGTAAACCATATGATACACCGGCTTTACATGAAAGCTGTGTATTAGGCACTGCTGTTGATTGTATTTCTTTTGATAATAAATACGCCCATATTTTCCAATACTTATTGGGGCGCACCTTGGTAGTGTCTTCCATGGATGATGCCATTGGATTACAGAAAAAATACAATCAGCAATTGCGCATCGTAACTCTTACAGGGGAACAATTTCAACCTGGTGGTTCTCTAACCGGTGGTGCCACAAAACGTAAGCGTGCTTCTGTATTGAGCCGCAAGGAAGAGGCTGCTAGTCTTGAACAAGAACTGGTACAAATTGAAGAACAAATTCGCTCCTTAATAGCTAACTTAGAAAGCCTTGAAAAACGGGTTGAAGAGACTGAAAAGGATCAAGCGACTCTTGATGAAAGCTATCAACATACGAACTTACTCTATGTGGCTAGTGAAACAAAGGTACAAAATATACAAAATCAGCTGGATCGTAAGAAACGTGTTCTCCATGAAGAAGAGCAACGTTTAGTACAAATTGATATTGATTTGGCTACTACAACAGCTAACTTGAAAGATCAAGAAACAGCATTAGCTTCCTTGCAAGAGGATCATGGTATGGATGGTAATCAAGGGGCGTTGATGGGTCGATTAACCGTGTTGCAAAAGGTGCAACAAGAGGCGTATGAAGCTTTTACAGAAGCTCGCCTTACTTGTGATACCTTGCGACATACCATTCAGGAACGGGAATCACAACGTGAACAGCGTAATCAGTCTATTTCTAGTATTATTGAGCGTTTAACACCACTTCGTAATTTGTTAGTTAGTACTACACAACGCTATGAAGAGGATATCCCTCTGGCTCAGGAAGTTGCAGAACAAGAGTTGACCTCTGCTACGGCTGAGGTTGAACGATTACGTGCCCTTCGCGATGAAGCTTATGATAAAACATCTACGGGGCGCGAGGAAATGGAATCTATCCTCAGTGAGCAAGACCGATTGAATCAACGCTACAAAGTGGTGCAAGGTCGCCTTGTTGATATGGAAGGTAAAATTACACGTCATCGCATGGACTGTGAGCGCTTTGTAGAAGAATTACAAGAGCTAGGCTTTACTTTGGAAGATGCTCAAGTCCTTCGCATTGAAGGCTCCGTTAGCGATTGGAAGGATGAGCAAGCTCGTTTGATAGCCGAAATTGCCGAATTGGGTCCAGTCAATCCAAATGCCGTTGAGGAATACGAAGAGACTAAAGAACGCTATGATTTCTTAACCACACAATTAGCTGATTTAGATACGGCAAAGGCGCAATTACAGGCGGTTATTGCCGAAATGGATAAGGCGATGAGTACACAGCTATATGATGTATTGGATGTGGTAGGCCGTAGATTCCAAGAAGTATTCAGCCAATTGTTTGGCGGTGGTACTGCGCAAATTGTACTTACTGATCCAGATAATATCTTGACGGGTGGTATCGACTTCTACATTCAACCACCAGGGAAAAAAGCGTCAACAATTGACACTTTTATCGGGTGGTGAGCGTGCTCTTACGGTTATCGCTTTATTGTTCTATTCCTTGATACGTCCAGCTCCGTTCTGTGTGCTTGACGAAGTTGACGCGGCGCTTGACGAAGCTAATGTTGAACGATTTAGCTCTTACTTAAATCGAATAAATAAAGAAACACAATTTATCGTTGTATCTCACCGTAAAAGACGATGGAAGCTGCCGAAGTACTTCAAGGGTAACCATGGTGGAACGCGGTGTATCGCGATTATTAACAGTAGCATTTGAAGATGTGAAGGAGGATCTAGCATAATGGCATTTGGATTCTTTGATAGAATTAAAGAACGGTTTAGAGAAAACTCGTAAGTCTTTTGTAAAAAATGTAGAAAGCATCGTTATTGGTTATGCGCAAATCGATGATGATTTTTTAGATGATTTAGAAGCAGTTATGCTTACTAGTGATCTAGGCCCTAAGACGACAGAATACTTGATGAAAGAAATTCGTCGTGGTGTAACAGAAGGTATCATTAATCATACAGGCGATGTAATGCCGTTTATGGAAGACCGCATCACGGAAATGCTCATCGATCAAGAAGATGAAATTACTTTGCACCATCCTGAGGTTATCCTCGTAGTTGGTGTAAATGGTGTTGGTAAAACAACGACAATCGCTAAATTGGCTAACTATTATACTAAAGAAGGTAAAAAGGTTATCATTGCTGCAGGTGATACATTCCGTGCCGCTGCAGCTGACCAATTATCCATTTGGGCTGATCGCGTTGGTGTGCCGATTGTTAAACATAAAGAAGGCGCAGACCCTGCTGCCGTTGTATATGATGCAATGGAAGCTGCGAAAGCTCGTAATGCAGACCTTGTTATCGTAGATACGGCTGGTCGTCTACATACTAAGGTTAACCTTATGGAAGAGCTTAAAAAGATGGGGCGCGTAGCGAATAACCACGTAGAAGGTGCGCCGCATCAAACATTGCTCGTTTTAGATGGTACTACGGGTCAAAATGCAGTAAGCCAAGCTAAATTATTTGGTCAAGCTGTACCAGTAAATGGTATTGTAGTAACTAAACTAGATGGTACAGCAAAAGGCGGCGTAGTTATCTCTATTAAAGAGGAACTGGGCGTACCCGTACGCTGGATTGGCGTTGGCGAAGGTATGGATGACTTGCGTCCATTTAATGCAAAAGAATTTGCTAATGCACTATTTAATAAAGGAATGATTCAAGGTGACAAATAAATATAACCGGGAATTCTTACTTGAATATGTAGAATCTGAAAATAAAAAAATGAATGTAATGTTAGCCTAGAAAATATGAATAAGATAGTTAGCTTAATCGAGTACTTCGGTATTGAACTATATCGCCCCATTACGAGATTGCTACTTTCAAACTGGGAAGAAATTACAGAACGTATTAATAACTATACTGAATCAGATTGGATGATGGCTGATGAAATCCAGAAGACCACACCTACACTAGATCGCTTTTCTATTGCTATGCTCATCGAAGTCTTAGAAGGTGAGGATACGTTGAATCAAGCGGAAAATGTAGGTCGTCGTTTGACGGATGAAGAAATGAAAGCCATCCGTAAACATCAGGATGAACAGTAATGAAGCATAGTACATATAATTACGAGGGGGGCCAACCATTTAAAGTGGAGGCGCCCTTTACGCCTACAGGTGACCAACCTACCGCGATTCAATCTTTAACAGAAGGTATTGAACGTGGTGAATGGGCGCAAGTTTTGCTCGGTGCCACTGGTACTGGTAAGACTTTTACAATGGCTAAGGTTATTGAAGCAGTTCAAAAGCCGACCTTGATCATTGCTCATAATAAAACCTTGGCGGCTCAATTATGTAGTGAATTTAAAAGTTTCTTTCCAAATAATGCGGTAGAATACTTTGTATCTTACTACGATTTTTATCAACCGGAGGCCTATATTCCTTCTAGTGATACATATATCGAGAAGGATGCGTCTATTAATGATGAAATCGATAAACTGCGACATAGTGCTACGATGAGCCTTTTTGAGCGCCGCGATGTCATTATCGTTGCCTCTGTTAGCTGTATTTATGGCTTAGGTGACCCTGAGGACTATTCTGATCTTGTATTGTCCTTGCGCTTAGGTCAAACTAAATCGCGCGATGAAATCTTATCTAAACTCGTAGATATTCAATATACGAGAAATGATATGAACTTTATCCGCGGTACCTTCCGTGTACAAGGGGATACAATTGATATTTTCCCTGCCGCTTATAGTGAAAGAGCCATTCGTGTGGAGCTCTTTGGTGATGAAATCGACCGCCTCGTAGAGGTAGATTCCTTGACGGGTGAAGTTATTGCGGAAAGAAAACACGTTGCTGTCTATCCAGCATCTCACTATGTAACGACGAAAGAGAAGATGAATATTGCTGTAGAGCGTATTGAAGCCGAATTAGATGAGCAGTTGGCGAAGTTAAAAGCTGCTGACCGTCTATTGGAGGCTCAGCGCTTAGAACAGCGTACCCGTTACGATATAGAAATGATGCAAGAAATGGGCTATTGCTCGGGCATCGAAAACTATTCCCGTCATATGTCTGAACGTAAGGCTGGGGAAGCACCGTTTACATTGATTGATTATTTCCCAGATGATTTCCTCATCATGGTGGACGAATCGCATGTGACGATGCCTCAAATTCGTGCTATGTATAATGGTGACCGTGCCCGTAAAGAATCTCTTATCGAATACGGTTTCCGTCTTCCTTCTGCATTAGATAATAGACCTCTTCAATTCGATGAATTTGTAGAGCGTATCAATCAAATTGTATACGTATCGGCTACACCTGGCCCATACGAAATGGAAGTAGAAACGAATATTGCAGAGCAAATCATTCGTCCTACGGGCCTATTAGATCCATCTATAGAAATTCGTCCTATTAAGGGGCAAATGGATGACTTGCTTGGAGAAATTCACAAACGAGCTGTCAAGAATGAACGGGTTCTTGTTACGACATTGACGAAGAAGATGGCTGAGGACTTAACGGAATTTTTGAAGGAAATGGGCGTACGAGTTCGTTACCTTCATTCCGATATTGTTACTATTGAGCGGGCTGAAATCATTCGTGATTTGCGGGCTGGCGTATTCGATGTATTAGTTGGTATTAACTTGCTTCGTGAAGGTCTCGATATGCCAGAGGTTTCCTTGGTTGCTATCTTAGATGCGGATAAGGAAGGTTTCTTGCGTTCCGATACGGCCATGATTCAAACTATAGGTCGTGCGGCTCGTAATGTGAATGGTCATGTTATCATGTACGCAGATCGTGTAACAGGTTCCATGCAACGAGCTATCGATGAAACCGATCGTCGTCGTGCCGTGCAAGAGGCTTATAATATTGAACATAATATCACGCCTAAATCTGTATCTAAAGATGTAAAAGAGCTTATCGAATTAACGAAAATCGAAGAAGATATGGTTACCGAGGGAAAGGGACTTTCACCGAAAAAAGGAAAACAAAAAAAATCCTCAGAGGGCATGGACCATGGACACGAATCATATGTTCAAGATACATCAGCACCTAAGGTGGCAGATATAACACCGGAAGAATTGTACAATAAGATTGAAGAGCTAGATCGTCAAATGAAGGCCGCCGCCAAGCAGCTTGAATTTGAATCCGCTGCTAAATTACGTGATCAATTGGGCGTATTACGTCAACAATGGTCCGATATGCATAGTGCAGGAGATAGCAAGTTGAAGAAGCCTGCTTCTACCAAATCTAGAAAGCGGACGAGTCCAAAAAGTAAATCTTAGGAGCAATTTTAAAAGATTGTAAGAAAACACATAGATTATATAGACTATATGTGCGATAATATACATATATTATTTCATGTTAGTAATCGGAGAGATGATGCCGTTTGGTATCATCTCTTTAAATAGGAAAGATAATGAAAGATCAATTGATTGTAAAAGGTGCGCGTCAGCATAACCTAAAAAATATTGATATATCCTTGCCACGTGATCAGTTTATCGTCTTAACTGGCCTCAGTGGTTCTGGTAAATCATCCCTAGCATTTGATACGATTTACGCAGAAGGGCAACGACGTTATGTTGAGTCCCTGTCTGCGTATGCACGTCAATTTTTGGGACAAATGGATAAACCCGATGTCGATTATATTGAAGGTTTGTCTCCAGCCATTTCTATCGACCAAAAGACGACGAGTCGCAACCCTCGTTCTACGGTTGGTACCGTAACGGAGATTTACGACTATTTACGTCTCTTATTTGCACGCGTAGGTCATGCACACTGTCCAGAGTGTGGTAAGCCTATTACCCAGCAAACAATACAACAAATAACCGACGATGTAATGAGCTTTGCCGAAGGTACAAAGGTTTTAGTGCTGGCCCCTATGATTCAAGGTAAAAAAGGGGAACATAAATCGGTGTTTGAACAACTTCGCAAAGAAGGCTTTGTTCGTGCTCGAGTAGACGGTGTAGTGCGTACCTTGGACGAAGAAATTGTATTAGAGAAAAATAAGAAGCATTCCATCGATATCGTTGTGGACCGTCTCGTTGTAAAAGAAGGCATTGAATCTCGGTTGGCTGACTCTATGGAGACCGCTTCAAAATGGGCAGAAGGCATCGTTGTGATTCAAGAGGTAGACGGACCTGAACACATGTATAGCCAACATTTTGCGTGCCCAGATTGTCATATTTCATTACCTAAAATTGAACCGCGTATGTTCTCTTTTAATAGTCCGTTTGGTGCGTGCCCATCTTGTTTAGGGATTGGTTCTACTATGGAGGTTGATGAGGAGCGCGTTATTCCAGATGGATCTATTAGCTTTGCCGATGGTTGCGTGCAAGCCTTGAGCTCCAATCCTAATGCTTGGTTTATGCGTCAAGTAGAAGGTCTATTAAAAGCTAATGGATATTCCTTAGACTCCACCTATGATGAATTGCCGAAAGCATTACAGAAAAAGGTGATGTACGGTACGACGGATAAGGTAAATTTCACCTATGAAAATATGAGAGGTGAGATAAAGGAATTCTTTACTGAGTACGAAGGTATTTTACCGATGGTTAAGCGCCGTCATAGTGAAGCCTCTACAGACTCTATGCGTGAAGAATTTGAAAAGTTTATGTCTATTAAGCCGTGTACTACATGTCATGGGGCTCGTCTTAAACCTGAAGTATTAGCTATTACTGTAGGGGATAAGAATATCAACGAAGTAACGCAGTTAACTATTAAAGAAGCACTCGATTTCTTTGGTAATCTACAGTTAACTGAACGTGAACAAGTGATTGGTGCTCAAATTTTAAAGGAAATCAATGCTCGTCTAGGTTTCCTTAATAATGTAGGTCTCGATTACCTAACAATGAACCGTAGTGCAGGCACATTATCTGGTGGTGAAGCACAGCGTATTCGTCTAGCTACGCAAATCGGCTCTGGTTTGGTAGGTGTATTGTACATCCTAGACGAACCGTCCATAGGTCTACATCAACGAGATAATGATCGACTCATCGATACCTTAAAAGGATTGCGGGACTTAGGTAATACCTTGCTCGTTGTAGAACACGACGAAGATACGATGCGTGCGGCTGACTATCTCGTGGACATTGGTCCAGGTGCAGGTGAGCATGGCGGTCAAATTATTGCCGCTGGTTCTGTTGACGAAGTTATGAAGGTAAAAGACTCTATTACGGGTCAGTATTTGAGTGGTCGTAAATTTATCGCTCTTCCGGAAGAACGCCGTAAACCAGGTAAGAACTGCATTGAAATTCGCGGTGCTAAGGAAAACAATTTACAAAATGTAAATGTAAAATTCCCTATTGGCTTGTTTAATGTTGTTACTGGTGTCAGCGGTTCTGGTAAGTCTACCTTGATTAATGAAATTCTCTACAAAGGTTTAGCTAATCAATTATATCGCTCTAACCACAAAGTAGGGGCTCATAAAGAAATCCGTGGTCTTGAACATATCGATAAAATCATCAATATTGATCAAAGCCCTATCGGACGTACACCTCGTTCCAATCCAGCTACATATACAGGTGTATTTGATGCCATACGCGAACTATATAGTCAAACACCGGAAGCAAAGATGCGCGGTTACAAACAAGGGCGCTTTAGCTTTAACGTAAAAGGTGGCCGTTGTGAAGCTTGTCGTGGTGACGGTATCATTAAAATTGAAATGCACTTCTTACCAGATGTGTATGTACCTTGTGAGGTTTGTAAGGGAGCCCGTTATAACCGAGAAACCTTAGAGGTTAAATACAAAGGTAAATCTATTGCAGATGTACTAGATATGACGGTAGATGATGCGGTTGAGTTCTTCAGCGCTATTCCGAAGATCAATCGTAAAATGGTTACCTTGCAAGAGGTAGGTCTTGGCTATATTCGTTTAGGTCAGGCGGCTACAACATTATCTGGTGGTGAAGCACAACGCGTTAAATTAGCTACTGAATTAGCTCGTCGCAGCACAGGTAAAACGCTATACATCCTAGATGAACCTACTACAGGTCTTCACGCCGAGGATATTCGCAAGTTATTACACGTATTGCAACAACTCGTAGAGGGTGGCGATACAGTTGTCGTTATCGAACATAATTTAGATGTTATTAAGATGGCTGATCACATTATTGATCTTGGTCCTGAAGGTGGTAATCGCGGAGGCACTATCGTGGCAATTGGTACGCCTGAGGAAATTGTTAAGGTGAAAGAAAGCTATACCGGGAAATTCTTAGGCCCTGTATTGGAACAGACTAAGAAATTTATGAAAGCAGCGAAGCATAAGAAATAAAATAGTACATATATTTAAGTTTCTATAAAAGAAAAATCATAAAGAGAATAGACTACATCCTTCAACTTATAAAGGTCAATACTTAAAGAAGTGTGTAATCTATTCTCTTGTAATCTACAAGGAAAGGAGGAAATATGCCGTCTGAAGAATTACTGGAAAAGGTTAGTCATTTGCCAACTACACCAGGCGTATATTTGTGGCGTGATCAATATAACCGAATTATTTATGTAGGTAAGGCTATTAACTTGCGAAATCGTGTGCGTTCCTATGTGCGTAACGATGCAAATCGCGCACCAAAGGTTACGGCCATGATGAAACGAGCCGTCGATGTGGAAGTTATTCAAACAAAAACGGAGATGGAAGCGCTCATCTTGGAGAATACACTTATCAAGGAGCATGAACCGAAATATAATATTAGGCTTCGTGATGATAAGACGTATCCCTATGTTAAAATATCAGTGCAAGAAGACTATCCTCGTGTATATATGACGCGTCGCCTAGAGCGTGATGGAGCCAAGTACTTTGGCCCTTTTACAGATGTCACATCTGTTCATGTGGTACTGAAATTAATACGACAGTACTATCCATTGCGTACCTGTAAGTCTATGAAGGTAGAACGCCCATGCTTGCAGTATCATATGCATTACTGCGAGGCACCGTGTTTTAACAAAATATCTGTACCGGATTATCGAAAGTATATTGACGAAATCATAGAACTTTTTGAAGGTAAACCTATACCATTGCTAAAGGAAATTAAATCAAAGATGGAGGCTGCTGCAGAAGATTTGCGCTTTGAAGATGCTGCACGTTATCGTGATCAATTGTCTAGCATTGAAAAGATACAAGAAAAGCAACGCATGGTTACTCAACGTGGCGACTTAGACGTCTTAGGATTGGCTGTAGATACATCGATGGCCTGTGTACAGTTGCTATTCATCCGCGGTGGTCGTCTGTTAGGCCGTGAGAATTACTTGTGCAACATGATGGAGATAGTTCAGAACCATTATGACAGACTTTATCAAGCAATACTATGGAGATACGAAACTTTATTTCCTAAAGAGTTGTTACTACCTATGGAGAGTACAGATAGAGACTTATTAACAGAATGGTTTACACAGCTCAAAGGCCAACATGTAGATGTATCTGTGCCACAACGTGGCTATAAGATGGATATGATTAAGATGGCTCATGAAAATGCAGAAACTTTCCTTGAAGAACGTCGTCGTCAGTGGCAGCACCAAATCGATAAGACTGGCGGGGCGGTTAAGAAGCTAGCCGAGATCCTCGACTTGCCACGTTTACCTGAACGTATGGAGTGCTTTGACATATCTCATACACAAGGGGCTGAAACGGTAGCTTCCATGGTTGTTTTTGAAGGTGGTAAGCCAGCAAAAAAGGAATATCGCCGCTTTAAACTGAAAACCACACAAGGTAAACCTGATGACTTTAAATCGATGGCTGAAATTATGGAACGTCGTTACGGTAATGAAACAGACTGGCCTATGCCAGATCTTATTATCATCGATGGTGGTAAAGGTCAGCTCAATGCGGCTTTGCCGTTAATCCGTGCTGTTGGTGTTACAGATGTGCCAGTTATCTCCTTGGCTAAGCGTATTGAAGAGGTCTTTGTAGAGGGACAATCTGAAAGTATCATTTTGAGTCATCATACGCCGGAGCTTCAATTACTTCAACAAATTCGTGATGAAGCGCATCGCTTTGCCATTACCTATCACCGTAAGTTGCGCGGTAAGCGAAATCTTGAATCTATTCTTGACCATATTGAAGGAATCGGGCCTAAACGCCGTAAGGCCTTATGGGCTCACTTTAATAGTTTAGAGGCCATGAAAGAGGCATCTATTGATGAACTTGCAAATGTAGAATCTATGAATTATAAGACGGCAGAAACGCTATATAATTTTTTCCGTATGTCCAAAGTAGAGAAACAAGAAGCTTTAAAATAAGACTTTCATAGTCATATACCTAATTAAAATATTAGTCTATTTTAAAGGGCCCATATACTAATAGATTATGTATTTGGAATCTTTTACAATAAAAATGCACCTATTGATTACTTACACTTAAGCGTAATCAATAGGTGCTTTTATTATTTTGCAATAGTTTTAGGTTTGTAATTTTGCAATAGTTCTAGGTTTGTAATGTTGTATGTAGTATGTGCGAAGTGTAAATAATATACCCGCAACTACTACGCTAGCCAACAAACCAATCCATACGCCAAATGGTCCATAATTAGGATTTTTGGCAAGGGTATAAGCCGTTGGGAAACATACACCCCAATAAGAAATGAGTGAGATGTAAAGAACTACTTTTACATCTTTGTAGGCTCTTAGAATACCTTGTAATGGAGTACCTATGGCATCGATGGCAGCAAAAAATACGCCATACCCAAGGAAGTGATAAATAAGCTCATATACTTCATCATCATTGGTAAATAGATCAGCAATATTATCCATATGAGTGAACGTAAAGGCGCAAATGAGAACGGCTATGATGATGGCCAATACACGTAGAAATATAAGAGTATTGAATAGGCTTCCTTTTTTCGTCCTGCACCGAGTTCATAAGCAACGGCAATGGTAGAAGACATGGCAATGCTTAATGGCAAGCAGTAGAATACATTAGTAAAGGAAATAACCGAATTGATGAGCTGCAACTACAGCAGATCCAAAGTGAACCATTAACAGCCAGCAATGCTAAAGATACTAGCTTCAAAGAAGATGGAGAAGCCAATGGGAATACCAACTTGTAATTGTTCACGGATATAGTGGAAATTCGGGCTATGGAAATCTTTATAGATGCGATAGCCTTTTAACTTAGGATGCAATAGAATGACTAAGCTAAATAGAATAAAGTTTGTCCAACAGGCACCGGCAATACCATAGCCAGCACCAACACCACCGATTTCAGGAAAGCCGTAATGACCAAAGATGAGTGCGTAGTTTAAGAATACGTTAATCACAAAGCTTGTAAAGACAATGGCCATGGAGTAATGCGTCAATCCGTGAGAATCGACTGTATTACGCAAGGTATTTACCCAGAGTAATGGGAATAAACCAAGTGCAAAGGCTTTCAGATAACTAATACATACCTCGGTGGCAGCGGGTTCAAGATTTAAATATGTCAATAAAGGGCGTAAGCCGAATATACCAATTAATAAAATTAAAAATGCTAGTCCTGTACCGATGAAAAGGCCTTGATGAAAGATTATTGGAATATCATCTGTTTTCTTAGCTCCTAATAGTTGAGAAATGATTGGCGTGATACCCATTAATGTACCTTGTGCAAAGATATAGAAGAGGAGCCACAAATTATATCCCGTAGCGACACCAGCTAAATCAGTTGTACTATATTGCCCCGTTAAAAAGATAGCGATGAAGGTAGCCCCAATCAGGGAAAATTGAGTGATGCACATTGGAGTAAATAGTTTTATGAACAACCATAATTTTTGCAGTATAGAATATGTTTGATACATACTAACCTCCCTAGTAACGATATACTATACCATACCATAAAGTAGCTTATTTTAATAGCTAAAACCTAAGAAAAAGAGGAATTAAATTTATAAAAATATTGAGCGTATACTATGATTATGTAAGGGGAGAAATGCAGTTATATAAACTATCTTATTTAATAAGATAGAATTATGATAAAAACGTATATATATGTTGATAATTGAATTTTACACGACCTAACTATATCGATTATAATATATATACTATTGTTTTATTCTAAGGAGGATACATTGGACATCTTATCTATTCAAGGCTTATTAGCGATGCTTCAAATCATCGTTATTGATATTTTATTAGCTGGTGATAATGCCATTGTTATTGGTATGGCGGCTCGCAACTTACCCGCACATTTACAGAAGAAGGCGATTTTCTGGGGCACAGCTGGCGCCATTATTTTACGTCTTGTTATGGCATTCCTATTTGTAGAGGCATTGAACAATATTCCTGCTTTACGGTTAGTAGGTGGTATCCTTCTTTTATGGATCGGTTACAAGCTTGTTGTTGATGATGATAGCGAGCACAACATTGAGGCTAAAGATAACTTGCGCGCTGCTATCATGACCATTGTTATTGCAGATGGAATTATGGGTATTGACAATGTTATTGGTGTAGTTGGTGCCGCTGGTGGCGATATGACATTAGTTGCTATCGGTATGCTTATTACAGTACCTATTATTATTTATGGTAGTACTTTATTTGTAAAAGTGATCGAACGCTTTCCAATCATCCTTTACGTTGGTGGCGGTATTCTCGCCTGGGTGGGGGCAGCGATGAGTGTGGAAGATAAATTAATTTCACATACCGTAGAACCATATGCATTACTCATCAAAGTCGGAGCCGTTATCCTCGTAGTAGGGGCATCTTTGTTAGTAAAGAAACTTAAAAAATAATGTAATATATCTCTTCTTCTAGTCATAGGAGGAGAGATATTTTTTTGTAAAAGTATAGTTATTATAAAGAATCTCATAGGCTAATCTTAAGAATAACTGTGGTAGTCTAAGTGCTTTCTTTTAGATGAGAAAATAGAGAATTTGTGGTATAGTTAATGGATAGTTATAGAATTAGTAGAGTGAATTGAGGTAAGTATAGAATGGAATTTTTAGAAGCTGCAACGTGGATAACGATTGAGTAAAATTATTTTGATCGATATTTTATTGGCAGGAGATAATGCCGTCGTTATTGGTATGGCAGCGGGTAAATTGGCGCCAGAATTACAAAAGAAAGCCGTTATCTGGGGTACAGTAGGGGCTATTGGAATGCGCCTTGTATTTGCCACTCTTTTAGTGGAAGCACTTACTTTAATTCCTCTTATTCACTTAGGTGGTGGCCTTGTACTTGTATGGATTGCCATTCAACTCTTAAAAGGCGGAGATGAAGAGGCACATATCGAAGCTAAGAATTCCTTAATGGGAGCCATTTGGACAATCATTGTGGCTGATGCGATGATGAGTATCGATAATGTAATTGGCGTAGTTGGTGCCGCTAAAGGACATTTAGAGCTCGTTATTGTTGGTATGTTGATTACTGTTCCCATCATTGTGTTCTGCTCTACACTATTTGCTCGTATCATCAATAAGTTTCCTGTCATTCTTTGGGCTGGTGGTGCGTTATTAGGTTGGGTTGCTGGTGAAATGATTGTGGAAGACCCACTTCTTATGCCATATATTCAAGGTGAAGAATTACTCGTGAAATTTGGCACTGTATTTTTTGTACTTATCGTAACTGGCATGATTAAAATTTGGAAGAAAAGAGATTCGTAATGAACGGTACAAGTCGTACATCTCGTAAGAAAAAATCTAAACAACAACGTAGAAACGGTAATCGTGCGAATACAGGTCAATTAGTTATTAGTACATTATCTAAGAAGCAACAGGCCATACTCAATGCTCCAGTTAAGTTAGGTGATGAAGTATTAGTTGCTATTCATGGTATCGGTAGTAGTGGTGAAGGGGTAGGTCGTGTAGAGGATTTTACAGTCTTTGTTCCCTTTGCCTTGCCTGGGGAAACCGTGAAAGTATCCATCAATATGGTGAAAAAGACTTATGCTACAGGACGACTATTAGAAATTGTTTCCATTGCTCCTAATCGTATCGATCCGTGCTGTGATCTCTATGGCTTTTGTGGTGGATGTCAGTTGCAACACATTACCTATGAAGGCCAGCTTTCACTAAAAACACAAAAGGTGAAGGACGTAATTGAGCGTATTGGTCATCAAAATCCAGACCTTGTTAAGCCTGCTTTAGGACCTAAAGAACCATGGGCATATCGCAATAAGATGCAAATGCCTGTAGGCGGCACTAAAGGCGATATTCAAATGGGGTTCTATGCGATGGGATCTCATGATATCGTGCAAGGTACAAATTGTCCTATTCAAGATGAAGGGAATAATATCATTGCTCAAGCGTGTTACCAAATCGCTAAAGAATTTGATATCGAACCGTATGATGAACATACAGGCAAAGGTATACTACGCCATGTAATCGGTCGTATTGGACAATCTGGATGGATGATTATCCTAGTAACTGCTACAGACTACTTACCACACCAAGAAAAGTGGGTAGAAAAATTAATAGAACGAATCCCTCAAGTAGAAACTATCGTTCATAATGTGAATACTAAACGGACCAATGTTATTCTTGGCCCTAAAAATCATATTTTATTTGGTGATGGCACAATAACTGACCATATTAAAGATTTACAGTTTACCTTATCTCCACACTCTTTCTTCCAAGTCAATCCAGAACAAACTACAGTACTATATGACCAAGCATTAGCTTACGCAGATTTAAAAGGTGATGAAACCGTTATTGATGCGTACTGCGGTACGGGGACCATTTCATTATTTTTGGCTCATAAAGCTAAACATGTAATTGGCATAGAAATCGTAGAACCAGCCATTATCAATGCTCGTGAAAATGCCCAACGCAATGGCTATGATAATACAGAATTTATCGTCGCTGATGCGGTCGTTGAAATGCCAAAACTTTACAAAGCAGGCGTACGACCTGACGTTATCGTATTCGATCCAATTCGCGCAGGCTGTAAAGAAGAAGTACTAACCTCTGCGGCTGGTATGGAACCAAAACGCATTGTCTATGTATCCTGTAACCCTGCAACCATGGCACGAGACATTGAAATCCTCACACACTACGGCTATGAACTCAAAGAAGTACAACCTGTAGATATGTTTCCTATGACAGCGCATGTCGAAGCAGTGGCTTTGCTCACTAGGAGTAAAGCGACGCAGTGCGTGATAGCACCGCCCATGTGATAGGCGTCCAAGAACACGAGACGAAGACGAAGTGTGATGAACTATAATTCTAGATTTTGCTTTATGAGGAATAATATGGAGTTTATATATGATAGAAAGAGTAACATCCTTTTCAGTCTTTATGGTAGTAAAGTAAATGAAATCAGAATTCATAATAAAACATTAACATTAACAGTTGACGAAATGTATCAATTGGTTGACGGTGAGGAAAGAGTATTTTCTGGTGAAATATCTTTTAAAGACTGTGATGTGGACTTGTGTAAGGTACTAATATTTAACAAAACGTTAGGCGAAGGTAGATTTTATGGCAAGTCCATTTGTTTACATGAATTTATGAATGAGTATGTAGACTCAGAATTTGAAATAATTACTGAAGGCTATTTTGCCAATACAACTACATATACAGTCTGGCTTTGGGTCGATGAAAAATCTCCAGTATCCGCCATTATGTATATTTGGAATAGCGGGGACATGGTGTATCGTATAAAAAAATAAACTCTATTTTTTACAGATAAAATTATGCTGGATATAGGGAAGAGAAAGATTGATATGATCCTTTTATAGGTATTTGGAGCGTAGAGCAAGCCAGTATTAACGTTCGTGAGAACTCACGACATAATAGCTTTGCACACTAGAAACAAAAAGATAAAATAATACCTTGTTTTATAAGTTTATGGAGTGATCTATATATGGTATGGCTGAATCCCACGGATTATAAAAAGCAAGAGTATATGGTATTAAGGCTTAATGCACCGTTAGGTGAGCACATACGATTAGACTTTAATCCTTTAAAAATTAATGATATTTCTAATTCTTCACCAAGCTGGAAGAATTGGCACTGTTATAGAAAGCCATTACGTGTTTATAGTCCAGATTTTGATATCTTAGTTTCTTATTTTAATAAAGTATATCCTATTATAGATGCATCAGATAATTTGGTAAGAGAGAGCTTTGATGTTTGCTTTGATAATTGGATTAAGCAAGACGACTGGGTTAAATTTATTAATAATATTGAAGCTGATCTTATAAACTTTAGTAAATTAGAGCAAGAGTTTTTAAACACATGTATTGCTTGGATTAAGGAAGCACTTCAACATACATCTGTTATAGTAGTTGAGGGAAATCTATAAAATAATTAACCGTATAATAGTGGGGGAGTACTTTTATAATCATGAAACCTAGAGAATTATGTGAAAAAGCTTGGCAAGAGATTGCAAGTAAATTCCCAGATTTTAAGGTAGTTAGTAAAGGTCAGAAGTTAAAGAAATTATCTAAAAATAAAGACCTTACTTTTGAGATATACTTTCAGGCCAATAGAAATAACTATGCATATAGCGTAGAATTTGTTCCACATATTGCAATCCACTCTAAATCCATGACAAAAGCTAAAATTCATAACGGTTTTGTTTATGGCGGAGAATTGGGGCGTTTGTTAAATCGAAATGAATGGCACTGGTATCAATTAGCAGGTGCAAGTTATCAATATACGGTCGATGAAGTTAGTAAATTGCTCGAAGAACATATCATACCATTATTTGAGGCTTTTGAAGATATTGAACGCAATATTGAAAAGCTTATAGATGGAGATTTAATAAATCATAATCTACTGTATTATATTTATCATTTTGGTGGAAAAGCCAAAGCGCAACAGTATTTTAATAAAATAATTCAAAAGGATAAGTTAAAAACTAGATATATTGGCTTTTATAATCAGTTGAAAGACATGCCAAAAGAAAATATTTTATTAGATAAAAGTGAGTTTTATGGCTCTGCTATGATTAAATTTGCATATCTTAATGGAATTGAAATAGAAAAATAATAATTAAGGCCTTCGCTTATTGATATGTACCCCCTTTACTGGACAACCAGTAAAGGGGATATTTTCATAAGATATAGTTATGAATTTAAAAGAAAAGCAATTGAATTATTCTATCAAGGTAAATAGTCCAAGACACCTAACGGTGTGAGGACAGATACATTTCATAATCTAATAAGAGACTGGGTTAAATTAGAACGACTTCATGGTTCGGACATTAATAAATGTCGAAGAACTAATAAGTATTGGTCTCCAGAAGAAAAATATGAGTTGGTATGCCAAGCTCTTTCTGGTCAAGGGTTAAGATCAGTAGCTATTACTATTACAACAACAGAAGGATCTAGAAAAAAACAAAATGGATGCCCCATGTAAAATACAGGGAAGCATCCATGTGTTTAGGCTAGTAAATAATATGTGTCCAGGAAAATGGGTACATATCAATATGCGAAGGGCTTTTACGTCGTATTTAAATATTGGTAGATATAAGTTACTAAAGAATATTAATTAATATTTCTAAAAAAAGATCACTAGAATTTAAATTTCATACTTGCGGAGTATGTACGACTGGCTGTTGCTTCATCATTAAAGAAGATGCGGTTAAATACATTTTGTATACTAAACTGCAATGTCGCCTCATTAGAGAACTTATAATTCATAGCTACATTAGAAATAAAGTAACTGTCTTCTGAACCATATTGACCAGTAATGTCATCAACAGATTGACGACGACTTACATATTGAGTATCCCAAAGGGCATTCCATTTGCCACTAGTATATTCAAGCCCTGCATGGAATATATGTTTAGGAATATCATAATTTATTTCTGTATATTCGTTAGTATTTGTATTAGGAAGTTCTTTGTGTTTAATACGACCCATTTGCCAAGTATAATTTCCAAATACAGACCATTTTGATGATAATTTATGTCGAACTTCTAGTTCTACACCACGGCGAGTTTCTAGGTCTACATTATTATACATTTTATAATCTACATCACCATTACGATCATAATAGGTTACATATTTTATTTTGTCTTTTGTTTTTACATAGAATCCAGATACATTTAATGTTGTTTTTGTATTCCATTCTTTTTTTAGACCAATTTCAAATGAGTCAGACCGTTCTGGATCTAAGTTAGGATTGGCTTTTACAATATCACTATATCGATACACTTGGCTCAATGGAGGTGGGTTAAAGGAGTGTCCGTAAGAAGCATACACGTTCAAAGAGTCATTCAAATAATGTTCAATAGCCAATCTAGGACTCAATTCTGTATATGTGCCTTCTCCATGATTTACGGTGTCATATTTTTTATTAACCTTATCATACGTAACGTGTTGTCCATGGTACTTTTTAAATCGGTCTATACGAAGCCCTGTATAAATTGCCCAATCATTATTAGGTCGATAAGTATCTTGTATGAATAATGCTAGATTGTTAGTAGCGCCTTTGTTAATTTCATACAATCCACCTGGATATGTTGTAGAATCAAAAGAGGAATGATTTCTCCAATTTGTTAGTTCTCTTCGTTTTTGATCAAAGTTTTCTTTTTTTCCAGTTTAATCCAGCAACAAGAGTATGTTTACCCATACGGTCCCAGATTTTTTGTACATCTAAGTTAATTGTTTTTCCAGGGTAGAAGGAGTCATCGCCAGGTCCATTATAGTTTGGTGTGTTTGGACTATTAGGACTAGAGAATCCGTCTTTCTTGCGATCCAATACATTAAAAATAACTTGTAATTTGCTCTTGTCATTTTTATATTGTAAATTATGAGCGTGATATTCTTTCAATCCATCATAGCCTAAATATCTACTTGTTCTAAGAGCCACATATTTTTGATCATTTATTTTGATGTTTCCTGAGAAAACTGGTTTACCATTTACTGTAATCGTACTCATAGGATTTTCATAGGCATATCTATTTTTTGTGTATAGATATGAATATGTTAAAGCTTCCTTGTCACGTAGATTCATCGTTATATAGGTTGAAAGACTTTTATTATTATATGACTTATTACCTCGACTACCTAATAGATAGGCACCATCTTTGGTTTGTGGTACAGGATTATCAGGTGTCACTGTTTTTGTATTAGGTTTGATTTTTGCTGCTTTGCCAGTAATGAAGAAACCTGGATATCCATCGGTACGTCTTTGTTCAAAAGACATACCAACAGCAACACGATCTGATACACGAGCGTCAAAGCCTAACTCGTTATTCAGTGTTCCATGAGAGCCATATCCAACTTGACCATGCCAATGAATGTCTTTTACGGATTGTTTTGGTTCTGCTTGTTTCGTTTGTATGCTGATAACACCTGCCACACCTCTACCACCATATAATGAAGAGCTAGGGCCACGTACTAGCTCAATTCGTTCAATTGAATGTACCGGTATAGCTTCCCAATCAACACTATTATTAAATGTATTATTCATTGGTACACCATTAAGTAGTACTAATGTATTGGTAGAGTCAAATCCACGGATTTGTAAGCCGCCATTGGCTTTTTGGCTTTTATAAACACCAGGCAACATTTGTAAAGCATCTGCTACTGTATCAGCTCTTCGCGCTTCAATATCTTCCGCTGTTACAACAGAAACAGAACTAGGTGTTTTTACAATGTCTTCCATTGTTCTTGTAGCGGTCACAGTCACATTATAAGTTGGTAATGTCACAGGTTCATCTGTTACATTCTTGTCAATCGCATTTACAATTTGACCACTCATAGCCGTTAAAATCATGGAAAATAATAGAGCTTTCGATGTAATGGTTTGATTCCAACCACTTGTTTTTCTTACATTTACTTTTTCTCATACACACAACCCTTTATATAAAATATATAAAAATACACTAATTTAAGTATAGCATTGTAATATGTTTCTGAATAATATCATATTATGAATACTACTTATATTAATATGAATTTTACTAATGGGCTTGTAGAGATATGTAAGTAAGTTAAAGAGTTTAATCCATCTTTTATTGATTATGTGCTTTTCTAATATATTTGAGGTGATTATTATGGCAGTGTCTAATATGAGAGCTACATTACTATATCCAATAGAAGTAGTGTGGGATACAGTGACGAATCTAAAAGATTTTTCCTGGAGAAGCGATTTTAAAAGATGTAAAAATTATAGATGAGAATAACTTTATAGAGATTACTAAGAATGGAGTTGAAACTTATTTTAGAATCACAGAATGTATCAAATACCAGTCATGGATATTTGTGATAGAAAACAAAAATATTAAGGGGACTTGGGTCGGAAAGTTCTATGTGGAGGATGATAAAACGATTCTAGATTTTTACAGAAAAATGTTGTCTCTTAAAAAAACTAATATTTTAAGCCCTTTATAAGTTTGTATTTGAAACGACAACAAAGAATATATTTTAAGGATTTAAAAGTGAAACTAAATTGTAAAGAAGCTAGTTTTATTTAGAGCGCACTAAATAAATATAACCATATATACTAGAAATAATATTATTTTTAGTAAAAATAAAAAATATCATTATTATAACTTATTAATTTGGACTATTTTATCTACTATTTTTCTTAATAGTAATAAATATATAATATAGTTGATTTGTATTATTATGTATGGTTTTGAAAGGATTGATAAGTTTCATGATTATTTTATTAGGTTTTATTGTTTTATTAGCCTGCTTAATTGTAGGTGTTAGATATGGTGGCCTAGGACTTGCTGCTATATCAGGTTTAGGTCTTGCCTTTTTTTGTATTTGTAATTGGTTTGGTTCCAGGAAAACCACCTATTGATGTAATGTTGACTATTATGGCAGTTGTTACATGCTCTGGTTTTTTACAAGCTTCTAAAGGTTTAGATGTAATGCTAGTTTATGCTGAAAAACTTCTACGTAAAAATCCGAAGCAGATTACAATTTTGGCACCTATAACAACTTGGTTTTTGACTGTTCTTTGCGGTACGGGTCACGTTGTATATACAATGTTCCCAATTATTTATGATATTGCAATCAAAGAAGGTATTCGTCCAGAACGACCTATGGCTGTATCATCTATTGCTTCTCAAATGGGGGTATGTGCTTCACCGGCATCCGTTGCAGTCGTATCCGTTGTTGCTATGTTGGTAGCAGCTAACTTCCCAGCTAGTGTAGTAACAATCTTGGCAATTACAATTCCAGCTACTTTCTGTGGTGTTATTGTTGCTGGTATTTGGAGCATGCGTCGTGGCAAAGATCTTGCAAATGATCCAGACTTTCAAGAACGTATTAAAAATCCTGAGCAACGTGCGTACATTTATGAAGAAAACAAAGAAGCAAGTGTTAAAACTGAACTTCCACATACTGCATATTGGGCAACAACAATTTTTCTACTAGGTATTCTTATTATTGCTCTCTTTGGTAGTTTCCCTGAACAATTGTTACCACTTGTTCCAAATGCTAAAGGCGTATGGAAACCATTATCCATGACACCAACTATTCAAATTTCTATGCTTGTAATTGCTGCGATTATTCTTCTTGTGTGCAAGGTAAAAGTTAGTGATGTAACGAATGGTTCTGTATTTAAATCTGGTATGATTGCAGTTATCTCTGTTTATGGTGTAGCTTGGATGGCAGAAACATATTTCGGTGCTTACATTCCACAATTTAAAACTACATTGTCTGGTATCGTTGTAGCGTATCCATGGACATATGCTTTTGTGCTATTCTTGATTTCTAAACTGGTAAACTCGCAAGCGGCAGCACTTGCTATTGTAGTGCCAATGGGCCTTAGTGTTGGAGTAGATCCTCTCATTATTTTATCCTTTGTGCCAGCTTGTTATGCTTACTTTATTTTACCAACTTATCCATCAGACCTTGCATGTATTGGATTTGACCGTTCTGGTACAACGCGCATTGGTAAGTTTGTAATCAACCATAGTTTTATACTTCCTGGTTGTATCGGTGTCTTTACAAGTTGTGTTGTTGGCTATTTTATCGCTCACGCACTTTTCTAAGATATATTTACAAAAGAGACTATATAATTATTCAGTTTGTATAGGAATCGAAAAAGGTACAACAGTAAATGTTGTACCTTTTTTATACATATTATTTGAGGTGATCACTGTGGCAATTTCTAATATGAAAGTTATTCTTTTATGTCCAATAGAAACAGTGTGGGATGCGGTCACGAATCTAAATGATTTTGCTTGGAGAAGTGATTTAAAGGATATAAGAATTATAGATGAGCATAACTTTATAGAGATTAGTAAGAATGGTATAGAAACTTATTTTAGAGTCACAGAATGTATTAAATATCAATCCTGGGCATTTGAGATAGAAAATAAAAATATTAGAGGGACTTGGGTAGGAAAATTTTATTCCAAGGGAGATAAAACTATCTTAGAGTTTACTGAAAATATTGTCTCTAAAAAATTAATATTTAAGCCATTTATAAGCTTATATTTGAAACGACAACAAAAAATATATTTTAGAGACTTAAAAGTAAAACTAAATTGTGCAGAATCTGGTTTTATGTAGTAAGTAGTTTTGTAGATTTATAATGAGAGAAAAGAACTATGTTAGTAACTAATAAAATGAATTCTAAAAGACAACAAATTAAGAAAGTAAATCGTTTTGGTGCATCTGTAACTGTTTGTGTTTTTGCATTAACAGTTGGAGCTGCTATTTTATTGAGTGTGCCAACTGTAGAGGCAGCAGGTCAAGTAATAGGCGGCTATACCTTCGGTAATCAAGCAGTAGATGATGGCAGTGTTGTCGTAGGTGGTGGCAAAGATAAGGAACCTAATTTTGCGGAAGGTGAAAATAGCGTTGTTGTTGGTGGTACAAAGAATGCAGCAGAAGGAGCATATACTACTATCGTAGGTGGATTACAGAATATAGTTCATGAAGAAATTAAGAATGGTGCTATTCTCGGTGGTAAAAAGAATCAAATTGAAGCTGTTGGTACTTTAGTAGGTAATTATGCAACAATCAGTGGTGGTGAAGATAATATTGCTTATGGAGAGTCTTCTTCTATCTCTGGCGGTAATGCCAATGGGACCTATGGTTTGCATAGCTCTATTGCTGGCGGTCGTGGTAACAACGCAGGTGGTGAAATTGGTTCTGTCATTGGGGGTTCCCAAAATAATGCGGATGGTCATGGTAGTACTCTAGCTGGTGGTTTAGGAAATACTGGTGTAGGTATGTGGTCATCTGTATTCGGCGGCAGTAAAAATGAAGCAGTAGGAACTGGTGCTTCTATTCTTGGTGGTGGTGGTCGTGAGTTTACAGGCCGAAAATTTATTACTCACAAAAATATTGCTAATGGTGAATATAGTACGATTGTAGGTAGTCGAGATGCTAGAACTGTAGCAAACGGTAGTACCGTTCTTGGTGGTTCTAATGGTTTAACACTTGGTGTGGCATCTACATCTATCGGTGGTGGTTTTACTGGTGATAAGGCAGAAAATAGTGTGGCACTAGGTCATAAAGCAGGCACTACTGTTAAATATGGGACTGCAATAGGTCATGAAAGCGTAGCTACAGAAGAAGGGACCATAGCATTTGGTCACGATGCTGGTGATGTATCTGGGTACACTGTTAAATATCCTGATAAAGAAATAACTACGCATTTAGGTTATAAAAAAACTGTTCCAGATTATGATAAAGAACCGACAGTAACACCTACTACATACATTGATGCGAAGTATAATCGATTGGTAAAAGTAGCTGATGGTGTAGATGAACATGATGTAGTAACAGTGGGTCAGTTAAAGTCTTCCACAGGTCAATTAGAAAGCACAGTAGGTCAATTGGAATCTACAGTAGGTCAATTGCAAGCTGTAGGCACAAATTTAGATACTAAAGTAAATAAAGCAACAGCGTCTAGCTATGCTCTTGCAGCATTACATCCGAACTTCTCTGGAGATGAAACAGGATTAGGTGTAGCTGTTGGATTTGGTCATTTCCATGGTAAAACAGCTACTGCGTTAGGCGCATTCTATCGTCCAAGCCGTAATGTACAGCTCAATGTAGGCACTGTTCTTGGAAATGGTAATTCAGGTTTTAATGGTGGTTTAAGCTTTAAAGTAGGATCTGAATCTAAAGGGACATCTACATCTACAGATGCTAGAATAGCCGAATTAGAAAGACGAATTCTTGAATTAGAACAAGCGAAGAAATAATATATATATTAGTAGAAGCTCTTCACTTTATGCGAAGAGCTTTTACTATACACTCATACTTATAAATGTAATATAATTAGAATAAATAGATGTATTATGTTCGTTGAGGTATGTGGTGTGGGACTAATTTTAGATATTGATAAAATAATGTATCAATTGAGTAGGTGGAGACCAATATTTCATTCGGAAGCAGACTTTCAATTTAGCTTAGCTTGGATGATTAAAGAACAATATCCAAATTGTGATATTAGACTAGAGTTTGTACCTGAATTTAATCCTAATTTACATCTCGATATTCTTGTTATATTAGATGGTAAATGGATTCCTATTGAGCTTAAATATACGACAAAAAATGTATTAAAACTATAAATGATGAAGTGTATATGTTGAAGGAGCAAGGTGCTAAGGACCAAGGTTGTTATAACTACTTAAAAGATATAATGCGTATAGAGGAATTTAGGGATAAGAGTAATAACTTTATTGAAGGGTATACTATTAAGATAACTAGTGAGATATCTTATCTAAAGCCTCCGACAAAAGTAAATTGTACATATGCCGAATTTTCTATTGAGGATGGTTCTATAAAAACTGGGTGTATGAATTGGGCCGCTAATACAGGAGAAGGAACAATGCGTGGAATGGAAGCATCTATAGAATTAACTGGGATATATCCTATAAATTGGAAAGAATATTCTAAAGTTGATTATACTAATAGTGGTACTTTTATGTATCTTGTAAATAGGATAAGTAAATAAAATTAGGAGATATATTATGTTTAAACCTATTTGTAAAAAGATAAATGAAATAGATCGTGCTGCTATAGAAGCTTTATTACAATCTAATCGTCGAGGTATTTTAGCCATGAACGGCGATAATGGGTACCCTTATGCTATTCCTATTAATTATTTTTATGACTGTGATAAGAAGAAAATTTATTTTCATGGAGCTAAAGCTGGTCATAAAGTAGATGCATTGAAAACTTCAGATAAGATATGCTTTACCGTATATGGTAATGAGTGTATTGATGAATCTGAATCTTGGGCGCCGTATGTACAAAGTGTAGTCGTATTTGGAAAATGTCGTTTGTTAGAGGCCGGTTCAGAATCTATAGAGCGATTAAAAGAATTTGCTATGAAGTATTATCCTGATGAGACCTTAGCTGATGAACAAATTGCTCGTAATGGGCGAGCAACACAAATGTTTGAAATTACCATCGAACATATGAGTGGTAAACAAGTACAAGAGAAATAATAGATTAGCCCTTCACTTATGTGAAGGGCTTTTACTATACACTCATACTTATAAATGTAATATAATGTAATTAGTAATAATCATTTTAAAAATATAGTTCGTGGGAGAGAGACATGATAAAGTTAAAGGATTTAGGTACATTTGAAGCTGTAACTCATATCGTAACAGATATCGTAAAGGAGAGTCGATACATATGATAGAGACCTTTGAGAAAAAATATACGGATTGGTCCATTGATGTGGGTGAGTACAAATATGAAGGGATTACATTGAATGAGGTTGAGCAAAATCTATATGCTATTGAAGATCAAGAGCAAGATTTTGTAGTTATATCACCATTAAATGCAATCTTAATAGATAATAAAAAGTATAACTTTGTACAAGTTTGTAGTGATCAAGATACCGATTTATTACATATAGAGCTTAGTGCAACTAATGATGGCGAACAGGGCGCTATTATATATGGTAAAAATGAGCTAGGACATCAAGAGGTATTACAGATCATAGAAGAATTTATTGCACATCATAAGGTACCATCGTTAGATGATTGGGAAATTGTGTTAGATTTAAGACCGAAGATGAAAAGCTATATAAAAGGAACAGAAAATGACTAATCCTGCAATATATGATGAACAGTTAAGACAATATACCATATCCTACGAAGGAATACAGTTTTGCTGGGATGAGAAACCAACAGATGCTAATTTAGATACGGCAAAGCTATTAGCTGTTAATTACCATAAGAATATAGATGCAATTGCAACTTTCATTTATAACGAAATACAAGATTGGTATGGTGATGTAACTATTGATGACGTGAAAACACGTATTGGTATGCCTATTATTGAACCAGAACGTGATGCTGTGACCTATTGCGAGCAAACCTTTGATGATACCCATATCTTTTCTTTTACATTTTGGGATGATGAATTCAAAGATTTACATTATTTTGCCATAGATGGATGATATATTTCCCGTGATTTTGCTAGTATGACTTATATGTGGAGTCTATTATGTTATATACACCGAATAACATTTTGTATAAGTATATTCGCTATCGATTTAGACGCATTCAGATTCAGTGCAATATGTTATATGATATAGTACCAGAGGAAGAAGATGAGATTTGTCGTAATCTATTAAATAAGAGAGCGAAGATATTAATTCCAGCTGGTATATTATATTTTTTGCTTTTGGAGTTATCTTCGCTTGGCTAGTAGGAACAAGTGAGGAATTAAATCCGTTAATGCAATGGGAATTAAGAGTAATAGACTATGTTATACCCATTTTAAATACCATAGATATTAAGTGGTATGCATATTCTCTAGATCTATTATGGGTAGCAATTATATTAGCGCCTATAGCGATTATAAATGCATCTCCTTATATCATTTTTCCTATATTGTAGATACCATATTGATACGACGTGAGGTAAAAGCTTTAATAAAAACTTATTCTATGAATGAGTAATTAAAAATTTAGATTATATCGGTTTAAACTAGGAGAGAATATTATGAGTAATCTAAAAGACTTTGATTGGACTGGGTTTTGGAACGATGTTGACTATGCGTTTGAATCCTATATAGGTAAACCTGTTACTGATGAGGATATTAAAGCTGCTGAAGCAAATCTAGGGTATACATTGCCTGTAGCATATATTGAGCTACTTAAAAACCATAATGGTGGTGTAGTAAAGAAAAATTGTTTTATTGATGATGATGACGATTGTGTATACGTAACAGGTATATATGGCATCGATAAAGATAAGAAATACTCTCTTTTAGGTGAGATGGGGAATAATTTTTGGATTTCGAAAGTAAAATATTCCCCCTATCGGTGTCGTTGTAGCTGATACGATTTCCGGTGGTCACGACATGATTTTCCTCGATTATCGTGAGTGTGGTCCTACCGGTGAGCCTAAGGTTGTACGTATAGACCAAGAAGGTGATTACTCCATTACTCTATTAGCAGATAACTTTGGTGACTTTATTAAGAACTTATATTTCAGTATAGAAGAAATTACGGATGAAGAGTTTCAAGAATTAAGTGATGCGGAAAAGGTTAAGCTCCTTAATGAACAAGAGGGCATCGATATCAAGCGTGCGATGGAACTGTTAAATAATATGGGCATCGATAATTTGTCCCCAATACTATTAAGCACCTTAGGACGTATGTATAACAATAATGGACGGGCAGCAGAGGCTATCGATTTATTTAATCGTATAGATGAGGGACATCGTGATTGGTCTTGGTATTATCGTTGTGGCTATGCTCATGCGACGTTAGGATGTGGTGAATGTTACGAATCTGAACATGTACAGAAGGCATTACAGTTAATAGAGATTGGCATAAAAATGACGAAAGAAGCTCATTTAGATAAACAACTTGGTTGGTGCTGTGAAGTAGTAAAGTATCAACTATTTAAAATTAAGCCAAAAGAGTACAAGGAGGATTATCCTGTGATATTTGAAACCATTAAGAATTTTTTTGATAAGAAAAATAGTAAAGATACTACAGAAGATAAAACTACTGGAGATATTAATGAATGCGAAGAAGATAACTATCCTACATATGATGTAGTACATTGGGTATTTAATAAGCAAACATATAGCAGAGAAGAGTTTTCCAAAGAATACAATGAAAATGTAAAGAAATATGTAGATGATGAAGCAGATGACGACGATAGATTAGAAGAACCGGAAATTCTAGTAACCTATGAAGCTTGGATTGAAAGTGAAGATCAACTTTTTGATAATGAACGTGTTACCGATGAGGAATTACTTGAAGAAGATAAAGAAGATGGCATGTGGCAGGTAGAAATTATGGCTCATCTTGTGGCGGATAATGGTATATATTTTACTAGAGAAGAATTGCTCTTTAAATTGCATAATTTAATGGCTAATAAAGAACTTGGTGATCACGTATTCTTTGAAGGTATTGAATACGAAGGTCATGAATGTGAAGGTTACGGACTTATAGATAATGAAGATAGTATACCTGTATTCTTTATTGTTTGTGGTAGCTAGTTTCTAAATAATGTTAACTATAAGACTATATTTGTAATACGACAGGATGTGGCATAATGACATTAACGATTGAACAATTTAAAGCACTTTCTGATATAGAGCAATTACAAACTATAAAAGCCCTTAATGATACTGAGCAAGTAGAAACTATTATTGATGTGTTAACTAGTGTGGGCACAGAAAATTTATCTATATCTCTGTTAGGTGAGCTTGGTAGAGCTTATAACAATAATGGCAATGAAAAAGAGGCAATTAAGGTATTAGAGTCTATTGATGAAGAGTATCGTGATGCGGTGTGGTATTATCGTTGTGCCTATGCGTATGGAGCCATTGCTTTAGACAATAATGAATCGTATACATCAGATATTATGAAACAGATGCTAAGATTAGTAGATCAGGGCGTACGTTTAGCTCAGGAAAAGAATCTGGATGATATAAAACCGTACTGTTTTGAAGTCATTGATATGTGCTATATGCAGATGGACTTTGAACAGTGTGAAGCAGAGTATCCTAAGTTATGTAAAGCTTATAGCAATTATGTAGCAGAGAAAAAGAAGAAACGAGAAGGTGTACCTCGACATCGGACCATTACTATTGAAGAAATCCAATCTGCAGATGATATGTGGACCATTAATGAGCCCATGTATTGGTCTATCAATATATATGGTTCTTACGATGATTATTTAGAATCTGCAAAACCTTTTCACCTTAGAGCAACGATACCTCAATGCAATATGTTGGTATTTTGCCGAGGTCAATAATGGTGGTCATCATCAGTTTTTATATAACTCAACAGGCATTGTATGGGAAGATGCTCTTGCTGGCTTACGCCTCTTCAAGATGGATGAGCTAGCAGATAATTTACAATCAGTTATCGATTACTTTGGTGGTTCAGTTCCATTTGATAGAGCTGAACGATGGACTATTTTACAAGACTGGGAAAATGAAGAGGAATTGTTCGATTTTCTCGATAAAAAAGATGATGTAGTGTATGAATATGATGGAATTTATGAAGATACATTCGTACATGAACATCCTGAATTATTTGTATTTGATGGTACCTATACGATTCCAGAATAAGCTTGGGATATATTTAACAAGATATAATCGATGTAACCGGTACAACTGGTACTTTCACTATGTTAATCGATTTTATTATGTAGCAACTTTCACCAAGTAGAAACGATGTATTAGAGGTATTACATGTTAGATAAACAAGGCGTATATGATTGTTTACGTGACCATCATATCGATTTTGAAATTACAGATCACGCACCATTATTTAGTATGGACGATAAGCCAAATGTGCAGTTGCCCTATCCTGAGTGGGATGCGAAGAATTTATTTATACGAGATCATAAACGAGAGCATTACTATTTAATTACCGTTCGTGGTTCAAAGCGTGTAGATCTAAAACAATTTCGTAAGGACCATAAGTTGAAAAAGATTTCCTTTGGCTCTGAAGAAGAACTATGGGATATTTTGAAGATTAAACCAGGTCACGTATCTCCATTCTGCTTGCTTCATGATGAGGACCGTAAGGTCCATTATTATATTGACGCGGACTACAAGAATAATTTAATCGGCATACATCCGAACCAAAATGATGCGACTGTGTGGCTTCAAGGTAAAGAACTAGTTAAACTCATTGAAGAGCATGGTACAACTATTGAATATATAACAATATAAGCGTAACATCCTATTTGTTGGAACTAATATTACTCAATATAGTTTTCATAGATAGGATGTTTTTATATGCAAAAGGACTCATAATCTTTTATAATAATGTAAGAGTATGTTATATAAGAGGTTTTATATGAAAGTTAAATTGATTCAACCACGTATGTTGAAGCGTCCTATGGATACAGATTTAAAAATACGTATGTCCCCACATTTAGGACTATTAACTGTGGCTAATATTATTCGGCATGAGTGTGAGGTCACAATTGAAAATGAAAATATTAGAGAAATAGATTTTAATGATGTACCTGATTTAGTAGGCATCGCGGTGACTGTTGATGTATTGCCTAGAGCAATAGAAATTGCAGCTCTATATAGAAAGAAAGGGGCTAAGGTGATTGCTGGTGGTATACATATTACGACAGCATTCGATACCGTACCTAAGGAGGCATTTGATAGCCTTTGTATAGGTTTCGCAGAAAATACATGGCCTCAAATTATAGAAGATGCTAAACATGGTCGATTGCAATCTCAATATGTTTCTGCGCCCTTAGAATCTGGAGATGATATTGCATCACCAGCATATGATTTGATAGATAAGACCGATTACTTATGGTATAACGTTGTTTCTACTAGTCGAAGTTGTCCTCATAAGTGCGATTTTTGCTATAATAGTTCTGGAACACACCAATATATTAATCGCAATATAGAGGATGTGTTGAGAGATATCAAAAGATTAGGTACAAAACATATTATGTTTATTGATGATAATTTTATTGGTAATATTTCTTGGACTAAACAGTTTTTAGAACGTATTAAACCTTTGAAGTTAAACTGGAATGCAGCGGTTACTATGAAAATAGGACAATACCCTGAATTGATGGATTTAATGAAAGAGACTGGTTGCCAGAGTTTATTTATTGGTTTTGAAAGTATCAGCCCCAAATCTTTATCTAGTGTTCATAAAATGCAAAATAATCGTGAAGAGTTTGAACGACTTATTAACGAATTACATAAGCGTGGCATCATGGTTAATGCTAGCTTTGTATTTGGCTTAGATGGAGATACACCAGAGACTTTTAAAAATACGTTAGATTGGATTATTAGCCAGAAAATTGATACGATTACATCACATATTGTCACACCATACCCAGGTACTGAATTCTACAAGAGAATGGCAGCTCAAAATAGAATTTTTGATTATGATTTGTCTAAATACAATACGTCTCACGTAGTTGTAACGCCACTTGGTATGTCTAAAGAAGAATTAGAAAAAGGGTATCTGTGGATCTATAAAGAGCTATATTCCATAAAAAATATATTTCGTCGCATGCCTAAAACTATCGGTACAATACCAGCATATCTAACTTTTAATTTCTTTTATCGTAGATTTGGACAATTTACATCAAAAGTATGTGAGTTGTTAACTTATAAGCGTATCGGTTTGTTTGCTGAGAAGCTATCAAGATATATGTAAAGGAGTATGTATGAATAAAAATTTATTAAAACGTATTGTACTAACATCTGCTATTGCCGTATTAGGTGTAAGTACATCTTTTGCAGCTCTTGTTATGGAACGGGATCAATCTGTAGATACAGCACCTAGCGTAGGTATGTATCGTTTCGAAGTACCTGTAGAGTTACAAGGCACTTATAATAGTGCAGGTGTAGCTAATCTGACAGCATCTATGGAAAAAGAACCTAATACATTGTCCATGAATGTGGCGCATGTAAAAGGTAATCCTTCGGAGTCTTATGTAGTTGAAATCTATAAAGATTTAGCTGCTATTGAAACACATCGCAAATCTGACCATTATCAAGCATTTGTTAATGAAGTTGGTTCTAAATTAACAAATCGTAAGATGTACGATGTGCAGTCTGTACTTTTATTTGAAAAGAAAGATGCATTATCCATTGTAAATGATGGTAAGGCAGTAGTGACCTTAACTGAGTTTACTGTTGATAGCAATGAAATCGATACGGTACAACGACAATATCAACTCGATATGGAACGTGCCGTTCGAGATGATGCGGGTTATAAAGCTGGTTATGTGCTTCGTGAAAGAAACGCAAAAAATCGCTGGTACGTCATTCAGATCTATAGCGATCAGGAAGCGCTTACTAAACACTTGAATAGTCCAGGCTATCGCTTTATGATGAGCCAAATCCAAGGTAGTCTACAAGGGGTTACTACTAAAGTATTAGATGGGGATATCCTCGTAAACCATGGTGGTCAAGCTTTTGTTAGACCTTAGTCTTTGATAAAATACTAATCAGTAAAGTTACTGCTAGCATATTATGTGCTAGCAGTTTTTTGCTATATAATAGGTTATAATCTAGTTAATTCTATTTAGGAGTTATATATGACACAACAAGAACGATTGAGCTATCTTTTAGAGGGATTGGTAGCAGAATATAAAGAGAAATATAACGAACATATAGATATTCCAGTAAATGAAGAAGAACAATTTACTCTATTTAGAGCACTATGTAATATTCGTCCAGCAGGAGCCATGCCCGCTGAGTGGATGAAGGTAGAGGATGAATATTTAAATATATTGGCTCATGAAAAAGGCATCGTTACGATTAACGATATGGAAGAGCGAGAATCTCAAATCTATTTGTGGCAAGGTGATATTACTCGATTAGCTGTTGATGCCATTGTTAATGCTGCCAATAATCAATTGCTTGGATGCTTTGCTCCTAACCATAAATGTATCGATAATGCTATCCATACCTTTGCGGGTATTGAGCTCCGTATGGAGTGTAATAGAATGATAGAGTATTTAGATATGCCTGAAAAGACCGGTGTGGCTCGTATGACCTATGGGTATAATTTACCGGCAAAGCATGTACTTCACACTGTGGGACCTATAATTTGTGAAGCTGTAACAGATAAAGAACGAAATAAGCTAGCCTCTTGCTATCGATCCTGCCTAAAGTTAGCTAATGCTTATAACTTACACTCCATTGCATTCTGTTGTATTTCTACCGGTGAGTTTAGATTCCCTAATGAAGAAGCAGCACAGATTGCCATAGATACGGTACGAACATATTTAAAAGAAACAAATAGTAAAATACAAGTGGTATTTAATGTATTTAAGGATATAGATTATGACATCTATAACAAACTATTGCGATAAATAAGAGACTCCTTTTGAAATTCATAAAAATGCTGTATCATTTAATAATGATATACAAAAGGTATTGAATGATTTGTTATCTTAAGAAGGAGTTAATGTACTATGAATTATAAATACACCTATGAAAGCCCATTAGGAACTATGGTTATGCTTGGTACATTATCATACTTAACAGATTTATTTTTTATTGATGAAGCTCATGCACCTAGTTATGATGATGCGGAGTATATAGAGCAACTAACAGGTCCATTTGAAGTAACAATTATGTGGCTAAATCAATACTTTAATGGTAAAAAGCCCTTTATTACACCTCCCATCCAGTTAGAAGGTACTGAGTTCCGTAAATCCGTATGGTCTATATTACAAACCATACCTTATGGTGAAACTACAACATATGGAGATATTGGTAAACAGATTGCACAGCAACAAGGTAAAGAGAAATTCTCTGCTCAAGCCGTAGGGGGGGCTGTAGGGCATAATCCAATTTCTATCATCGTTCCTTGTCACCGTGTTATTGGTAGTAATGGCCAGTTAACGGGCTATGCAGGGGGCATTGAACGCAAGAAATATATGCTAGACCTAGAGTCAGAGCATAAATAAAGTAATAGTAAATATAAAACATAGATAATAATAAAAGAGATTACTTCTATGTATAGTTAGACATACATAGAAGTAATCTCTTTTTTGTGTTTAGATATATTTAGTTGTAATGTAAATAGATATCGTAATAATAAGAATACGAGCAAATACAATACTTTAACAATGTACTTATTTTAAATAAATTTGTTTTCTAAGGTACCAATACCACTTATGGAAACTGTAACAATATCTCCTGGTTTTAACCAAGAATACTTACTTTCGTTCTTACCTAATACTACACCACTAGGCGTACCTGTAAAGATAATGTCACCTTCTTGGAGTGTCATATATGTTGATAAGAAGGCAATAATGTTATAAGGCTTAAAAATCATTTGTTCTAGCTTTGCTTGTTGACGTATTTTTACCATTTACTGTTGTCGTAATAGTAGCACTTTTCAAAGTCAAAATTCATCAGGAGATACAATATTAGGACCAATAGGAGCAAAGTGATCAAGCGATTTGCCAAGAATCCATTGAGAACCTCTAAACTGTAATGTACGGGCAGATACGTCGTTACCAATGGTATAGCCTAAGATATGTTCCATTGCCTTTTCAGGAGATATGTTTTTACCAGATTTACCGATGATGATAACTAATTCTCCTTCATAATCGTAATGGAAAGTTTCGTCTTCAATAGTAATTGTATCATGATTACCTGCAAGAGCATTTGATGTTTTCATAAAGATTTCTGGAAAATCATGTGTAGCTAGACTAGTTTCAGCAATATGATCAGCGTAGTTAAGGCCGATACAAATGATACTTTTAGGATTAGGAATTAAAAAATTTTTATTTTCGTTCATAATAGGGACCTCTAGTAAAATAAGATAATGTATATCTGAAATTATTATAATATAAATAGGGCGGTAGCTATACTGTAAAAAACAATTTTTATATTCAACGATAGTATAGCTAGGGGCCTATTTGATAATATACATATCTATTAATATGTTACCTATATATAGATGATATATCTTAATAGATACTATATCTGTATATATAATTTATCATCTCTATAGAATCTATTGAAAATACAAGATGATAGTGATAAGATTAAGTGTATATCAATATAAATGGAGGTTATTGTTATGAGCAAGAATATCGATTGGGATAATCTCGGTTTTGGTTATGTAGAAACCGACTACCGTTATTTGACTACATATAAAGATGGTAAATGGGACGAAGGTGGTCTAATTACTGATGCTAACGTTGTCCTTAATGAATGTGCTGGTGTATTCCAATACGCTCAAACTGTTTTTGAAGGTTTGAAAGCATACTATACAAAAGATGGTCACATCGTATGCTTCCGTCCAGATTTGAATGCAGAACGTTTGAATCAATCCTGTGAACGCCTTGTAATGCCTACATTACCTGAAGGTCGTTTCCTCGAAGCTGTAAAAGAAGTTGTAAAAGCAAATAAAGACTTTGTTCCTCCATATGGTCATGGTGCAAGCCTTTATATTCGCCCTTACATGATGGGTACAAACTCCGTTATCGGTGTAAAACCTGCTGATGAATATCAATTCCGTGTGTTTACAACACCAGTAGGCCCTTACTTCAAAGGTGGTGCTAAGCCAATCAAAATTCGTATTACTGATTTTGATCGTGCAGCTCCTCATGGTACTGGGCATATTAAAGCTGGCTTGAACTATGCTATGAGTTTGCATGCTATCACTGATGCTCATAACAAAGGCTATGCAGAAAATATGTATCTTGATGCGGCTACTCGTACACATGTAGAAGAAACTGGTGGTGCGAACTTCATCTTCATTACTAAAGATGGTAAATTAGTTACACCTAAATCTGATAGTATCTTGCCATCCATTACACGTCGTTCTTTGATGTATGTAGCAGAACACTACCTTGATATGACTGTAGAACATCGTCCTGTTCATAAAGATGAATTAAAAGACTTTGCTGAAATTGGTCTTTGTGGTACAGCGGCTGTTATTTCTCCAGTAGGTCAAATCGATACTCCAGAAGTCACTATTAATGTTCCTGCTGGCATGGATGATATGGGTCCTATCACTAAAAAATTATATGACACATTACTTGGCATTCAACATGGTGAAATCGAAGCTCCTGAAGGCTGGGTAGTTAAAATTTGCTAATTATTTAACTATGCAAATATGATTTAATTATGCAAATATGATTTAATTATGCAAACATGAAAGTATATAAAAATGGCATCTACCGTATGATAGATGCCGTTTTTTATTCTGCTAAAGATATTAGTAAACTAATGATTTTGATTGATAAATATTCTAGCTATATTTAGTTAGCGTTTGCTCTACTATGCACTTTAGCCATAAATTTTTCGTTGTTAATGACAAAGCGTTCATGTGTACCACGACCGATAATACCAATGCCATCAGAAGCTTCGATATCGAATGTGATTTTGCGACCTTCTACGGCGCTTACAATAGCTTTTGCTGTTACTGTTGCACCAAGTGGAGTTGGGGCCTCGTGAGTAATGGAGAGGGAAATGCCTACAGTACCTTCACCGTCCTCTAAATATGGCTGTACTGCAGCTTGTGCAGCTTCCTCCATAAGTGCACACATCGCTGGTGTAGCAAAGACCTCTAAAGAACCAGACTTCATTGTTTTTGCAATATTAGATTCAGTTACTATAACTGTTGCTGTAGCTGTTTGACCTGCTGATACCATATTATACCTTCTTTCACTAAGAATATTCTCATTATACTAGTATTATACATCTAAAGTTAATTATTATGCTATTGGAATTATATATATTTTAACTGGTAATACCTTAGGAAATAGAATGTTTATGCTCTAAAAACAATAGTTTTAACCGGTAGAAATTAGATAAATAGAGTATTAAAATTGCTATTCAGATTAGAATTAAAGAAATGTAACTAGTTATAACTCTTCTATAGAATACGTGATATAATGAAGCTAGTCTTTTTAATACGAGGTATATATGAGTAAAAGAAATTTAAAACCTTCTGGTGAAGGTTGGGTACAGTTAATAGCGGGCATTGGTTTTATTGTTTTATTAATTGTCATAAATATAGTAGATCCTACGTTTTATCCGACCATGTGGCACTTAGCAACAAGTGGCTCTATGGAAGAGGTAGCGGATTATATTCAAAGTTTTGGCCCTATGGCCATGTTGGTGAGTATGGTCCTCGATATTTTTGTTAACGCCGTAGGCTTTTTACCGTCAATTTTCATATCTACAGCAAACGGTTTAGTATTTGGCATGTGGCCAGGAATCATTATTTCTTGGCTTGCTGAAACAATTGGCGTAGTCATTAGCTTTTATATTATGCGTTACTTCTTACGTGATACAGCGGACAAGTTGATTGCTAAGAGTACGGTATTGATGAAAGTAGATGATTTTTCTGGTAAAAATGGTTTTGTGGTCATGTTATTTGCACGATCCTTACCGTATTTTCCATCTGGGGTCATTACCGCATTAGGGGCCATTAGTAAAATCAAACCTAGAGATTATATATTGGCAAACTTGATTGGTAAATTTCCATCTACGGCTTTAGAAGTAGCTATTGGTACAGATATTGTAAATTTCCAAGAAAATATGGGGCGCTTAGGCATTATTGTTATTGTGGCTGGTGTAGTGTATTTTATTCTATGGCAAGTGTACAAGCGTTATATGGAAAAAGAAAAAATGCAGAGCAAGAACACGATCCTAATGCGTAATATAAAGTCTAATTAGGTAAGGCATTACAAAATAACTAATTAACTATAGGCTGCTTACGATTTTAATAATGTAATATTCTTAAATTTTTGATGTTAGTAATATTTTCTACTTAGCAGTGTTTTCTACATAGTATATATGAAAGAGGCGATAGTATGAGCTTTTCTCTTCCTGAACGTGTAACCTTAAAAGGTCCTAATTTTATTCGTGAAGTATTTGAACGTGGTGTAGGCGTGGAAGGATTTATTAGTTTTGGTATTGGTAATCCTGCGCCAGAAGCGATTCCTGTAGAGGTTATCGAAAGGGCTTTTGATGAAGTTGTGCATTCTAATCCTATGAGCCTTTTACAATATGGTCCAATGCAAGGTGATGCACATTTAGCAGAACTTACGTTAGAACGTTTAGTAAAAATTCATAAGATGAATCCAGAAGGGCAAGGTCTCATTATTTCCAATGGTGCAGGTCAATTATTAGGTCTTGTACCAACCACCGTATTAGAACCAGGCGACGAAGTGTACATGGATGAATTTACTTTCACCAGTGCTATCAACTCTGTACGCAACATGGGTGGTAAAGCATTAGGTATTAAAACTGACGAGCACGGTATGATACCAAGTGAGTTAGAAAAAGCGGCTCAATATGGAAAAGGTAAATACATTTATCTTATTCCTAACTTCCAGAATCCAACAGGCATTACTATGCCTTTAGAGCGCCGTAAGGAGATTTATGCTATTGCATCTAAATATGATTTATTTATCTATGAAGATGATCCATATGGTGAAATTCGTTTCGCCGGAAAATACATTCCAACGTTCAAATCCTTCGACACAGAAGATCGTGTTCTGTATGCAGGTTCTTATTCTAAAACATTATCTGCAGGCTTGCGTGTAGGCTTCTTATTTGGTCCAACTAAAGTTATTGAAGCTATCCAAGCATTAAAAAATAATACGGCCGGTCAAATGCCATTAGTAACTCAAAAGGTGGTAGCGAAGGTTCTTGATACCATTGATTACGATGCTCATTTAGATAATGTACGAAAAGTATATAAAATGAAATGTGAAGCTTTACTTAACGCTTTTAAAAAGTATGCGAGTTCTAAAGTTCATTTGACACAACCTACAGGTGGTATGTTTGCATGGATGACGATGCCTGAGGATGTAGATTGTGATGTATTCTTTGAAACTTGTATGGACCGCAATGTTGGGATTATTAAATGTGGTGCCTTTGCAGCAGATGGAGCAGGAGCAGGTCATGCATTTCGTTTGAGCTATACGGTACCAACAGTAGAGGAAATTACAAAGGGGATGGAAATTCTCGGCGGGTTAACTAAAGAATTTTGTGGTGAGTAATATATTGATAATTTTTGATATAACGTGATACAATGTAGGCGTAGATACATTGTGTTTACCATATAAAAAAGTTTTTAATATAGATGTGAGGTATAGCCTCAAAGAAAGTAGGTGTTTATTATGGGTTGCGGTAGCAGCAGTGATTGTGGCGGATGCCCATCTCAATCTTCTGGTTGCGGTGGTGGCGCGCCTCAACAAACCTCAAGATCTTACAGCTCAATTACACGAGCTTAGTTCTGTTAAACATGTAATTGGTGTAGTATCTGGCAAAGGTGGCGTAGGTAAATCCTCCGTTACCAGCTTGATGGCCATTACAATGGCGCGTAAAGGTTACAAAGTAGGTATCCTCGATGCGGATATTACAGGTCCTTCTATTCCTAAGATGTTTGGCATTAAGGAAAAGGCATATGCTGACGAAATCGGTATGTATCCTGTAAAATCTAAAGGCGGTATTGACGTTATGTCTGTTAACCTCCTTTTGGAAAACGATACAGATCCTGTTTTATGGCGTGGTCCTATTTTAGGTAATGTAGTAAAACAATTTTATACAGATGTTATTTGGAAAGACATCGATTATTTATTTGTTGATATGCCACCGGGAACAGGTGACGTAGCGATTACTGTATATCAATCCTTGAAATTGGACGGTATTATTATCGTTACATCTCCTCAAGACTTGGTATCCATGATTGTTGAAAAAGCAGTTAAAATGGCTGATTTAATGCAAGTACCTATTATTGGTGTGGTGGAAAACTACTCTTACTTCCATTGCCCAGATAACGGTAAGGATTATCAAATTTTTGGTGAAAGCCACATCGAAGAAATCCTTCAAAAATACGGTCTATTATTGTTGAACCGTTTACCAATTGACCCAACTATTGCAAACCTTTGCGATAAAGGTGATATTGAGTCTATCGAAAAAACAAATTTAGAAGACGTATCTCTACCTGAATAGGATTCATCTGTTAAAGATATATAAAGCCGTCCCGATAGGGGCGGCTTTTTGTGATAAAATATGAGTAGTTAATAGATAATTAATGTAAATATTGTAAAATAATATACATAATAAATTATTCAAGCTAATTGTACAAATTTTATATGATTTGTGCATAGGAGGGACCTATGAAGTTTGATAATGAACAGTTATTAAAGTATATTGGCGCTTGTACATCTCCGTATCATACAGTAGATACGAGTTTACAAATGCTATTGGATTCAGGTTTTACAGAACTCAGTTTAGAAGAGGAGTGGCAGTTAGATTCTGGTTCATATGTAGTTAATGTATTTGGCACCACCTTATTTGCCTTTCATATAGGTAAGAAACCAGAACATACATTACGTATTGCGTCAGCTCACACCGATTTTCCTGCTATACGTGTGAAGCCAAACCCTATAACATCTGTGAAAGGATACACAAAGTTAAATGTAGAAATGTATGGCGGTCTTATAGAAAATACATGGCTTGATCGTCCATTAGGTGCAGCAGGTACGGTTGTGTTAAAAGGGAAAAATGCCTTTGACGTAGATTCTGTTCTAGTCGATACAAAACGGCCTATCGCTATTGTTCCAAACCTAGCTATTCATATGAATCGCTCTGTTAATGATGGGGTTAAACTAAATCGTCAAAAAGAAATGCTTCCTATATTGATGATGGAACGTAATAATGAAGATAATCCTACAAAAGCTTTAAATAATAGAAATAATCCAAGTTTATTCCCAGAATCAGATTCTCAATACGATGAGTGGACAAAGTTTTTAGCTGATGAAGTAGATTGTGATCCTTCCGAAATATTATCTTATGAAATGACTTTATATCCTACGGAACAAGGCTGTGTACTTGGTACGGAAGGTGATTTCATTAGCTCACCTCGTTTAGATAATTTAACATCTTGCTTTGGCGTATTATCTGGTATTATTCAAGCTCGAAAAACGAATGTCAATGGTGTTCGCTGTGCTATACTCTTTGATAACGAAGAGGTTGGCAGTCGATACGAAACAAGGTGGGGCCGGCATGATATTACCAAATCTCGTTAAACGCGTGTATGACGCACTAGGATACTCTAATCAAGAGATGGACAGCTTTATCTCTAAGGGCTTTATGATTTCTTCCGATGTAGCGCACGGATTACACCCAAACTATCCAGAGAAAAATGATATTACGAATATTCCTGTACTTAATAAAGGGTTAGCCCTCAAGATTGCATGTAGCCAATCTTACGCCGGGGATGCTAAGGCCATTGCTATCGTTAAAGGCCTTTGTGAAGAAGCGGATGCACAGTATCAGATTTATGTAAATCGTTCGGATATTCCAGGTGGATCTACAGTAGGTTCCATTTCATCAGCTATGTTACCAATGCGTACTATTGATGTAGGCTTGCCTCTTTTTAGCAATGCATTCAGCTAGAGAATTGATGGGGGCAGCTGATCAAGAGCAATTAAACCGATTAATGAATCACTTTTTAGGTGGTAAATAATATAAAAATGGAATTTATTCGATGTGTATTATTAAAAGACATATGATTTTTAGTAATGAACAGTAAAAAATATATTTTATACTTTCATAATTGGTATAATCCTTTAAATATAATGAAAATATTGTATAATAAGTATATATTATTATGAATATAAACCTCATCATAAATTTTGATGAGATCTCCCATAATATTGATTTATCTATAAGTATAGGAAATATTCATATATTAATAAAAATGAAAGCTGATAGTTCACATTTGTGGAAGCTAGTAGGAGGCAATACATGAGAAAAATTAAATCCGTATTGGTTGCCAACCGTGGAGAAATTGCGATCCGCGTGTTCCGTGCATGTAATGAAATGGGGATTAAAACTGTAGCCATTTACTCTAAAGAGGATACATTATCCTTGCACCGTAACCAAGCCGATGAAGCCTATCTCGTAGGGGAAGGTAAAAAACCAGTTGACGCATATCTTGATATTGAAGATATCATCCGTATTGCAAAAGAACATGACATCGATGCTATCCATCCAGGTTATGGCTTCTTATCTGAAAATGAAGGCTTTGCTCGTCGTTGTGAAGAAGAAGGAATTATCTTTATTGGGCCTAAAATCAAGCATTTGAATATGTTTGGTGATAAAGTAAATGCTCGTGAGCAAGCTAAATTAGCAAAAATTCCGATGATCCCAGGTTCTGATGGGGCTTTAAAAGATTATGCTCAACTAGAAGAATTTGCTGATACACATGGTTTTCCATTGATGATTAAAGCCGTTAATGGCGGCGGCGGTCGTGGTATGCGTGAAGTTCATCATAAAGAAGACCTTCGAGATGCATATGATCGTGCTAAATCTGAAGCGAAAGCTGCGTTTGGTGATGATGATGTATATGTAGAAAAACTTATTGTAGAGCCTAAACATATTGAAGTTCAAATCTTAGGTGACGAACATGGCAATGTAGTTCATTTGCATGAACGTGATTGCTCTGTTCAACGTCGTCACCAAAAAGTAGTTGAAATGGCGCCAGCTTTTGCATTGTCCTTAGAAACTCGTAAAGCTGTATGTGATGCTGCCGTTAAAATCATGAAAAATGTTGGCTACGTGAATGCAGGTACTGTAGAGTTTTTGGTAACTGCTGACGGTAGCTTCTATTTCATCGAAGTTAATCCACGTATTCAAGTAGAGCATACTGTAACAGAAATGATTACAGATATTGACATTGTTCATGCTCAAATTAGAATCGCTGAAGGCTTTAGTTTACATAGCCCTGAAGTAGGTATTCCTGAGCAAGATAAAGTTCCTTGTAAAGGCACTGCTATCCAATGTCGTATTACCACAGAAGATCCTAAAAACAACTTTATGCCTGATACCGGTAAAATCTTGGCATACCGTAGCTCCGGTGGTTTTGGTATCCGTCTTGACTCTGGTAATGCATTTACTGGTGCCGTTGTAACACCTTACTATGACTCCTTGCTTGTGAAAGCGACAGCATTTGGTCCTAACAACGAAGAAACTATTCGTAAAATGCTTCGTTGCTTAAAAGAGTTCCGTATTCGCGGTGTAAAAACAAATATTCACTTCTTGATTAATGTATTGGAACATCCTGAATTCCAAAGTGGTTCTTACAATGTAAACTTCATTGAAGAACATCCTGAATTATTCGAATTGAAACCAGATCGCGACCGTGGTACTAAATTATTACGTTACATTGCTGATGTTACAATTAATGGCTATTCTGGTGCAGGAGCTCAAGAGGTTCCTGACTTTGAACCGATTCAAATGCCATCTACTTTGGATGTAAGTCCAGCATCTGGTACAAAACAAAAATTTGATGAACTTGGACCAGATAAATTCAGTAAATGGTTATCGGAACAAAAACAAGTATTCTTCACTGATACCACTTGGCGTGATGCCCATCAATCCTTGTTTGCTACACGTCTTCGTACAATCGATATGGCTCGCGTAGCTGGTCATGCTGCAAAAGGTGTACCTAACTTATTCTCCTTAGAATGTTGGGGGGGTGCTACTTTTGACGTATCATACCGATTCTTACATGAAGATCCGTGGGAGCGTTTGCGCATGTTCCGTCGTGAAGTGCCAAATACATTGCTTCAAATGCTTCTTCGTGGTGCAAATGCTGTAGGTTACACATCGTATCCAGACAACGTAGTTCGTCAATTCATTCAACGGGCTGCTGCTAATGGTATTGATGTATTCCGCGTATTTGATAGCTTGAACAGCCTCGATAATATGCATGTTGCTATCGATGAAGTGCGTGCACAAAATAAAATAGCTGAAGTTGCATTGTGCTATACTGGCGATATCCTTGATGGTGCTCGTACAAAATACAATTTGGACTATTATGTAAATATGGCAAAAGAGCTTGAAAAAGCTGGTGCCAATATTATTGCCATTAAAGATATGGCCGGCCTTTTAAAACCACAAGCTTCTTATAACTTGGTATCTGCCTTGAAAGATGCTGTCTCTGTTCCAATTCACTTACATACTCATGAAGGCTCCGGTAACTCTATCTATACATATGGCCGCGCTGTAGATGCTGGTGTTGATGTAATCGACTTAGCGTACTCTGCTTTTGCTAATGGTACTTCTCAACCTAGTATGAATTCCATGTACTATGCGTTGTCTGGTCATGAACGTCAACCAGAAATGAACATCGACTATATGGAAGAAATGTCTCATTATTTTGGTAGTATCAGACCATATTACAAAGGTGTAGATAAAGCAGAAGCATATCCTAATACTGAAGTATATCAACATGAAATGCCAGGTGGACAATACTCTAACTTGCAACAACAAGCTAAAATGGTAGGGCTTGGTGATCGTTGGACAGATATTAAGAAAATGTACCACCAAGTAAACATGATGTTTGGTGATATCATTAAAGTTACACCATCCTCTAAAGTGGTAGGGGATATGACATTGTATATGGTACAAAACAACTTAACTGAAAAAGATATATACGAAAAAGGCGATGTATTGGATTTCCCTCAATCCGTAGTTGAATTCTTTGAAGGCCGTCTTGGTACTCCATATCAAGGCTTCCCTGAAAAATTACAAAAAATCATCTTGAAAGGTGCTCGCCCAATCACAGTTCGCCCTGGTGCTGTATTACCTCCAACAGATTTTGAACATATTCGTCATGAATTAAGCGAAATGGGAGCCCAAACAACTGATGAAGATATTAGTGCATATTGCTTGTATCCTAAGGTTTACCAAGATTACAATAAATTTGTAAAAGACTTTGGCGATGTATCTGTATTAGATACTCCAACATTCTTCTTTGGTATGAAACGGGGCGAAGAAATTCAAGTAACCATTGAAAAAGGTAAAACACTGATTATCAAGATGAATGGTTTCTCTGAACCTGATGAAGATGGTAACCGCATCGTATTGTTCGAGTTTAATGGTCAACCTCGTAGCATTAAGGTTTATGATAAACATGCTAAGACAACTGGTGTTGTTCGTCGCAAAGCGGATGAATCTAACCCTGGTGAAATTGGTGCTACATTGTCTGGTTCCGTTGTTAAGATCCTTATTAAGAATGGTCAATCTGTAACTAAAGGTGAACCATTGATCGTTACAGAAGCGATGAAAATGGAAACAACAATTACAGCTCCTATCGACGGTATCGTAGAAGAAATCCTTGTACGTGAAGGTAGCCGTATCGAATCTGGTGACTGCTTGCTTCGTATTGAAGATGCTTTAAAACGATAAGCTAACAATCATTTAAAATTAAAAATATTATTTCTCAAATATTTCATAAAATGAAAAATTGAAGAATAATGGAAGAATCCCTAGGAAATCCTAGGGATTCTTTGTATTTTCAAGGGTTTCATGGTACTATATAATATAGAGAAAATGGGCGTATTATGCGTTATTTTAGAATGATTAGTAGAAAAGGAGTAGTAACAGATGAGATGTCCTTATTGCCAACACACAGACACGAAGGTAACAGACTCTAGAACGACTGATGAAGGTAATAGTATTCGCCGTCGCCGTGAATGTATCAATTGTGGCCGTCGCTTTACTACCTATGAAATTATAGAAGAAGTACCACTAATGGTATTGAAGAAAAATGGACGACGTGAATTATTTGACCGCGGTAAGCTACTGAATGGGTTATTGCGCTCGTGTGATAAGCGTACAGTTCCTATGTCTGTGATGGAGCAAGTAGTTAATGATGTGGAGCGTGACATTCGGAATGAAATTAACCAAGAGGTTACAACTGATCGCATTGGTGAGCTTGTGTTACAACAACTGAAAGACATAGATCAAGTTGCATATGTTCGTTTTGCCAGTGTATATCGTAAGTTTGATAATATTGATAGCTTTATGGAAGAGTTAAAAGCTCTGAAGAAGTTAGATGCTAAAAAGCCAAAACGCAAACCTGTTGTAGAAGAATAATTGATTCTGTATTACTGATTGGTTATACATAGTTTTGAAATTAGCGATGTGTGAGGCTTTATGATAGATTTACATTGTGATACGATGATGCAATTGCTAGATCATCCTGATAGTGGTGATTTATATCGTAATACTTGGAAAATAGATATAGAAAAATTACAAAAGGCTCATAGCAAGATACAAGACTTTGCACTCTTTATTAATATGGGTGAGACGAATGACCCTTATGGTCGCTATGAAGAGATGCGTAATTTGTGTGTATCACAAATTCATAACTATGGAGAGCACATACAACATGTGCTCTCTTATCAAGATGTAGAGTCTGTATACAAGTCTGGTAAGATTGGGGCGCTCATGTCTATTGAGGAAGGTGGAGTGCTAGGTGGCGATTTAAATAAACTTAAACAAGCTTACCAAGATGGAGTCAGACTTATAACGCTAACATGGAACTATCCAAATGGACTTGGCGAGCCACACTGTGGTGAGCAACATAAAAAATTAACATCTAAAGGTGTTGAATTTGTAGAAGCTATGCAAGAGTTAGGGATAATTGTTGATTGCTCTCATCTTAATGATGCTGGTACAGAGCAACTAGGAGATATTCTAGATGTTCCTTTTATAGCATCTCATTCAAATGCACGGGAAGTTCGGGCTCATACGCGAAATTTACCAGATAATCTTATTAGACTTATTGCTAATAAGGGAGGTATTATAGGACTTAATTTTGCACAGAATTTTCTCGGCACATCGCCAATTAGTCGCATTGAAGATATTGTTAAACATGGTCTATATCTCATCGACAAGGGCGGTGAAGATGTAGTGGCATTAGGAACTGATTTTGATGGGATTCCACCCGACACAGAGATTGCAGATATGTCTCAAATGAGTCGTCTTTATGATGCTTTTAAAGAGGCAGGTTTATCTGTGGAACAATGTAAAAAGTTATTCTGGAAAAATGCAGATAGACTATTAAAGGAGATTTTATAATGACTGATTTAAATCCAATCATTGCTGATCGTTTTACAGAGCATCTTGAAGTGTTTGGTAAAACGATGGAACATATGGATACCATTCAAGAAATCGGATATCGCTGTAAAGCGGCTTTGGAAAATGGTAATAAAATTTTGTTCTGTGGTAATGGTGGCTCTGCGGCGGACTCTCAACATTTAGCAGCTGAATTGATTTGTCGCTTTAAAAAGGAACGGCGCTCTCTTGCAGGCATTGCATTAACTACTGATACATCTGCATTAACAGCTATTGCGAATGACTATGATTTTGAATCTGTTTTTGCACGTCAAGTAGAGGGCTTAGGCCGTACAGGTGATGTTCTCATCGGTATTTCTACATCTGGTAACTCCAAGAATGTTGTAAAAGCTGCAGAAATGGCCCGTTCTATCGGTATGCATACCATTGCTTTCACTGGGGAAGGCGGTGGCAAACTAGCCGAACTATGTGATATTACGCTGGCTATTCCCAGTAATGTGACAGCGCGCATTCAAGAAATGCATATCTTAGCTGGGCACATTATGTGCGAAATCATTGAAGAAGACTATTAACCGACAGGTTTTTACTCATAGATACACATTGTTTCAATTAAAAATTTATTTAAATTAGGAACATATGTAATTTTGATAAGGAATAGGTGGATTATGATAAATACTACCATTAATCAGTTTTTAACAAAGCAACTGCCAAACTTGAAGATTGCCGTTGTAGGCGATGTAATGGTAGATCGTTATGTTTTTGGTGATGTAAGTCGTATTTCTCCAGAAGCACCGGTTCCTGTAAACCGCGTGTCTAAGATGAAAGAGGTCCTTGGTGGAGCTGGTAATGTTGCATCTAATCTGTCTAATTTAGACTGTAAGGTATACCTTGGTGCACTAGCAGGTAATGATGATCATGGCCGTTTATTACAACATTTACTTGATACTGATAAAATTGATACGACTGGTTTAATCACTAGTGATGACCGCTCTACTATTACTAAGATGCGCATATTAGGTGATCGTCAACAGATGATGCGCCTTGATTTTGAAACGATTACAAATTTAACAAATCAAGAAGAGCAAAAATTGTCTGTTTGGTTGGAAAATCTATGTAAAACGGGGATTGATGGTATTGTCGTATCTGACTATGGTAAAGGCGTTTGTACACCTACCTTGTTGAAGACAATCTTTGGTTTGGCTAAGGAATATGGTGTTCAAACTATCGTAGATCCTAAGGGTGCAGACTGGTCTAAATACAATGGTGCGACATGTATTACACCGAATGTGAAAGAACTCGGTGAATGTGTAGGCCGTACATTAGAAAATGATGACGCTATTATCGTAGAGGCTGCTAAGTCTGTACTTGCTACTGTAGATTTAGAATATATTGTGGCCACTCGATCTGCTAAGGGTATTACGGTTATTGCAAAGGATGGCCGTACATGGCATAATCCTGCTACTCAACAAGAGGTATTCGATGTGAGTGGTGCTGGAGATACCGTTGTATCCATGATGATGACTTGTCTTGCAAGTGGTTTATCGATGCGTTTAGCCTTACATATCGCCAATGGTGCAGCGGGTATCGTAGTATCTAAGGTTGGTACGTATCCAATACATCGTTCTGAGTTATTAGACTTATGGCATTCCTATAAACATAGTATTCAATCTAAGCCATTATATACGAAGGAAGAGATGAAAGAACTCGTTTCACAATGGCAAAGCAAAGGTGAAACTGTAGTGTTTACAAATGGTTGTTTTGACATTCTTCACCGTGGACATATTACGTATTTACAAGAAGCTGCGCAGCTAGGTGATCATTTAATCATTGGATTAAATTCTGATGCATCTGTTCGACGTTTAAAAGGAGAAACACGGCCCATCGTAAGTGAAGCGGATAGAGCGGCCTTGTTGAGTGCGTTGCAATGTATTGACGGTGTAGTACTATTTGAAGAGGATACACCGGCTGAATTACTGGCGTACTTACGTCCCAATACTCTTGTTAAGGGCGGAGATTACAAAATAGAAGATATTATTGGACGCGAGTCCGTTGACAATGTAGAGGTTCTTTCATTTAAAGAAGGTTACTCTACATCAGATATTGTAGGGAAAATAGCCACTATGGCTAAGGAGGGCAAATTATGATTATTGTAACAGGTGGTGCTGGTTTTATTGGCAGTAATATTGTGAAAGCACTGAATGATCGTGGTCGTACAGATATTCTCATCGTAGATGATCTTACAGATGGTCGTAAGATTCGCAATATTCAAAATTTAGAATTTCTAGATTACATCGATTGTGATGATTTTGATTGTGCTATTGCTGATGGTACATTCGACGTTGGCCCTATTGAAGTCGTATTCCATGAAGGTGCTTGTGCAGACACAATGGAATATAATGGCAAATACATGATGAAGAACAACTATGAAGGTTCTAAAAATCTATTCCATTATTGCCAAGACCGTCGCATTCCATTCATCTATGCCTCCTCTGCATCTACATATGGTAATGGTACACATGGTTTCGTAGAAACGCCTGAAGCTGAAGAAGCACTTAACCCATATGCGTATTCTAAATTGTTATTCGACCGTTATGTACGCAAATATGAAGGTGAATATACTGCGCAAGTTGTGGGGCTACGTTACTTTAATGTATATGGTCCTAATGAAGCCCATAAAGATAAAATGGCTTCTTTAGTACGTCAAATGTTCTACAAAAATAAAGAAACAGGTATTATTAATCTCTTTGAAGGTACAGATGGCTACGAAGATGGTGGTCAAACACGTGACTTTATCTATGTAAAAGACGTAGTTAATGTAAACTTCTATTTCTGGGAGCATCCTGAAATCTCTGGTACTTTCAACTGTGGTACAGGTAATGCTCATAGCTTTAACCAATTCATGCAAGCTGTTATCGACTACAATGGTCAAGGCAAAATTGAATATGTGCCATTCCCAGAGGTGTTAAAGGGTAAATACCAAAGCTTTACAGAGGCTGATACTACTAAATTGTTAGCCGCTGGCTATGACAAAGGGTTCCATAAAATGGAAGATGCCGTTAAAGAATATTGTGAACTATTAGATAATAACGAAGGGTATTTACGCTAATGCGCAAGGTATTATTTTTAGATCGCGATGGTGTTATTAATAAGGATGTTAGTTATCTATATAAAATCAGCGATTTAGAGTGGGTAGATGGTGCAAAAGAGGCCCTTGCTTATGCTCATAGTAAGGGCTATGATCTCATTGTAGTGACAAATCAGAGTGGTGTAGCTCGTGGTTATTATAAAGAATCTGATGTTCAGATTTTACATGACTATATGGCTCATGAACTAGATCGCAGTGGAGCACCGATTTTACATTTCTATTATTGTCCACATCATAAAGAAGGTATTGTTCCTCTCTATGCAGTAGAATGTGAATGTAGAAAGCCTAAACCTGGCATGATTAAGCAAGCTATTAAGGATTATGATGTAAATATATCAGATAGTTTTCTTATCGGTGATAGTCAGCGTGATGTTGATGCAGCTGAGGCTGCTGGCATTAAGGGGTACCTATTTAAAGGCTCTAATCTATTGGATTTCATTAAAACAATAATTTAATCATTTATTCCATTTAGTTTATTTCGGAAGAATATATTTGGGTTTGTTGTGTTGTATTTGGGGAGGCTTTATGAAAGATTACAAGAATATACTCATCATCAAGATGAGTTCCTTAGGTGATGTAATTCACGCATTGCCTACCTTGTATGCTGTGCGCAAGAATTGGCCTAATGCGCGTATTACATGGGCTATTCATGAGCAATTCGCTAGCCTCTTACCTGGTACACCATGGGTTGATGACGTGATTATCATTGACAAAAAGCAACTAAAGAAGCCTACGTATTTATATCAATTGCGCAAGGAGCTACATAGTCGTCATTTTGATATGACCTTAGACCTTCAATGCATCGCAAAAAGTGCTATTGTTTCCTTATTATCTGGTGCTCCTGAAAAATATGGCTACTGGGAGCTTCGTGAGGGCAGTAATCTTGTTAATAAAGCATTAGTAGGTGAGCATAAATACGACCATGTTATCGAACGGTATCTTGATTCTGTACGTGTACTTGGTGGCGAGGTAGAGGAGATTGAATTTCCTATGCCAGCTTACGTTGAGGCTGAGAAATCCATAAAACAAAAGTTGAAATGCCATGGTGTAGATGATGAATATATTGTAGTTGTACCAGGGGCACGATGGATTGTTAAGGAGTGGCCACTTCTAAATTTTGGAGAACTTTGTATTCGTTTATGTGAATCTGGTAAAAGGGTTGTTATTGCCGGTGCTCCTGATGATGTAGATAAAGGTGCTTTCATAGAAAATTATGTAAAACATAAGAATCTCATCAATTTAGTTGGATTTACAACCATGCCTGAACTCATTGAGTTGATTCGTCATTGTCAGATTTTTATTAGTGCCGATACGGGACCATTACATATTGCAAATGCTTTGAAGCGTCCTTTGATTGCCATGTTTGGTACAACATCTCCTAAGCGTACAGGTCCTTATGGTGGTAGTCATGTACATCTCATTATTTCACCTACTTCTAAGGCTACACCTGAGCAACCACTAGTAGATGATCCAGACTGTATGGCACAAATTCCTGTAGACGCGGTATGGTCAGTGTATGAACAAGTACTTGGAAAGGAACTATAATGGAACTAGATTATAAGCGCATTGTGGTAACCTTTTTAATGCATTTAGGCGATGTTATATTAACGACTCCATTTTTAGAAGTGCTTCGCAAAGCGGCTCCTCATAGTCATATTACGTATGTAATAGATGAAAAATTAAAACAAGTAATGGAATATAATCCAAATATTGATGAACTTATTGTTGTAGATAAAAAAGGGCGCCATAATAGCATTTCAGGTCTCAATGAAGTGGCTCGTGAAATCAATGCTAAGGGAAAACCTGACATTGTCATTAATTTACATCCTAATGAGCGTACTTCTTATTTAGCCTGGAAGATCCATGCACCTATTACAACTGGTATGAGTCATTTTCTATTTAGACCATTCATGACAAAGTATACGCGCTTAGATCGTAAAACTCGGCATGCTGCGGATATGTACATTAATGTACTAGAGCAATTAGGTGTAACAGATACTTCTAACTCTGGTTTACATATTGAGACCTGTGAAGAATGGCGTCGTCAGGCTCAAGAGTTTTATTCTGGTCATGGATTAACTGATACGGATATACTCATTGGTTTTAATATCGGTAGCGCCGTTTCTGAGAAACGTTGGCCAGCTGAACGATTTGCTCATGTAGCAGATTACTTTGGTCGTTTAGGTTATAAGACGGTTTTCTTTGGCGGACCTATGGACCTTGAAATGGTGCAGCCCGTAGTAGAACAAATGGAAACAAAGCCTATTGTGGCTACCGGAAAATTCCAGTTAGGTCCTTTGGCAGCGGCTATGAGCCGTTGTAATCTATTAATTACTAATGACTCTGGACCAATGCATGTAGGAATCAGTCAAGGTGTGCCAATTGTGGCACTGTATGGTCCATCAAATCCATTCTTTTATGGACCTTATCAAGCTCATGCTATCGTTTTAGAAACGATGGATTCTTATGAGATTGGTAAAAGCATGAAGAAAATTATTAAAGAAGGAAATTATAAAGGATTATCTGTAATTTCTGAAGAACAGGTTATTAAAGCTGCGGAAACGTTGCTTTTAGAATCGAAATAAACATATGAACTATATTGTATTTGATTTAGAATGGAATCAACCCTATAGTAATGACATTAGCTTTATGAAACGCACAAAAATGCCGTTGACAGGGGAAATTATTCAAATCGGAGCGGTAAAACTGAATGAAAAGATGGATATTATAGATCATTTTACAATGTTCATCAAACCTCAATATCTGCCACGGATGCATAAACATGTGCGCGAGTTGACAGGGATAACCACCCATGAGCTCAATCATGGTGTGCCATTCAAGACGGCTATGCAGTACTTTCAAAAATGGTGTGGTGATGAATATATGCTGCTTTCTTGGGGATCAGACGATATTCTTATCCTTCGAGAAAATCTTATGCTTCATAAGATGAAAGCGTTATCTTATGATCAATGGGTAGATGCGCAAATGATTTATTCTTATCAACGCTATGGAACAAGTCAACAGTATTCTGTGGCGCATGCTATGGAGGATCTCAATATATCAACGGAGCATTTATCTGCTCATAATGCCTTGCATGATGCAGTTTTTACAGCTCACATTTGTCAGACTTTAGATATTGCACAAGGAATTTTACATTATGATCTAATTCGCAAGGAAAGTAGTAATCCTTTCCTATATCCTCCAATTCTCACATTCTTTATGTATGAAAATTTTTCTGAGAAAAAACGTATTGTTCATGATAGAAGAGTACGTATGTCCTTCTGTCCGTACTGTCAAACACGTTTAGAAATGACAAGACCTGAACGATTACAAGGGGATAAGCACCTAGCCATTGGAGTATGTCCTAAACATGGCGATTTTGCGGTGCAACTTAAAGTTGGAAAGTATACGATTAAGTCCGGCAGTAGTAAATTCTATGTTACTAAGGTACTGACCCATTGTACGGATGAAATTCGTTCTCTATATACTCAGAAGTCTGAAATCAATCGCGAAAAAGAGCGAAAATATTTAGAGTATCGTAAGGCGGAACAAGAAAAAGTCCGCCAAAAATAGTTATGTAAATTCAAGTTCGTTTTCTGAACTGTACTATATATTAGGATATGAACTTTTAGAAAGGATAGATTATGGAACGTAAATATGCATGGCATAATTATGATGATGCCACTATGGAAAAGGTATATGCTTTAAGTGATACCTATCGTCAATTTTTAGATAATGGTAAAACAGAACGTGAATGCGTTGTGCAAGCTGTAGAATTTGCAGAAGCAAAGGGCTATGTAAATCTAAATGACATTATTAAAAGCAATACGTCAATCAAAGCTGGTGATAAGATTTATTACACACATATGGATAAATCTATTGCTTTATTTAATATTGGTACTGATGATATTGAATTGGGTATGAATATTTTAGGTGCTCATATTGATTCTCCACGCATCGATATAAAGCAAAATCCACAATATGAGGATAGTAATTTAGTATTTTGGGATACTCATTATTATGGAGGTATTAAAAAATATCATTGGGTAGCGATGCCTCTTGCTATTCATGGCGTTGTGGTAAAAACAGATGGTACTCGTATCAATATTAATATTGGTGATAAGGAAAGCGATCCTGTATTCTGTATTACTGACTTGTTGCCTCATTTGGGACAAGAACAAATGCAAAAGAATGCAGCTAAAGTAATTGAAGGGGAAGCTCTTGATTTACTCATCGGTAGCCGTCCAGTTAAAGACGAAGAAAAAGAAGGGGTTACTAAATTTATTAATAGCCTTCTTGAAAAAGAGTATGGATTTATTGAACGTGACTTATTGTCTGGAGAACTAGAAATTGTACCAGCTGGTAAAGCACGTGATATGGGCTTTGATCGTTCCATGGTAATGGCGTATGGTCAAGATGATCGCGTGTGTGCCTACACATCCTTGGTAGCAATGCTTGAAGTGGATAATGTAAAGCGTACTACTTGTTGCTTACTTGTAGATAAAGAGGAAATTGGTTCTGTAGGTGCTACAGGTATGCAATCACGCTTCTTTGAAAATGCAGTGGCTGAAATTTTAACACTTATGGGTAAACCTAATTCTGTAAGTGTACGTCGTACGTTGGAGAAATCCCGTATGTTATCCTCCGATGTAAGTGCAGGCTATGATCCGCTTTATGCATCGGCGTATGAAAAGAAAAATGCTTCTTACCTTGGTATGGGTGTAGTATTTAATAAATTTACAGGCTCTCGTGGTAAAGCTGGTTCTAATGATGCGAATGCTGAGTATATGGGCTTTATCCGTCGTGTCATGGAATCTAACAATGTAACATACCAAACAGCAGAGCTCGGTAAGGTTGATTTAGGTGGTGGTGGCACCATTGCGTACATCATGGCTCTTTATGGTATGAATGTCATCGACTGTGGTGTAGCCGTTCTTAGCATGCATGCTCCTTGGGAGGTTACATCTAAGGCTGATATTTACGAGGCTAAACAATGCTATGTGGCGTTCTTAAATGCAGCTGATGAATCAATCTAAGATAATGGGTCTTTCACCAATGGTAAAAGTCCATTCTTTGTGAGGTGTATATGAAGCAAACAGAATTAGGCGCAGCTATAGAGTCTGCGAAAGGAGAGGCTACAGAGGTCAAGACTGTAAAGGTAGATATTTTTGACATCCCTGAAACGAAGGTTGAAGAATATATTGCTAATCGTGAAGAGGTAGCAGAAGCAGCAGCGCAGGTTATGAAATCATACTGTGTTACTGTAAAACGTGAAACCTTAGATCCTGAAGAAGGGGAAGCAGTGGTTGGTTACTATATAACGGGTGAAATTCTAATGTGCGTCATATTGGATCCATTTGAAGTGCCTGTTATGAAGGTAGCTCTCGACAAAGGGACTCTTAAGGGCTATATTTTAGCAGCTAATGATTTAACAGAAGACATGTTAGCGTCTCTTGAAAAGTAAAAGGATTTCGTATCTTAATGTGTTCTATAAATGGACAAATGTAAAATACTTTAACCTGCTACATTGATGTAGTAAAGAAATTTGTTTATAATAGATGTATTATAGTCATTGCAGATAGGAAGGAAATCCCCATGAACTTGAAAAAAGGTATTACCCTAGCGCTCACGGCGGCAGCATTGTTGGCGTTTACAGGCTGTGGCTCAAATGGAACTACATCGAATGGTGAATATAAAGTTGGTGTTGTACAGCTGGTAGAACATCCTGCACTAGATGCGGCCAATAAGGGCTTTGTTGATGCGCTAAAAGAAAAAGGTTTGGCAGAAAAGATTACTTTTGATCAACAAAATGCGCAAGCTGATCAATCTAATTTGAATAGTATTGCACAGCGTTTCGTATCCGATCGGAAAAACTTGATTTTAGCAATTGCTACGCCAGCGGCTCAATCCATGGCGAATGCAACTCATGATATTCCAATCTTAGGTACAGCAATTACTGATTACGAGGCAGCTAAACTTGTTAAATCCAATCAAAAACCTGGTGGTAATGTATCTGGTACGTCTGACATGAACCCAGTAGAGCAACAAGTAGATCTAATTTTACGAGTAATGCCAAATGCGAAAACAATTGGTACCATCTATAGCTCAAGCGAAGTAAACTCTCAAATTCAAGTGGAGAAGATGAAAGCTTATGCAGCTACAAAGGGTATTAAAGTTGAAGAAGTTACAGTTTCCAATGTAAACGATATTCAACAAGCGGCACAAAACCTAGTATCTCAACGTGTGGATGCAGTTTATGTGCCAACAGATAATGTGGTAGCTTCTGCGATGAGCAATCTTGTAGCTATTACCGATCCAGCAAAAATTCCTGTGTTTGGCGGTGAAGATAACCACGTAAAAGGTGGGGCAGTTATGTCCTTGTCTGTAGATTACTACAAACTTGGTTACCAGACTGGTTTGATGGCAGCTAAAATTCTAACTGGTGAAGCTAAAGTTGAAGATATGCCTATCGAAATGCAGAAAGAATTTAAATTAGTTGTGGGAAAAGATAAATTAGAAAAATTGGGCATCACCTTACCAGAGGATTTGATGAACAAGGCGACTATGATTTAATACATATCTGGTAAGGAGTTATACATGAACTGGAAAAAAAGTATTGCAGTGGCACTTAGTGCCATTGCTGTTATGGCAATGGTAGCAGGTTGTGGTTCCAATACCGCAACTAATGACCAAAAGAAAATTGGTGTTATTCAATTAGTAGAACATCCATCTCTTGATGCTGCTAATAAAGGTTTCGTAGATGGTTTAGCAGCTAAAGGATATAAGGATGGTCAAAACATTAAAATTGACCAACAAAATGCACAGGCCGATCAATCTAATCTAAATAGTATTGCACAACGTTTCGTATCTGATAAAAAAGATTTAGTATTAGCTATTGCAACGCCTGCGGCTCAGACGATGGCAAATGCTTCTCATGACATGCCAATCATGGGTACAGCTATTACAGATTACGTGACAGCTAAACTCGTTCAATCTAACGAACACCCTGGTGGTAATGTATCTGGTACATCTGATATGACACCTGTTGAAAAAGAGGTTGATCTTATCATAGCATTAGTACCGAATGTAAAGCGTATTGGTGCCATTTATACATCCTCTGAAATCAACTCCCAATTACAAGTTGAAAAAATGAAAGCCTATGCTGCTACAAAAGGTATTACTGTTGTAGAGGCAACTGTTTCCAATGTAAATGATATCCAACAAGCCGCTACAAATCTTGTGAACCAAGATGTACAAGCTATCTATACGCCAACAGATAATGTTTTGGCATCTGCTATGGCTAACTTAGCACAAATTACAGATGCTGCTAAAATTCCAGTATTTGCTGCCGATGAAGGTATGACAATGACTGGTGGTGTAGCAACTTATTCTGTTGATTACTATCAATTGGGTTATCAAACAGGTTTAATGGCTGCTAAAGTTCTTGCAGGAGAAGCAAAAATTTCAGACTTAGCTATTGAGACACAAAAAGAGATTAAGTTAACTGTTAACGAAGAACGTGCTAAAAAATTAGGTATTACGATTCCTGAAGCTCTTCGTAAAGATATGAAACAATAGAGGAGAATTTGATGTTAGATTTAGTGGTAGGCACCATAACCACAGGCCTTTTATGGTCTTTGTTAGCGGTCGGTGTATTCATAACCTTCCGCGTATTAGATGTGGCTGACTTAACCGTGGAAGGTACGTTCCCAATGGGGGCAGCCATTTCTGCTATTTTAATTACAAGTGGTATGAATCCAATCCTTTCCATTTTACTTGCCGGTGTGGGTGGTATGATAGCCGGTGCTGTAACAGGTTGGATTCATACAAAATTAAAAATTCCTGCATTATTGGCCGGTATTTTGACAATGATTGCATTGTACTCTGTAAACCTTCACATCATGGGCAAAGCTAATGTATCTTTGCTTCGAATGGATACAATTTATACGATTCTTGGTGGATTTTTCCATACGCCGAATATGTGGTCTGCAGCCATCGTAGGTATTATCGTTGCTGTAGTAGTATGCTTGCTCTTATTTTGGTTTTTTGGTACCGAAATTGGTACAGCCTTACGTGCTACAGGTGTTAACCCTCAAATGATTCGCGCTCAAGGCGTAAATACTGATAATATGATCGTTCTTGGCCTTTTGATTTCCAATGGTTTTGTTGGTATGTCTGGGGCTCTTATCGGTCAATTCCAAGGCTTTGCTGATGTAGGTATGGGGATTGGTACCATCGTTATTGGTTTGGCTTCTGTAATTATCGGTGAAGTAGTGTTTGGTACGAAATCCTTCGTACGTAGTCTCATCGCCGTAGTACTTGGGTCTATTGTATATCGTATCGTTATTGCTGCAGTTCTCTACATGGGTATGCCACCAAACGATTTGAAATTATTCACTGCAATTCTTGTTGCCATCGCGCTTTCCTTACCTACATTGAAAGCAAAATGGTTGGCTCGTTAAGGAGGACACTATGTTAGAAGTAAAAAATATGGTAAAAACCTTCTTTAAGGGCACAATTAATGAAAAGACTGCATTACAAGGCATTAATCTTCGTCTAGAAGAGGGTGATTTTTGTACTGTCATTGGTGGTAATGGTGCTGGTAAAAGTACTTTGTTAAACTCCATTGCTGGTGTATTTCCAGTAGATGAAGGATCCATTACAATTAATGAGATTGATGTGACAAAAATGCCAGAATACAAACGTGCTAAATACATTGGTCGTGTATTCCAAGACCCTATGGTTGGTACTGCTGGTAATATGCAAATCGAGGAAAACTTGATTCTTGCTATGCGCCGTGGTAAAAGCTTAGGTCTTAAATGGGCTTTCAAAGATAGTGAACAAGCATTTTTCAAGGAACGTCTTGCATTATTAGGCTTAGGCCTTGAAGATCGTTTATCTGCTCGCATGGGCTTACTATCTGGTGGTCAACGTCAATCTATTACATTGTTAATGGCTACCATGCTTCGTCCAGAACTCTTATTGCTAGATGAGCATACGGCGGCACTTGACCCTAAAACTGCAGAAAATGTATTGCAACTAACTGATAAACTCGTTGCAGAACATAATCTAACAACTCTTATGATTACCCATAATATGCGTGATGCATTGCGATTTGGTAATCGCCTCATCATGATGGACGCTGGTCGAATCATCTACGATGTAAAAGGGGAAGAAAAGAAACAATTAACTGTTGCGGACTTACTTCAAAAGTTCGAGGTAGCTGGTGAAAATGCACTGAGCGACCGCATGGTGCTAGGTGCTAAATAATAGAAGGAAGTTCTAATCTATCTTTTGTTCAATTACTGTATTTTTGCTTTACAAGATAGGGCAGATACTGTATACTAAATTAGGTCGTAAGACATATCGTAAGCGAAGTATTCGATTCTCCAACGGTTACTTAAGCTTATCGGGATTATAATTTTTTAGGAGGTAACATTAATGTTAACTACAGAAGCTAAATTAGCAGTAATTAAAGAATACGCTACTCATGAAGGTGACACTGGTTCTCCAGAAGTACAAGTTGCGATTTTAACAAGTCGCATTCAATACTTAACTGAGCACTTGAAAGAGCACAAAAAAGACCATCATTCCCGTCGTGGTTTGTTGAAATTGGTTGGTCAACGCCGTAACATGCTTGACTACCTTCGTCGTAAAGATATCGAACGTTATCGTTCTCTTATCGAACGCCTTGGTCTTCGTAAATAATAAAATTAGCCGTCCTAAAGGACGGCTTTTTTATTTTGAATTGGCTATTTAGCTTTAATTGATATATAATTAGAAGGTATACATATAAGAAGATTTTTAGGAGGAATAGGAATGGAACAATTCCAAATGGACCTAGCTGGTCGTATGCTTACGATTGAGACTGGGGAACTTGCAAAACAAGCTGGCGGTGCCGTAATGGTTGGCTATGGCGATACTCGTGTACTGGTTACTGCTACAGGCTCTAAAGAGGCGAAGGATATCGACTTCTTCCCACTTACAGTAGACTATGAAGAAAAAATGTATGCGGTTGGTCGTTTACCAGGGGGGTTCATTAAACGTGAAGCGCGTCCACCTGAGTCTGCGATCTTGAATAGCCGTTTGATTGACCGTCCTATTCGTCCATTATTTAATAAAGGTGTACGTAATGAAGTACACGTAGTAGCAACAGTTATGTCTGTGGACCAAGATTGTGATCCAGCCATTTGTGGTATGATTGGCGCTTCTGCGGCATTGTCTATTTCTGATATTCCTTGGAATGGCCCTATTGCAGGCGTTCGTATGGGACGTATCAATGGTGAATTTGTTGTAAATCCAACGAAATTACAATTAGAAGAAACAGATCTTAATATCGTTGTAGCTGGTACTAAAGATGCTATCCTCATGGTTGAAGGTGGCGCTGAAGAAGTACCGGAAGATATCATTCTTGAAGTTATCATGGCAGCTCACGAAGAAATCAAAAAAATCGTAGCATTCCAAGAAGATATGACTGCAAAAGTAGGTAAGGAAAAACGCGTATTTGAATGTAAAGATGTTCCTGCTGAAATTAGTGATGCAGTTCGTGCCTATGGTCATGATAAACTTGATGCTGCAGTTCGTTGTGCAGATAAACAACAACGTGATGCACAAGAAAATGAAGTACGGGCAGATGTATTAGCTCACTTTGAAGAAATCTACCCAGATAACTTGGCTGATGTAAATAAAGCATTTGATGCAATGACAAAAGAAATTGTGCGTCATATGATTACTGTTGAAAAAATCCGTCCAGATGGCCGCCAACTTGATGAAGTTCGTCCAATCTCTTGCCGTACAGGCGTATTACCTCGTACACATGGCTCTGGCTTGTTTACACGTGGTCAAACTCAAGTGTTGAATGTCACAACAGTAGCGCCTTTATCCGAAAAACAAACCATCGATGGTCTTGGTGTTGAAACTGAAAAACGTTATATCCATCATTATAATTTCCCATCCTTCTCCGTAGGGGAAACTCGTTCTTCCCGTGGCCCTGGGCGTCGTGAAATTGGTCATGGTGCGTTGGCTGAACGCGCATTGGTACCTGTGATTCCAAGTGAAGAGGATTTCCCATATGCTTTGCGTTTAGTATCTGAAGTATTGGAATCTAATGGTTCTAGCTCCATGGCTTCCGTATGTGGTTCTACATTATCTTTGATGGATGCTGGTGTACCTATTAAAGCACCTGTAGCTGGTATCGCTATGGGTCTTGTAACTCAAGGGGAACACTATACAATTTTAACTGATATTCAAGGCATGGAAGATGCTCTTGGAGATATGGACTTTAAAGTTGCTGGTACAGCTAAAGGCGTAACAGCAATTCAAATGGATATCAAGATTTCTGGATTATCCCGTGAGATCCTTCAAGAAGCATTAGAACAAGCTCACAAAGGCCGTATGCATATCATGGGCATCATGCTTGATACAATTGCTGAACCACGTCAACAAATGTCCCAATACGCTCCACGTATTATTACAATGAAAATTGATCCTGATAAGATTCGTGACGTAATCGGTTCTGGCGGTAAAGTAATTCGAAGTATCATCGAAGAAACAGGCGCTAAAATCGACATCGAAGATGATGGTACAGTATTTATTGCTTCTGTAGAACAAGAAGGGGCTGCAAAAGCTCAAGAAATTATCACAAACCTTACTAAAGAGGTTGAAGTAGGTGAAGTATACCTTGGTAAAGTAACTCGTTTAATGGCCTTTGGCGCATTCGTAGAAGTATTACCAGGTAAGGAAGGTCTTGTACATATTTCCAAACTTGCGAAAGAACGCGTTGAAAATGTAGAAGACGTAGTAAGTGTAGGGGATGAAATCATGGTAAAAGTTATCGAAATCGATAAACAGGGCCGTGTAAACTTGTCCCGTAAAGATTGTTTAAAATAAGAGGTGTTACATGGATATTCGTGGCTTTGAAGTAGTTTCTGCTTTTGAAGAACAAGATATCAACTTACCAACACGTAAAACAACTGAAAGCGCAGGCTATGATATTGAATGTGCTGAAGCTGTTACATTAGAACCAGGACAAGTAGTGCTCGTTCCGACAGGTATTAAAGCTTTCATGGCATACGACGAATACCTTGCCATTCACATCCGATCTAGCATGGCTATTAAACGCCATTTAGCACTTGTGAATAGCACAGGTATCATTGATAGTGATTACTACAACAATGAGGACAACGAAGGTCATATTATGATCGCTCTCTATAATTTTGGCAAAGAACCAGTTACCCTTGAAAAAGGCGAACGCGTTGCTCAAGGTATATTCTCTAAATACCTTATTACAAATGATGATGATGCTACTGGTGTAAGAACTGGTGGCATTGGAAGCACTGGGACTATGTAAATAATATATGGTTTTGTATAAACTAGTAAAAACCGCTCAACTTTGTTGGGCGGTTTTTGTGTGTTTATTTCTCTCTTCAGCTGTAATTATTATCAATAATACTATATAATATTTATTATAGTTAGTAGAACAATTCGGGAGGCTTTATGAAACAGGAGTCAAAACAAAAAAAGAATGTAGGTACATCAGTTATGGGGAATAACATTGAGACTACACAAAATACTATGCACGTATTGGATGAGAATAAGGTTCTTAAAAAGAGTTATGAAGATGTAGTATATATTTCTCAACCTTTTGGGGCGACCTCATTGAACACATTAGCAGCGCGAGCTTTGTTATTTGGATTAAATCCTGTATCTTTAAAAAAGGCGCGTGTCCTTGAGCTCGGATGTTCTTTTGGGGGAAATATTATTTCTCAAGCTTTGTACTATCCTGAAGCGTCTTTTACGGGTATTGATTTATCATCTTCCCAGATTGAGATGGGGAATGAACTGATTGCGTCGATGGGACTTACC
>OIEK01000039.1_pt1 | contig 113016 bp, 114 predicted proteins | sample 1581821 | NCBI WGS metagenome assembly OIEK01 (sample SAMN03281017, study PRJEB24777) | human gut metagenome | isolation source: fecal sample PR221 from 1 month old male Chinese infant, caesarean... | reverse complement strand
GCCCGATACCGGCGCGTCGAGCATCAATAGCTGGTACTCCGCCAGCGCCTCGGCAATGGCCTGAGCATCGCGGAGCGATGGTGGACGACACCATCACGACGGTGCCCGGCTTCAGATGGGCGGCGAGGCCGCTCTCGCCGAACAGGATCCCCCGCACCTGGGCGGCATTGACCACCAGCAGCACAACTGCATCCAGTTCTGCGGCGAACGGCACCGCGCTGGGGCCCGCGCCTTTGGCGCCCGCCGCCAGCAGTGCGCGACAGTTGTCGGGATTGATGTCAACGCCCCAGGTGTTCAGGCCCGCCTGCAGGCAGGCGCGGGCGGCGCCCATGCCCATTGAACCCAGTCCAATCACGCAGACGTTAGTGTGTGCAGCCATGCTGGTCTCCTTGTGAACATTAGTTAATTAATGTGATTTAATGATAGAATAAAGCGTTATCATGTGAATTTATGTGAGAATTATCACGAATAACCCACATGAATATAAAAAATTCACAGGCGGAAAGAGGCTGCACAACGGCGATTCTTGCCCTAAAATAGCCTAAAAACAGCGGCAAAGCGCGATAACAACACCGGGTGTCGCCAGGGCCGTAGCCTGGGTGGTGACGCCTGGTGTGAAAAAATGGTAAGGGGAGAGCGGTGATTCCAATAGAACGACATCAGCGTATTTTAGCCCTGGTGGAGCAGCGTGGGGCGGTAAGCATTAACGAGCTGACGGAGATCCTCGGCGTGTCCCATATGACCATCCGTCGGGACGTTAGTAAACTGGAGGAGCAGGGGCTGCTGGTCAGCGTCTCGGGCGGCGTGCGCGCCGTCAGCCGGCTGGCCGCGGAACCCAGTCATCTGGTGAAAAGCACGCTGCAGAGTGAGGAGAAACAGGCGATCGGCGCGCTGGCGGCGAGTCATATCGCCAAAAACAGTTGCATTTATCTGGATGCCGGGACTACCACCCTGGCGCTGGCGCGGGCGATCCTCGACCGGAACGATCTCCAGGTGGTCACCAATGATTTTGAGATAACCCAGCTGCTGATCGATGCCAGCCAGTGCGGCGTGATCCACACCGGCGGCACTCTGTGCCGGGAGAACCGCTCCTGCGTGGGCGAATCGGCGGCGCGTACGTTACGCCACCTGGCTATCGATACGGCCTTTATCTCCGCCAGCGGCTGGGACAGTCGCGGGATATTCACCCCTGATGAGAACAAGGTTACCGTCAAGGAGACCGTCAGCCAGGTCAGCGCGAGAAGCATCCTGCTGTGCGACAGTTCGAAATACAATCAGGTGGCCACGTTCATGGCGTTACCTTTGACCCGGTTCACCACCATCATTACCGACCGGCATCTCTCCGATGCCGCCGCCAGTCATATCGCCCGGCACGCCTGCGAGGTGCTGCGGGCCGGATAACGCGCGCGGCCACCGCCGGGTTAGCGTTGCCAGTGCTCGATCAGCGCCGCGCCGATCCCGGCGATTTGCTGATTTCGCTCGGCCATGCTCGCCGGCGTATCCCGCAGATAAATCATCACAATGCGCTCTGCTTTGTTATTCGGGCCAAGCAGGGCGACAATCCCGCGCGCACCCCGTTCGCCAGCTCCGGTCTTATCGGCGATAAACCAGCCCGCCGGCAGCACGGAGCGGATCAACGGTCCGGCGACCCGATCGTCCACCATCCACTACAGCAGCTGCCGTTGCGAACGGGCGCTCAGACGCTGGCTGGTCAGCAGCTTGCGCAGGGTCGCGGCCATGCTGGCCGGGGTAGTGGTGTCGCGGGCGTCGCCGGGAAGCGCCTCATTCAGTTCCGTTTCCCAGCGGTCAAGGCGGGTGACGTTGTCGCCGATCTGGCGCAAAAAGGCAGTCAATCCTGCGGGGCCGCCGACGGTGGCCAGCAGCAGATTGGCGGCGCTGTTATCGCTCATGGTAATGGCGGCGGCGCAGAGTTCGCCGACCGTCATGCCGTCGGCAAGGTGTTTTTCGCTGACCGGCGAGTAGTCCACCAGATCCTGCTGGCGATAGTGGATCTTTCGCTCCAGCTGTTCGTCACCGGCATCCACCCGCGCCAGCACTGCGCCGCAGAGCACTACTTTAAAGGTGCTCATCATGGGAAAGCGTTCATCGGCGCGCCAGGCGGTCAGCGTGCGGCCGCTGGCCAGATCCATTTCTATCATGCCTACGCGGCCCGACAGCTGGCTTTCGCTTAGTTTAATTTGCTCAAGCGGCTGCGGGCTGGCGTGTACCGCCAGCGGCAGGGTGGCTAACAGGGAGATAATACACAGGCGAATATAACGCATAACCACAATACATCCTTGAGTGAGGGCCGATAAAGGCGAGTAAAGAAGCGACAAATAAGAATAACCCGGCGTTTTGCTGATTCACAATTCCTCTTTTTTCCTTCATCATTTGTCATCTTTTATTTCGAATAATCAATATCTAGCCCTGCCTAAGCACGCTATTTTTTGACTCAAGGCCGTGATGAACTATAAGAAAGTACTAAATACCGCACTCTGTCGGGCGTCGCTGTTTGCCGATCACCACGCCCGCCGGTCCCTGCGGTTCGCCAACGCTATATGCCATCCCGGGAGGAACTGGTGCACCCGATAATTAAGGTCATGCTGGTGGGCGGTAAGGCGGACGGGCTGTTGGTCAGCGTCGCCGATGACGCGACCGAGGTCTCGGTGACGCCTGCGCAGTACGGTGCGCTATCCGGGCAACCGTTGAGCTACCGAATTGTTAGCCAAACCATTGACGATGAACGCTATTTTTTTGGCGTTTTCAGCGACGCCCATCAGGATAGCGATAAGCTGACGCGGGTCGCCCTGACCCGTGGAATGAAAAAAATGTTCTGTTAAACCCTGCCCGAAAGGGGGCGTAAGAGGGTATGCCGGGCGCCGCTGTGCTACTGTGGCAGCCTTCTATTTCCAGGGCCGGACGCATAATGATTCAGTACATTCGTATTCAAAATTTTCGCTCAGTGAAGGATATCGCGCTGGAGCTCGGGCCGCTGAACATTGTCTTCGGCCCTAACGGCTGCGGTAAATCCAATATTTATAACGCCATCCACCTGCTGACCGCTGCCGCTGAGGGCAGGCTTTCGGGGTTTATCAGCGAAGAGGGCGGTCTGGAGAATATGATGTGGTCCGGGGAGCGTTCGCCCCTCGATCGTCACCCCCGCCGGCTGCAAATTGCCTGCCGGACCGACAGCTTCGATTATGAGCTGCAGATAGGCTTCCCTGAAAAATTGCCCCTAATCCGACGCAATTCATGCTCGATCCTATCGTTAAAGAAGAGAATATCTGGCTGGCCGGCTACTCCCGCCGGCCTTCCTCCCGCGTACTGCAGCGCAAGAATCAGGCGGCGTTTCTCGTCGATGTCACCGGGGAGAAAAGTACTTTCACCGAGAGTATTTATGAAAATGAGTCGGTGTTCGGTCAGCTTGGCGAGCCGCACCGTTTTCCCGAAGTATCGCGAGTGCGGGAGACGCTGCGCCGTTGGCGGTTTTATCATGAATTCGCGATTGGCCGTCATTCGCCGCTGCGTCAGCCGGCCGTGGGTTACCGTTCGCCAGTCCTCGACAGCGATGGCCAGAATCTCGCCGCCGCCTTTCAGACCATTGTCGAGATCGGCGCGGAGGAGATTTTGCATGAAATCCTTGCCGACGCCTTTCCCGGCTGCCAGTTTTATTGTGAAAACGAGCACTCGCGTTTCGCTCTGAAAATGCGTCGCGAAGGGATCCGCCGCCCGCTGCTGGCGGCGGAGATGTCCGACGGTACGCTGCGCTTTTTGTGCCTCGCCGTCGCGCTGCTCAGTCCGCGCCCGCCGGCGTTTCTGGCGATCAATGAACCAGAGAACAGCCTGCATCGCGACATGTTGCCCGCGCTGGCCCGGCTTATTATCGAGGCCTCGCGCTACAGCCAGATCTGGCTGACCAGCCACTCGGCGGAGCTGGCGGAGCTTATCGCCGCCGGGGCGCCTTGTCAGCGCTATGCGCTGGAGAATCGCGGCGGGGAGACGCGGATTGTCGAGTGAAGCCCGTCATCCCTGACGGGGGCGCTGGAGTCAGGCGGGGCTCTGCGTCTCTGCGGTCGGCAGCAGACGGTTGCCGCCGCGTAGGGTGACGAACGAGAGCAGGGTGAAGCTCAGGGTTATGCAGCCGAGGATCAGATAGGCCTGATGGAAGCCGACGGTGTCGTACATCCGGCCCACCCAGGCGGAAAGCACCACCCCGGACAGCTGTTTTGACAGATTAAAACCGATCAGGAACAGGGTGGCCGAGAGGCGCGGGTTAAAGGCGGAAGAGATATATTTAAAAGTTCCCACCAGCAGGAAGGGGATCTCAAACATATGCAGCATCTTGAGGATCACCACCTCGACTGCCGATGAGGCGAAGGACGACCCGAGAATACGCACCGACATGATCATCCCCGCGGTCAGCAGGGCGTTTTTGGCGCCGATGCGGTTAACGATGGCCGGCGCGCAGAACATGATCAGCGCGTTGAGCAACTCGCCGCCGGTGGTGACGAAGCCAAACACTTCGGTACCGCGCTGCGGACTGGCGAAAAAGCTTTTGAAAAAGTTGGCGAACTGCTGGTCAAACACGTCGTAGACGCTGGCGACACCCACCACATAGACGATAAAGCCCCAGAAGCGCGGCATACGCAGCAGCTCTGCCGCCGTACGCAGCGAAAAGGCCTGGCGATTGGCGCCCAGCGCCTCGATAACCTGGGCGCTGTTGCTGCTTTCCGGCCGCGACAGCCAGAGCAGCAGACCGAGCACCAGCGCAAAGCCGGAGGCGATCCAGAAGGTGATATTGGGATCGATGCCGAACAGCACGCCGGTTATCGAGGCGCATAGCGCCCAGCCGACGCAGCCTGCGACCCGCACTTTGCCATATTCAAAGCGGTTGGCCCGGCTGACGCGTTCGATATAAGCTTCCACCGCCCCGGAGCCGCTGGAGAAAACAATCCCCAGGTAGATCCCTCCTACCAGCGAACCAGCGATAATATTCATCTGCAGCAGCGGGGGAGAAAACGAAAATAAAGAATGGCGCGAACAGAATTAACAGTACCGTAATGGTCCACAGCAGATGTTTGCGCAGGCCGAGCTTATCCGACATCAGGCCGAACACCGGCTGAAAAATAATGGCGAATAACGAGATAGACGAGAAAACGATCCCGGTTTCCGTTTTAGTTAAATGGTTAACGTCCGCCAGCCACACCGGAAAAAACGGGAAGTAGGCCGACATAATGAAATAGTAAAAGAAAAAGAACAGCAGGAAATAGACGAAATTATGCCGTTCTCGTGGCGCCAGTTCTGAGAATTTCATCACCATGATCCCTTGTTATTCTGTTTGTGGGGTGGGGGCTGTCGCCCCCACGGATTAAAAGCAACGCAATGAGACCTCGTACTGCCAGCGCGTTTGGCTCAGGAGCCACTGCGGCAGCACGCTGGGGGTCCAGGAATCATCGCCTCCCACCCCCATATGCAGGCCGTCGAGGGTGATCCACACGCCGTCTTCGGCCTGCATCTTGTGCCAGTGGTCGGTCTCCATCAGCTGACGGGTGCTCCATGGCTGAACGGAGAAGTGGAAATGACCGCTGATGTGCCAGCGCCCCCAGTCCAGCGCCTGGGTATCACAGCGCAGGCCGTTTTCCGTCGGGAAGATATAGGGGGTGGTCATCGCCGCCAGCGGCTGCTCCCAGCGGGCGAAGCAGGCGCTGCTCCGCCGGTCGGGGTAGTTCTCATGCGGCCCCAGACCCAGCCAGCTCACCGGCGCCTGCTGATCCGCCACCTGGAAGTGCAGCCCGACCCGCGGCAGCGGCGGCAGGGTTTCCGCCCGTTCGCCGTCCACCGCCAACCGCAGGGTTCCGTCAGCAGTGAAGTGCATGCGCCAGTGGCTGACAATCACTACCTCTTCGCCGCGCAGGTAGTGCCAGCGGCAGTCGACGAGGGTTTCATTTGCCAGCCGCTGCGCATCGCACTGGACGCAGTGCGCCTCAAGATCGTACAGGCCGGCGCTTTTCCAGCGCTCCACCCAGGCGTTGGGGTCGATACGCTCTACTTCGCTGACCCCGATGTCGTTGTCGAGCGGCGCGCGAATAAACTGGTCACGCAGGGGGGTCAACAGCTGCTCCTGACCGCCAACCGACCAGCGGCTCAGCAGACCCGTCCGGCGATCGATGGTCCAGCATTGCGAACCGGCGCGGATCTGCCAGACCTCGTCGCTGACGATAAGATCCGGAGCGCCGGCAGACACGGTGGGCGCCGGCAGCGCCAGCGGGGCGGGCAGGGGAAACTGTTGCCAGGCGACGCGGTGCTCCGCTTCTGACCAGGCGGTCGCCTGGGGCTGGGTCACCTCCAGCGTCAGCCACACCGCGCGGGCGCCTTCAGGCAGGATCAGGCTATCGAGCAGCGTTATCTCGTCGCTGCCCTCAGGGGGCAGCGCCAGGGTCAGGTCGCCGTGATACAGGGGTTCACCGGCCGCCTGCACCTGCCAGCGCAGCACTTCGTTATCGGTTGGGCGGAACAGGTATTCGCTGATGATGCGCACCCGCAGCGGCGAGGTCGACAGCAGCGTGAACTGAAAATACTGCTGGGCGTGCTTCGCCTCCACCAGCGACGGATGCGGCGTGCGATCGGGAAACACCAGACCGTTCATACAGAACTGGCGATCGTTAGGCTTATCACCAAAGTCGCCGCCATAGGCCCAGCCGACGCTGCCGTCGGCAAAGGTTTTGCGGATCGCCTGGTCGGCCCAGTCCCAGATAAACCCGCCCTGCAGCCGCGGATACTCGCGAAAGGCCTGCCAGTAATCGGCGAAGTTACCGAGGCTGTTGCCCATCGCGTGGGCGTACTCGCAAAGGATCAGCGGCCGCTGCTCACCGGGCAGGCTGATCCATTTTTTGATCCCCCATTTGGGGACCGCCGGGATCGGCTGGTCGCGTTCGACGCGGGCGTACATCGGACAGATAATATCGGTGGCGGTGGTATCCGCGCCGCCGCCCTCGTACTGCACCGGACGGCTCGGATCGTTGCGTTTCAGCCAGTGGTACAGCGCTTCGTGGTTGCCGCCGCCGCCGGACTCGTTGCCCAGCGACCAGATGATAATGCACGGATGGTTGCGGTTGCTCTGTACCATCCGGGTGACGCGGGCGCTGAAGGCTGGTAGCCACGCCGGATCGTCGGACAGCCGATTCATCGGCACCATCCCGTGGGTTTCAATATTGGCTTCATCGACCACGTACAGACCGTAGCGGTTGCAGAGTTCATACCAGCGCGGCGCGTTGGGATAGTGCGAGCAGCGCACGGCGTTAAAGTTGTTCTGCTTCATCAACAGAATGTCCTGCACCATATCCGCCTCGGTGACCACCTGCCCGCGCAAATGATGATGCTCATGGCGGTTAACGCCGCGGATCAGCAGCGGTTTACCGTTGAGACGCAGCAGGCCATCGGCAATCTCGACGCTGCGAAAACCGATGTCCCACGCTTCGGCCTCCAGCAGTTCGTCGCCGCGCCACAGGGTGACCACGGCGCGATAACAGTTCGGGGTTTCCGCGCTCCAGTGCGCCGGCGTCGCCACCGCCAGGGAGAAATCGACCCGTTCCGCGTAGTGGCCGCGCTCATCCACCGTCGGGGTACCTAACGGCTGCCGCCCGGCGGCGATCTGCTCCTCGCCGCGCCACAGGCTAACCCCGACGCTGAGCCCGACAAGCGCCGCCTCAGTCGCTTCGATGGTCGCCTGGACCTGCAGAGTGCCGTCGCGATAGAGGGCGTCAAGGGCTGGCGTCAACTGCACGTCGCATAGCCGTTGCTGCGGCTTATTCAGCAGCCATACCGAGCGGAAAATACCGCTCATCCGCCACATATCCTGGTCTTCCAGCCAGCTGCCGGCGCTCCAGCGCATGACCATCACGCACAGGCGGTTGTCGCCCGGACGCAGAAAGGGGCTGAGATCGAACGCCGCCGGCAGGCGACTGTCCTGCGAATAGCCGACCCACACGCCATTGCACCACAGATGAAACGCCGAGTTGACGCCATCGAAAATAATCTGCGTTTGCCCGTTCTCGCGCCATGTGTCCTCAACCGTAAAGTGCAGGGAGTAGCAGCCGGTCGGGTTATCCTCCGGCACCCGCGGTGGGGTGGTGTCGATGGGATAGCGGACGTTAGTGTAGATCGGCGCGTCATAGCCCTGCATCTGCCAGTTGGAAGGCACAGGCGTGCCGCGGCAGTCCGGAAGATCCTGCGTCAACCACTGCGCATCGACGGCAAACGGGCTGCGGGCGTAAGAGAACTGCCACTCGCCGTCCAGTTGACGGCGGCGGGATGAAGGTAGGTTATCGCGGGCGGCAAGCTCATCGCGCCAGCTGGCGAAAACGGGATGCGCTGGCAGGCGGTTAAGGTGGGTAATGGTCTGGTTCTGCCAGTCTTCACGGGCGAGGACGGCGTGAAAGTCAGGAGTGTGGCTGCGGCCGGTATCGCTAATTTGCATATTAAACCCCGGTAAGTCAGAAATTGTCGTTCGCTAAACAGGATGGTTAATGTTATCGGGTAATTTGTTTTGTCCAGCAATCTCGGGGGAATCGAAATTAACAGACGATCACGAAAGCGGGGGAGAAGCGCTGTTTTTTGTCGCGCGTTAAACATAAAATGTTAGCGCACGACATTGTTATTACTGAGGAGAAAAGATGCCGCGTCGTACCGCAACCCTGGAGGATGTCGCCCGCGCCGCGGGCGTGTCCCAGCAGACGGTCTCCCGGGTGCTGAACCGTCCTGAGGTGGTGTCAGTCCGCACCCGCGAGCAGGTGATCCGCGCGATGCAGGCGCTGCACTATGTGCCTAACCGCTCGGCGCAGCTGCTTGCCGGCAAAGCGGCGCCCTCCATCGGGCTGATTACCGCCTCGCTGACGCTGCACGCCCCCTCGCAGATCGCCGCCGCGATAAAGAGCCATGCCAGCCTGCATCAGCTGGAAGTGGCGATAGCGATGCCGGCGCAGGCTGATTTTGTCGCGCTGCAGGCCCGGCTGGACGAGCTGCGCGCCCAGCATATTCGCGGGGTGATCGTCAGTCTGCCGCTGGAGAGCGCCACTGCCGAGCGGCTGGTGCAAGACAATCCGGATATGGCCTGCCTGTTTCTCGATGTCTCCCCGGAGGCCGATGTCTGCTGCGTGCGCTTCGACCACCGCGACGGCTGCGGGGCCTGCGTGCGCCACCTGTGGGAGCTGGGGCATCGCGAATTTGGTCTGCTGGCGGGACCGGAAAGTTCGGTTTCCGCCCGTCTGCGTCTCGCCAGCTGGCGCGAGGCGTTGCACAGTCTGAATATTGCCCGCTCTACTACGGTATTTGGCGACTGGAGCGCCGCCAGCGGTTGGCAGAAAACTTTCGAGCTCCTCCACCTGCAGCCGCGGATCAGCGCCATAGTGGTGGCAAACGATCAGATGGCGCTCGGCGTGCTCAGCGCGCTGGCCCAGCTCAATCGCAGCGGCAGCCAGGCGGTATCGGTGACCGGCTACGATGACACCGCCGACAGCCTTTACTTCCAGCCGCCGCTCACCACGGTGGCGCAGGACTTCGATCTGTTGGGCAAAAGGGCGGTGGAGCGGCTGATTGCCCTGATGGCGGCCCCGCAGCTGCGGATCCGCGAGCTGCTGCCGACCCGGCTCATCGTGCGCCAGTCGGCCTGGCCTGTCGCCGCCGCGGAGGACCGGCAGCAGACCCTGGCGCAGCTGAAAGCGCTGGTGGAGAAGCTTTAGCTGCTGGTCGTTGAGGCTTTATTGAAGTTGAGCATGCTAACTTCGGCAGCAAACGTAGAGAGGTAAAGCTTATCTGTCTGCGAAAAATGCAAAACACAATCTATCCATGCAAGCATTGATTTACCGCCAGTCATATGGCGGTTTTTTTTTGCCCCTTCCACCCTGTACCGACTGCTTCAGTCCGGCTTTCCATCTGGCATATCCTGCCGCGGCATGCTAGATCTTGCTTCCGGGAGACGACGGGAGACGACGGGAGACAAGGTCATGATGGTGATTGAGGGTAAAGAGGCGATCGCGCGGGTGGACTGGCAGCGAGTGCGAACGATCATCGCCGAGGCCGGGCTGAATGAGCGTGATGTTCAGCAACTGGAGCAGGCGTTCCGCCAGAGCACCTTCTGCTGGTTTGGCTATGAGAACGGTCAGCTGATTGCCGTGGCGCGAGCCATCAGCGACTGCACCTGGAGCAGCTATCTGGCGGATGTGGCGATCGTCCCCGCTCGTCAGGGACAGGGCTACGGGCAACAGCTGATGCTGGCCATCCGGGAGCAACTCCTGCCCTTTGGCAAAATATTTATCTATGCGGTGGCCGATAAAATTACGTTTTATCAGCGCTTTGGCTTTGCCATGTTGACTACCGGCATGGTCTGCGCCAGCGAGGAAGGCATGCAGAAAATGCAGGAGCAGGGCTATATCCGTCAGCCCTGAAAGCTGACGCTTAGAAACGCCTGGCTTAAACGGGTAAACCAGGCGCAGGCTGTCAGAGGGGGCGTTCGAGCACGAAAAGATACGCTTCCCGCGACCAGAACAGGGCGGTACGGCGGCGCTCCACCGACATGGTTTTCACTTCCCATCCCTCACGGGTATAGCTGCTGAGAAACTGGCTCATTTTGTCAGGGTCGGCCTTGGCTTCGCCAAAAAACAGACTGCCCAGCAGCCCCTCTTTATAGATCACTACCCGACACTCTTTCTTCATCATCGACCCTCCTGGCGACCGGTTTACTGTGGCCGTCTATTGTCCGTGGCTGCGACGATTTTGCAATCGGAGAAGGCGTAAACTGTTTACGGTACTGCAGCGGGCTGAGCGCGAAGTGCTGGCGAAAATGGTGGCGCAGGGTGCCGGCGCTGGCAAACCCGCAGCGCTCAGCGATCTGATCGATGCCCATCGTGCTCTCCGTCAGGTGCTGGCGGGCGCGCAGCAGTCGTTCCTCCAGCAGCCAGCGGGCGGGCGTTTTACCGGTGGCCTCCTCAAAGCGGCGCAAAAAGGTGCGCGTCCCCATGCCGGCGCGCTGGGCGAGGGAAGCGACGGTATGGCTGGCGGCAAGATGCTGGTGCAGATAGTCAAACAGCTGACCGAGGCGCAGGCTCTCCCGGCTGCGGGCTACCGGGCGCAGGACTTGCTGCGCCTGACCGCCGTCGCGATGGGGAGAGACGACCAGGCGGCGGGCGACGACGTTGGCGGCTTCGCTGCCGAAATCTTCACGCACCAGATGCAGACAAAGGTCGATCCCCGCCGCGCTGCCGGCGGAAGTCATCAGCAAAGCATCGCCCACGTAAAGGACGTCCTCCACCACCTGGATCTGCGGAAAACGGGACTGCAGCGCCGCGGTGTAGCGCCAGTGGGTTGTCGCCTGGCGGCCATTGAGCAGCCCGGCGGCGGCGAGAACGAACCCCCCGGAACAGATAGAAATAATCCGACATCCGCGGGCGTGGGCGGAAGCCAGCGCGGCGCACAGCGCCTCGGGGACCGGGGCGTCGACGCCGCGCCAGCCGGGGATCACAATCGTATCCGCCTGGGCGAGAAGTTCAGGACCGCCGTCGGTCATCAGGCGGATGCCGCCGGTGGCGCACAGCGGCCCTTCATCGACGGCGGCGACGGCGAACTGGTACCAGTTGTCGCCCATTTCCGGGCGCGGCAGGCCGAAGATCTCCACGGCTACGCCAAACTCAAAGGTGCACAGGCCATCGTAGGCGAGGGCGACCACCTGATGACGTGACGGTGTCACAGAAGGGGGTGTCAGGATGTTAGCGTTTTCTGTCATGGTTATCGGCAGATCAGGGTGATGGGCGTCAGTAAAGTAGTGTTATCACAGACAAGGAGAAGACGCCATGAGTGTAGTAACCCAATTTACCCCCGCCACCTCCGCTGAGGCTATCCGCTGGTTCAGCCATAAGCTGCATCTTGAGACCGACTGCGCCGATGTGCACAGCGCCCAGCGTGCCGGCGAGGTCGACTTTGTCCTGCTGCACGTGGTCGGCAGCGAGGAAGCTTTCGCCAGACGTCACCTGCCAGGCGCGCAGCATCTCCCGCACAGCCAGATCACCGCCGAGCGAATGGCGGCCTGGCCGGCGGATACCCTCTTTGTGGTCTACTGCGCCGGGCCGCACTGCAACGGCGCTGACGTTGCCGCGCTGAAGCTGGCCGAGCTGGGGCGGCCGGTGAAAATGATGCTCGGCGGACTCACCGGTTGGGAAGATGAGGGCTATGCGTTTGTTTCCGGTAAATGAAAATTTTTCATGTACCATGAAATATTCTCGTTTGCGACCCACCACTCTGCATGCCAGTATCTGGACATATAGCCATCCAGAAGTCTAAAAATTCAAATAATGAACTATCACGGTGGGCAACTAACGCGCCCACCGCTAAGGAGACAGCATGCAACGTCAACAGGCCCCGTTCCGCGCAGACATCGTCGGCAGTTTTTTGCGCCCGGACAGCATTAAACAGGCGCGTCAGCAGCTGGCTGAGGGGATTATCGACGCCGCTCAGCTACGCGAGATTGAGAATAACGCCATTCGTCATCTGGTTCAGCAGCAATGCGACTGCGGCCTGCACGTGGTCACCGACGGTGAGTTTCGTCGCGCATGGTGGCATTTCGATTTCTTCGATGGCCTGCAGGGCGTTGAACGTTACGATGCCGAGCAGGGGATCCAGTTCAACGGCGTGCAGACCAAAGCGCACGGCGTTCGCGTCACCGGCAAGCTGGCGTTTGGCGACCACCCGATGCTGGAGGATTTCCGCTATCTGAAAAGCATCAGCGGCGACGCGCAGCCGAAGATGACCATTCCCAGCCCGAGCGTGCTGCACTTCCGCGGCGGGCGGAAAGATATCGATGCCACGGTCTACCCGGATCTTAGCGACTACTTCGACGATCTGGCCACCACCTGGCGCGACGCCATCCGCGCGTTTTATGACGCCGGCTGCCGCTATCTGCAGCTGGACGATACCGTGTGGGCCTATCTGTGCTCCGATGCCCAGCGCCAGCAGGTACGTGAGCGCGGCGAGGATCCGGATGCGCTGGCGCGTATTTATGCCCGGGTGCTGAACCAGGCGCTGGAGGGTAAGCCGGCCGATCTGACGGTGGGCTTGCACGTCTGCCGGGGTAACTTCCGTTCAACCTGGATCTCGGAAGGCGGTTACGAGCCGGTTGCCGAGGTGCTGTTTGGCAGCGTTAATGTCGATGCCTTATTCCTGGAGTACGACAACGACCGCTCCGGGGATTTCGCGCCGCTGCGCTTTATTCGTCCCGGCCATCAGCAGGTGGTCCTCGGGCTGATCACCACCAAAAACGGCGAGCTGGAGAATCCGCAGGGGGTAAAAGCGCGTCTCGCCGAGGCCGCGCAGTACGTGCCGCTCGAGCAGATCTGTCTCAGTCCGCAGTGCGGTTTCGCCTCCACTGAAGAGGGGAATGCCCTCAGCGAAGACCAGCAATGGCAAAAGGTCCGTCTGGTGACCTCCATCGCCGCCGACGTCTGGTAATTGCTTTCTTAGCGCAGCGTTGCACCGTGATGAGGCAACGCTGCCATCCTCTTCGCCACTATCGCCCACCTGCGCCGCATCCTGCTGTTTTCACAACCTGGCACCTTTTTTGCCTTATCACCTCTGGTTAGCTGTTAATTCTTTATTTTTTGCGCTACTCAGGAGTGAATCATGCAACGTAGAACGTTATTAAAAGCTTTTGCACTCTCCGCCTCTGTTATGGCTATGGGTCTCTCCTTCCAGGCCTATGCCGCCGACACTATCAAAGTCGGGATCATGCATTCGCTCTCCGGGACGATGGCGATTTCCGAAACGCCGCTGAAAGACGTCGCGCTGATGGCCATCGACGACATCAACGCCAAAGGCGGGGTGCTGGGCAAGAAACTGGAGCCGGTGGTGGTCGACCCGGCCTCCAACTGGCCGCTGTTTGCCGAGAAGGCGCGCCAGCTGCTGGCCCAGGATAAAGTGGCGGTGGTGTTTGGCTGCTGGACGTCGGTCTCGCGTAAATCGGTCCTGCCGGTGTTTGAGGAACTGAACGGCCTGCTGTTCTACCCGGTGCAGTACGAAGGGGAAGAGATGTCCCCCAACGTCTTCTATACCGGCGCGGCGCCTAACCAGCAGGCTATCCCGGCGGTGGAATACCTGCTGAGCGAGGACGGCGGCGGCGCTAAACGTTTCTTTCTGCTGGGGACGGACTACGTCTATCCGCGCACCACCAACAAGATCCTCCGCGCCTTCCTGCATGCCAAAGGGATCCAGGACAAAGATATCGAGGAGGTCTACACCCCGTTCGGCTACAGCGATTACCAGACCATCGTCGCCAATATCAAAAAATTCGCCGCCGGTGGCAAAACGGCAGTGGTCTCCACCATCAATGGCGATTCCAACGTACCGTTCTACAAAGAGCTGGCTAACCAGGGTCTGAAAGCGACCGATGTACCGGTGGTGGCCTTCTCGGTGGGGGAAGAGGAGCTGCGCGGCATCGATACCAAACCGCTGGTCGGCAACCTCGCGGCATGGAACTACTTTGAGTCCGTCGATAATCCGACCAACAAAGCCTTTGTCGCCGATTATCGCGCGTATGCCAAAGCGCACAAGCTGCCGAATGCCGATACGGTGGTGACCAACGATCCGATGGAAGCGACCTGGGTGGGCCTGCATATGTGGGCGCAGGCGGTGACCAAAGCGGGCACCACCGATGTTGACAAAGTACGCGAGGCGATGGCCGGGCAGACCTTCAACGCGCCGTCCGGATTTACCCTGACCATGGATGCCACCAACCACCATCTGCATAAGCCGGTGATGATCGGTGAAATTGAAGGCAACGGCCAGTTCAACGTGGTCTGGCAGACCGATGAGCCCGTCCGCGCGCAGCCGTGGAGCCCGTGGATCCCCGGTAATGATAAGAAACCTGACCATCCGGTGAAAACCGTCAGCCAGTAAGCGCCACGGCCGACGGGGCGGGAGCGTCGCGCTCGTCGGCCGCTGACCAGAGGAGAACGACATGAACGCATTGCGTCTCATGAATGTGTTGGCGCTACTGCTGATCCTGCTGCCATGGCGGGCGCAGGCCGCGGAGGCGGACGACTTCGTTGCCGCCAGTCGCAGCCAGCAGGCGCAGCTGTTGACCCAGTGGGCGGCAGCGCCGCAGGCGGATCGTCTGCCGCTGCTGCGGGCGTTGACCACCGAGAGCCTGGTGATGGACGACGGAAAACATGCTTTCCGCACCCGACAGGGCGGATTACAGCCATTGGGCGCTGTCGCCGCGCCGCAGGGCGAAACCCGGCCGGTCCGTCTGACCAACCGGCTGCGCAATCTGGCTGCCGGCGCGCTGGCCAGCCACCTTATTTTAAGTGACAACGTCACGGAGAGAACTTCCGCCGCACGAACGCTACAGCGGGAAGCGACTCCGGCCATGGCCGCGCTGCTGCAACAGCGGCTGCAGGCGGAAACCGATGATAATGTGCGGGGTCTGCTGGAGGTGGCGCTGGCGCGCCTGCAGCTCGCTCAGCCTGAGGCCAGCGCGCGGCTGGCCGCCGTGACGCTGCTCGGCCATTCCGCGGACCCGGAAACCCAGGCGCTGCTGATCCCCTTTACCGATGCCCAGCATGAGCCGGATGCGGCGGTGCGCGAGGCGGCCAGCGATAGCCTGCAAAAGATCAAACATCGTCTGCTGCTCGGCGATCTGCTGGGCCAGGCCTTTATGGGGCTGTCACTGGGATCGGTGCTGTTGCTGGCCGCGCTGGGGCTGGCGATCACCTATGGCCTGCTGGGGGTGATTAACATGGCCCACGGTGAGATGTTAATGATCGGCGCCTACAGCTGCTGGCTGGTACAGCAGGCGCTGGCGCAGCTCGCGCCGCAATGGCTGGCCTTTTATCCGCTGGTCGCGCTGCCGGTGGCGTTTCTGGTGACCGCCGGGATCGGCATGGCGCTGGAGCGCACCATTATTCGTCATCTGTATGGTCGGCCGCTGGAAACGCTGCTCGCCACCTGGGGGATCAGCCTGATGCTTATCCAGCTGGTGAGGATGCTGTTTGGCGCGCAGAACGTGGAGGTGGCAAACCCGGCCTGGCTCTCCGGCGGCGTGCAGGTCCTGCCGAACCTGATCCTGCCGTGGAACCGGCTGGCGGTGCTGGCGTTCGTCCTGCTGGTGCTGTGCTTTACCTGGCTCATCCTGAACCGCACCCGTCTGGGGATGAACGTCCGCGCCGTGACGCAGAACCGGGCGATGGCCGCCTGCTGCGGCGTACCTACCGGGCGGGTGGATATGCTGGCCTTTGGCCTCGGCTCCGGTATTGCCGGGCTGGGCGGCGTGGCGCTGTCGCAGCTTGGCAACGTCGGGCCTGAACTGGGTCAGGGATACATCATCGACTCGTTTCTGGTGGTGGTGCTGGGCGGCGTCGGCCAGCTGGCCGGCAGCGTGGCGGCGGCCTTTGGGCTGGGCATTTTCAACAAAATTCTCGAACCGCAAATGGGCGCGGTGCTGGGCAAGATCCTGATCCTGGTGATGATTATTCTGTTTATTCAGAAACGCCCGCAGGGTCTGTTCGCGCTGAAAGGGAGGGTTATTGACTAATGAGCCAACCAATCACCTTAACGCTGGCGCAGCGCGCGCCGCGGCCTCTGCGCTGGCTGGGGATCCTGCTGGTGCTGGGGCTGCTGAGTATGCCATTCCTGGCGCTGCTGCCGGCCTCCCATCCGCTGGCGGTGCCGAGCTGGCTGCTGACGCTGAGCGGCAAAATCCTCTGCTACGCCATTGTGGCGGTGGCGCTGGATCTGGTCTGGGGCTACGCGGGTATGCTGTCGCTGGGGCACGGGATTTTCTTTGCCCTCGGCGGGTACGCTATGGGCATGTACCTGATGCGCCAGGCGGCGGGCGACGGTCTGCCGGCGTTTATGTCTTTTCTCTCCTGGAGCGAGCTGCCCTGGTTCTGGTGGGGCACGCAGCATTTCGCCTGGGCGATGGCGCTGGTGGTGCTGGTTCCCGGTCTGCTGGCCCTGGTTTTCGGCTGGTTTGCATTCCGCTCGAAGATCAAAGGGGTCTATTTCTCGATCATGACCCAGGCCCTGACCTATGCCGGTATGCTGCTGTTCTTTCGCAACGAGACCGGGTTTGGCGGCAACAACGGCTTCACCGGTTTTACCACGCTGCTGGGTTTTCCGGTCACCGCCACCGGCACCCGCGCCAGCCTGTTTATGGCCACGGTTTTGCTGCTGTTGCTGACCCTGTGGCTGGGCGCGGCGCTGGCGCAGAGTAAGTTTGGCCGGATCCTCACCGCGGTGCGTGACGCTGAAAACCGGCTGATGTTCTGCGGGTACGACCCGCGCGGCTTCAAGCTGCTGGTGTGGACGCTGTCGGCGGTGCTCTGCGGTCTGGCGGGGGCGTTATATGTCCCGCAGGTGGGGATCATCAACCCCAGCGAAATGTCGCCGACCAACTCCATCGAGGCCGCCATCTGGGTGGCGCTCGGCGGGCGCGGCACCCTGATTGGCCCGGTGCTTGGCGCCGGATTGGTCAACGGCGCGAAAAGCATTTTCACCGTGGCGATGCCAGAGTACTGGCAGCTGTTTCTCGGCCTCATCTTCATCATTGTGACCCTGTTTTTACCCCGCGGGGTGATGGGCCTGCTGCGTCGAGGAGACCGCTAATGCAACCGGATGAAGGACTATTTACCCGCCAGCTGCCCGGCGATCGCTTTCGCGAACAAACCGATCCGGTGCTGCAGCTGGAGAACATCAACGTCAGCTTTGACGGTTTCCGGGCGCTGACGGATCTGTCGCTGGCGATAGGCGTCGGCGAACTGCGCTGTGTGATCGGCCCCAACGGGGCGGGCAAGACCACCCTGATGGACGTGATCACCGGCAAGACCCGGCCGCAAAGCGGCAAAGCGCTCTATGACCAGTCGGTGGATCTGACCACTCTTGACCCGGTGGCCATCGCCCGCCAGGGCATCGGGCGCAAGTTTCAGAAGCCGACGGTCTTCGAAGCGCTGACGGTGGCGGAAAATCTCGCCCTGGCGATGAAGGGGGATAAATCGGTGTGGGCCAGCCTGCGCGCCCGGATGAGCAGCGAACAGGACGATCGGCTGAATGAGGTGCTGCGCTTGCTGCGTCTTGACGGCGAGCGCTACCGCCAGGCCGGTCTGCTGTCCCATGGTCAGAAACAGTTTCTTGAGATCGGCATGCTGCTGGTGCAGGAGCCGCATCTGCTGCTGCTTGATGAGCCGGCGGCCGGCATGACCGATGCGGAAACGGAGTATACGGCGGAGCTGTTTCGTACCCTGGCTGGACAGCACTCCCTGATGGTGGTGGAGCACGACATGGGATTTGTCGAGACCATCGCCGACCGGGTGACGGTCCTGCATCAGGGCCAGGTGCTGGCGGAGGGATCGCTGCGGGAGGTGCAGGCCAATGAGCAGGTCATTGAAGTTTATCTGGGACGTTAAGGAGCGCCAATGTTACAGGTGAGTCAGCTACATCAATACTACGGCGGCAGCCATATTTTACGCGGGGTGGATTTTTCCGCCCGCCAGGGCGAAGTCACCTGCCTGCTGGGGCGCAATGGCGTCGGTAAGACCACGCTGCTGAAATGCCTGATGGGGCTGATCCCGGCGCGCAGCGGTGAGGTACGCTGGCAGGATCAGAACATCACCCATCGCAAACCGCACCAGCGGGTGCAGGCCGGGGTCGCCTACGTCCCCCAGGGGCGCGAGATATTTCCGCGCCTGACGGTGGAAGAAAACCTGCTGATGGGGCTGTCGCGCTTTCCCGCCCGCGAAGCGCAGCAGGTGCCGGAGGAGATCTACCAGCTTTTCCCGGTGCTCAGGACCATGAAGCAGCGGCGAGGCGGTGACTTATCCGGCGGCCAGCAGCAGCAGCTGGCGATCGGCCGCGCGCTGGCCAGCCGCCCACAGCTGCTGATCCTTGATGAACCCACCGAGGGGATCCAGCCCTCGGTCATCAAAGAGATTGGCGAGGTGATCCGCCAGCTGGCGAGCCGCGGAGACATGGCGATCCTGCTGGTGGAGCAGTTCTATGACTTTGCCGCCGGACTGGCGGACCACTACCTGGTGATGTCGCGCGGCGCCATCGTCCAGCAAGGCAAGGGTGATGATATGGAGAGCGACGGCGTGCGCGCGATGGTGACCATCTGACCATGCCGGCGGCGGTCGCGCCGCCGGTTTGCGGCCTATTTGCGCAGCAGCCGCTGCAGGCGCGCCTGGCGCCAGTTTTTAATCCATTCGCCGAACACGAACAGGCGTAATCCTCTCACCACCAGCAGGGCGCCCCAGATCAGGGCGACCCAGCCGGACCAGTAGTACTGTGGATTAGTGAAGCGGTTAAGCACCGCCAGCAGCACGCAAACCACCAGCGCCACCGACAGCGAACGGAAAAAGCGGCTCTCCTGATGCACCCGCGCTTTGGCTTCCTCTATGCGCAGATCCAGTGAGGCTTCCTGGCCCGGCGCGTCTTCCCGCCGGGCTTCGCCGCCGATCTCGGCCACCGTCACTTCAAAGACCGCGGCGAGGGCGCTGAGGGTCTCCAGCCCCGGGCGTTCGCCATTCTCAATGCGCTGGATCGTGCGGACGCTGAGACCCGCCATTTCGGCCAGCTGCTCCTGGGACCAGGCGCGCTGCAGCCGTAATTGTTTGACCTGATTGTTGCTGTTCATATTCGTATGCTCCATAACGTTCTGCGGATGTAAACCTGTGATGGAGTATGGTGAACCGGGCCGCCAGCCACCACGACAGCGACCCGACAACGGCCCGACAGCAACCTGACAGCCGCATGCCAGCTGGCGTCAGGCGTTGGCCAGCGGAGAATCCGGTTGCCAGGGGCGGGCATTGATCCCGCGGAAAATCATCAGCCAGGCGGCGACAATCGCCACGATAAGAATGACAAAAAGCGACCAGTGCGGCAGATGGGTGAGGATCAACCCCGTCAGCATCGGGTTGAATGCCGCCCCCAGCCACCCCAGCGACTGGGCGGAGAAGTAGCTGGCCTTCATCCCCGGCGGGGCAATATGGTCAATCAGCATATACTCCCCGGGGGCATAAATCACTTCCCCGAGGGTGAAGATCGCCGCCGAGATCCCCCACGCCCACAGGCTGGCGCCAGAGAACATAAAGCCCACAAGGCCGATCACAAAGCAGACGGTGCCGAAGGTCATCAGCGGGCGGATATTTCTCGCGCTCAGCCGCCGGCCAACCGCGTACTGCAGAGCAACCACCACCGCGGCGTTGACCGGCAGCACCACGGCCACCACTTTCTCGGCGAAATCGCTGCTGGCGACCACCAGCACATACTGCGAGAGACAGGAGGCGAAGGCGCCGCCGACGAAGGAGGCCAGCAGCCCGGAGCAGGTAAACCACAGCAGCGCCCGGTCGCGCAGCAACACCGAAGGCGACCAGGGAGCGGCGCCCGGCTGGGCCGCGGCGGCGCCATCCCGCTGAAGAAACAGCTGAATAAACACCAGCGGAAAGGCGGCGCAGGCGGCCGCCAGCCAGAACGGCAAATTGATACTGTGCATTACCAGCAGGGTGCCGATGGGCGGCCCAACGGTCCAGCCGATGTTGAGGATGGTGTAGTTCAGCGAGAAGATGCGCGCTTTTTTCTCTGCCGTCAGCCGGTCGGCGAACCAGGCTTTCAGGACGGTGGAAAAGACCGAGTAGGCGCAGTTGATCAGCGCAAAGAAGATCACCACCAGGGGGCGTTATTGACCAGCGGTATTGCGCTGAAGCCGAGAATAAACACCAGCACTGACCACACCATATAGCGCTTTTTATCGAACCTGTCAGCGAGGATGCCAAAACCCATGCTGAACAACACCCCAACCACCAGCGCCAGCGACAGGGCATAGCCAATCACATCCACTTCCAGCTGAAAGCGTCGGGTGAGATAGATGGTCATAAACGGCAGTGTGGCCCCGCGGCCGATAGTCAACAGTAACGACGATGCCAGCAGCGCGATGGTGGAGCGCCGGAGAGTGGTGATCATGATTTCCTTGCCTGTCATGTTGTTATAATTTTATGTCTTCGATCACAAATAACACGGCCATTACGCCTTGTACAGGTCATCGCGGTCGACGGGCGCACTTCCGGGCCTGCCAAAAATAATGATCTATCCCGGCGGCCGCTTTTTCGCTACTTTGATTTTGTTCAAAAAAATTCCAATAACGACAGAGGCAGGGGTATGACGAGGAAAGATGGACTACTGGCACTGCTGGTAGTGGTGGTGTGGGGGCTTAACTTTGTGGTGATTAAGCTGGGGTTGCACAATATGCCGCCGCTGATGCTGGCGGGGCTGCGCTTTATGCTGGTCGCCTTCCCGGCGCTGCTGTTTGTCGCCCGGCCAGCTATTCCGCTGCGCCTGCTGCTGGGCTATGGCCTGACCATAAGTTTCGGTCAGTTCGCCTTTCTGTTCTGCGCTATCGGCCTGGGTATGCCGGCCGGGCTGGCCTCCCTTGTGCTGCAGGCGCAAGCCTTCTTCACCATCATCCTTGGCGCCTTCGTCTTTGGCGAACGTCTGCAGGGCAAGCAGCTGGCGGGGATCGCCCTGGCGATCTTTGGCGTGCTGGTGCTGGTGGAGGGCAGCCTTGGCGGGGAGCATGTGCCGCTGGTGGGCTTTATGCTGACCCTCGCGGCGGCGCTCAGCTGGGCCTGCGGCAATATTTTCAACAAGAAAATCATGTCCCAGGCGAGCCGGCCGCCAATCATGTCGCTGGTGGTCTGGAGCGCGCTGATCCCGGTGCTGCCGTTTATGCTGGCCTCATTGTTGATCGATGGCCCGCAGACCATGCTGGCGAGTCTGCAACACATCGATCTGCTAACGATACTGTCGCTGCTTTATCTGGCGTTTATCGCCACTATCGTCGGCTATGGCATCTGGGGATCGCTGCTGGGGCGGTATGAAACCTGGCGGGTGGCGCCGCTGTCGCTGCTGGTGCCGGTGGTGGGAATGGCCAGCGCTGCGCTGCTGCTCGGGGAGACGCTGAGCGGACTGCAGCTCACCGGGGCGGTGCTGATTATGGCCGGGCTCTACATTAATGTCTTTGGCTTACGTTTGGTGCGGCCTGGGATGGCGCGCGGATAAAAAAAAAGCCCCGGAGACGGGGCTATACACAATTATGCGTGTAATGGCATCACAGGTCGTGCTGCTGGTAGTACGGCACGCCAAGTTCGTCAGATTTATCATTACCAGCCGCCATATGATTGAAATCAAACGGCGAATCATTATGTTCGGAAGGGATAATCATTGTATCACGCTGGTTTTGACGCACCGGCGTGGTGTTTTGCTCCGCATAGCTGAGGCTGGAGGCCAGCGACAAGAGTACGATAGCTGCGGCAGCGAATAGTTTCATGATTTCCTCAATACGTCTTTTATAGTGCAGGCGATTAACATCAGTTATTTAGCGGATGTAGATAGCGGGATTCGCCAGGTACATTCGTTATGCGATACTTGTGGGGCGGAACATCGAAATAGTTCTTGAACGTTCGCGTCAGGGTCTGCTGCGACTCGAAACCATAGCGTTCCGCCAGGTACAGGATTGGCTCATTACTCTGCTTGAGCTTCTGCGCAATCTCCGTCAGCTTGCGGCTGCGGATGTACTGGCCGAGGGAATGGCCGGTCTCTTTCTTAAACATACGTTGCAGGTGCCACTTAGAGTAACCGGAGCGCTCAGACACTTTTTCCAGCGACAGGGGCGATTCCAGGTTATCCTCGATCCACGACAAAATACTATGGATAGTGATGGCGTCATTATTACGTCTGGACATCATCTTACCTCTTCTTATTTTTACGGCAGGACCTTCTTGAGCAGTTGCTCAAGCATGGCGACTTCGTCCGCCGACAGATTTTTCGTTAACTCCTGGTGTAACTTCTGACCCACAACCTGATGACACTGCTCGCAAAGGGCTGCGCCGTCCGGCGTCAACTGCACCAGCACGCCGCGCTTGTCAGCGGGGTTGGGTAACCGTTCAATCCAGCCTTTGCACGCCAGGCGGTCGAGCATGCGCGTCATCGCGCCCGGGTCGACGGAAAGCACGGTTTTCAGCTCAACGGGGGTAATACATACTTCGCAACGAATGGAGCAGAGCACGCGAAACTGGGTCGCGGTAATATCCATAGGTGAGAGGTAGTCATTGAGCAGGCGATCTTTTTTCTGGTTAACCATCTGGATCAAGCGACCCAGCGGGATCATTTCATTAAACAGGTCGCTGGTACTTTTCATAATGGTTGCCCAGGCAAGTAATTAGTTGCAGATGATACTATTGCCCAGGCAATCATAAGTCAACATTATGAATTGGCCGATGCCACGATTTGCTAAAATGGAAAAGTACGATGTGGGTCACTCTTTATGATTTTTCTAACGCTTGTTATTTTTTTGCAGAAGTGATTTATCAGCAGGCTGGCGTCAAATTTGTTGAAGTCGATATACTCACGGAATGAAACCATTCTTAAAAAATGAATATTAACGGGACTTTAATTAACTATGTTCGATTTGTTTAAAGCAATAGGGCTCGGCCTGGCGGTGCTTTTACCGCTGGCGAATCCACTCACAACCGTGGCGCTGTTCCTTGGCCTGGCCGGTAATATGAACAACGCCGAGCGTAATAAACAGGCGTTAATGGCATCGGTGTATGTCTTCGCCATCCTGATGGTGTCGTGGTATGCCGGTCAGGTGGTGATGAATACATTCGGCATATCAATACCTGGGCTGCGTATCGCCGGCGGATTGATTGTGGCCTTTATCGGTTTCCGCATGCTGTTTCCCCAGCAAAAAGCCCACGATTCGATGGAAGCGAAGATCAAATCGGAAGAACTGCAGGATGAACCGACCGCCAATATCGCCTTTGTGCCGCTGGCGATGCCAAGCACCGCCGGTCCGGGCACCATCGCGATGATTATTAGCTCCGCCTCGACCGTTAAGCACGGCGTGGACTTCCCGGAGTGGGTGGTGCTGGCGGCGCCGCCGATCATCTTTTTGCTGTTAGGGGTGATTCTGTGGGCTTGTCTGCGCAGTTCCGGCGCGATTATGCGTCTGGTTGGCAAAGGCGGCATCGAGGCCATCTCGCGACTGATGGGCTTTCTGCTGGTCTGCATGGGCGTGCAGTTTATTATTAACGGCGTGCTGGAGATCATTTCGACCTGGCATCCCTGACCGCCCGCGATGCGCAGAGAAAAAAAGCCCGCCGGCGCGATACCGGCGGCTTTTTTGTGCGACGGAATCAGGAGTGGTGCGGCTGATGGTCTTCCAGCGATACCGGCCAGCGACGGAATATCATCAGCGACCAGACCAGCGCGACCAGCGCCGGAATGGCGCCGACGTAGCCGACGGAGGCCATGGAAAGATGCAGACTCACCTGGCTGCCGACCAGCGCCCCGGCGCCTATGCCGATATTAAAGATGCCCGAGAACAGAGACATGGCGACGTCGGTGGCATCCGGAGCGGAGGCCAGCACTTTCACCTGCATGCCGAGACCGATAATCATGATCGCCACCCCCCAGAAGATGCTGAGCAGCATCAGGTGCTGCGGGTTATGCGAGGCCGGCAGCAGCAGCAGCAGGCAGGCGAGCAGCAGGGCAATCGCCAGGCTTATCAGCCCCGACGCGTGCTGGTTACCGAGTTTACCGAACAGAATGCTGCCGATAATACCGGCCCCGCCAAGGATCAGCAGCAGTACGGTGGCAAAGTTGCCGCTCAGGCCCGCTACCGTCTGGACAAAGGGCTCGATATAGCTGTAGGCGGTATAATGAGCGGTCACCACCACCACGGTCAGAATGTACACGCTGACCAGCGCCGGGCGGCGGAACAGCACCGGCAGGCTTTTCAGCGAGCCAGAATGTTCGCTCGGCAGGGTCGGCAGCAGTTTTACGAGGCAGGCCAGGGTGGCTAACGCGCCGAGGCCGATCGCCAGGAAGGTCATCCGCCAGCCAAAGTACTGGCCGATAATGCGCCCGATCGGAATACCAAACACCATCGCCAGCGCGGTACCGGTGGCGATCAGGCTCAGCGCCTGCGCCCGTTTGCCCGGCGGGGCCATGCGGATGGCCAGTGCCGATGTTATCGACCAGAACACTGCATGCGCAAAGGCGATACCAATGCGGCTGATCACCAGCACGTCAAAATTCCAGGCAAAAAACGACAGGACGTGGCTGGCGATAAACAGAATAAACAGGCCGATAAGCAGGCGCCGGCGCTCCACTTTGCTGGTCAGCAGCATAAACGGCAGCGACATTAACGCCACCACCCATGCGTAGATGGTCAGCATCATGCCCACCTGGGCGGTTTCCATGCCGAAGCTGTCGGCAATATCCGACAACAGACCGACCGGGGCAAACTCTGTGGTGTTAAAAATAAACGCGGCGATGGCCAACGTCACGACACGTAGCCACGCTACCTTGCGTGAGACCGTATTCGTAGTCATAAGCTCTGGACTGGTGATTCAGGGAAAGATGTGACGCTGATCTTAAAACGATTGTTGGCGAAAAGACAATCATTTTGTGATCTGCGTCTCATTTCATCGCAAGGGGCTGGCCGCGGTTAAGCGATTAATTTTGCTATGGATAGTGTCAAGGGGGCGCTTTTATGTCATGTTGAAGGAAAGTAAAAAAAGTAAGGACAGGATATGCAGGAAATTCAATTTTATCTGGTCGATGCTTTCAGCGATAAAAACTTTGGCGGCAATGCCGCGGCCATCTGCCCGCTCAGCGAGTGGTTAGCCGACGATGTGCTCCTGAAAATGGCCCAGCAGCATAATCAATCCGAAACGGCTTTCTTTGTCCGTACCGACGAGGGCTATGAGCTGCGCTGGTTTACCACACTCGCTGAGATCAATCTCTGCGGCCACGCGACCCTCGCCGCTGCGCACGTTATTTTCGAATATCTCGACCATCCTTCGGCGACGATTCTCTTTAGCACCCGTTTTGTTGGTGAGCTGCGGGTCACCCGTAATGGCGACTGGCTGACGCTCGATTTCCCTGCGTGGTCGACCTCCCCGGTGGAAAACCCGCCGGCGGATCTGCTGACCGGGTTGGGACTCGAGGCCGCCGTTGAAGTTCGGGAAGGGCGCGATTATCTGGTGGTGCTGGCGGATCGCCAGCAGGTTGAAGCGGTGCGACCGGATATGGCGCGGCTGCGAACGCTTGGCAAAATGATCTGCGTCAGCGCGCCGGATGAAGAGTATGACTTTGTCAGCCGCTTCTTCTGCCCGGGAGAAGGGGTGCCGGAAGATCCGGTCACCGGCTCCGCCCATAGCATGCTGATCCCCTGGTGGGGCGAAAAGCTGGGGAAAACCACCATGATGGCGCGCCAGATCTCCGCTCGCGGCGGCGACCTGCGCTGCCAGTGGCAGGGCGACCGTGTGCTGATTAGCGGCCAGGCCACCACCTATATGCGCGGAACGGTTTACCTGCGTTAATCATGGCCCCCGCGTCGCCCCGGAGAGCGGCAATCTACTTCCGCTCCCCGGGGCGACATAGCATTAGCCCAGCGATGCGCCGCCACACATCACCAGCTCCTGTCCGGTCATCGCCGATGCGCCCTCGCTCAGCAACCAGCTCACCAGAGAGACCACTTCCTGCGGAGTAATCAGTCGCCCAAGCGGCGGAAGCCGCGGCGGGGAACTTTCTCTGCCTGGCTGATGAAGCATCGGCGTATCGGTTGCGCCGGGGGCCACGACGTTGACCGATATCGTCACCGACGCCCACCTGCCGGATAAAACCCGCGAGGCGCTGGAGACCCTTTCCCCGCAGCTGATCATTGCCGACTGACTCGCAGGCTGCCGTCAGGGCAGACGGGCGATATTGGCCTTGATCACCGCGATCGACTGGCTGAACTTCGCCTGCTCTTCGCCGGCCAGCTGCAGTTCAATGATCTGCTTCACGCCACCCTGGGCCAGCACCGCCGGCACCCCAGCCGCCGCGCCGCTGACCCCGTACTCGCCGTCAAGAATGCAGGAGACCGCCAGCGCGCGGTGGCTGCCGGTGAAGATATTGCGGCAGATCTCGGCGATGGTCCCTGCCACGCCATATTCGGTGCAGCCTTTACCCGCGTAGATCTCAAATCCCAGCTTGCGCACTTTGTCAGCCATCGCCTCGCGATCGAGCGGCAGGCCGGTGCGCTGCTGGTAGAGGTCGGCGATTGGCGTGCCATATACCGAGGAGTGCGACCACACCGGAAACTGGGTATCGCCATGCTCGCCGAGGATAAAGGCGTCGATGCTCTGGGCGCCAATCTCCAGTTCCTGCGCCAGCAGGCGACGCAGGCGGGTGGTATCCAGCCAGACGCCGGTGCCCAGCACCTGGCTGCGCGGCAGGCCGGAAAGCTGCCATACCTGCCAGGTGATGATGTCGCAGGGGTTGGTGGCCACCAGAAAGATGCCGTTAAATCCGTTGGCCATCATCGTCGGCACAATGCTCTTCACAATCTTCGCGGTGGAGGTCAGTTCATCCAGCCGGCTCTGGCCGGGGCGCAGCGCGCCGCCGGAGACGGTGATCACCGCGATATCGACATCGGCGCAGTCGCTGGCCTCGCGGGTGGAGATGGTCATCATCCCCGGCAGGTAGGCCGCGGCGTCGCTCAGGTCCTGAGCGTGGGCCTCAGCGCGCTGTTGGTTAAGGTCGACGAGGATCAGCTCCTCGCAAATGCTCTGGTTGAGCAGGGCGTAGGCCGCCGACGCGCCGACATTGCCGGCGCCAATAATCATCACTTTACGGGCTTTGGTGTGCATATTCAGATCTCAAGTACGAACGGCAGGTGATAAAATTACTGTGTTTCAGTGGGTTAGCGCAATAGGTGGGCGGCAATATAAGTTAATGCTATGTCGGGAAAAGCCGCCGGCCGCGCTACAGTGGGGTAAAAAAGGAGCTCACCTATGTACACCATCACCGACATCGCCCCTACCGACGCCGAATTTATCGCCCTGATTGCCGCCCTCGACGCCTGGCAGGAGACCCTCTACCCGGCGGAGAGCAACCACCTGCTGGACCTTAGCCAGCTGCCGCCGCAGACGGTCATCGCCCTGGCGATCCGCAGCCCGCAGGGCGAGGCCGTTGGCTGCGGGGCTATTGTCCTCAGTGAGGAAGGCTTTGGCGAGATGAAGCGGGTCTATATCGATCCCCAGCACCGCGGCCAGCAGCTGGGAGAAAAGCTGCTGGCGGCGCTGGAAGCGAAAGCGCGTCAGCGCGACTGCCATACCCTGCGCCTGGAGACCGGTATCCATCAGCATGCGGCCATCGCCCTCTACACGCGCAACGGCTACCAGACCCGCTGCGCGTTTGCGCCGTATCAACCCGATCCGCTCAGCGTGTTTATGGAGAAACCACTGTTTGCCGATCTTCGTTCAGCAGCGCTATAAACGCCTCCAGCTGGCGGGTTTTGGCGCCCCGGCGCCACACCAGCCAGGTGGTGAGCCAGCGCCATTCTTCGGCCAGCGGCCAGGCGGAAACCTGCTGATGGCCGGGCATACTCTCCAGCATGCTGCGCGGGATCAACGCCAGGCCGGCGCCGGCGATGACGCAGGCCAGCATCCCGTGGTAAGACTCCATCTCGTGGATCCTGCCCGGGGTCGCTCTGTCGGCATGAAACCAGCTCTCAAAATGCCGGCGATAGGAACAGTTGGCGCGAAAGGCGTAGACGTTGGCCCCGTTCACTTCGCTGGCGCGGGCGATGGGCGCGTGGCCGTAGGGGGCGACGATCATCATCTCTTCAGGGAACACCGGCAGCCCCTCCAGGCCCGGATGCACCAGCGGTCCATCAACGAACGCGGCGCTCAGGGCTCCCTCCAGCACGCCGTCGATCATCGTCCCGGAAGGGCCGGTTGAGAGCGCCAGATGAATTTTCGGGTAGCGCTGATTAAAGTGGGCCAGAGTGCTGGGGATCCGTACCGCCGCGGTGCTCTCCAGCGAACCAAGAGAAAACAGCCCCTGGGGGTTCGTCGCCCGCCACCACCATTCGCGCCTCGTCCACCAGGGCGAGGATCTGCTGGCTATAGCGCAAAAAGCTGTGTCCCGCAGGCGACAGGCGCAGGCGCTGGTTCTCGCGGATAAACAGCTCAACGCCGAGGTCGGCCTCCAGCTGGCGGATGCGGGTGGTGAGGTTGGACGGCACGCGATGCACTTTCTGCGCCGCCTGGGTAATGCTGCCGGTGCTGGCGACAGCGTTAAACATCTCTAGCTGAGTCAGGTCCATGATATTCTTCTTTTGTGAATGCATTGCTTAATATTATTCATTTTCAATGAATGGAAAGGTAAGCCAGAATACGGACACTTCGCAAGCAATGAGAGAGAATAATGATGAATTTATCTGCAACGCACGCCGTCTCCGTCAATCCGACTACCGGTGAGGTGGTCTCCTCGCTGCCGTGGGCCAGCGAACGCGAGGTCGACGCGGCGATCACGCTCGCCGCGGCGGGCTATCGCCAGTGGCGTCAGACGCCGCTTGCCGACCGCGCCGATGCCCTGCGCCGCATCGGGGCCGCGCTGCGCGCCCGTGGTGAAGAGGTGGCCCAGATGATCACCCTTGAGATGGGCAAGCCGATCGCTCAGGCGCGCGGCGAGGTGGCGAAATCGGCCAACCTCTGCGACTGGTACGCTGAACACGGCCCGGCGATGCTGGCGACGGAAGCTACCCTGGTGGAAAATAACCAGGCGGTAATAGAGTATCGTCCACTGGGCGCCATACTGGCGGTCATGCCGTGGAACTTCCCGGTCTGGCAGGTGATGCGCGGCGCGGTGCCGATCCTGCTGGCCGGCAACAGCTATCTGCTGAAGCATGCCCCGAACGTGATGGGCAGCGCCCGTCTGCTGGGCGAGATTTTTGCCGCCGCCGGCCTGCCGGATGGTGTATTTGGTTGGGTGAACGCCACTAATGACGGCGTTTCGCAGATTATCAATGACGACCGCATCGCGGCGGTGACCGTCACCGGCAGCGTCCGCGCCGGGAAGGCGATTGGCGCCCAGGCGGGCGCGGCGCTGAAGAAATGCGTGCTTGAGCTGGGGGGATCCGATCCCTTTATCGTGCTCAACGATGCCGATCTCGATGAAGCGGTAAAAGCCGCCGTCACCGGCCGCTATCAGAACAGCGGCCAGGTGTGTGCGGCGTCGAAACGCTTTATTCTCGAAGCCGGCATTGCCGAGGCCTTCACCCGCAAATTTGTCGACGCCGTGGCAGCGCTGAAGATGGGCGACCCGCGCGATGAGCAAAACTACGTCGGACCGATGGCGCGGTTCGATTTACGCGATGAACTGCACCAGCAGGTAACGGCGACCCTTGATGAAGGAGCGACTCTGCTGCTGGGCGCGGAAAAAATCGAAGGGGCGGGCAACTACTATGCGCCAACGGTGCTGGGCAACGTCACCGCCGGGATGACCGGCTTTCGTCAGGAGCTGTTTGGTCCGGTAGCAACCCTGACCACCGCTCGCGACGCTGACCATGCACTGGCCCTCGCCAACGACAGCGAGTTTGGCCTGTCCGCCACGGTCTATACCACCGACGAGGCGCAGGCCCAGCGCTTTGCCCGCGAGCTGGAGTGCGGCGGCGTCTTCCTCAATGGCTACTGCGCCAGCGACGCCCGCGTGGCCTTCGGCGGCGTGAAGAAGAGCGGTTTTGGCCGCGAGCTGTCGCATTTTGGCCTGCACGAGTTCTGTAATGCGCAGACCGTCTGGAAAGACCGTCGCTAATCAACGTTAGCCCCTGACGACCGTCGTCCACGTCTGCTATACTCGCCCACCGAATTTTGATGGTGGGCAAGGAGCCGCGTGTGGCGACGGTAATCAATAATGCAATGCTGGAAGCCATTCTGGCAGAAATCAGGCCGCTGATTGGCCGCGGAAAAGTGGCGGATTATATTCCGGCGCTGGCCAGCGTCAGCGGCGACAAGCTTGGTATCGCGATCAGTACGGTGGACGGTCAGCACTTTGCCGCTGGCGATGCCCATGAACGTTTTTCCATCCAGTCAATCTCCAAGGTATTGAGCCTGGTGGTGGCCATGAACCACTATCAGGAGGAGGAGATCTGGCAGCGGGTGGGGAAAGATCCTTCCGGCCAGCCCTTTAACTCGCTTCTGCAGCTGGAGATCGAGCAGGGCAAACCGCGCAACCCGTTTATCAACGCCGGGGCACTGGTGGTCTGCGACATGCTGCAGAGCCGGCTCAGCGCCCCGCGTCAGCGGATGCTGGAGATTGTCCGCCGTCTGAGCGGCGTGGCCGATATCGCCTACGATCCGGTGGTGGCTCGCTCAGAGTTTGAGCATTCGGCGCGCAACGCCGCCATCGCCTGGCTGATGAAATCCTTTGGTAACTTCCATAACGACGTCGCCACCGTGCTGCAGAACTATTTCCACTACTGTTCGCTGGAGATGAGCTGCGTTGAGCTGGCGCGAACCTTTCTGTTTCTCGCCGACCGCGGCATTGCCCCGCATCTCGACGCGCCGGTTATTGCGCCCATCCAGTCCCGCCAGGTGAATGCCCTGATGATGACCAGCGGCATGTACCAGAATGCTGGTGAATTCGCCTGGCGCGTTGGCCTGCCGGCGAAATCGGGCGTCGGCGGCGGGATCGTGGCGATTGTCCCGCAGGAGATGGCGATCGCCGTGTGGAGCCCGGAGCTTGACGACGCCGGGAACTCGCTGGCCGGCGTGGCGATGCTGGAAAAACTGACTCAGCGGATGGGGAGGTCGGTGTTCTGATGGTCGATCAGGATCGCTTGTTTGCGCGCCTGGCGCGCTCGACGTTTCGCTCACGCTTCCGTCTGGGGGGGAAAGAGCGGCAATATTGTCTCGATAAGGGACCGGAGGTCATTGATCGGCATGCCGCAGACTTTATTCGCCAGCGGCTGGCGCCCGCTGCGCCGATCAATGATGGCAAGCAGACGCCGATGCGCGGTCACCCGGTGTTTATCGCCCAGCACGCGACCGCTACCTGCTGTCGCGGCTGCCTGGAAAAATGGCATGCCATTCCCCACGGCCGCGCGCTGAGCGAGCCGGAACAGGACTATATCGTGCAGGTCATCCACCGCTGGCTGGTGCTACAAATGAATGCGCCGTCTGTGCGCTAATTTGCATTTGATCGGCGCCGGAGTATGCCTGATAAATATTCTCATGTTATGATAATCCGCTAACTAACTATTAACATAATAATTTCCTGAAACAATTAGACGGATAATTACTGAATGTCTTCACTGTCGATTCGGTCATTTACGCTGTTTCGTGAAGAACAACCCGTGCGCGATGCATTGGTCTTATTTACGTTAACGCTACTGCTGCATTTTCTTGGCGCTATGCTGCGTCTGGTGCAGGAGCTCTCTTTCTTCTGGCCGCTCAATGCAGTGATGGCCGGGATTTTTGCACGCTATGTATGGCTTAACCGCAGCTATTTTTATGCCGTCTGTTTTGCGGCAATGCTGGTCTATGACGGATTAACCTCGCGCTGGGGAATGGGCTTTGCCTCATTGCTGATTAACTTTTCCAATATTGTCTTTATTGTGACGCTGGCGCAGCTGGTGCTGTGGGATAAACGTCGCGCCGACTCCATGCCGGGCCCGATAAACGCGCTTAATTTATTCTGTTTCTGCCTGTTAGCCGCCTTACTGTGCGCAGCGGTCGGCGCGCTGGGGTCGGTGGATGTTGAACGCGCCACCTTCGTTCCCCAGCTGGCGGACTGGTTTAGCGAACAGTTCTCGACGGCGGTATTAATCCTGCCCTTTATTCTGACCCTGACGCTGCCTTCGGCATTAAGCGGTTTTCGCTTTCGCCAGCTGCTGCCGGTGCTGGCGCTGGTCCTGTCAATTGCGCTTGGCGTGGCGGTAGGCGGCGCGGGCAGCATTACCTTCCCGTTACCGGCTTTGATCTGGTGCGCTGTACGCTATCCGCTGCCGCTGACCTGTCTGCTGACTTTTCTCACTGGCATCGGCGAAATACTGCTGGTCGCTAATTCGTTAATTCACTTTTCGCCAGATGCGCGAATGCAGCCGTGGCAGCTGTTCTCCACCCGCCTCGGAATTGCCGCCATGCTGATTAGCCCGGTGATTGTCGCATCCAGTGTCGAAGCGATTAACACGCTGGTGAAGCAGCTGGCCCTGCGCGCCGATTTTGACTTTCAGACCCGCGTCTATTCCCGTTCCGGACTGAGCGAAGCGTTGAAGCGTAAGACGCTGCCGGCGGATAAGCTGCTGACGGTGATGGTGCTGGATATTGATGGCTTCAAACGGGTGAATGATGCTCTGGGCCATGAAGGCGGCGATTGCGTGCTGACCCAGTTTGCCCAGCAGGTTCGACAGCTGGTGGGTGAGCAGGGGATGGTGGCCCGTATCGGCGGCGAAGAGTTTGCGGTGGCCGCCGTCGTCGACAGCGCCCAGCAGGGCTATTTGCTGGCGGAAAAGATCCGTCACGGGGTGGAGTCGCAGCCTTTCGGCCTGGGCCAGAACCCGATCCACCTGACCATCAGTCTGGGACTGGAGACGCGCGAGGTAGGCCACGCGCGCATCACCGAGCTGTTTAACCAGCTGCTGTTGGCGGCGGACGATGAGATGGTGAAAGCCAAACAGAGCGGTCGTAACCAAATTTGTATGCCGACGCTGACCGAAAGCGCGCCATAAGAAAATCCTATCGGGATCCTGCTTGTGCTAATTTTTGGTTAAAAACATAGTGATGTGGTCGATAACAGGGAGCTTTTATGACCACATCCTTTTCACTGCGCACGCTCTCGCGTGACGATATTCTCCATCACCTCCCGGCATTAAGCGAGATCCTGGCAAGCTGCGTCAACGGCGGCGCCTCGGTGAGCTTTATGCTGCCTTTCGCGCCGCAAACGGCGATAACGTTCTGGCAACGCACTGCCGACAGCGTGGCGGCCGGGGAGCGCATTGTGCTGGCCGCCTTCGACGCGGAGGAACGTCCCGTTGGCACCGTGCAACTTATCACCAGTCAACCGGAAAACCAGCCCCATCGAGCGGATGTCGCCAAATTATTGGTTCACCAAAATGTCCGCCGCCAGGGGATCGCCCAGGCGTTGATGAGCGAGCTGGAGCGCATTGCCCGGCGGGAAAGGAAGACGGTGCTGGTGCTGGACACGGCGACCGGCAGCGGGGCGGAACAGTTCTATGCCCGCTGCGGCTGGGAAAAAGTGGGGGAAATTCCGCGCTATGCGCTGATGCCCGACGGCAAAATGACTGCCACCTCACTATTCTATAAGTTTCTGCCCTGACGGCTGCTATTGCAGATTGCTTTGATCAAAACAGGGTTTCACTGGTAGCAAAACCTGATAACTTATTGGACCAATTACTCAGGTTGTATGACTACTATTAGAGGGAACCCATTGTGAAAACTTTAAACCGTCGTGATTTCCCCGGCGCGCAGTACCCTGACCGTATCATCCAGTTTGGGGAAGGTAACTTCCTGCGCGCATTCGTTGACTGGCAGATCGACCTGCTCAACGAGCATACCGACCTGAATGCGGGCATCGTGGTCGTGCGGCCTATCGCCACAGATTTTCCGCCTTCGCTGAACACCCAGGATGGCCTGTACACGACTATTATTCGCGGCCTGAACGAGCAGGGCGAAGCGGTCAGCGATGCGCGTCTTATCCGCTCGGTCAACCGGGAGATCAGCGCTTACGCAGACTTCGACGCTTTTTTACGCCTGGCGCATAACCCGGAGATGCGGTTTGTCTTCTCCAACACCACCGAGGCGGGCATCAGCTACCATGCCGGGGATCGGTTTGACGACGCGCCGCCGGTCAGTTATCCGGCGAAACTGACCCGTCTGTTGTTTGAGCGTTACCAGCATTTCGCCGGTGCGGCCGACAAGGGATGGGTGATTATCCCCTGCGAGCTGATCGATTATAACGGCGAGGCGCTGCAGGCGCTGGTGCTGCGCTATGCTAGCGAATGGGAACTGCCGCAGGCATTTATCACCTGGCTGACCTCAGCGAATACCTTCTGTTCGACGCTGGTGGATCGCATTGTGACCGGCTATCCGCGTGATGAAGTGGAGGCTCTCGAGGCGCAGACCGGCTATAAAGATGCTTTCCTTGATACCGCTGAGCATTTCTACCTGTTCGTTATCCAGGGGCCTGCCTCGCTGGCGGCCGAGTTGCGTCTCGATAAACTGCCGCTGAATGTGCGCATTGTGGACGATATCAAGCCGTATAAAGAGCGCAAAGTGGCGATCCTCAACGGGGCGCACACCGCGCTGGTGCCGGTGGCCTTCCAGGCCGGGATCGACACCGTGGGTGAGGCGATGAACGATGCGGAGATTTGCGCGTTTGTCGAAAAAGCGATTTATGACGAGATTATTCCGGTGCTGGATCTGCCGCGCGATGAGCTGGTGTCATTCGCCAGCGCCGTGACAGGGCGCTTCCGTAATCCCTATATTAAACATCAGCTGCTCTCGATTGCGCTCAACGGCATGACCAAGTACCGCACCCGTATTCTGCCGCAGCTGCTGGCGGGGCAGAAAGCGCATGGCGCGCTGCCGCCGCGTCTGACCTTTGCCCTGGCGGCGCTGATCGCCTTTTACCGGGGAGAGCGGGATGGTGAGAGCTATCCAGTACAGGATGACGCCGACTGGATATCGCGCTATCAAACGCTGTGGGCCCGCCATCGCGATGGCCAGATGAGCACTCGCGAGCTGGTCACCGCCGTGCTCAGCGTGGCGGATCACTGGCAGCAGGATCTGAGCCAGATCCCGGGGCTGGTGGAGCTGGTGACTGCCGACCTTGACGCTATCCTGACCTGCGGTATGCGCGACGCCGTCAAACCTCTTTGCTGATAGTCCATCTATACACCCGGCTGCGGCCGGGTTGTGCAGGATTTTTATTAGTTACAACATACTATTATACTAACCTGTAACAGCCGGTCAGTGGCTCCTCTGCATACGGCTTTTTAGTGCCAAATCGTTCCGAACAGCAGGAGAATTATGGCCGAAGCGCTTGAACAAATATCTGCGCAGGAAAATAATGACCTCAACTCATATCTCCTGCCAATATTCGCAGGCTAATGCATTCATCTGTAAGGAAACTCTCATGGTCATCGATATCCGGGAAGTACGGCCCCACGACAAAGCCGAATGGCTTCAGCTTTGGCAAGGCTACACTCGTTTTTACGGTAGCCCGCAGCCGGAAGAGGTGACCGAATGCACCTGGCAGCGGATGCTGGATGTAAACTCGTCTGTATTGGGTAGAGTCGCGGTGGTGGATGATGCGGTGGTCGGCTTCGCTATCTGTGTTCTTCATGAGGGAACCTGGGTTACCACGCCGATCTGCTATCTGGAGGATCTGTTTGTCGATCCCGCCTTCCGTGGACAGGGTATTGCCAGAACCATGATTAAGTCGCTGCAAAGCGAAGGGGCGGACAAAGGCTGGTCGCGGCTGTACTGGCATACGCGCCGTGATAATCCCGCCCGTCATCTGTATGATGAGTTTACCCCGGCTGACGATTACGTACGCTACAGGATCACGCTTGAGTCCTGAAGCGGTAAGAGGTTGTTAAGCTTTTCCCGCTATAACAGGGGAAACAGGCTCAGGAGAAGCAACGATGGAAAAACGTCTTGAAACAGTGGTCAATGTGATTATGTTTCTTTCGCTATTGGCAACGGCCTGGGATCTCTCGCTGGTGCATCATCTCGCGTGGTAGTAAATTATATCATCTGAAACGCGGCGCCTCTTGCGGCGCCGCCTGTCTCATTCATCCGCCATCTTCCCTGCGCTAAAACTCCAGTCCTCCAGTTGGTTAAACTGGATAACCACCATCACGTCCTGCGGGCTGACCGCCATCTCGTCGTCTAACCGCGCGCAGAGCCGACGATAGAGTCCCTGTTTCTGCGCCCGGCTGCGCGGTTTTCCGGCGAAAATATGAAACAGCACGAAGCGGGCGCTGCGTCCTTCGCTGAGGTAGTGCGGGTCGTAAATGCGCTGCTCATCGGCGGCCCGTTCGATAAACTGAAATCTGTCTGCTGACGGAACGTCGAACTCCGCCACCAGACACTCATGAAAGAGCGCCGACAATTGAGCAAACTCCGCGGGACGCCAGGCTGTGCCAAGCGAAATTCGGGTCAGGGGCATGACGCCTCCTGCGCGTTCAGGCAGGTCAGGGCGCTGGCCGCCGCCGGCCAACCGGCATAGAACGCCAGATGGGTAAATAATTCGACAATTTCTTCCCGGCTCAGGCCATTCTGATAGCCGAGCGCGATGTGCCACGGCAGCTGTTCAGTTTTGCCCTGCGCCGTCAGGGCGGAAAGGGTGATCAGGCTGCGTTCGCGGGGCGACAGCTCGCTACGCGCCCAGATATCGCCAAACAGCACCGTTTCGGTCAGCTCGGCTAGCTTTGGCGCGATAGCAGCCAGCGTTCGGCGATCGACAGGAGGAGTACTCATAGTGATTCTCTTTGCAGGTTAAAGGAGTCATCACTGTCGCACGCTGACTAAGATATTGAATATCGCAACGTTCAGGATTATCAATCCTGAAAATCAGGATGGTATAGCCGATCCTTTACATCTTTCATCACTCCGCTTTTCTGCCCACCTATCCCAACGGTCAGGCGGCGATCTTTCGCGCCACGATAAACAGCCGTGGGAAACGCAGGAGCACCTTCCCGTTACACTGTAACGGATAGTGTGCGGCCAGCAATGCGAGATAGCGTGTGAGAAACGCGCTTCCGGCCTGCTCGTCCAGGCCTGCCAGATAGGGGCGTAACCCGGTGCCCTGCAGCCAGTCGACAATCGCCTGATGAGAAGCAAGGGGATGAAAATAGGTGGTGCGCCAGATATCAACTTCGCAACCCTGGCGGCTGAGCAGATCGTACCAGGCGGCGGGCGGGAGTAACGGCTGGCGTCCACGGTCCGGCAACCCCATCTCGCTGGCAACCTGACGCATCAGGGTATGGGAAGGTTCCTGCCAGTTATCCGGCATCTGCACTGCCAGCGTTCCGTTGTCCGCCAGCTGGTTTACCAGGTGGGGGAAAAGCGTCTCATGATGCGTCAGCCACTGCAGAGAGGCGTTGGCATAGATCACATCTGGCGGTTGCGCAGGCCGCCAGCGGGCAATATCGGCATCAATGAATTCGCAGTCGGGTAAGGCCTGCGCCGCCTGGACCAGCATGGCCGGGGAGTTATCGATACCGACGATCGTCGCCAACGGCCAGGCGGCGCGTAGCAGGCGGGTGCTGTTTCCCGGCCCGCAGCCGAGGTCGACGGCGTGCTCGACCTGCAGATGGGCAATACGCGAGAGCAGGTCGGCCGCGGGGCGGGTACGTTCAGCGTCAAATTGCAGATACAACGAAGGATTCCAGTCGGCCATCGGGTGCAGTTCCTGTGTGAGGAGGGAGACGGAGTAAAGCATAGAACGCGTCAGGCGGCATGTCAGCGGTTAATGAACCTCAGCGGTCACCTTTGTGCGTGACAGTGTCACAAAATAGAGCGTGGCTGGATTGCGCCTGCGCTGTTGGCCGAACCTGGGATTGAGACATGGCAGGGAACGTCTCTGCGCCCGTGGCGGGCGCAGGAGCCTATTCGGCGTTTTTGAGCGCCTCGGCGCGGCTGGCGGTGGCGTAGACAAAATCCAGCATCGGCTCGAGATCGGTGTCATAGCCAGCCTGAATAATTTTTCCTCGCAGCCATTCGATTTCACTGGTGATATCGGGAGGAAAAATGTTGTTATCCTGCGCCCGGCGCAGCCATTTCAGCAGAAAGTTATTCTTTCCCCTGATACCACCCGCTTTTTTCGATTTTCCGTGCATCTTCAGCGCGACCAGGACGCAGTAATAGAAATGAACGCGCTGATTAAAACTTTGGTGCATGTCTGTGTTTCCCGCCAGAATCAGGAATTCACCGTGTGGGTCAGTGATTCGGATTGGACTACGGTACCGGGCTGGATCGTTGCGCGAACTCTGTTGTCTACCAGTACCGTCCATGCATCTGTTGCCAGACGCTGACGGGATGTTGGCACGGAAGCCGAATCGTCGTCAATTGCCGATTCATTTTTTGCCGGCGTCATCGGACCGCGGCGGCCCGCGAGCCGGGCCACACTACTCTCTGGCGACAAGCCGCTGTTGCCGATGTACGCGGAAAATCAGCAGGAATGCGAGCGCCACCACGATCGCCGCCAGCAGATACAGCGTGGCGAGATCGTAGAACCCGGCGACCCAGCCGGCCAGCGGCCCGGTCAGGCCCAGCGCCAGATCAAGAAACGCCGAGTAGGTGCCGAGGGCGGTTCCCTGATTTTGCTCTTCCACCTGTTTTACCGCCTCAACTCCTAAAGCCGGAAAGACCAGCGAGAAACCCGAACCGGTGAGAAAGGCGCCGACGCCGGCCATCCATGCTGATGGCGCCAGCCAGATAAGCAGCAGGCCGAGACTTTCGATGATGAAGCAGGCCAGGGAAACCGGGACTCCGCCAAAGCGGGTAATGGTATTTCCCAGCACCAGGCGAACGCAGATAAAGCCGACGCTGAACAGCGAAAGGGTAAACGCGGCGCCCTGCCAGCTGTGCGCGGCGAAGTAGAGGGTGATAAAGGTGGCGATAACGCCGAAACCGACGGTGCCAAAGGCCAGCCCCAGGCCGTAAGGCCAGATTTTTCGCACCACCGCGTGAAAGGGCGCTCTGGCGCCGGCGGTCACCTTGACGTCCTGGCGGGTACGAGCGAACAGCAGACCGATGGCCGCGACCAGCACTACCACCGTAGCAAAGCCGCTGATGCCAAAATAGTGATTGAGGGTAACTCCCAGCGGCGCCCCGACCGCCATCGCCACATAGGTCGCCACGCCGTTCCAGGAGATAACCCGTGACGTGTGGATCGCGCCGACGGTTTTGATCCCCCACAGGGTGGCGCCGGTGGCGGTAAAGCTCTCGCCGACGCCGAGAAACACCCGGCCCGCCAGCAGAGCGGCAATGGCCAGCATCGGCGTTGCCTGCAGGACTACCGCCAGTAGCGTGAAGGCGCCACTGAGCAGGCAGCAGACGATCCCAAGGCTGACCACTTTTTTCGGCCCCCAAATATCGGTATAGCGCCCGGCGTGCGGCCGGCTTATCAGCGTCGATATGTACTGCAGACTGATCACAATTCCGGCCACAAAGGTGCTGTAGCCCAGCTGATAGTGAATATAGCCCGGCAGTACGGCCAGCGGCAGACCAATGGAGAGATAGCAGATACAGGTAAAAACAACGATCGAAATAATGCGCAAATTGAGTTGTGTAGTGCTGACGGAAGTGCTCATAGGGATAAGAGGTTAATACAACGGGATGTGTAGCATAGCGCGCCGTGAGGGCGCTGGCGAGGCGCGACAGCGTTTTATCGGTAACCGACGGGAACGATATTTGTACGAATGTAAATAACTGCTTTTACAGCGCTTAACGCCCGCCTCGCTCAGCGTCAGCTCGCCGCTATACCCGACGAATCACACACCATGCCCCAGGCGCGGTTTTGCAATACCGTGCGGTAGCCGTCCCGGTCGACGAAAGTGACGCCATTGACCTCCCAGTAAGGGTTAAACGCCGTAACGCGCAGAAATCCGGCGGCGTCCATGGCTGCGCACTGTGCCTCCCATGCCGCCTGCTGCGGATAGTACAGCACCAGCAGATCTTCATCGCCTGGCGAGGGGGTGACGGGATGGTGGCGGCAGTGGGTGAATTCCAGATGCCAGCCCGCTTCGGGCGCGCCGAGCATTATACCGCTAAATCCTTCATGATCGGTAAAGCTGCCGAGCTGCTCGAGTCCCAGCCCGGCGCAATACATGCTGGCGGTGGTGTCCAGTTCGCTGACCGGCCTGGCAATGCGCATATGACAGAACGACATAATGACTCCCGTGAGCATAAGTTGAGTTGATACTGTACCGGTAAATCGGCCCGGCGTGTGTTAAGCCGTGCCCAGGCGCCACCTTCTCTCTGTAAATACCATAGCGGACTAACATCCGCCTTGCGCCAACAATATCTCTTCATCATAATAAAAAAAGAATCATGCAATCTTATTATTCTTAAATTGAGAATTATTGTGGGGTGGTGGATGAATAACCAATCGCGCCAGGCCTTATGGCTGGCACTGGCTGGATCGATAGTACTGATGATCGGCATGGGCTATGGGCGCTTTGCCTTCACCGGCGTGCTGCCGCTTATGCTTAATGAAGGTCTGTTAACCCTGCACGAGGGCAATCTCGCTGCGTCGGCCAATTACGCTGGCTATCTGGTCGGCGCGTTGCTGCTGGCGCGGGTGCAGCCTGGGGCCGCCACCCGACTGAGCATTATCTCCGCCGGGTTGACCATCGCCAGCCTGGCGCTGCTGGCATGGGTGAGCTCGCCGTGGACCATTATTACGCTGCGCGCCGTCGCTGGCGCGCTGAGCGCGATAACGCTGATTGCAGGTTCGCTGTGGCTGCTGGAACATATGGGGCATCATCACGGGGCGCCGTTGCTGTATGCCGGGGTGGGGCTGGGGATATTTATCTCCGCGGAGGGGATCGCCCTTGGACATGCCCTGAGCCTCACCAGCCAGCAGATCTGGCTGCTCTGCGCATTATGCGCCGGTCTGCTGCTGGCGCTGGCGATCCGTTGGCTACTGACTCCGCCGGCTGCACTGGTGAGGGTTTCCCATGTTGAGACCTCCCTGCCTGCGTCCGGGAGCGATACCCGTCGCGCGGCGTGGCGACTCTTGATGGTTTACGGTCTGGCGGGCTTCGGCTATATCATCACCGCCACTTATCTGCCGTTGTTTCTGTCCGGTTCGCTGCAGAGCGTTGACCCGGTCCATCTGTGGGCGCTGTTTGGTCTGGCGGCCGCGCCGTCCTGCCTCATCTGGCATAAGCTGGTGCTAAAGTGGGGATACCGGCAAGCGCTGACCCGCAACCTGCTCGTCCAGGCGCTTGGCGTGATCCTTCCAGCCTGCAGCGCTTCATTGCTGTTTTGCGTGCTAAGCGCGCTTTTGGTGGGCTTTACCTTTATGGGCACCGTAACCATTGCGCTACCGAAGGCGAAAAGTCTCAGCCATCAGGTGAGCTTCAATATGATTGCCGCGATGACTGCACTGTACGGTGTGGGACAGATTGCCGGGCCGCTTATCGCCGGCGCGCTGTATCAGATCGCGGCTTCATTTAACCCGGCGCTCTATGCCGCGGCGCTGGCGCTGCTGATTGCCGCAGGGCTGGTCTTTACCGAACGCCAGGCTTAGCCAATCGCCACGCTTTGCAGCAGCTTGCGCCACTCGCTCAGGGCGGGGGCGCTCAAGCCGCTGCGCCAGATAAGCTGGGTGGTCGCCTCGCACAGCGGTTCGCTAAGGCAGTTTTCGGGAAGCGTCATCAGCGACAGCACGCTCTGCGGCAGCAGGCAGGCGTAGCGCCCGGACGCCACGCAGGCAAGCATGCTGTGATAGGAATTGACCTCATGCACCTCGACGGCCGCCTGCTGTTCCGCCAGCCAGCGTTCTCCCAGCGCGCGGTAGCTGCAGCCGCTGGCAAATGCCGCGAACCGCAGCGGACCCGGGGTCTGCGGACGGACCAGCATCAGGGTTTCATAAAACACCGGGGTGAATGCCAGTTCGGCGGGACAGGCAGGTTGCCCATCGGCCCCTGGCGGCAGGCAGACCAGCGCGGCATCAAGGGCGGCGGTTAACACCCCCTCGGTTAACTGGCGGGTCGGTTGGGTGATGAGGGTGATATCCACCTGTGGGCACTGCTGTTGGAAGCGGGTAAGCAGCGGCGGCAGCCGGCTGGCGGCGGTCGCCTCCATCGCGCCCAGACGCAGACTGCCGCCTGGGGTTGTCGGATGCAGAGCCTGCTTTGCCTCTTCCGCCAGGCTCAGGATCCGCCGGGCATAGCTGAGAAACTGCACGCCTGCCGGGGACAACACCATTTTTTTGTTGCCGCGAACGAAGAGCTCAACGGCAAGCTCCTCTTCCAGCTGCTGAATGCGGGTCGTGATATTGGACTGTGCGCGGCCCAGCCGTTTTGCTGCCTGGGTGACGCTCTGCGTTTCTGCCACCTGAATGAAGATCTCGAGTGTGCTGTGGTTCATATTTTTCTTCTCAATACGATAATAATGTTGATCTTACCATCTTTAAAGGAGATGGTAAGCCTCCGGCATCGTTAATGCATGAGGAAACCATGAGCAACCCGCTGCTTTCGCTTCTTGATATTGATTATCCCCTGATTCAGGCCCCGATGGCGGGCGTCTCCACCCCCGCGCTGGCTGCCGCGGTAAGTAATGCCGGCGCGCTGGGCTCGCTGGGGCTGGGCGCTTCAACCGTTGCCCAGGCGGAAGCGATGATAGTCGCCACTCGCCAGCTGACGGACCGCCCGTTCAATGTCAATCTGTTCTGCCATGCGCCGCCCCGGCGCGACGCCCGGCGGGAAGCCGACTGGGCAACAACATTACGTCCCCATTTTGCCCGCTATGGCAGTATGCCACCGGATTCGTTAAGCGAGATATACCAGACATTTGTCGGTCATTCGCCGATGCTGGAGCTGCTTCTCGACATCTCGCCGGCGGTGGTGAGCTTTCATTTTGGTCTTCCTGAAGGTGAGACGATCCAGCGTCTGCGGCGGCAGGGGATCGTTACCCTGGCGACGGCAACCTCGCTCCAGGAGGCGCTGCTGATTGAACAGCAGGGGATCGACGTGGTGGTCGCTCAGGGCTATGAGGCGGGCGGGCACCGGGGGATCTTTGCTCCGCAGGAGCCTGATTCTCAGCTGAGCACCTTCACCCTGGTGCAACTTCTGCGGCGTCGGCTAACCATCCCGGTGGTGGCCGCCGGGGGCATCATGGACGGAGCGGGGATCGCCAGCGTGATGCAGTTGGGGGCGCAGGGCGTACAGCTCGGTACGGCGTTTTTACTGTGTCCGGAATCGGCCGCCGACGCCGGCTATCGCGCGGCGATCCACAACAGCCTTGACGGGCGTACGGTGCTGACCTCCGCGATATCCGGGCGTCCGGCACGCTGTCTGGCGAATGCCTTCTGTGCGCTGGGGGAAGGCTATCCGGCGAGCGCCGTGCCGGATTATCCGCTGGCGTATGATATCGGCAAAGCACTGGCCGCCGCCGCGAAAGCCCAGGGCGTCCATGAGTATGGCGCCCACTGGGCCGGGCAGGGGGTGGGGTTGATCCGCGAGTGTGACGCCGCCAACTCTGATCCGCCAGCTGGCGGCAGAGAGCGGCTGGAACTAATGACTGACGGCTAGCGGCGGTGGGCCAGGCTGCGCACCAGCCGATCGCCGGCCATTTGCACCCCCTGCACCATCGCCACCAGGATCAGCACCGTGCCAAACATGACTTCATTATTAAACCGCTGATAGCCGTAGCGGATGGCGAGGTCGCCGAGTCCACCGCCGCCGATCACACCGGCCATGGAGGAGAAACCAATCAGCATCACGATGGTCAGCGTGATCCCGGCCAGCAGCGTTGGCAGGGCTTCCGGCAGCAGGGATTTAAAAATCACGTGCCAGACGTTGCCGCCCATCGACAGAATGGCTTCAATTCTCCCGTAGTCCACCTCGTCGAGCGCGTTTTCCGTCAGACGGGCAAAGAACGGAAAGGCGCCGATGGTTACCGGCACGATGGCGGCGGTGCTGCCCAGCGTGGTGCCGACGATCAGGCGGGTAAAGGGGATCAGGGCGATCAGCAGTACGATAAACGGCAGCGACCTGCCGATATTGATCACCGCGCCTAACAGCGCGTTCAGTTTCGGCATCGGCGCCAGCCCGTTGGCGCGGGAAATAAACAACAGCACGCCGGTGGGCAGCCCGATCAGCACGGTAAACAGGGCCGCCAGGCCCACCATATAAAGCGTATCCAGCGTGCCGTCGAGTAATAACGGCCACAAATCTTCCCAACTCATGCTACTCCGCATAATGGCCTCCCCTGAACGCCGTGGCGGGTAAGAAATTCCTGTTCAGCCTGCGGGTCGTGCAGCAGCGACTGGCGCAGCCGCGACCATGGGGTCACCAGCAGGTCGGCGAGTTTACCGCTTTCGACAATCTCGCCCTGTTCCAGCAGCGCCGCGTGGTCACAGATGGTTTTCACCACCTCCAGCTGGTGCGTAATCAGCACAATGGTCAGATTGAGGCGCTGGTTAATATCCGCCAGCAGGGCCAGCACCGAGGCGGTGGTCTCGGGATCCAGCGCACTGGTCGCCTCATCGCACAGCAGCACTTCCGGCCGGGCGGCCAGCGCCCGGGCGATGCCGACGCGCTGCTTTTGCCCGCCGGAAAGCTGTGACGGGAAAGCAGCGGCCTTTTCGCTGAGATCCACCAGCTCCAGCAGTTCGCGCACCCGGGCCTCGCGAGCGGCCCTCGGCACTCCGGCAATCTCCAGCGGCACCGCGACGTTGTCAGCGACGGTGCGGGCATGCAGCAGATTGAAGTGCTGGAAAATCATCCCGGTGCGCAGGCGATAATCCCGCAGCGCCGCCTTGTTCAACTGGGTAATATCCTGTCCGTTCACCAGAATGCGGCCCGAGGTGGGCCGCTCCAGTAAATTGAGACAGCGGATGAGCGTACTTTTGCCGGCGCCACTGCGCCCGAGAATGCCGTATATTGCCCCTTTCGGTATCTGCAACGCGATATCGTTCAGCGCCGGTCGGCCGGTTCCGGCGTAGGTTTTGCTCAGCCCTTCGATGGTTATCATGACTGAGGGGCCACCGGGATCACCGAGCCGTTGTAGGTTTTACGGATAAACTCCGCCACCTGCGGCGAGGTCAGGTCTTTCGCCAGCGCCTTAATGCGCGGGTCATTCGCCAGGGCTGGGGTGGTCACCAGAATATTGGCGTACGGGTTATGCTCGGCGCTTTCCAGCCCCAGGGCATCCTTCGCTGGCACCAGGCCGGCTTCCAGCGCGTAGTTACCGTTAATCACCGCCAGGTCGACATCGTCGAGGGAGCGCGGGATCTGTGGCGATTCAATCTCCAGAATCTTCAGGTGTTTCGGGTTCTCGACAATATCCTTCGGCGTCGCCAGGGTGGTGGCCGGGTCGGTAAATTTAGGGTCCAGCTTAATAAGCTTCTGCGCCTGCAGCAGGAACAGCGCCCGGCTCAGGTTGGTGGTGTTATTCGGCACCGCCACGGTGGCGTTTTCCGGCAGTGATGAGAAATCTTTATGCTTATGCGAGTAAATTCCCAGCGGCTCAATATGCACGGTGGCCGCGACGGCAAAGGTTTTTACCCAACGCTTTCTCCTGATCCTTCAGATAGGGAACATGCTGGAAGTAGTTGGCATCCACATCGCCACTGGCCAGCAGTTCATTGGCGTTGACCCCGCTGGTCAGCTCCACCACCTTCAGATCGAGGCTGGGATCGATTTTTTTGATGTAGTTGAGGATCTCCGCGTGGGGAACCGGGTCCGCGGCGACGCGCAGCGCGGCAGCCTGGGCAGACGTCCATGCCAGAGAAAGAGACAGTGCGACCCCTGCCAGTTTAAAAGCGGCATATTTCATGGTGTGTTCCTTTTTAGTTATGGTTAAACGATCAATTGCTCGGCGCGTTCGCGAAACACGTCCTGATAGTAGCGTTCCGCCACGTCCGGATGGGAACGCAGACGGCCCTTGAGATAATTCCAGCCGACATCGCGCAGCAGCGGATTGTGCGGGTCGCTGTCCGGCCCTCGTGCTTCACGCGCCAGCTCGGGCGGCAGGGTGTAAACCGGCACCACCGCGTCAAGCTGGGCGCCGAGGAAGAAGGCGATGGAGAGGCGCTGCTGCTGCGCCGGCGGCGACACCACGCGATGGACGGTAGCGCGCAAATACCCGTTGGTCGCCAGCTCCAGCAGTTCGCCAATATTGACCACAAAGCTGCCGGCCAGCGGCACGGCGTCGATCCATTCTCCAGGCGCGACCTCAACCTGCAGTCCTTTCTGCTCGTCCTGCAGCAGGAAGCTGAGGAAACCGGAATCTTTATGGGCGCCGACGCCCTGGCTGCTTTGGGTCTCCTGCTGGCCGGGATAGCGGATCAGTTTGATATGCTCGTTGGGTTTCTCGCCGTAGAGCTGATCGAAAGCATTCTCCGGGAGCTGCAGGGCTTCGGCAAAGGCGCGCAGCAGGCGGATGCCCACCTGGGTCATTTGCTGTTGCCAGTGAAGTAATACCGGTTTAAGCGACGGCAGGGCGGCAGGCCACAGATTCGGACCCTGCAGGCGCTGCCAGCGCGGGGCGTCGTCGCTGAGGGTCAGCGCCGGACGTTCGGCGCCGATATCAAACTGTTCTCGCCAGTCAGGCTGGCCGCGCGTCAGCTCAGAGGCCACGCGGTTATAGCCGCGAAAATGGGGGGAGTGGATCATCGCCACCTGCTGTTTTTGCGCCTCATCGAGAGCAAAAAAGCGCTGGGACTGGCGCTGAACTTCATATTGAAGCGCGTCGTCGACACCGTGGTTGATCAAATAGAAGAAGCCGATGTCGCGGGCGGCATGACGCAGGTCGGCCAGGAAGGCCGCTTTATCCGCGGGGTCCGCGTAGCGGGCCAGATCGAGAATCGGCAGGGTGGTCGCGTTCATTGTGTTCTCCGAAAACGGGGTAATAAGTTATGGGTTGATTCAGGTTCTGGGTTCGGGCACAACAGCAGCGCATGGTGATTTCCTCTGTCCGGGGCTGAACACAGCTTGCCTCAAGGCCAAATAAGCAACCAATAACGTTATTTTCTAATTTATGACCGCGCGGGGTTCAGTGCTTTTGCGTTAAATAGATATAGGCGCGAAGCGCGTAATGAAGCCGGTTGCGCCCGTCGGTGAGAGCCAGTAAGGTAGGCGCACTTTTTAATGCGGAACGGACGTATCGTAATGCACAGCTCGAAAGATCCCCTGCACGGCGTGACGCTGGAAGCGCTGCTCAATGCCCTGGTGGCGCGCTATGGTTGGGCGGAAATGGCCCGCCAGGTCAACATTAACTGCTTTAAAAGCGATCCCAGCATTAAGTCCAGCCTCAAATTTCTCCGCCGGACGCCGTGGGCGCGCAAAGAGGTGGAGGCTATGTATCTCGCCTCCCTTGATGATGACGCGCCGGTGGAGAAAGCGGATCCCTGGGCAAACTGGCAGAAAAAATAACCCTTACCACAGGACACCATCATGCAGAGCTGGAGCAGTAAAGATTTCACCGCCGACCGCGCGTGGGGCGCGCTGGATATTGCCAATTTTTCCGGCACCACCGTGCGTCTGCACTGGACCGACCAACCCTATATCTGGCACATCAATGATGGTCAGGAGGTGTTTGCCGTGATGGATGGTCAGGTGGCGATGCATGTGAAAGTCGACGGCGAGGAGCAGATCATCATGCTAAACGCCGGCGATATCTTCTACGCCGGGGTGGGATGCGAGCATGTCGCTCACCCGCAGGGGGCGGCGCGTATTCTGGTGATTGAGAAAGAAGGGTCGGTCTGACCCCGTGGCGGGCGGTTCTTTGCCCGCCGTTTCATCGCCTGTCAGATGCGACATACCGCGTTGATATAAATCACTTATCCAGCTTTCGATATATTTAATTCTTGTTTGCCATTCCCTTCACCCCAGCACTATCTTTTGCCGCAGGCGCCTGACCAGGCACAATCGCGGGAGAGATCATGGCAACCTTGCAGTGGGACCACGCAGTACAGTTTGTGAATCAGCCGGAAGCGGCGATTGAAATCTTTGCCGGGCAGCAGCTGCGGGCGGTGGCCGGAGGGCGGCATCCGGGGTGGGGAACCCGCAATGCGCTGAGCTATTTTGGCCTGACCTATATCGAATTCCTCGCCATTGCCGACCCGGACGAACTGCGCGCCGCGACGGACAAATTCCTCCTTTCGCGCGACGCCGCACGGCTGCTGCCGGAGAATGAGGCGCTGTTTCGGGTGGCGCTGCGCAGCGACGACATCGACGCCACCCATGACCAGTTGCGTCGCACAGGGGTGACAGTGTCACCGATTGTTGATGGCCAGCGCAACGATCCGCAGGGCAATATCATCCGCTGGCGGATCTTCACCATCGATGGCGACACTGCCGGGCTGGTCTATCCCTTTGTGCTGCAGTGGGGAGAAGACGACGCCACCCGGCTGACGCGGCTGCGCGCCCAGAGGCTGGACGCGCCGCATCCGCTGGGCGACATTGCGCTTGAGCAGGCGGTGTTCGAGGTGGTCAATCCGCAGGCGGTGCGCGATCGCTGGCAGGCGCTGCTGGGCTTTCCGCCCCTGGGGGAGCAGGGACTGGACGTGGGCGGCCAGCAATTTATCTTCCGTGAAGGGGCTGCCAACCAGCTGACCGAACTGGTGTTCCGCGTCGCCAACCCGGCGCTTAAGGGGCAGCGCTTTCGTGTCGGCAACGGCGTGTATCGCTTTACATAAAGGCTGACTCTAGCGTGCCATGGCGCGCAGGGCCCCCGGCGGCTGGCCGGTGATGCGTTTGAAAGCCCGGCTGAAGGCCGCCAGCGACTGATACCCGAGGCTGAAGGCGACTTTTTCCAGCGCCTGGCCTTCATGGGTGATGTACTGCACCGCCAGCCGCATACGCAGCTCGGTGAGATAGCGGGCGGGGGTGGTGCCGGTGGCGGCGAGAAAACGTTCCGCGAACAGCGAGCGTGAAAGACCCGCCTCCCGCGCCAGATCTTCCACTTTCCAGTTGACCCCCGGGCGCTGATGCATGGCGTAGATCGCTTTCGCCAGCCGGGGATCGCGCAGGACCTGTACCCAGCCGGTGGCGTTGCCGCACCCGCACGCTACCCAGCCGCGGACAATCAGCGCGGCCACCACGTCCGCCAGCCGGGCGAGGATCCCGGCATAGCCCGCCTGGCGGGTGAGCGATTCCCGCTCCATCGCTACCAACAGCGGCTGGATCTCCGGCCAGATGTTTAGCAGGCTGCTGACCCGCATCACCTCGGGCATGGCCTTCACCAGCGGCTGCATGCCGCCGAGCTCAAAGTCCATACAACCGCTGAAAATGACGGCGCGCTCCGGGCAGTCAGGCTGGTCGCCAGCGTTGATACAACTTACCGTGCTGCACACCGTTTCGCTGGGCAGCTGCGCCACATTGACCACCGTGGCCTGCGGATCCGAGAGCAGGGCGTGCCCGTCGCCGTTGGGAATAAATAGCGCATCGCCGCTCTCGAGGGTGAACTGTTCTCCGCTGGCCATGCGCAGCAGCACCGGCCCGCGGCTGATGAAATGGAACTGGGCTTTACCCGCCACGGCGCTAAAGCCGACGCCGAACGGGCGTGCGGTTTCGATGCGCCGGTAGTTAACGCCGGAGAGGCGCATACCGCGCAACAGTTCGCTGGTCAGGTCGATGGCAGGCTGGCTCATGGTAATTCCGGACGAATAATCAATAACTGAAGAGTATGCATCATATATCGTCCGAAAGTAAGTCCCTAAGATGACCAGGATGTTAATAAACCTGGAGAGTTGTATATGAGTTCCTGCATAGCTGCTGACGCGAGCCTGTCACCCGCCAAACCTGCCTGGCGCGCCGTCTATGCCCTGGCCCTCGGGGTGTTCGGCCTGATCGTGGCCGAGTTTCTGCCCGCCAGCCTGTTAACGCCGATGGCCAGCAGCCTCGGCGTCAGTGAAGGGATGGCCGGACAGGCGGTCACCGCGACGGCGCTGGTGGCGTTAGTTACCGGCCTGCTGATCGCCACCGCCACCCGCAATATCGATCGCCGCTGGGTGCTGATGTTCTTTTCCGTACTGCAGATAGTCTCCAGCCTGATGGTCGCTTTTGCCGATTCGCTGGCGTTTCTCCTGCTGGGCCGTCTGCTGTTGGGGATCGCCATCGGCGGCTTCTGGGCGATGTCCACCGCCACGGCGATGCGTCTGGTGCCGGCGGCCCATGTGCCAAAGGCGCTGGCGATCATCTTTTCCGCGGTGTCTGTCGCCACGGTGGTGGCCGCGCCGCTCGGCAGCTACCTCGGGGAGCTGATCGGCTGGCGCAACGTGTTTATTCTCTGTGCGATACCCAGCCTGCTGGCGCTGCTCTGGCAGCTGTGGGTGCTGCCCTCCATGCGCCCGGAGAGCGTCGGGACCTTCTCCACGCTGTTCAGGGTGCTGCGCCGTCCCGGTATGCTGGGCGGCATGCTGGCGACGATCCTGATTTTCAGCGGCCATTTCGCCTTCTTTACCTACCTGCGGCCGTTCCTTGAGACCGTCGCGCAGGCCAGTATCGAAGGGGTTTCGCTGATATTGCTCGGCTTCGGTGTCGCTAACTTTATCGGCACTTCGGTGGCGAGCTATCTGCTGAGCCGTAGCCTGCGCCTGACCCTGGCGCTGGTGCCGTTGATGATGAGCGTTCTGGCGCTGCTGATGGTGACGTTTGGCCATCTGACCGTGCTGGCCGGGCTGCTGGTCGCCCTGTGGGGATTTGCCTTCGGCCTGGTGCCGGTGGCCTGGTCCACCTGGCTTGCCACCACCGTGCCGGATGAAGCAGAAAGCGCGGGCGGTCTGCTGGTCGCCTCTATTCAGCTGGCCATCAGCGCCGGGGCCGCCGGCGGCGGGGCGGTGTTTGATTTGCACGGCGCCAGCGGCGTCTTCACCGGCAGCGGTCTGCTGCTGTTGAGCGCGATGGTGATTGTCTTCGCCGCCGTACGGGTGAAACCGGTCGCCCGCGCCGACCAGCCGGTGACGGGCCGCTTATCCCGCGAGATCGATAACTAAATTGGCCGACAGGCTGCGGGAGCAGCACAGTGCAATATGCTGTTCTGCGGCCTGTTTTTCCGCCTCCGACTGCACGGTATCCCGGTGGTCGACGGTTCCCTCGCGTACCGGCGTCAGGCAGGCGCCGCAGATCCCCATCTCGCAGGAGAGCGGCACCGCGACGCCATGCTCCTGCAGCACCTGGGCGATGGTTTTGTCCCCCGGCACCGGCCAGCGCTCCCCGGTGGAGGTGAGGGTGATGGTGAAGGTTCCGTCCGCCGCCGACGCCGCCGTCGGGGCGGGCGGCTGGAACGCTTCGCTGTGCAATTGCGCCTCCTCCCATCCGGCCGCCCGCGCGGTATCGCGAACCCGGGCCATAAATCCGGGCGGACCGCAAAAGTAGACCCGGGTGTCGGCGTCCGGAGCCCCCAGATCCTGCGCCAGCCGCTGGCGCGGACTCTGCCCCTCGTCTGAGCAGTGGATCTGGCAGATTCCACCCGCTAGCTGGCGGGCGATCTCGGTGGCGAAGGCGGCCTCCTGCGCACGGCTAACGTAATAGTGCAGCGTAAAGCTGGCGCCGGACGCCGCCCGGGCGTGGGCCATCGCCAGCAGCGGCGTAATCCCGATCCCGGCGGCGAGAAGCACCACATGGCCGCCCTCGTGCAGCGGAAAGTGGTTGCGCGGGGCAGAGATCATCAATGGCTGTCCCGGGCGCAGGGTGTCATGAATATAACGGGAGCCACCGCGAGACTGCGACTCGCGGGCGATGCAGAGCAGATAGCGATCCCGTTCGGCCGGGCTGCCGGTCAGGGAGTACTGACGGATCAGCCCGCAGGGAAGATGGAGATCGATATGGGCGCCGGGCGTCCACGCCGGCAGCGGTTGCCCCTCGGCGCTCACCAGACTAACGGCCAGATTTTTAGCGCCCTGGCGCCACAGGCCATCGACCACCACCGGGAGTATGTCGCGCATATGACCTCCACTCATACCAGAAAGAAATCGCCAAAGCCCATCTTCTTCAGCCCGCGCCGGTAGGCGATAGAGCTGCGGTCCGCCGGAATATGCGCCTCCAGGGTCAGATCCAGCGGCAACCGTTCCGGACGCTGGGTCTCGACCATCAGGCGGTCCTCTTCAAATACCCGCAGGTTGAACGCATGTACGTCTTCCACCGGCACGTGCAGATCGAAGTTGCGGGCAATAGGGGCAAACATCCGCGTCACCCGGGACGACACCGGCGAGGCGGCGTTCATGATCACCAGCCTGGCGTCGGCGGGAAAATGGATGGTCAGCGTAGCGGTGAACGGCAGATGCATTTCAAAGTGACGCAGCCACTGGAACCCTTCCGGCGCGCGGAAATCAGAGCTGGCCGGGTAATTGCCCACCGAGCTCCAGTAGTCGGCAACAAAGCCGAACGGCGTCTCCTGCGGGGTGTAGTCCGGCACCTGCTGGTTGTCCGGATCGGCGAAGGTATCGGTGTGGATCCACGCGAAGTGGGCGACATCGAGAAAGCCTTCGACCTGGCGGCCGGCAAATCCCTTTACCTCGAAGGCCGGGCAGTTGATTTGCTGAAAGCCGGCGTCGTCCCAGTGCGGCATGGTCGGTAACGGCGGCGGATTGTCCGGATCGCAGGCCAGGCAGGTCCAGATCAGCCCGTAGCGCTCCTCCACGGCGAAGCTGGTGAGATGCAGTTTGGCCGGAATGGGTTGCCCCGGACTGGAGGGGATACGGTTGCAGCGGCCATCCTCGCCAAAGCGCAGGCCATGATAGGGGCAGACGATGCCTTCTTCTTCATGAAACCCCAGGGTCAGCGGCACCCCGCGGTGCGGGCAGACGTCGCGGGCGACTACCACCTGGCCTTTAATACGATAGATAACCAGCTGTTCGTCCAGCAGGGTGGCTTTCACCGGGGCGCCGGCAATATCGCAGGCGCGGGCCACCGGGTGCCAGCAGCGGGCCAGCCGCAGCCAGTCCTCTGGATCAAAGGTGCAATGGGCGGGGGGCGTGGGGGTGGTTGTCTTCATGATTTCTCTTCCTGCTCACATCGGTGATTGTTTTATTGTTGTGAGATTATTGTTGTCATATTAGGGTGTTCACATCCATCACCATTAATTCACTCTGCTGTTGCAAAAAAGAGTACAGGGGCGCCATGAGTCCATTTTCCCGTTTCGCGCACTATTTCATCGCCGTGGCCCGCTGCGGCAGCCTGCGCCGGGCCGCCGAGCAGCTGCATATTTCCGCCTCGGCGATTAACCGCCAGATCCTGCAGGCCGAGGAGGCCTTCGGCACCCCGCTGTTCGAGCGCCTGCCGGAGGGACTGCGGATGACCACCGCCGGTGAGTTGCTGTATGACAACCTGCTGCGCTGGCAAAAGGAGTTTCGCCAGACGCGGCAGAAATTCGATGAGCTGCAGGGGATGAAGCGCGGAAGCGTTAGCGTTGGCATGGTGCAGGCGCTGGCGGAAGGGGGTTTCGCCGCCGCGCTGGCGGAGATCATCGCCAGCTGGCCGTGGCTGGAGCTGGATCTGCAGGTGGCTGACAGCCACACCGTCAGCCAGAAAGTGCGTCAGGCGGACCTGGACGTCGGCCTGATCCTCGATCCGCAGGGGCAGGCTGGACTCAGCGTGCTGGCCTTTGCCGAACTGGAGGTGGGGATTGTGATGCGTCCGGACCATCCCCTGGCGGGGGCGAAGGCGCTGTCTTTGGGCGAGCTCAGCCTGGAGCGGCATATCGTGCCCGGCGCGCCGTTGATCGTCCATGAGAGGGTGGCGCTCCTCTATCGCCACCATGACTTTGCGCCGGAGAATACCATCAGCTGCAATGATATCCGGCTTATCAAGTCGTTGGTGCTGCGCGGCAGCGGCGTGACGCTCCTTAGCCTGCTCGACGTGCTGGACGAGGTCCAGTGTGGACAGCTGGCCTTTGTCCCGCTGCGCAGTACGCTGCTGCGACCGCTGACCCTGGCGCTGTGTACTGCGCCCTCGCGTCAGCTTTCGCGGCCCGCGCAAATGGCCATTCAGACGCTGAGTGCGGTGATCGAATCCATGGCGACGGTCAGCCCAGCGGCCCGCTGAGGATGGTGTCGCACATGCCGTTGATAATGCGCTCCCCGGTCTCCTCGCGCAGCTCCTGGTACCAGGCTTCGGTGAGCTGCATATCCTTCCCGTGGGTAATATCGCACCGCTTGCGCGCCTTCAGCACCAGGTCACGAACCCGGTCGCAGCGCTGGGCTTCATACTCGCGCAGGGCGGCCGCAATATCTCGGGTCTGGCGGAAAACGGCGCCCAGCACCACCGCATCTTCCATCGCCGCGCAGCCTCCCTGGCCAATATCCGGGGTGGTGCTGTGTCCGGCATCGCCGAGCAGCGCGACGCGGCCGCGCACCAGGCGGCTGAAAGGTTCGATATCATGGATTTCAATGCGGTTGGTGGTCTGCGGGTCTAGGGCGGCGATCAGCTTCTGCACCGGCGGCGCCCAGCCGGCAAAGTAGCGGCTGAGGTCAGCGCGCAGGGTGTCACGATCCTCCGCCAGACCCGCCGGCAGCGGCACATCAAAGAAAAAGTAGAACCGGCCGGCGGAGACCGGCATCAGCGAGACGCGCTTGCCTTCGCCGACAAAGGTGGTCCACTGATCGCCGGGGGCCAGCGCTTCATCTATCTCCACCAGACCGTTCCAGTTGACGTAGCCGGCGTAGCGGCGCTGCGGGGTAAAGCCCAGCACCCACGGACGCAGTGCGGAATGGCTGCCGTCGGCGGCAATCAGCAGATCGCCGCTGGCGCTGCTGCCGTCGGTAAACCATACCGTCACGCCGTCGGCGTCTTCTTCACAGTGGGTGACGCGTTTGCCGAACTGCACGCTGTCCCGTCCCCAGTAATCCAGCATTTCCCGCTGCAGTTCTGCCCGGGAGACCGGGCAGGGGCGGCTGCCGGTGCGTTCGATCAGCGGGGCGAGACTGAACTGGGTCATGTTCTCGCCGCTGCGGAAATCACGATACGCCATCCGGCGCAGCGGCCCGCCGAAGGTCTCCATGATGTCGCCCATGCCGAGGTGGGCCATGCACTTCACGCCGTTGGGCCACACGGAAATCGCTGCGCCGACCGGTTTGATCTCTTTCACCGCTTCATAGACGTCGCAGTCGATCCCCGACTGTTTGAGCGCCACTGCCGCGCTTAAACCGCCGATGCCGGCGCCAATCACGATTGCTTTCATTTTTTTCTCCTTCTCCCGATGTTGTGACTGACTACAGCAATTTGCGTACCAGTTCGCCGGAGGGAGGAAAACCGCCTGCCTGAGGCACAGCGATGGCTCATGACGCACCGCATCGGTGCAATGTGAGGTATTGGTTGCCTTTTTATGAATCAAAAGTTTCTGTATGTTGCATTAAGAATCTATCGTTTCAGACGCCTGGTTCAGCAGCGGAGAGGGGTGATGCATCACGAGCGTAATCTAAGTTGATGATTTTGGAGTGATAATAAATTTATTGGTGCCCTTTTGTCGTCTCTGGCCTGCTTTGTGCACTAGCCCATGCACTTCTCTTTGCTACGGGATATCACTATGTCTGACGAACATCACAGTGGCCTGCTTTACGGCCTTGAACAGCGGATCCCACCGCTTCCGGCCTTTTTCAGCGCTCTCCAGCATGTGCTGGCGGGCCTGGTGGGGATCATCACGCCGCCGCTGATCATCGGCGCTACCCTCGGGCTTGGCGACTGGCTGCCGTATCTCATCAGTATGTCGCTGCTGGCCTCGGGCATTGGCACTTTTCTGCAGTCCAATCGGGTATGGGGCATCGGCGCCGGGATGATCTGCATGCAGGGCACCAGTTTTGCCTTCCTCGGCGTGACGGTGGCCGGAGGGATGTGGGTAAAAGCCCAGGGCGGCGGGCCGCAGGATATGATGGCGATGCTGTTTGGCGTTAACTTTGTCGCCGCTCTGGTGCCGGTGATTGTCAGCCGCTTTATCGAACCGCTGAAGAAAATCTTTACTCCCATCATTACCGGCAGCGTGATTGCGCTGATCGGCATCAGCCTGATCAAGGTCAGCGTCATCAACTGGTGCGGTGGGGAAAAGGCCGAGGATTTCGCCAGCATGAGCAATATCGCGCTCGGGGCGGGCACCCTCGGGGTTATCGTCCTGCTGAGCTGCGCCAAAAACCGCTGGCTGCGGCTCTCCTCGGTGGTGGTGGGCATTGCCGTGGGCTGCATCGCAGCGGGGCTGAGCGGTCAGTTCCATCTTCACAGCCTGGGCGACACCCTGTTTCGCCTGCCGACGCTGTTTCCGTTCGGCTTTCAGTTTAACAGCGCGATATTTCTGCCGGTCGCCCTGGTGTCGCTGGTCTGTATTCTGGAGGCGGTGGGCGATCTGACGGCCAACTCGCTGATTTCGCAACAGTCTGTTGACGATCGCGCTTTCCGTAACCGGCTGAAGGGCGGTATCCTGGCGGATGGCGTCAGCTGTATGGTGGCGGCCATGCTCTGTGCTTTTCCGAACACCACCTTCGCGCAGAACAACGGCGTGATCCAGATGACCGGGGTGGCCAGCCGCTATGTCGGACGCTACATTGGCGTGATTCTGATCCTGCTCGGGCTGTTTCCCCCGGTGGGCGAACTGCTGCGGCAGATCCCGGCGCCGGTGCTGGGGGGCGCCACGATGGTGATGTTTGGCTGCGTGGTGGCGGCCGGGATCCGGATTATTACCCAGACCCCGCTGAGCCGTCGCGATGTGCTGATCGTGGGGCTGGCGTTTGGCGCGGGTCTTGGCGTGGAGTCGGTGCCGGCGTTTCTCAGCCATTTTCCGCCGATGGTCGGCGATCTGTTCGGTTCGGCGGCCACCAGCGGTGGGCTGGTAGCGATAGCGCTGAACCTTATTCTGCCGCAGGAGCAGGCGGCGACGAAATCGTTAAGGAGTCAGGATGATCGCGCTGAGTCAGTTTAACAGCCTGAGCAAAGATGAGGCGGCGGGGCTGCTGGCCCCTTGCGTGGCGATCCCGGCCTGGGGCGAGATGCTGGTGAGCTTACGACCTTTCGCCAGCCGCCATGCGCTGCTGCAGGCCGCCCGTAAGGCGATGGCTAACTGGGGAGAGGACGAGCTGAACGCGGCGCTCAGCGCCCATCCGCGGATCGGTGAGAAGCCGACCGGCAGCCAGGCGCACGCGGCGCTGTCGCGCCAGGAGCAGTCGTCGGTGGACAGCGAGAATGAGCGGCTCGCGCAGGCCCTGCGGGAGGGGAATGCCCGCTACGAAGCCCGCTTTGGCCGGGTGTTTTTAATCCGCGCCAAAGGTCGCAGCGGCGAAGAGATTCTGCAGGCGCTGACGCGCCGGCTGCAGCATACCGCCGACGAAGAAGTGGCCGAGGCGCTTGCCCAGCTGCGGGAAATTACGATGTTAAGACTGGAAGGAGCGATTGGCGAATGAGCACCCTGAGCACCCATATTCTGGATATTTCCACCGGCACGCCGGCGGAAGGCGTGACGGTCAGCCTGAGTAGGGAGGGCGAGACGCTGGCGAACCTGGTGACCAACGCCCAGGGGCGTATCGCCACCTTTAGCGCCGCGCCGCTGCCGGCGGGGCGCTATTGCTTAACAGCGGAAACCGGGGCGTGGTTTGCCCGCGCCGGGCGCGAGAGCGTCTTTACCCGGGCGCAGATTGATTTTGTTGTCGGCGAGGCGGCAGAGGACCATTTCCATCTGCCGTTTCTCATCGCCCCGGGCGGGTGGTCGACCTACCGCGGCAGCTAAGCCGGCTGCTCGCTGCCGGGCGGCGCTGCGCTTGCCCGGCCTGGATCGTTACGGAGCGGGCAGAGACAGCCCGTAGGCCCGGTAAGGCGCAGCCGCCACCGGGCATGTACAGATGGCCTCGGCGATCATCCTTCCTGTTTTATCCCCACACAAGGATAATTATTCTCCTATCCCCTACAGGGGATAACCTTGACATTATCCCCTACAGGGTATAAAACCAAGTTTATCCCGACAGGGGGATAAATGATGATGAGGAACAAGGCGATGAATTCCCCGCAGATATACAGTCCCGTGCAGCTGGCCAATTACCTGAAGCTGCTGCGCCAGCAGAACCACTGGACCCAGGATGCGCTGGCCAGGCGGATCGGCATTAAGCAGGCCACGCTGTCCAATTTTGAAAATCACCCCGACAAAACCACCTTAACCACGCTGTTTAAGATCCTCCAGTCGCTGGGGGTGGTGATGATGCTGAACGCCAAAGCTGCTGAGACGGCGCCGGCTCCCGATAACAACACGGACCTTGACTGGTAATGGCGACGCTTACCACCTGGATGAACAATGTGCGCGTGGGAACCTTAACCCGCCAGGCTAACGGGGCGCACAGTTTTCGCTATGAGGAAGAGTGGCTGCGCAGCCCGCGCGCCAGACCGCTCTCCCTCTCACTGCCGCTGCAGTATGGCAATATCACTGCCGACGCGGTGTATCACTATTTTGATAACCTGCTGCCCGACAGCCCGCAGGTCCGCGACCGGATCGTCAGGCGCTATCAGGCGCGCTCGAAGCAGCCGTTCGATCTGCTGGCCGAAGTCGGGCGGGATAGCGTAGGGGCGGTGACCCTCCTGCCGCCGGGGGAAGAGGCGCACCTGGAAGGATTACGCTGGCAGACGCTGGACGAGGCGCAGCTCACCGCTTTGCTAACCGCTTACCAGTCGGATATCCCCCTCGGGATGATTACCAGCCAGGACGATTTCCGTATCTCGGTGGCCGGCGCCCAGGAGAAAACGGCGCTGCTGCGGATGGGCGAGCAGTGGTGTATTCCGCAGGGCGCCACGCCGACCACGCATATCATTAAGCTGCCCATCGGCGAGATCAAGCAGCCCAATGCGACGCTGGATCTGCGTGAAAGCGTGGATAATGAGTATCTGTGCCTGGCGCTGGCCAGAGAACTGGGCCTGGCGGTGCCGGAAGCGGAGATCATCACCACCCCGCGGATCCGCGCCCTGGCGGTAACCCGCTTCGACCGGCGCTGGGCGCAGGAGGGACGGGTGCTGCTGCGTCTGCCGCAGGAGGATCTGTGTCAGGCTTTTGGTCTTCCTTCAGCGATGAAATATGAGTCTGACGGCGGGCCGGGTATCGCCGCGATCATGACCTTTCTGCTGGGCTCGAGTGAAGCGCTGAAAGATCGCTATGACTTTATGAAGTTCATGGTCTTCCAGTGGCTGACGGGGGCGACGGACGGTCACGCAAAAAACTTCTCAATTTACCTGTTGCCCGGCGGCAGCTACCGCTTAACACCGTTCTACGACATTATTTCGGCGTTTCCGGTGCTGGGCGGCACGGGACTGCATCTGCGCGATCTGAAGCTGTCGATGGGGCTCAATGCCACAAAAGGGCGTAAAACAGAGATTAACGCCATCTATCCGCGTCATTTTCTGGCGACGGCCAAAGCGGTGAACTTTCCCCGGGAGCAGATGCTGGCGATCCTCCAGGAGTTTGCCGGGCATGTGCCGCAGGCAATCGAAAGCGCTCGCCGGACGCTGCCGGCGGACTTTTCCAGCCACGTCTGGCAGGCCATTACAGAGAACATGCTGAAGCTGCACGCCCGCCTGCAGCAAGGGCTGCAGGCGCTATAGCAGAGCCGGCTGGCGGCTAGCTCTGCGGCTGCCCCCAGCGGCTGCGCAAATAGTTAACCGCCTGCCGGGTTTGCGGCTGATTGAGGTTGTTTTCGCGGAACAGGATGGTGCCCTGGATCTGCGGCAGAGTCTCATTGAGATCGAGCTGCTTTTTCAGCTCCGGCACGCCGCCATCCACCGTCCAGTCAGGCTCATTTTTTGGATGGTTCACCCACCTTGTACAGCGCCACGCCGATATACAGCCGGGTATGCGTCGGTTTAACCACCTCGGCCCACCAGTTGGCCAGCACATCATAGCGCGCGGCATCGCGAGCAAACGGCCAGTAGATCTGCGGCGCGATGTAGTCGAGCAGTCCCTGCTGCACCCAGCTGCGGGTATCGGCATAGGATTCATCATAGGCGGCCGCGCCCCGGGTATCGGACCCCGCCGGATCGTGGGAGCGGTTGCGCCACACCCCGGCCGGGCTCACGCCAAACTCGACGTTCGGATTGAGCTTTTTGATGGTGGTGGAAACCTGGGCTATGAGCTGCTGGGTGTTATGCCGCCGCCAGTCGCCCTTCGAGGCATAGCCCTGCCCGTAACGGCGGAAAGTCTCGTTGTCGTTAAGCGGTGAAGAGGCGGTTTCGGTGTAGAAATAGTCGTCGAACTGCACGCCGTCAATCGGGTAGTTCTGCACCACTTCAGCGACGATGCTGGTGATCCAGTCACGCGCTTCGGGAATGCCCGGGTCGAGAACAAAGCGATCGCTGGCGGTGCGGATCCAGTTACGGTGCAGGACGAACACGCTGGCCGGTACCTGAGTAAGGGTGTTGTTCAGCTCGGCAATCGTCGACGGTTTGGTGTTGACCGAGACGCGGTAGGGGTTAAACCACGCGTGAACCTTCATGCCGCGCTTGTGCGCTTCATCCAGCATAAACTGCAGCGGATCGTAGCCAGGGTATTCGCCGATTTTGCCGGTCAGCATATCGGACCACGGCAGAATATCCGACCGCCAGAGCGCCGTACCGTCCGGTTTCACCTGGAAAAAGACGGTATTGATCCCCAGGCGCTGCAGGTTATCGAGTTTAGCGATCAGCGCCAGCTTCTGCTGCGTGATGCGGCTCTCCGGCGTGCTGGCGATAATCGACCCGACCGGCGGCCAGTCAAGGCGCGAAACGGTGGTGAGCCACACGCCGCGCACCGGCTCCCGGTGCGCCTGCCCGGCTTTGAGGGCGGCAGCGTTCGGCGGCGTGACAAGGGATTTAGGGGCTTTACTGGTGCAGCTGAACAGCATGCCAGCGGCGATGAGCGCCGCGCCTGCCAGCGCCACTTTGCTGGCTAAGGGGAATCGACGAGAATGGCTGATGATGAACTCCCGTGTACTCAGATCGTCGCGTGTAGGCGCTATTCTCTTACGATTCGCCGGTCAGAGCAATTCCTTCATCCTCTTCATCCGTCGGTTCGCCATCGCCTAGTCATAATGCAAGGTATAGGTCGCGACGGCCGACACCTGACCGGCGGTGATCCGGGAACGTGTCTGGTAGTAGCGGGCAGTGAGCGGCAGGGTAAACCGGCCCGCGCTCGCGCTGCCCAGCGTCATCTCATGATTCAGTACGACCGGCTGACGATGGTAAAGCAACTGCACGCCAATACCCTGCGCCCGATCGTCGGTGGCGTCATTGCGCAGAACGCCATGCCCCCGGGCGGAGAGGGGCTCCGCGCCGTCAACTCGCAGGGAAATAGTGACCGCGCTGTTGCAATCCAGCTGCAGCGCGAAAGGGGTGTCGCCGGTGGTTTTGCCGACGCCGCCGAAGTGGTCAAGCATCGCCGCAGGGAGCTTGATCAGGGCTGGCGTGGCGTCATTCACTGAACATCCCGCGGTGCTGATCCTGCCGGTTAAGTCTAACGCGGCCAGCGGGGTATGCTCCGCCATTAAAAAGCGCTCGCTGTGATACTCAAGCTCGCCCGGCGTCGCCGCGGGACCGGTTTTAATGAGCTCAATCGTCAGGCGGAAATAGCCCAGTTTCCACACCGCATCGGGCAAGGCGGCGGGATTGTCCACCCGTTGGCTAAACGGCGAGGGCGTCGGCCGGTCAGGAAAGCCGCCATAGCCGCCGATAGCGCGCAGCGATACGCGAACGCCAATGCCGGCGAGGTTAGTTTGATAAACCGTCGGTCGCGTCACTCCCCCGGACAGCAGACTGTCCAGCAGCAGCGGTGACAGCCCGTGCGGGTCGTCCGCGCAGCGGATCCACTGTTCGCCGCCGTCGCTAAGGCGGTTCCAGGCGAAACTTTTATGATACAGCGGGGTGCCGGGTCTGGCGTCAGCCGGAACCGTGAGCTGCCCCACGTTCAGCCGAAGGGTGGAGGCCTGGCCGCGGACAAACACTGGCGTACAGGCCCATCCGCTGGCGGCCGGTAACAGAATAAATAACAGCGTCATGGCGACCCGACGCAGGAGAGTTAAAAAGGACATGATAACGTCTGCTGTAAAATGAGTGGATGGGGGGTCTGCGCCAGCGTCGGGGTGAGATCGTAGCGGGCGCTACAGCGCTGCTGAGGGCCCGGCCCCCATTGCGCATAAAGGATGCCTTTTGGCGCCAGGCCGGCCAGGTACACCTGACCCTCGCTGGCAACGATGCTGTTGGTGTCCTTAGCGCGTACTTCGCTGCCAAAGGGCAGCGGTTGTCCCCGCGACTGCAGCGTAAACAGCGCCTTATAGCCAACGTGGGTGTGAAAGCGCGCCAGAACCACCGCGTCTTTGGTAGGGACCAGCGTCACGGTGCTGTTGGCCAGATCCACATTCTCCGGCAGCGAATGGCTGTCGAGAGAGACGTCGTTGCGGTGATAGGCGGTGGCGAAGGGCAGCACGGCGTACCCGTCACCATTGGTGGCGATGGTTTTCTGGTTGGCGAGGGTCACACCGCCGGCGCCACCGGCGTCAATCAGGACGACAGCGCCATTCATTTCCGGCGTAAAGACTACCCCGTGGCGGTGAATCAGAATGCCCCCGCTGGCGCCGTAGTTCAGACGAGCGGCCTGCGAATCGTGGCTGTAGCCGAGATTCAGATCGCCCCTTCCACTGCTGTACCCGGCCGTCAGGCTGCCGCTGGACCCGTTTTGCCGATCGCGGGTTTGGCTGACGGCGTAGCTAAGCGCGTGATTGTCCAGCAATGTGCCGTTGAGGCTGACCATCTGACTGCCAACGCTGTGGCGGGAGGAGGTCAGGGTATAGCCGGCATAGCTCCCCGGCAGCAGGTGGCTCAACGGCACGGAAAGTGACAATGTCACCACTTTGTCGGAATGCGGCTCGTCATCCTCCTCGTCACCGTGGCTGCTGCGGGAGTCGCTGTAGCTGAGCGACCACGCGATACCGTGAACCTGGCTGCTGATCCCCATATTGGCGGTACGCTGTGAGGCGCCCCCTGACCAGTAGCTGTCCTGGTCGAGGCTCAGATAGAGGGTGATATCGTACGGCAGGCTCTGGCTGGCGGTGATTTGCAGGGTTGCTTTTTTGTTGTCGCTATCCTGCAGGTCGTCTTCGCTACCCGGGCTGGAAAACGCCTCGCTCAGCGTGGCATAGCGCTGATGCGAATAACGCCAGCCGGTGAAGGTGAACTGCGTGCCAAGACGATCAAAACCTTTGCTGTACTGGAGCTGCCAGGCCCGGCCATCGATCGGATCCTGCTGGTGCCGGTCGCGGGCGTTTAACAGCTGCAGCGAGAGCGCCCCGGCTTCTCCCAACCCCTGTCCTGCGCCGAGCGAGAGGTTATGGTATTGCGCCGCGCTCTGCAGTCCGCCAAACAGCGTCAGGTTGTGGGCGAACCCGCGCATCAGCGACAGCTGCATCATCAACGGCCGCTGGCTGGCATCGTCGCTATGGTAGCGCCCGGCGACCAGGTTGTATTTCAGGCTGCCTTCGCGCTGCATGCTGGTCACCGAAGCATACGGCTGGGTGAAGCGGCGGATTTCGCCATCCGACTCTTTGACGGCAACCTCAAGATTGCCGCTGCTGGCGGTGGGATAAAGATCGTCAATCACGAACGCGCCGGGGGTGACGTAGGTTTGATACAGCACGTAGCCATTTTGCCGAACCGTGACCTGGGCGTTGGTTCTGGCAATCCCGCGGATGGTCGGGGCAAAACCTTTCTGCGAGTCCGGGAGCATCGCATCGCTGGAGGCGAGGGATATTCCCTGAAACTGTACCGCGTCAAACACATCGCCCGACGTGAAGGTATCCCCGAGGGTCAGTTCACTATGCCAGCGCGTCAGGTCGCGCTCAAGCCAGGCGCCGCTGGTCGTCCACTGGGGCTTATCATCGCTGTTGGCGGTCAGGCTATTGCTGGCGCGCAGGCGCCAGGCGCCGACGTTCACGCCGCTTTTCAACATCAGATAGTTATCGCGCTCGGTGCTGCCCTCGCGGGTACGCTGGCTGGCGCCTGAATAACGATAGTTACTCTGAAAGGCGCTAATACCTTCGTCCCACAGCGCAGAGGGAACATTATCCCTCGCCCGGTGCGTCATCAGCGCCTGAGGAATGGTCATTACCAGCCGCTGATGAGCAAAATCGAAATTGACCGTGCTGCCCGGCAGCAGTGCGTTGAGTTCGGGACATGAGCGGGACGTTGTGCCGGGCGCCTGGGACAGCACGGCCGGGTTAACTCCGGCCTGCAGCAGATCTTCCGGCTTAAGGCAGGGCGTGAGCTGTCCGCGATCGTTCTGGCGAAACGTGACGGTCTTACGGGCGTCCAGCGTGACGCCGTTGACCTGCCAGCTCACCGGATAGGCGCCTGGCGGCTGGCCCGCCTGCTGATTGAAGCGTTGCAGATCCACTGCCGGCAAATGGTCGTTTTTCTCCAGCAGATCCATATTAAAGGTCGCCTGGGCGTGCAAGAGCGCGCTCTGTCCGCCCAGCAGGATGGAGAGGCTGACGATGGTAACGGTATGAGCCGGGCCGTGGCGCATCGCGACATCAGACGCTTAGTGCGCCGAAACGGGGGCGCTAAACGTCTGCACAGCGCCAAAGTCATCCAGAATGCGCCAGCTCACCTCGCGGGCGCAGGCCTCGCCGGGGAGGGCATACTCTTCACGGCTGTGAGGAGCAATCACGCTGCGCTCAAGCGGCGTTTTCTGGTTCTGGCCCGCGCAGCTGAGCGTGGTGATAGTCACATAATAGGGGGAGGCATTCTCCGCCTGCAGGTGGTTGCCGCTGACCCGCCAGCGCAGGTGCTGCGCCGCGTCGAGCGCCGAACCAGGGAGCCCTGCCGGGCGATAAATGAGTTTCAGTTGATTCTTAATAGCAAATTGCAGAATGTTCTCGCCAGCCGGCGCGGTATTGGCAGGGATCACTTTGATATTCAGGGTGAACAAACTTTCCCGATCGTTTGGCAGTTGCGCCGAGGTTAATAACACGCGCAGATCGTTGCTGTCTCCGGCATCCAGACGGAACAATGGCGGGGTGACGATAAACGGTGATTTATTATTATCAGCCAGATCGTCTACCCAGCTCTGAATAAGCACCGGATCGTGAGGATTGGTGTTTTTTACCGTGATGTCTGCCTCATGGCTTTGTTCATTATAAATGACACGAGTGCCGGCAATGGCAACCCCGGCGGCAGACGCCAGGAACGGGCAAAAGAGAAGGCTCAGGATAAAAGCCGCTTTATAACACTGCATAATTGAGGATCCGGTCACGAGGAAGAGAATAAGGGCAGGAGGACGCTGCCCTTGGAAAAGTGGCAATCAGGACATTCTATTCGTACACAATATCAATATTGGCCGTGGCATTAATATTGCCGGCAGTGACATCCTGTGAGGAATCGCTCTTCAGATCGGCAATAAAGTTAAATGCAATATCACCGTTTTCGTCGGCTTGCGAAACCGCCGTTTTGCTCTGCTTGTCAAAGGTCAGCTGAGTGCCTTCCGTTGAGCCGTCAGGGGAAGAGAAGACTTCAATGCCCACCCCTTTGGCGGTATCCGCGGCGTCGGAGAGCGCCAGCACGGCGGCGCTGGTGCCGTTAGCGTTGGTGTCCGGAGTACCTTCCAGGCTGATACTGATGTTCTTCGCCAGTGGGCAACCGGTGAGGTTGATAGTGAACGGCGTTTCTGCGGTTTTCGCTTCATGGGATTTCAGCGCCGACATATCGACGTTGCCAAAATCGACATTAACATCGCCACCGTTATTGGCGATCTGGCAGGACTCGTTAATAATTTTACCGGTGAAATTCAGTGTACCCGCCGCGCGGGCGGTGGTCACAGTAGCCAGACTTAAGGCCAGCAGTGAACCAACAACCAGCAGGGTGCCTTTTTCTTTCATACTCAAACCTTATTAAATAATCACAAGTTAACAAAAGCGTTTAACATTTTTAAAGCATGTTTTTTATTTCTGTTCACAAAAAAACGGTAAGCATCGCTAATGTATATTACCGTCGGGGGCGGGATTATACGGAGAACATCGTAAAGGCCCATTGATAAGATGTGTTAAGCTGTAACATTATTTATTTTTTGGTGTAAGTATAATCTCATTAAATACTAAAAAGAGTCCCATACGTATAATGCATTATTTCCGTGAGATAACTGTTCTGAGCAAATTTTACGAAAAAGTTGCTGTTAATCCCGGCAGTTGACCGGGTGGCCCGGAATAATCATTTACGCTGCCGCTATTTTGCAGTAGCGTGGAGTGACGGCAGGAAGCCGCAGGTTGTAGGGCACAGAAACGATGCTGTGCCGCGCAGTGTCACCCGTTATCAAGGAAGATTGCTATGTCTCCATTCCGTCTCGCTCTGATATGTCTGTGCCTGGCGCCGCTGGCGTCGTCTGCTGCGCTTTCCGGCCAGGTTCATTTTTCAGGACGGGTCATCAATCCGGCCTGTGTTATCGCCCCCCGGCACGATCGTATCGATGTCTCGTGCCAGCACCATTCACCGGAACAGGTCGCCTTGACAAACAACCGTCCTCGCTACGCCATGCCGGACAATCGTGGTGAGGTCAGTATTCACTGGCGAAATGCGCAGCATAGTGAAGCGGATGTCATTATTCGCTATCGCTAAGGCAGGATAAAGGCAATGAAGAGTAAGCTGATGCAAGAAGGTAAAGGATAAACCGTTGTGCGGTTTATGCGCGCATCAGCCATAACCAGCGGGCAGGCGCGCGCGCAGAAATCATTCATGAAAACAATTATTGCCGCCGCCCGGCGGCAGAATCAGGTGTCGTCTGGCGCCCAAGCGAGCTCCGGGATCGGAAAGCGGCCCACCGTCATAGAGAAAGGGAAGCAACTCAGCGGATCCGCGACTGTTCATCGTCGCGTAACGTCAGCACCTCAAAACCGTTGGCGGTGACGGCCACGGTGTGCTCCCATTGCGCGGAGAGTTTTTTATCGCGGGTAACCACCGTCCAGCCATCTTTTTTGGTTTTGATACGGCTGTCGCCCTGGTTGACCATCGGCTCAATGGTGAACACCATGCCTTCCTGCAGCACGGCGCCTTCTCCGGGGCGGCCGTAATGCAGCACCTGCGGTTCCTCATGCATTTCCTGACCGACGCCGTGACCGCAATATTCTCTGACCACGCTATAGCCATGTTCCTCCACCCAGCGCTGAATAGCGTGGCCAATATCGCCCAGCGTCGCGCCAGGCTTCACCACCTCAATGCCTTTCCACATCGCTTCATAGGTAGTCTTTACCAGCCGGCGGGCCAGCGGGGAGACATCGCCTATCAGGTACATCTTACTGGAGTCGGCAATCATGCCCGCTTTCTCGAGGGTGATATCGACGTTAACAATCATCCCGGCGCGCAGATGTTCGGTCGCTTTGGGGATCCCGTGGCACACCACATCGTTAATGGAAGTGTTCAACACATAGGGAAAATCGTATTGCCCCTTGCTGGCCGGGCGGGCGTGCAGCTGGTTGACGATAAAATCTTCCACTCGATCGTTAATCGCCATCGTCGTTACGCCGGGAACGATAAAAGTATCCAGCATATCAAACACTGACGCCAGCAGCTGGCCGGCATGGCGCTGCCGGGCGAGTTCGTCGGCGGTTTTAATGATTATTGATGGCATTGATCACCTCCAGCAGACGGTCAGAGCCGGATTTCAGCATCAGCAGTTTGATCTGCTGGTGGTTAAGCTCAGGGTAGAGTTCGCTCATCATGCCCAGACGGATCCAGTATTCCGCCTGGGCATTGACGGAGCGGGACATGGCTTTGCTGGCATCACGAATATCATCGTGCAGCAGATCGGAGATTTTGACGATTCCCATAGATATATACCGTAATGATTCGTATATACATCGTATACAATCCAGCGCGGGATGTCCTTGGCATTTTGTGGCGTGGATGGCGAGCACCATGCAAAAAAGCCCGACCAGCGGGCTTATATTCAGCATTTTTTCGGGTTAAAAATTCGCGCTGTGCACCATGGCGAAAATTACCCATTAGATTATCGGTATGCAGAAAGAAAATAACATGATGGCGACGCATCAATATATTTTATGCAGGTGTTAATTTTGCGTATTAATATTCTCCCGTCAGGCCGGGAATCCGAAGGATTTACAGCGCGTCAGTGAGTTTATCCACCACCACTTTACCCGCATTATCGAACTGCGTAATGCGGAAACTGTCGCTCCAGGAGCGGCGGGTGGTGAAGCGGTCAAACAGGGATACCCGGCCTTTGCGCTGGCCATCTTTACTTAAAATAACCCATTCGGTCACCGAAGAATAATGCTGGCTATTGTCATGCCGACTCTGTTGTTCAACAAGCTGGTCTTCTTTTTCCACTTTTAAATAATCACGCAACATATTTAACCTCCATAGAAAGTATTATTAACATTACTCCTTTTATTTATTCTTTCAATCAAACTTTTTAATCAATAAAAGTAACTATTAGTGGGCGACCTAAGTGCAAAAATCGCGGGGAATATCACTCCTTCGGACGGCCTGGTCCACTACGCTTAACGAGAGCGTCCGCCGCGCCTACTGCGGTGTCCGGGTCAGAAAGAGGCCAACAAAAGGCTATCTCCTTGTATTCTTAATAGGCGTAATTCTGCTATATCTAATGCGTTTTGCCACGATCAAGCCACAGAGAGCGCTGTACCATGAGTAACGATCACCTGACGGATATTGCCTATCGCCACTTTATTGAAAGCGTTAAAGATTATGCCATCTATATGCTGAGCGCCGACGGCACGGTCATTAGCTGGAATGAGGGCGCCCGCCGGGCAAAAGGGTACCTGAGCGACGAGATCATCGGTCGCTACTTCGGTCTCTTCTATAGCGAAGCTGAGCAACTCTCCGGTGTACCCGCAAAAAACCTGGAAATCGCCCTGCGTAGCGGGCAGTTTGAAGGGGAAGGCTGGCGGTATCGCAAAGACGGGTCCCGATTCTGGGCGCATGTCATGATCGATACCATCCGCGATGAGCAGAACACCCTGCTGGGTTTTGCCAAAATTACCCGCGACATTAGTGAACAGAAGGCGATTAACGACCGCATCGCCTGGATGGCGCGCTACGATGCATTAACCGGCTTACCCAATCGGGTGGAGTTTTTTGAACGGGTGGAGAAGCTGATCACTGGAAATGATGCCCGCCGCTTTGCCATTTTCACGATCGATTTAGACAAATTTAAAGAGATTAACGATCTACAGGGCCATCTGATTGGTGACCAGCTGCTGCAGCGCGTGGCGGGCGCCGTGCTCAAAACGCTGCAGAAGGAGGAGATGGTCGCCCGCTTCGGCGGCGATGAGTTTGTGGCCGTTAAACCTTTTTCCGATGAGGGTGAAGTGGATGCCTTTGCTGCGCGCCTGTGGCACTGCTTCAGCGGTAAGCAGACGTTTGCCGCGACGGAAGTGGTTCTCTCCGCCAGCATTGGCATCTCAGTCTACCCGGAGGACGGCACGGATATTAATACGATACTGAGCAATTCCGATCTGGCTATGTATCGGGCAAAAAGCAGCCTCGACCATAAGATTTGCTGGTATGAACGTGAAATGGATGACAAGACGCGGCAGCGCAATATGATGGCCGCCGATATCCGGCGCGGTATTCACGCCGGGGAGTTTTCGCTCCACTATCAGGCTATCCGCAACATCAAAGATCGTAGCATCACCGGTTACGAGGCGCTGCTGCGCTGGCAGCATCCGCAGCTGGGGACGATCCCGCCGGACGTGTTTATTCCCATCGCCGAAGAGAGCGGCGCCATCGTGCCCTTAGGTTACTGGGTGCTCGAGCAGGTGTGTAACGAATCGCTGGAAAATGGTTTGAACAGAAAAGTTTCGGTCAATATCTCTCCGGTGCAGTTGCGCCATCGTAGCTTTATCGAAAAAGTCCGCGAGATCCTGATGCGTACCGCCTACCCGGTCAGTCTGCTGGAGTTTGAGGTCACCGAAACGGCGTTTGTGATCAATAAACAGCTGGCATTCAGCGTTCTGCATCATCTGCAAAAAATGGGGATCAGTATTGCGCTGGATGACTTTGGCACCGGTTACTCCTCCCTGAGCATGCTGCGCGATTTTCATTTCGACGTCATCAAACTCGACCGCAGCTTTATGACAGATGTGGAGAGCAACCCTCAGGTACGCTCATTCGTGCGAGCCATTATTTCGCTGGGCAATTCGATCAATACGCCGCTTATCGCCGAGGGGGTGGAAACGGCTGGACAACTGCAGATCCTCGAAGAGGAGGGATGTGACGAGATGCAGGGATTTCTGTTCGGCGAGCCGGTCGATATCAAACACCTGCCCGACCGGCGCTGATGCGCCCACCCTCCGCTGGTGGGCGTAAGGGCGTTACTGATGCGCAAGCGCTGCCTGCCCGGAAAGATGCAGCAGCGCCGAGCGCAGCGAGACCTCGAACATCTGACCGTGCGTCAGGCCGGGGTAGCGCCAGAAGGCTACGGTCAACCCTTTACTGGCAAGCTGCTGTTGGGTTTGACGCAACACCTCAAGCGAGGCCTCGTGCCCGGACGGCTCTCCACGGGCTTTACCGTCACCCTCGAGTAGGTACAGCGATTTCCCGCGAAAGCGGACGGCATCAAGACTTTGGCTTGCCTGCAAAGGCGATTGCAGGGCCTGACCTAGCGACGGGCTGGCGGAATAGTAGATCCCGAACGGCGAAGCCTTCCTCCACGCGTCGAGCACAAACAATCCGCCGTAGGAGTGGCCCCAGATAGCGCGCTGGTGGGGATCTATTTTCAGGTTAGCTTCCGTCTGGGGAACCATCGTTTCGGTCAGCAGCTGGCGAAAAGCATCATTGCCGCCGGTTTTACGCGGCGGTAGCGCGGGTTTCCCGGCGCGAGGCTCATGCGTCTTTAGCGGTGGAGTGTAATCCCAGGCGCGGGCTGCGGTATCAAAGGGCAGCGCGGTCTGGTAGCCGATAGCGACGATCACCGGCGGGGAGCCGGCGAAGAGCTGCTGCAGAAACGCGTCGTCGAGTTTATCCATCACCGCGTTGCCATCCAACATATACAGTACCGGATAGCCGGCGGCGGGCGGGGCTTTGTCCGGCACTGCGGTCCATACCCGGTAGTGACGTTCGCCATCGGCAGAGTCATACTGGCGTTGCGTAAAGTGGTAAAACGCCGACCCTTTATCCGCAATGTTCGGCCCCAGCGGCTGAAGATCCGGCCGGGCAATACTGCCGCTGCTGTAGAAGAGTGCGCCAATCGCCAGCGTCAGCAGCCCGCTCGTACGACCTGTTGTGATGCTCCCTGAACTCAACTTCACCTCGTCTGTCCCCCTGTTTTGTTGCTTCTGGCGTTATTGTTGGGCTGACACGTTAGCACAGCTTTTATGATAATGGTTCTCATTTCTTTTTCTGGCGTTGCCACAAACTGTATGCTGGGGGAGCGGGTGACGGGATAAACGGAGATGACGAAGATAAGGACCCTGTAGGCGGTCATAAAAGAAAATTCAGGAACGATCGTGAAGGTGACTCAACAGTTTTTTGACCAGCGGAGTGAGCGCAATAAACAGCAGCGCAATAATTACGATCAGCAAGAGCGTCAGCCCTTTATGGTGGCTGATAAGCACCAACAGCATCGCCAGCGTCATGGTATGATCCTTTAATAAATGGCGTTAACCACCGCCAAGGTGAATAAAATTCAACAGAATGGTTATGACCACCCAGGCCAGCAGCAGATAGCGTCGTTTATCGCGTCGAGCTTCCAGCGCAGCAAAATAGTTAGCGCTGTACCAGGTCGATATGATAATAGCCAGCGTGATGATGACCTGCCAGATCGCCTCGCTGAAACCGGTGACGATGCTTATGCCACGAAAGCAGAGGACAATCGCAATACCGTTAAACGCATTACACATCAGCCATCCCCACAGACTTGCGGGTCGGCTAAATAAATATCCCAATCGTAAAACCAATGTCGTATTCACCCTGCAAAAATAATCGCGCTGTAAAATGCATTTTAACGATCGAACAGGTATTGATATAAATCAAAACTAATGGAATACCGCAGGAATCACTGGCGTACGATGCTAACAGCGCGAGCAATAAACCTGAGGATCAGTAGCCCTGGAGAATATTTAACTCATTGTTTTAATGACATTTTAGTTATGAGATACCTGCGGTAACGTGCGTACTTCAAGCAAGTAGCAATACGTTGGTTTCTCTGGTTATTATTACCATTGAGGTTATAACGGGGAGAATCAGATTATTCGCCATGTTTGCTGGGCGAGGGGTGAAAATCCGACCGGGGCCAGAGCTCCGGTCGGTGTCATACTTAATGGGGCAAGGCGTTATGCTGCAGAATTTTCAGGAAATCATGTTTGTCTGAGATTAATGACAGTGCGTTAGCGATCAGCTCATCGCTAAATATCGAGGCAATTTCCTTGAGTACGTCAATATGCTCTTTCTCTTTCGCGATCACGCCGATGGCAATAAACATTACATTGCTCCGATCCCAGATTACGCCATCAGGAAACTGATAGATCTCAATCCCGGTTTTAAGGATGATATCCGTCGCGGATTTCGGCAAATGCGGCAGGGTGATGCCATTGCCTAAAAAGGTCGAGACCTGATGTTCACGCTCCAGCAGAAAGTGGACACATTCCTGATTGACATAGCCTTTGGCTTTAAACTCCGCGCCGATCATGGCGATGACTTCCGCTTTATTACTGGCTTTGCAGCCAATATGCAGATTATCCAGCGTGATGTTATCGATCATAACCAACCTCCCTGGTGAGACGAGTGGATTTTTTATCTTCATGGTTTGCTGACAGCTCTGCTTCTAACTGCTCAAGCGATTTATTGGAGGTCTCGGGCAGGGCAAAGACCACGAAAAGAATGGCTAAATAGTTAATGGCAGCGAAGATAAAGAAGACTGGCCCAAGGCCCAGTTTTGCCTGCAGTAGCGGGAACAGATAGCTGACCACCGCGTTCATGATCCACATGAAAAATACCGAGATCCCCATCGACAGTCCGCGGAATTTCAGCGGGAACAGTTCGGCTAATACCACCCAGGTAATAAAGCCCATGGAGCCCTGCATCACGCCGACGAACAGCGCGCCCAGCAGCCAGATGGCGGTAGCTTTCAGGTCACCCACCAGGGTGTAATCGACAGCGGCGATAATCAGATGCAGGGTTGCCATAATGGCGAAACCGTAGATGATGATTGTCTTACGTTTGAAGCGGTCGACAAGGAACAGTACCCCGATCAGCATACCGCCCACGGAGAAAACACCGTTCAGCACGTTGCAGATCAGCGAAGTACGCTCTGAGAAACCGGCGGCACTCAGGATTTCCGTACCGTAATACATAATGACGTTAACGCCGGTGGTTTGCTGCAGTGCGGCCCAGGTAATGCCGACCAGCAAAATTTTGAGGATCCAGGGTGTTTTGACAATCGTCGCAAAGGTGCTCTGGGCGCTGTACTTATTACCAGCTTCAATTTTGATCAGGGTAGAGATGTCATCGTACTCCTTCTGCGCGCGTTCCGCCGGGCGGATTTGTTTGAGGATATGCAGCGCTTCATCATGACGATTTTTGCTGATCAGCCAGCGCGGGCTTTCCGGCGCGCGCCACATGCCAACGAACAGGCAGATGGCCGGAATCGCTTGTACCAGCAGCATATAGCGCCAGACGTCCGGCAGATGGCCCCAGATGATGCCAATGATCGCGTTGATGGCAAACGCCGCCAGCTGGCCAATGACGATGGCGACTTCATTCAGGCCGGTCAGCTTGCCGCGCATCTCGGTAGGCGCCACTTCTGAAATAAAAGTGGGGGCGGTGACCGAAGCGCCGCCGACGGCATAGCCCAGCAGGGCGCGGGCAATCAGCAGGGTAGTGATATCGGGGGCCGCGGCGGAAAGCAACGCGCCGATGAGAAAAACAAAGGAGAGAAAGAGTAAATATTTACGCCGGCCGAAGTAATCGGCAAATTTGCCGCCAAACACGCTGCCCAGCGCGGCGCCGACCAGCAGAACGCTCATTACCAGCCCTTCGGTGGTTGGGGTCAGCGCCATGTACTGCTTCAGTGAGGAAAAGGCGCCGTTGATAACGCCGGTGTCGTAACCGAAAAGCAGGCCGCCGAAGGTGGCCACTAAGGTGATCTGATGAAGTCGTTTTCTCTGTTGCTGGTTCAGGTTTGTTATAAATGACATGGTAGTCCCTTTATTTTGTTGAACGACACAAGATAAAAATACATCTCCCCAGTCAGGATTTATCACGCCTGTGTTGTCGTATCTAACTGAATTAAATGATTTTCTTCTTTGTGTAATTGCTCAGCACAAGGCAGGGTACGCTAAGCAATGGCGGTCAAAGAGGTTTACGGCTTGGTGTTGACATGGATGTAGTTGATATCCGTTCTCCTTTGCGGGTTAGCGGTCTTTAGTGCGTCAGTCGCGACGACATTTGCCGATGAACAGCGCTCTGGTGTGGCACGTTGCTGTCGCTCCGGCGATTTACCGTGGTAAGAATATGGCACAAAGAAATGGAATGAACATGCAACAAGATCACATTATGAAAATTTAATTTCAAATCAGTGTTGCAGAATGGTAAATGCATGAAGCCAATCACAAAGGCTAAAGGGAGTATATCCCCATGAAAAGCAGGTTAAATTTACAGTGAGGTAATAACGATGTTGTTTTCAGTGGGTTAATGTAAATCGAAGAATACTACGCAGATCACATTTTTACGCCATAATATTGAAGAATAGAATTTATATTTCATTGTCACGATCGGGGCAAAATGAAGATAGAGGCCTTTTACCTCCGGTCTGAAGGGGGAAATGAGCGATTCGCTTTGCCCACGGGGGCGGAGGTTAAGGATGAATGCACCACCGGGGGAAACACCGGGTAAAAATGCAGAGAAGAGGGATTCTCTGCATCTTACCCATCACGAAAAAGATCAGTGCAGTGCGGGCCAGTAGCCTTCGTTGGCGACGATCAGTTCATCGAGGATGGCTTTCGCCACCGAAGCGCTGGGCACCGTTTTCGACAGGGCGATGGCCTGCCACAGTTTCTGGTAACTGCCCTCAATCCAGGCGTCAACCACCAGTTTCTCAACTGCTACCTGCTGCTCCATCAACCCTTTCTGGAATGACGGGATTTTCCCCATCGCCAGCGGTTCCGGACCATTAACGCCAACCAGGCAGGGGACTTCCACCATCGCCGTCTCATCGAAGTTGGCGATGGCTCCGTTGTTCTCGACGATCAACAGCATCCGCTCCTGGGTGTTAAAGGCGATGGCGCAGGCGAGGTCGACGATAAAGGTGGCATGGGCCCCGGCATGGAAATGCGCGCCTTCCGCCGTGCCGCGACGGGTGATCTCCCGGGCCATATCAAAGACCTCTTTTTCGCGTCCGGCCATCACCTCGTTGGCCCGCGTAAACTCCGGGTCGGAATGCGCCACTTCATAGTCGGGGTAGAGATAGTATTTCAGATAGGTGTTAGGCAGCGTCGTCGGATCGAGGGCAAACACATCCTTCACCTTTTTAAAGGTCTCGATCCAACTCGGCGCCTTATGCTGAAAGTCTTCTTTTGGGCTGCTGTATCCCTGCTCCGCCACGTGACGCTTCAGCGCCGGCATCAAATCGTTACCGGCTTTATCGGTGATGCTGGTCCACCAGCCGAAGTGGTTCAGGCCATAGTAACGAACGTTCAGCGCTTTGCGCGACGGCAGGCCGAGGATGTCGGCGAACAGACCCTCGATAGCCACCGGCATATCGCAAATGTTGATGATGCGCGCGTCGGGCCGCAGGCGACGGGTCGCTTCCGCGACGATAGCCGCCGGGTTGGAGTAGTTGAGCATCCAGGCCCCTGGTGCGTACTGCTGCATATAATCGACCAGCTCCAGCACCCCGGCAATCGAGCGCATACCGTAGGCAATCCCACCCGGACCACAGGTCTCCTGGCCCGGCACGCCATATTTCAGCGGGATCTTTTCATCCTTTTCCCGCATCTCATACAGGCCAACGCGAATATGCGCCATCACGAAATCGACGTCGGTAAAGGCCGCCTGCGGATCGGTGGTATAGCTGAACTTCACCTGTGGGAAGCGTTCAGCCACCAGGATGGCGCAGGCGTCGCCGATAGTCTTCTGACGCTGGAGATGGTTGTCATACAGACGGATCTCCCGCAGGGGAAAGCGCGACATATTTTCCAGTAACATCATCACAATCCCAGGGGTATAAGTACTGCCGCCGCCGGCAATGGTGACCACAAAATTATCTTTCATTTACCACCTCGTTATTCAATAACACCCAGACTGGCGTTGACCGCCGTTCGAATTTTGTTAACTCCCAGGCCATAGATAACCTGGACATGGTTTCCTTTAATCAGCACGCTGCTCCCGCCGCTCTCTTTCAACAGCGTCTGCTGGATAAGGGCGGGGTCCCGCACATCAACCCGCAGACGGGTAAAACAGTTGCCCACCGCACAGACATTCTCTTTCCCTCCCAGCCCGGCAATCACCAGCGCGCCTTTATCCGGATGCTCGCTATTAGCCTGTTGCGAATGCTCATCTTCGGCTGCGGTTTCGCGGCCCGGGGTGAGCAGCCGCAGACGGGTAATACAGAAGGTGCCGACCAGGTACATGGTCGCGGTTTCCAGCAGACCGAGGGCGACAAACACCGGCCAGCGCGTCGCGCTGACTCCCGCCGGGAGGTTATAGACGACGAAATCGATGAGACCGTTAGTGGCGCAGACCCTGACGTGAAGCAGCCAGGCCAGCATCTGGAAAAAACCGTCCAGCAGGGAGTAGATAAGCCACAGCAATGGGGCGGTGAAGATAAAGAGAAACTCAAAAGGTTCGGTGATCCCCACCAGGACGGAGGTAACAATCAAGGGGATCAGCGTGACTTTCAGCCGCTGCTTATTCTCCGGTTTCGCCGTACGGTAGAAGGCGAGCGCCATGCCGGCGGTGCCAAAAATCTTCACCATCCCATAGGTGAGGAAACGGGCGGAATCACTGAGCGCGTCAACGGGGTGGCGGGCGATTTCGGCCAGGAAAATAGGCTTAGCGCCAATGACGGTCTGACCATCGATCAGCAGCTGACCGCCGATAGAAGTAAAAACGAACGGCGACCAGATCAGATGATGCAGCCCGGTGGGGATCAGGAACCGGTTGAGAAAGCCGTACAGGAAGACCCCGATGGCGCCAAAGGATTTCATAAAGCCGGTCAGCGCCGAAATGCCCAGCTCCACTACCGGCCAGAGATAGACGGTGGCGATGGCGAACATGCCAACCAGCGGCAGCATCACGATCAGCACCAGCTTACTGTTGCCGTAGATCGACAGCGCGCCGCGAAACTCAATCCCAATCACGCGATTATGGACAAAGGCGACAGCGCAGCCAAGGATAATCCCAAGGAATACGCCCATATCGATAACCTGAAAACCGAAGATAAAGGTTTGTCCGCTGCCGTACAGTTGCGCGTTGGTGGCTCCGGTCGCCAGGCGATGGGTGAGGGTTAGCCAGCTATTATTCGCCGCCAGGTACATCAGCCAGGTCATGGCCGCCACGAAGGCCGCTTCGGCCTTGCGGGTTTTCGCCAGACCGCTGGCCAGCCCAAGGCAGAACAGAAACCCAAGATGGTTCATCAGCGCCCAGAGCATACTGGAGACAAATTTCCCCACCAGGTAGAGCCCGCTGCTTTCATCCACCCACAGCCGGTTGGTCGTCATGCTGAACAGGGCGATCAACAGGCCGATAGCTGGCAGATACAGCACCGGCCCGATCATCGCCTTGGAAAAGTCCTGAAGCTTTTTCACTCCAATCATGGTTGTCCTCTCGTCTTTGCAGACCGCTGTCATCACCTGATGAATAGGCTTATCAGACTAGGAGCAGACCACCGGGAACCCGAGCAGGAAAAGGGCCATCTGTGACGAAAGTCATATATATTGTTGCTGGACAGATATATAAATATGGCGTGATTTATAGATGTGTCATTGTTGATTTTTTCGCTGAAAGATAAAAATAATCATTTAATTACATGAAGTTATTCATGTCTACCGTTGACTGGCGCCACTCCATCGAGACATCTAAAAGTGATTTATAAAAAGATTGCCACTGAACTGAAGGCCCGCATCAACAGCGACGACTATGCCGTCGGCGATATGCTGCCCAGCGAAAAAGCGCTCGCCGCGGAGCTGAAGGTCTCGGTGATGACGCTGCGCAAAGCGCTGGCGCTACTGGAGGAAGAAAAGCTGATCGCGCGGCGGCACGGCAGCGGAACCTGCATTGTGCGTAAAAGTAACTATCATGGCGGGGAACTGGAGGGCTTTAACTACCAGATGCAGGTGGTGGGCGTCACCAACTACCGTAACAAAGTTATTGAATTTACGCTGCTTGATGCCCCGCCAGCCATTGCCCAGCAGTTAAAGATCCAGCCGGGGGAGAAAGTGTATTACGTCAGACGGCTGCGGCTGATCGATGAGGTCCCAATCCTGGTGGAAAACAGCTATATCCCCTTCGCCACCTTCCCCTGGCTCAGCGTGGGTAACCTCGAGCAGTCTAAGTTCAACTATTTCAAAAAAGAGTGCCATATCACCATTATCGAGAGCCACCGCAGCTATACCCCGGTGCTGGCGACCCGTGAGCAGGCGGAGCTGCTGCAGGTGGCGCCAAACAGCCTCCTGCTGCGGGTGCAGTCGATCAGCTACGCCCAGAACCGGGCGATCGTCGATTTCTCAGAGATCTACCAGAACACCAGTAAGTACAATGTGAAGCACATTACCCGCCGCTAGAGGATTCAGACCAGCCATCCCCGGGCGATCAGCTCTATCCCCAGCGCCAGCAGGAACAACAGAAAGCCCTGACGAAAGCGCTGCGGGCTGAGACGCGAGCGGATCCGCTGTCCCAGCCACATGCCGAGCAGCGCCGGCAACAGCGCCAGCGCCGACAATAGCCATGCATCATCATGCCAGCCATCGTGCAGGGCGAGGCCGGCCGCCAACGCCAGGGTGGAAAGGGTGAACGACAACCCCAGGGCCTGCACCAGCTCGTCGCGACGAAAGCCCAGCGCCTGTAGCCAGGGAACGGCCGGAATAACAAATACCCCGGTCGCCCCGGTGATAACGCCGGTCAGCCCGCCCATGAGCGGCGACAGCCACTTCTCCACGCGGCCGGAAACCTGAAACACCGGACTGCAGAGCGCATACCCGGCATAGACTATCAATGCGGCGCCAAGCGCCAGCGCCGACCACCGAGGATTGAGGCCGATCAGCAGTGAGGACCCGGCCAACGTGCCAATAATAATCCCGGTCATCATAAGCCAGAGACGGCGTACAATCTGCGCCAGCGCCGGGCCTGCCAGTAACTGCCAGAGATTGGTGAGCAGCGAGGGAAGCACCAGCAGCGCCGCTGCGGCCTGCGGCGGCATCAGCAGGCCAAGCAGGCCCATCGCCACGGTGGGCAATCCCATGCCGGTCACCCCTTTGACCAGCCCGGCGGCAATAAAGATCAACAGGAAAGAGATCGTGTGTAAATCGAACATTATGGCTCACTTTTCAGGGTAGAAAGGGGCATTGAAACAGCTGGTCGTGAGGGCCACAATGCGGTATGTTGGCCATAGACTACGGAAAAACCGAAGGGAAAGGAGGGCCTGATGCGACTGGATCTGGCCGATCTGCGGCTATTTATCGCCATCGTGGATACCGGCAGTATCACCGGCGGAGCGGCGAATGCCCATCTGGCCCTGGCGTCCGCCAGTGAGAGGCTGCGCAAGATGGAGGCCGAGATCGGCGTGCCGCTGTTGCACCGTCATGCCCGCGGGGTGACGATGACAGAGGCCGGGGAGGTACTGGCGCGCCATGCCCGCCCGCTTCTTGCGCAGCAGCAGCGTCTGCGCCAGGCGATGCACGCCTTCGCCTGCGGTCAGCGGGGGACGCTGCGCCTGTTCGCCAACACCTCGGCGATGTCGGCCTTTCTGCCGGGGAAGCTCGCCGCCTGGATGGCAGCGCACCCGGCGGTGCAGATCGAAACCGAAGAACGCACCAGCGCGGATATCGTCAGCTGTATCCTGGCGGGCGTGGCGCAGGCCGGAGTGGTGTCCGATGCGGTCGACCCCGGGCCGCTGCGCCTCGATCCCGTCGCTGACGACCCGCTGGTGCTGATCGTGCCGCCAGCTCGCCCTCTGGCCGAAAAAGAGGAAGTGGCGTTTGCGGCGGTGCTCAACGAGCCGTTGGTCGCCCTCTATCAGACCAGTGCGCTACAGCAGCATATCGAACAGCACGCAGCTGAACTCGGCCAGGCGCTAAACGTTCGGGTCAGGATGAGCCATTTTGCAGGGCTTTGCGAGATGGTGGCGCACGGCGCCGGCGGGGCGATCCTGCCGCGCGTTATTGCCGAGCGTTACCGGCAGCGTTATTCGTTTGCCGTCATCGGGTTACAGGACCGCTGGGCGCAGCGCCGTTTGTGCCTGTGCTACCAGGATGACGCCAGCCTGTCGCCAGCGATGCGCCGCTTACTGGAATGGCTTCGTCAGCCTTGAGAATATCAGTGACAGTGTCACTTTTCATGCCCGTTATTGCTACTGACATCCGTGCCAGAGATGCGATAGTAGAGGTCCGCTTTTATTAAGACGCGAATCAGGACAGACAAGATGAGTACATTACCAAAGGTCGCGGTGCTAGGACTCGGCGCCATGGGACACGCTTTTGCCAGTAACCTGCTGAAAAACGGCTTTACCGTTGCCGGCTGGAACCGTTCGCCAGCCCGCGGCGAAGATTTACAGGCGCATGGGTTATCTCTGCACGCCACGCCGCAGCAGGCGGTGGCCGATGCCGAGGTGATCATCAGTATGCTCGCCGACGGCGAGGCCACCCTCGAGGTACTGGCGCAAATCGCGCCCGCCTGTCAGCCGCAGGCGATCTATTGCCAGATGGGCACCATTGGCCTGCCGGAGACCCGGCAGGCCATCGCGTTGTTGCGGGAACTTCAGCCAGCGATGACCTATATCGATGCCCCGGTGTCGGGGACCAAAGCCCCAGCGGAGAAGGCACAGATCCTGGTGCTCGCCAGCGGAGATCGGGAAAAGGGCGCCGCTGCCGAACCGGTGTTTGCGGCTATCTCCCGCGGGACGCAGTGGTTTGGCGAGGCGGGCAACAGCCAGAAAATGAAGCTGGTCCTCAATGCCTGGCTGATTTCGATGATGCAGGGCATCGCGGAAAGCGCCCAGCTGGCGAAGACGCTGGGCTTCACCCCCGACCAGCTGTGGAGCGCCCTGGAAGGCGGCCCGCTGGCGGCGCCCTATGTCAAAGTGAAACTAGACGCCATCGCCAGCGAGCAGTTTACCCCGCAGATGCAGCTGGCGCATGCCCTGAAAGATGCCCGGCTGGCGCTTTCCCTGGCCGAGCCGCACACCATGCCGGGGCTGGAAAACATCGCCGAACTGTGGCAGCAGGCGGCGGACGCGGGATATGCCGGAGAGGATTTGTCTGCGGTATATCAGTGGCTGTCGCCGTCGTCAAAAGCGTAATTTCCTACCCTCGCCAGGAAAGAAGTGGCCATGGTGGCCACTTATCCTGGCGGATGGGGCATCAATTCGAATCTACCGTACGTTAGCTTAAGCTATCAATCCATTCGCTCTGGCGCGGATTCAGCCGGCGATAACAGTGTACCGACACCGCCAGCTGCGTCAGGTCGGTGAAGACCATCGGATCGAGCTGTATATGCTTTTTAATTTGCTGCAGCCGATAGGTGAGCGTATTACGATGAATCCCCAACAGTAGCGACGTTTTGCCCGGTTCGGCATTATTGGCAATAAAGCTGCTCAGGGTATCCAGCAGCACTTCGCCGGAATCATGCTCAAGCAGCTGGCGTACGTTATTGATAAAAAAACTTGACCATATAGCTGTCTTCCAGCACCCTGAACAGGCAGAGCATTGCCATTTCGCGAAAGTAGTAGATCTGCCGCTGCGGCTGCACTTTGCTACCCACTTCGATCACCGAGCGGGCGAACCGAATGGCCTCGCGAATGTCCGGGGCGCTGTCCGCCTGCACGCCAATCCCGATATGGTAATGGCTTATCTGATTACTCAGTACAAACTCAATGCCCCGCAGCAGGGTTTCCTGGGCTTCGCTTAGCGCGTTGAGGATCAATATTTCATGGCTGCCCAGCAAAATAACATCACTTACGCCGGAGAGCTGCGAGAATTCCCGCAACAGCGTACTCAGTATGTCGCTTAACTGATGCTGTTCGACCTGCACGGTCACTACGATCGGAACCCGCGGTGTATCAAAATCGAAACCAAGTTCCAGCAGGCGATGAAGCGCTTCTTGCCCGGCGGGCGTAGACCCTTGTTCCAGATACTGACAAAACAAGGTGTCACGCAGACGTTGCCGCCAGTTGGTTTCCCGCATCTCTATGGCCTGGCGGACCAGCAGTTCGGCGGTGAGCACCGCCAGTTCAGCATAGCGGCTTATCGCCGCGGGATCGCCGCTGATGCCTACCACCATCACCACGCGATCGTCATAGATAATGGGATGATTAATACCAGGATGCACGTTGTGAAAACGCACGGCTTCCGCGGCGTTGTTAATACAAATGCGTTTCCCGGTGCGTATTACCTCCCGGGCGACTTCATGCTGTTCGCCGATACGATGCCGTTCACCTGAGGCAATGATCTGTCCATGATGGTCAATCACATTCACGTTATGATGAATTATCGCCATTGCCCGGGCGACAATTTCATTAGCCAGCGCTGTTGTAATAATCATACAGTTATCCGCTTATGTGCCTCTCCGCGCCACCCGCTCAGAAAGGTTCGTAGAACATTCTCCGCGGCGTCGGCGAGGAGCGGTTCGCATGTGTTCATCGACTCTGCCAGCGCCATAGGGCGCTGGCAAATAGACCACATTGCGTCAATATGGTGTTGATATAATTGCCGGCTGCTCTCATCACGCCCGCCGCAAAGGGCCACAACCGGCACGCCATGGCGTGCGGCTTTGCCTGCCACGCCCACCGGAGCCTTACCAAAGGCGCTCTGCCGATCGAGCCAGCCTTCACCCACGATCGTCAGCGCGGCATCGCGAAGATGGTCGTCGGCGTTAAGCAGCTCCAGCACCAGGTCAATGCCCGGACGCAGCGTGGCGCCGGTATAGGCGATAAGCGCAGCCCCCATACCGCCCGCGGCCCCGGCGCCGGGCCGTTCGCTGACGTCGAATCCGAGGGTTTGCGTAAGCAGCTGGCTATAATGCGCCATTCCCGCCTCCAGTTCGCAGAGCGCCGCCTCGTCCGCGCCTTTCTGCGCCCCATACACCGAGGTGGCGCCATGCTCGCCAAGCAGAGGGTTAGTGACATCGCAGGAGACCTGTATTTCGCTTTGCTGTAGACGCGGGTCCAGACCGCTCAAATCGATGCGCTGAATATGCGCCAGGTCCTGACCTGCCGCGGGAGCCGGCAGCAGGGTGCCGTCCTTACGCCAGAATCGTGCGCCGAGCGCCTGGGCAAAACCGATGCCGCCATCGTTGGTCGCGCTGCCGCCCAGGCCGATAATCAAGTGCCGACACCCGGCGTCCAGCGCCGCCTTTACCTGTTCGCCCAGCCCGTAGCTGCTGGCCTGACGCACATCCCGCTGCGCTGGCGGCGTGAGTTCGAGCCCACAGCTTTGCGCCATCTCGATAATGGCCCGCTCGCCGGGCAGGATCAGGAAATCCGCCTGCACGGAGAGACCGTAAGGCGAGGTACAGCGCTGCTGTTGCCACACCGCCCCTTAAGCAACGGACTATCCGCCAGAGTCGACAGCAGTCCCTCTCCGCCGTCGGACACGGGCATTTCGACCAGCTCCAGCGTCTGGTCAACCCGGCGCAATCCCTGGGCTACCGCTGCGCAAGCGGCCTGCGCGCTGCAGCTACCTTTAAACGAATCCAGCGCGATAACAATCTTCATACGTTCTCCTGCGTTAATGCGCTTTGCGCGGCGTTTTATCGGTGGTCATGAGCTGTAATAACATCCCCAGCAGCGCACATCCCGCCATGGTAAAGAAGGCGTAGATATAACCCGCTGGATTTTCCCAGCCGCCGCCAAACTGAATGAGCCAGCCCATAAGCAATGGCGAAATGCCGCCGCCGATAAACATCGCCGTGGTGATGATTCCGTTAGCGGTAGAGGTGGCGCGTTCTTCGGCGGAGTCCGACGCCATGGCGTAGTAGATAGGCCACACGGCGTTGGCCACCAGGCCAAAAAATAGCTGAATGGCGATAAGGCGCGGCATATTGGTGGCGAAATAGAACAGCGCAATGCCGATACTCATCCACAGACCGCAGACGATCAGGGTTCGTTTACGGCCAAAGCTATCCGACAGCCAGGGCCAGATTACCTGACCCAGGGTACCGGTAAGCGTGAAGATAATACTCAGCCCGGCGGACGCCGCCAGCGACAGGCCGGAGACGTGATAAAGATACGGGGGCAGTACAACGTTAATGCCCATATAGACGATTTGCGTCAGCAGGGTATTGCCCGCCGTCAGCGAAATATTGCGGTTGCGCAGGGTGCGTAAAAAGGTCTTCATCCCTTCGCCTTTGGCGACATGGCTGCTTTCCTGCGTCGCCGGGCGCGTCAACCCCTGGCTGTCGATATGCTGATAAAGCGTGTTGATGCGGTCGGCGGTAGAATATTTTGCCCAGAAGATCATTAGCGGGATGGCGACGAGCAGCGCCAGCAGGAAACAGTAGCGCCAGCTGCCTTCGCCAAACGTGGCAAGCACCAGGCTTGCCACCACGCCGCTCAGCAGCGCGCCAATCGGATAGCCGGTATGATGCACCCCCAGCGCAAAACCACGCTTCTCTTTCGGCCACCACTCTGCGGTGTTGCTGACGCCGACGGGTTCGCCCCAGCCGGCCCCAAGGTTGACGCCCACGCGCAGCAGCACAAAGGTCGTCAGCCCGTGGCTGATCGCTTTAATCCCGGAAATAAAAGACAGCGCGGTATAGCCCAGCACCAGCGGTACCTGAAAGCGCGCTCGTTTCCAGCCAGACCCGTAGCGATCGCTCCAGATGGAGCCGGGAATATCCAGTACCGCAAGGGCTACCATGATCAGGGCGACGATATTGCCCCACTGTTCCGGCGAGAGCGAGAACTCCTTAGAGATGACCGGGCCAAGGCGCAGGATCATCTCGCGATCGTAGGCGTTAAGCACCCAGATTAGCCAGCAAACCAGTAGCGAAACCCAGGAGAAGCGATGTATCAGCCGCTTTTTGCCACGTTGTTCGCCGGCAGGTGTGTGATTGATTGTTGTCATAGTCGTGTTTACTCCGCGGCGTCGCGACAGCATGATGCGCGCCGCCTGGTGTCAGGGTCAGAGTCAGTTCGCCGGGTATTATTGTTATCGCGGCGAGCCGGTGGTTCGTTTAGCCGGCGAAGCGCCGTTCCGCTACGCCGGTCACGCCCAGGTCGTAAATGGCGAACAGGCTGCCGCGCAGCTGATTATCTTCCGGGAAGCGCGGCAGGGGCGGCTGCGCCATGGAGGTGACGTACAGCACATCAAGGTTTTCGCCGCCGAACATCACGCTGGTCACTTTTTTCACCGGCATCTCAATGATGCGATCGACCTTGCCCTCCGGGGTATAGCGCACCAGCTTGCCCGCGTAGACCAGCGCGTTCCACAGATAGCCTTCGCTGTCCACGGTGGCGCCGTCCGCTGCGCCGCCTTCGCTGCGATCGACATGGCAAAAGACCCGTTCGCCGGAAAGATCGCCGGTCGCGGTGTTGTAGTCCCAGGCGCAGATTTCGCCCGTCCAGGTATCGGCAAAATAGAAGGTCTCGCCGGAGGGGCTCCAGCAGGGGGCGTTAGAGACGATAATGTCTTTCTTCAGCACGTGCAGGGACAGATCGGGGTCCAGGCGATATAGCGTGCCGCTCGGTTCCTCTTCGCGCATATCCATTGACCCGAACAGAAAGCGTCCCTGACGATCGACTTTGCCGTCGTTGAGCCGGTTAAAGGGTCGGTCCGCTTCCGGATGGTGCAACAGCGTCAGCTCGCCGCTGGCGAAGTCGAGCAGATGAACGCCATTCTGCAGCGCCACCACCGCGCCTTCGCCGTTCTGGCGCAGGGCGAAAGAGCCAATTTTCTGTCGCACGTCCCAGCTCTTGATCGCGCCGCCCTGCGCGTTGCAGGCGAACAGGCGCCCGTCGAGGCTGTCCACCCACCAAAGACGCTGCTGTTCGACATCCCAGACCGGGCTTTCGCCGAGTCGGGTTTTTAAATCCAGTAACACTTCAATGCGCATAATGGCCTCCTGATTACACTTTTTCGCCGTGGGCCTGTTTCGCCGATACGGAGCCTGGGGATGAGGAACTTTTGAGAAACAGGGACACCAGCGCGCCGATAATCAGTAGCGCGACAGCGAACCATAAGCCGGACGTTGCCGCACCGGTGCGGTCCTCAAACGCGCCGAGAATAAACGGCCCGAGAAAGCCCCCGCACAGCCCGAGGCAGTTGAGCAGGCCGAAGCTGCCCGCCAGCATATGCCCGCTCATGATGGACGGGAGCCAGTTAAAGATGATGGATTGCATAGCGAAGAACATGAAAGCGGCCAGCGAGAAGCCAAGCAGCGCCACACCGTGGCCGGCAATGGCGCCAATCGCCATGCCGGTCGCCATGACCAGATATCCGGCCATCAGCATGCTGCGGGAACGCTGTTCCGTGCGGGCGAATCGCGGCAGCAGGATCCCACCCGCGGCGGCGGCAATCCACGGGATGGCGGTCAGCAGACCAACCTGCAGCGGAGTAAGCTGGCCCCAGCTACCGATGATCCCCGGCAGGAAATAACTCAGGCCGTAAACCGAAAACTGATGGGTAAAGTAAATCAGCACCAGCAACAAAAACACTCGGGTGGACAGCGCGGTTTTCAGGGAGAAACGGCTCGGCGTATGGCGCGTTTCCTCGGCTTCTTTCGCCAGTACCGCGTTAATGGCTTGCACATCGTCGCTGTCCAGCCAGCGGGCGTCGGCTGGTTTATCCGGCAGTCTGCGCCAGACGACGAACGCCAGCGCTATCGCAGGCAGCCCTTCGATAAAGAACATCCACTGCCAGCCGTGCCAGCCGGACATGCCATCAAGGCTTAATAACAATCCGCCCAAAGGCGCGCCGATAATATTGGCCAGACAGACCCCCAGCAGGAACAGGCCGGTGGCTTTTGCGCGCTCTTCGCGGCCAAACCAGAGGGTGAGGTAGTAAATAATGCCCGGATAGAGTCCCGCTTCGGCGGCGCCGAGCAGAAGGCGCATCACGTAAAAGGACGTAGGCCCGGTGACAAATGCCATACCGCAGGAGAGGATGCCCCAGGTAATCATGATGCGAGCTATCCAGCGCCGTGCGCCAATCCGGGTGAGAAACAGGTTACTGGGGATCTCCAGCACTGCGTAGGTGAGAAAAAACAACCCGGCCCCGAGGCCGAATGCGGTTGCGGAAAGGCCGATATCCACCGACATGGTCGCTTTCGCCATGCCAATATTGGTACGATCAATAAAGCTGATGATGTACGCCACGATAAGCAGCGGCATCAAATGGCGGTAGATTTTTTTATGGGTGCGTTGCAGCTGCGTCCCGTTTACCGCCTTTTCATTTATTGCGGACATGGTTATTATTTCCCCGTATTCGTGGTCAGAAGCCTTGCCGGGATCGAGACGATCCCGTTCGTCAGCTCACAGGTTGTCGCCGGGTGCTGACCCGAACGACGCCCGGCCCGAAGCCCCACTTCGGGCCGTCTTTTGCTAAGCGCCTTCGCGCTCGAACAGCATAGAAATCCCCTGGCCGCCGCCGATGCACATGGTGACCAGACCAGTGCGTGCGCCGCTGCGCGCCATTTCATACATCAGTTTGACCGGCAGGATCGCACCGCTGGCGCCTACCGGGTGGCCGAGAGCGATCGCGCCGCCGTTGACGTTAACGCGGGCCGGGTCGAGACGCAGATCGTTCATCACCGCCAGCGCCTGAGCGGAGAAAGCCTCATTGAGTTCAATTAAATCAATGGACTGCACATCTATATTGAGACGGTCCATCAGGCGTCGGGTGGCGGGAGAGGGACCAAACCCCATAATCTCCGCCCCGCAGCCGGCGACCGCCCAGCCGCGAATCCGCATGCGCGGGGTTAAGCCGCGTTTTTCCGCCTGCTGGCGGGTCATCATCACCAGCGCCGCCGCGCCGTCGTTAATGCCCGATGAGTTGGCCGCCGTCACCACGCCGTCGGCTTTAAACGCCGGACGCAGCGTGGCGAGCTTTTCACGCGGGGTGTCGCGCGGGTGTTCATCGGTCGCAAACAGGCGGGTCGCTTTTTTGCCGTCCGGCACCTCAAGGGCCAGGATCTGCTCGCGAAAGCGACCCTCCGCGATCGCCTTCAGCGCCTTCTGCTGGCTCGACCAGGCAAAATCGTCCATCGCTTCGCGGGTAATACCGAAGCGTTGCGCGACGTTTTCCGCGGTGATGCCGTTGTGATAAGGGCCTTCCGGCCAGGTGAGAATGGAGATCAGGCCATCTTCCAGCTCGCCATGGCCCATGCGATAGCCATCGCGCGCTTTACGCAGGTAGTAGGGCAGCTGGGTCATATTTTCAGTGCCGCAGGCGACGACCACCTCGGCCTGGCCGCTTTGCAGCTGCATCATGCCGTCCGCCAGGGCCTGAAGTCCGGAGCCGCACTGGCGGTTAACGGAATAGGCGGTGCTCTCCTGCGGGATCCCCGCGCGCAGCTGACAGATGCGGGCGATAAAACCGCTTTCGGCGATTTGCCCGACGTTGCCGACGATCGTTTCGTCGATATCCTGCGGCGCAATCCCGGCGCGGGCAATCGCTTCGCGAATGACGGCGGCCCCAAGGTCATGCTGATGGGTATGTTTAAGACTGCCGTTAAACGTGCCAATAGCGGTACGGACGCCGCTGACAATCACAATATCATTAGCCTGGGTCATTGTTTTTCTCCTTACAGCACCATGCCGCCGCCGACGTTAATCACTTCACCATTGATATAGCGCGCGCCATCGGACGCCAGAAACGCCACGCACTCGCCGACGTCTTTCGCCTCGCCGGCGTAACCCGCGGGAATTTTGCTGATCATGATTTGCCAGACGTTTTCCGGTACGCCGCGCGTCATGTCGGTGTCGATAAAGCCCGGGCAGATGGCATTCACCGTGACACCTTTTTTCGCCAGTTCGCGGCAGGCGGTTTTGGTCATTCCCACCACGCCGGCTTTTGACGCCGAATAGTTGGTTTGCCCGACGTTGCCAAGCCAGCTGGCGGAAGCGATATTGATAATGCGGCCCGCACCGCGCTCGCGCATGCGGATAGCGGCCTGCTGCATACAGAGGAAAGTGCCTTTCAGGTTAACGTCGATAACCGTGTCCCAGTCCGCTTCCGTTAATTTGTGCAGCATGGCGTCGCGGTTGATTCCGGCGTTATTCACCAGAATGTCTACCGGGCCAAACGCCTCTTCGGCCTGGGAAAACAGGGCTTCGACCTGCGTTTTTTCAGCGATATTGCAGCTGATAAACAGCGCCTGTGCGCCCGATTCGCGCAGGGAAGCGGCGGCGGCTTCGCCGTGTGCATCACGATCGGCGATAATCACTCGCGCGCCTTCCCGCGCAAGCACCTGGGCAATGCCAAAGCCGATACCGCGTGCGGCGCCGGTGACAATGGCGGTTTTACTGGCAAGTTTCATAGCAACGTTCCTTATGAGTCAGAGGATGAATTCCGGGACAGATGTTCCGCGAGACCGCAGGGCGGCGGGGCGAACAATCGGCTGTCCATAACCTGAAGATCCGCGGCGATCGCCGGATGAAAATCCATATGCGCCAGGATGTCGCGCTCAAGATCGATGCCGGGGGCGATTTCCGTCAGCACCGGTCCTTCCGGGCGCAGTTCGAAAACCGCCCGTTCGGTGACGTAATGCATGGTTTGTCCTTTGGCGCGGGCCAGTTCGCCGTTGTAAGAAATCTGGTTTACCCCGGCGACGAATTTACGCACCTCGCCTTCGCGGCGGATATGCAGCGCCCCGTGTTCACAGGCGATCTCCAGCCCTTTGGCGGTAAAAGAGGAGCAGAACACGACGTGGCGGGCATTCTGGGTGATATCGATAAAACCGCCCGCGCCGGGGCAGGATGCGCCGAGCCGTGTGGCATTGACGTGCCCGTGCGGGTCCATCTCGCCGGCGCCCATAAAGGTGATGTCGACCCCTGCGCCGTTGTAGTAGAGCATTTGATCCTGGTGGCTAATCATCGCGCTCAGATTACGGCCGATACCAAAATCCACGCCACCCGCCTGCTGCCCACCGTAGATCCCTGACTCGACGGTGATGGTGACCTGCTCGCCGAGCTGTTCCTCGTGAATGATGGCGCCAATCACGTCATTGGGAATACCGGTGCCGAGATTGATGACGCAGCCGGGGGTCAGATAGCGGCAGGCAATCCGCCCGATAAGCTTGCGCAGGTCCAGCGGCAGCGGCGCATTTTGCGCGGCGGGCAGCTGGATATCGCCGCACAGCGCTGGGTCGAAGGCCCAGCTTGAAGTCTGGCGGTGATCCGTCTGCGGCTCTTCGCATACCACAATGGCGTCGATCAGGTTGCCGGGAACGGTGATGCTTTTCGGATGCAGCGAGCCTTTCGCTACGCGATATTTCACCTGCGCCAGCACCTTCGCCCCGTAGCGTCTGGCGGCGAGAACGGCGTGCAGGACTTCCAGCTTCATCACCTCTTCATCGGTCGTGAGGTTGCCGTCTTCATCAGCATGGGTGCCGCGCACAATGACCACGTCCAGAGGAAGAGCCGGATAAAACAGATATTCGTCGCCGCGAAACGTGACGTGCTCGATCAGATTGGGTCGTTCGCGGGTGCGGGCGTTCATCCTTCCGCCCTCTATGCGCGGATCGACAAAGGTACCGAGACCGACGGGGGAAAGCCGCCCCGGCAGTCCGGCGGCCATCGCGCTATAGAGATGAACGATCTGCCCCTGCGGCAGGCACCAGGCTTCCACTTCGTTGTTGTTGATCATCGCCATCCAGCGCGGCGCCAGGCCCCAGTGCGAACCGATAAGGCGGGTCACCATACCCGGATGGGCAAAGTGCTGGATACCGCGCTGGCGATCGCTTTGCCCCGCGGCATGCAGTAGCGTCAGGTCACGCGGTTCGCCCGCGGTCAGAAAGCGCGCTTCGATGGCGCTTAAAATGGACTCCGCCGCGCCGATAAGCGTCATCCCGACGGTGCAGACGGTGTCGCCGCTGGCGACCCACCGCGCCGCCTCATGGGCGTCGATAAATTTGCTGCTCACTTTTTATCCTCCGTTGATAGCGTGATGATGGATTCTGCGAGACGCGTTTTGAGCTGCTGTTTGCTCACTTTGCCGTTGTGGGTACGCGGTAAAGCACGGGTGAAAATAATGCGCGCCGGTAGCTTAAAGCGGGCGATTTTGACCTTCAGCCAGTCGAGGATCTCTTCGCTGGTCAGGTGATGCTGGCCATCCGGCACGATAAACGCCACGGGCTCTTCGCCGTAGACCGGGCTGGGGGTCGGGATGACGGCAACTTCCCGTACTCCCCGATAGGTAGAGAGAATGTTTTCCAGCTCCAGTGAGTAAATTTTCTCGCCGCCGCGATTGATCATGTCCTTGCTGCGGTCTTTGATGTACAGCCAGCCTTCGTCGTCGAGATAGCCGAGATCGCCGGTACAAAACCAGCCCTGCGCATCGCAGCTCGGGCGTCGCTCGCTGTGCTGCCAGTATTCGCGGATCACCACATCGCCTTTAGCCAGATATGGCCGATTTGCCCGGCGGGGAGGGGCTGCTGGCGATCGTTGCGGATGGTAATGGCGAGACCCGGGATCGCCTGACCTGAACTGCCGCATTTATCGCTGCCCCAGACGTCGCCCGGAAAAATCGTCGCAGGCGAGGTCGTTTCGGTGAGGCCGTAGATCGGCTGAATCGCGGTATGCGGGAACAGGGTTTTTAACTCCTTGATCAGTCCATCGCTCAGGTGGCCCGCGCCGCAGGCAATCGTGCGCAATGCCGGAAAATCGCCGGGATGGCTGGCGCTCTGCTCACGCGCAGCCTGACAAAGAAGGATAAAAATGGTGGGCGAGCCGTGCAGAAAGGTAATGTTCTGCTCGCGCAGGGTGGTGATCACCTGCGGGGCATTGAACCGATGCTGCAGCCAGATGCTCGCGCCGAGGCTAATAAACAGCGCCAGCAGCGCCGACAGGCCGGTGATGTGATAGATAGGCACCGCCAGGATGGTGCTATCCGCGGCGGTGAGATTCAGTTTTTGCGTATAGGCGTCAATCGCGCAGAGCAGGTTATTGTGGGTGATAATCGCCCCTTTAGGCTCTCCGGTGGTGCCGGAAGTGAACATCATCACCGCCGTATCGTCGCGGTTAACCGGGACCGGCGGGCGGGTCAGCGGTTCGGGAAGGCAGAGCGCCTGCCATTCGCTGAGTGAAACCGCACGCGCGTCAGGGGTGTTTTTCAGCCAGTCCTGTACGGTCGCATCGAACAGGACAACCCGGGGAGCGATATGGCCTACCAGCGCCTCGCTTTCGGCCTGCTTAAGCTTGGTGCTGAAAGGCACCACTTCGATGCCCAAACCCAGCGCGGCAAAAAGGACTTCGCAAAAAGCGGGGTGATTGCCCCAGGCCAGCAGAATACGGTCGCCTTTGCGCAGCGACCAGCCGCGATCAAGCTGCGCCATCGCCCGCTGTACCCGCAGATGAAAATCGCGGTACAGATAGCGCCGATCCTCAAACGCCAGCGCCAGGGCATCCGGGCTGCGGGCGGCGCTGTGGCTCAGGGCCTGGTACAGATTCTGGAAGTCGGCGGAGGTGCTGTTCATGTGTCTCTCCTGATATCGCGTATTGAGTAGGAGTAGTCTGGGGAAATTCAGGAGAGGAAATTGCCGAATGGCTCACAATAGAAAATCAACAAAACAGAAGCAATTTTGTAACATTGCACAATGGGCAGGAGAGACCGGGTGGGGGAGAGATATCCGCGAATCAAACCGACGTGAATAATGCCAGAGGACGCTATCTTTTAGACCCGTGTTAACCGGGCCTAAAAGAGTGAAGGGGGGCTTCCTTAAGCACACGGTATGAATGTTCTGTTTGTGTTACGTGATGAACGTTTGCATACAATCTAAGACAAACGACCTTTCGTGTCTGGATCAAAACCCCAGGCACAGCTATGAGTTTTGTTTATTATGTGGCAAACACGGTGAATCCCAAGCCATTGCCTGGATCTGAAAAATTTACAGTGGTTCGATTTTGCTGGAGAGGTTGCCGGGATTTATGGCGTGATTAAACGCCTGAGCTTGCTCAATTATCCACGCTCGAAAATTGGCAATTTTCGGCAGACTATCGCATCCGGGCCTGTATACCAGATAATAAGATAGCGGGCTTGTCAGCGAAACATCGGGACATAAGCGAATAAGGCGCCCACTTTTGATGTCATCATCAACCATTATGCTCCGTGCCAGAGCGATACCGTGGCCATCAATAGCTGCCTGAAGTACTGCTGCGGAGTTATTTATCCGCAAGGCGGGTTTACGTGCTATCGACTGAACGTTAAAACGCCGTAACCAGCGATCCCAGGTGATAAAATCTTTGTGTTGCTCCATCGACAGATCGTGAATAAGCGTTTGCTCAGTGACTCCCGTTAGACAGTTAATCGCAGGATTCACCGATATGAGGGAGGGGGCGCACACCGGGAAAACCTCCTCCGACATCAAGCATTCTGCCTTCAATCCTTCCCATTGTCCCAGACCATAGCGAATACCCACATCCATACCCTGTGCAGTGAAGTCCATTAACTTCAGGCTAGTTTCCAGGCGAACATCGATATCAGGCCATTTATGCTGAAAATCTTCAATGCGTGGCAACAACCACTTAGCTGCAAAGGCAGGGCTGACGGTTACGTTCAGAATACCGTTTGTCGCGCCCTCCCGCAGGAGCGTCATCCCCAGGTTTAGGCTTTGAAAACCCATGCGTATATCGGGGAGCGCACGGAGCGCAGGCTCCGTTAAAACGAGGGCGGCGCGACGATTATTGCTGCGGTGAAACAGCGGAAAACCGATCACTTCTTCAAGTGAACGCACCAGTTGTCCGACGGCTGCTGGGGTGACGTTTAACTCCTCGGCTGCAAGAGAAAAGCTCTGGTGGCGCGCGCTGGCTTCAAATGCACGTAGTGCATTGAGATGAACGGGTGTCTTCATACCTGATAGAAAACCTTCTTACAAAACCAAGATTATCTCATTTGTTCATGAGGGCATTGCTTAACATAATGCAGAAACGGTGAGGATTACAAAATAAATTATTGTAACCCCAACACAGAGTGTTGAGTTTATGCGCAAAGCTTTTCTTTGCGATAGGCAAGCGGGTGTCACCGTAACGAAGTATGGCCTGAGGCTATCTTTATGACTTTAGCGATCAAATGAATTAAGGAGTTTTCAATGGCTTATTTGCAGATCACCCTGGATATCAGCGAAAAGAACAGAGCAGCCGCTGCAGCGGTATATCAAAAATACAAAGCACCATTCCTCTCAACGATCGACGGCGCTGTTTCAAAAGAACTGTTGGTACGTGCCGAAGATGTGCAGGTTCTGCATAGTTTCCACACGGCTAAACAGGCTGAAGCGTATCTCGGATCTCAGTTATTTACCGCAGATGTGGTTGAGGCGCTCAAACCCTATCTGAACCGCGCGCCTGACGTGCGTATCTACGACGTTGCCTGATAACGCATTGATCAAACGGAGATAGCAGTGATGGTTCACTGGACTGAAATGCGGAAAGAACTCCGGGCAGCGATCGGGAAATTCGCAGGTCTGCAACCCGATGTGATGCAAGGCATCGATAAGATGCAAAATGCGGCTGTCGTAACAGGCCACCTGGACGCCAAAACACATGAGCTCATCGCGTTGGCAGTGGCGGTCACGACCCGTTGTGATGGATGTCTGTCCGTCCATGCTGAAGCTGCTGCAAAACAGGGGGCGACGCGCGAAGAAATCGCCGAGGCTTTAGGTGTGGCAATCACACTGAACACTGGCGCTGCGTTGGTCTATTCCAGCCGCGCACTGGACGCCTTCGATAACCTACCTAAGTAAATAAATCTGCGGCTTCTGTACGGAGCCGCTTTTCCTATACTTTGGAAAGCAGCATGTTAATAAACCACGATTTCACCCGACGCGTTACCGTCTCCTGCGATGATTATTACTGGGTTCACTCCCCTCAGACAGGAATTGATCGTGTTATGTTGGATCGCATCGGTGGTGAGCAGGCCCGCGCCACCAGCCTGGTTCGTTATTTACCTCAGACATCATTCCCGGAACATCAGCATCCCGGTGGAGAAGAGATCCTTGTTCTGGAGTGGCAATTCTCGGAAGGCAACCGTGATTATCCCGCTGGCTGGTATTTGCGTAACCCTCCGGGCTCCTCTCACCAGCCTCACAGCAACAAAGGCACGCAGCTATTCGTCAAGCTTGGTCAGATGACAAAACGAGAAACTGTTCCGCTACGTATCGATAGCCGTGCGCCTGAAAACTGGCGTGAGGATGGCGGAATGTCAATTTGTCCGTTGTTTGAGAGCGCAGAAGAACGAGTTTGTCTGCTGCGTATGGATTCTGGTTCGCTGCTGGTTGCCCCCTCTTTGAAGGGAGGGGCTGAGTTGCTCATCGTCGAAGGTAACCTAATTGAGGGCAACAGCATCCATGCTAAAGGGAGCTGGATACGCATCCCGTCCGGGCATGGAATGGCGTTTATTGCCGGGATCGACAAAAGCATGGTGTATCTCAAAGAAGGCCATCTCGATGTTGAGCAGGTAACGCTACCATGATGAATATTGAGGTCATCATTGTGGGAGGGGGACTCAGCGGGTTATACGCGGCCAGGTTGCTGGAGAAAGCGGGTATTAACTGCCTACTTCTCGAAGGCCGTGAGCGTATGGGGGGCGTATCTTGCAGGCGAATACCGTTGAGGCTGATTTAGGCGCGACCTGGTTCTGGCCAACGATACAACCTGCATTGAAGCAGTTATTCAGAGAACTGAACATTGAGTCATTCAGTCATCAGGAGAGGGGGGACATGCTTTTTGAGCGTTCCAAAGATGCCCCTTCTCGCCATCCTGGATTTGTCTCTTCGCCTGCCGCCGCCCGTGTAAGTGGTGGGATGTCACGATTGCCCGATGCATTACTTGCGAAGTTAAAGCCTGAACGCATTCAGACCGGACTGCAGGTTAAACACATCGAACAGCAAAATGGCACCCTGAATATTTGCGGATCGTATGCCGATGGACGTCCGTTTAGCCGGCAGGCGCAACATGTACTGCTGGCATTGCCCCCCATGCTGGCTGCAGGGATCAATTTTTTCCCCCCGCTGCCCACGACGTTATTGCAGGCATGGCGTAACACCGGAACCTGGATGGCCCCCCATGCAAAGTATGTCGCTGTGTATCCCTATAATTTTTGGCACAGGAAGGGATTATCCGGAGAGGTAAGAAGCAACATTGGGCCTATGGTTGAAATTCACGATGTTTCAGAACCTGACAGGATGTTTGCGCTGTTCGGATTTATTGGCGTGCCTTTTCACGAGCGTCAGAAGATAGGTGACGCGGTCCTGAGAGATTTATGCCGAGCCCAGTTGATAAGACTGTTAGGCGAGGAAGCCGCCTATCCCCATGCTGAGTTTCTTAAAGACTGGGCGGCGGATCCCTTTACCTCAACCTCGCGCGACCTGGCCCTACCCGCAGGGCATTCTGTACCACCCGCCAGCGCAAATAACGGCTCGTGGCGTAACTGTCTTACCGGTATCGCTAGCGAATGGTCCACCGTCTTTCCTGGCTACCTGGCAGGAGCGATTGATGCCGCTGCGGCAGGCGTACAACACATAATCGAGAACAAAAGATGAAGCAGACTTATAAAGCAATGCAAGTTTCTCGTCCTGGTCAACTGGAATGTGTGGAAAAAGAACTTCCGGTTCCCGGCCCAGGTGAAGTGCTGATAAAAGTGGAGGCCTGTGGAATTTGCGGAGCAGATTCTGGCGTCGTTGAAGGTCTGGAAAAGAGTGTTGAGTATCCGCGTGTACCGGGTCATGAAGTGGTCGGTACGATCTGCAAAACATCGGGGCCGCTCCCGGCCTGGCTCAAGCCTGGTCAACGTGTCGGCGTTGGGCGACTAGGTGGTCATTGCAACGCCTGCGAGCAATGCCGTCTTGGACACTTTAACCTCTGTCAGAATCAACCGGTTACTGGCAGCACAAGAGACGGGGGTTATGCAGAATACATGCTGGCGCGTGAGACGGGGCTGGTCGCAATACCGGATGATTTGTCCTCCGTTGACGCCGCACCCTTACTTTGCGCCGGAGTAGCGACTTTTAACGGCCTTAAAAAAATCTCAAGCGCAGGCTGGCGATACGGTTGTTATTCAGGGGATCGGGGGGTTAGGACATTTAGCTTTGCAATATGCACGCAAAATGGGTTTTCGCGTTATCGCCGTTGGCAGGGGTGATGATATTGCACGCGAAGTCATTGCGCTCGGTGCCCATTACTACATCGATACCAACAAAGAAGAGGCTGTTGAAGTCATTAAGGCGTTTGGCGGCGCCAAAGTTATTTTGTCGACCATCACTGACAGCCATGCCGTTGCCACTCTGCTACCCGCTCTGCTTCCCCAGGGAAGGCTGATGGTCGTTGGTGTGGGTAACGCGCCATTGAGCTTTACCCCGGGTCTCATGGTCGGACGGGAGTTACAGATAAACGGAGCCATGACCGGGACGGCAATTGAATTAGAAAAAACGCTTAATTTCAGCCTGCTGGTAGCTGTGCGCGCGCAGATTGAAACGCGTTCTCTGGCACAAGCACAAGAGGCGTATGAAAAAATGCGTAGCAGGAAAGGCGTCTTTCCGCATGGTTCTCACCATGGGGCACCGTTGAATACATACCCCTACAAGGCATTGCTAATGACAATTAAAGAAATCTCAACTACGGAATTTACTGCAGACGTGCTGGAATCCGCGATTCCTGTACTCGTCGATTTCTGGGCCCCCTGGTGCAATCCCTGTCGTACTGTCGCCCCCATCATCGATGCCCTTGCTCTGGAGCATGCCGGCAAACTGAAGGTGTACAAGGTAAATGTGGATAAGCACCCCGATCTGGCATCACAGCATGGCATTCGGACCATCCCATTTTTTAAGATCTTTGTGAAGGGGGAGTCCGTCATCGAATTTTCCGGCGCCAGACCGAAAAGTGACTTCGATGCGCTACTGACCAGCGTTATCAACTAAAAAATCATGAGCAACATTCATCTGCGAGGGTAATTATGAGCAAGACACGTGTGACACCGTGGCAGGATAAAGATCCTGTTCCCGCTGATTTGCTGAGAGCTATGCAGGCGCGTCGTCCCAACGGTGAACTCATTGGCATCGACAGGGTATTACTGAAAAGCGTTCCGCTGGCCACCGGTTGGAATGAGCTACTAAGCCGAGTTCGCGCTGATTTTAGCCTGGAGCTGATTTATCTGGAATTGATCATGCTGCGCGTCGCCGTTCTGAATGGTGCCCAATTTGAGTGGAGGGTGCACTATCCAGCCTATCTGCAGGCAGGGGGGACAGAAGAAAAGGCTCAAGCGCTAAAAAACGCTGTGCCGAAACGTGAAATGTTCGATGACCAGGAGTGGATGCTCATTACGTTGACCGATCAATCCACCATAAACGTTAATGTCGATGCCGCAGTTATTGCATCATTGAAAAATCTCTTCGGTGAAACCAAAACTGTTGAGGCGTCGCGACCGTGGCAGCTTACAACATGGTTTCGCGTTTTCTGGTGGCGCTGGATATCTAGCTCCACAGTCCTCTCATTTTTTCACTATCGAAATATAACAGCAGAAGACGCTGCTGTAATGCTATGGGCCCAGCGTAACAGGCTTCAATGCCTGAGCACGAATACGCCCATAAAAAGGAGTACCTATGTTTGGTTTAGATGCTTTTCATCTGGCACGGATCCAGTTTGCATTCACAGTTTCGTTTCATATTATCTTTCCGGCGATAACTATCGGTCTTGCAAGCTATCTGGTCGTACTCGAAGGCCTCTGGTTGAAAAAACGCAGCGCAGTTTACCTGGATCTCTATCATTTCTGGTCGAAAGTCTTTGCCGTTAACTTTGGGATGGGCGTTGTTTCCGGACTGGTAATGGCCTATCAGTTTGGGACCAACTGGAGCGGTTTTTCTCAATTCGCAGGTAGCATCACGGGCCCCTTACTTACTTATGAAGTATTAACGGCCTTTTTCCTTGAAGCAGGTTTCCTGGGCGTTATGCTGTTTGGTCGCGACAAAGTAGGACCCGGCCTGCATTTCTTTGCTACCTGCATGGTGGCTCTCGGAACATTAATATCAACCTTTTGGATCCTGGCTTCCAACAGCTGGATGCACACGCCTCAGGGATACAGTATCGAGAATGGTGTAGTCGAGCCTCAGGACTGGATAAAAATTGTTTTCAACCCATCATTCCCATGGCGTTTGGTGCATATGACGACAGCCGCTTTTCTTGCAAGTGCGTTCTTCGTTGGGGCATCTGGCGCATGGCATCTGCTTAAGGGCAGGGACACGCCAGCAATCCGCAAAATGTTCTCTATGGCGTTATGGATGGCAGCCATTATTGCGCCGATTCAGGTATTTCTGGGCGATGGGCACGGGCTAAACACGTTAGAGCATCAGCCTGCAAAAATTGCGGCGATTTGAAGGGGCACTGGGGAAAACAGGCCTGGTGTAGCCACGCCGCTCATTCTGTTTGGCATTCCAGATATGGAGCAGGAACGAACTAAATTTGCACTTGAAGTACCTTACCTTGGCAGCCTGATCCTGACTCACAGTCTGAACCAACAGATCCCCGCGCTAAAAAGCTTTCCGCCTGCTGACAGGCCCAACTCTACCGTGGTGTTCTGGTCATTTCGTATCATGGTTGGTCTGGGACTATTAATGATTACCCAAGGTATTTTAAGCCTATGGCTACGTTACAAAAAAAAACTGTACGCCTCTCGACCGTTCCTCTGGTTCGTCTTGCTAATGGGACCGTCCGGGTTGATTGCCATCCTGGCAGGGTGGTTTACCACCGAAATAGGAAGACAGCCCTGGACTGTTTGTGGCCTTCAACGGACCCGTGAGGCGGTATCCGCACACGGCGAGCTGCATATGAGTATGAGTCTCATGGCCTTTATTATCGTTTACAGTGCGGTGTTCGGTGTGGGTTATATCTATATGATGCAGCTCATTAAGAAGGGGCCGCAAACCGGTGAAGGTCAGTATCTACAGGAGGGGGGCCCGGGGAAGTTGCGCACACCAGCCAGGCCACTTTCAGCTGGCAATTGTACTGAGGACGGCAATCATGATTGATCTTCCGTTAATTTGGTTCGGCATCATCATCTTCTCTATCCTGATGTATATCGTGATGGACGGTTTCGATCTGGGTATAGGGATTATATTTCCGTTTAACAGAAATGCAGAAGAGCGCGATGTTATGGTTAACTCGGTAGCGCCTGTATGGGATGGCAACGAAACCTGGCTGGTGATGGGAGGCGCGAGTTTGTATGGTGCGTTTCCGTTGGCCTATGCTGTTATTACTGATGCACTAGCGGCGCCCTTGACGTTAATGCTTATTGGTCTGATTTTCCGTGGCGTCGCATTTGAATTTCGCTTCAAAGCGACTCCAGCCCATAAACCATTTTGGGATAAAGCTTTCATTTCAGGTTCTATACTGGCCGCGTTCTGTCAGGGTATCGTTGTTGGCGCTGTGATTAATGGCTTACCGGTAAGTGGGCGAGCATATGCAGGGTCGGCATTTATCTGGCTCGATCCTTTTGCGCTGTTTTGTGGACTGGGGCTGACTAATTGCCTATGCACTACTGGGTAGCACTTGGCTGATGGTCAAAACAGAGGGGCATCTGCAGCATAAAATGGCAAAACTAACCCTCCCATTGTTGCTGGCCTTAATGGTCGCTATGGGAATCATTAGTCTTTGGACGCCATTAGCACATCCTCATATTGCCAACCGTTGGTTTAGTTTGCCAAACCTGTTCTGGTTTCTGCCTGTTCCGGTATTAGTGCTGTTCAGCTCATGGGGGATCGTCCGGGCTGTTAACCGCTGCGCGCACTACACCCCCTTTTTCTTAACGCTGATGCTGGTGTTTCTTGGTTTTTCAGGACTAGGAATAAGCATCTGGCCAACTATCATTCCTCCATCGGTTTCGCTTCGCCAGGCCGCTGCTCCAGTAATGAGTCAGTCGTTCATGCTGGCCGGTAGCCTGGTGATTATCCCCGTCATTCTTGTTTACACCTTCTGGAGCTATTACGTCTTTCGAGGAAAGGTCAGAACGGATGATGGATACCATTAAGGAGACGTATAGATGATGCATGCTGACAATAAACCCCCCGTGCTGCTGAAAAAGCTCGTGTGGTTGATCGTCATCTGGACGGTCAGTGTTCTCGCTTTAGGGGGAGTTTCAATGATTTTTAGGGCCTTAATGACTGCTGCAGGCCTGAAAGCATAATCGTACGAGCGCCATCCGGGTCTGGTGTCCGGATGGCGTTGCTAAAAGAAAAACTTTATTAGTCAGGAAGTTTATCTGCTTTGTTGTAACCTCAGTTTCCACTTCATACTGCCGTAGGGAGAGAATATCAGACACCACAGGCTTGACGGTTGAAAAGAACGATGACCATTCCATTGACGATCAAACAAATTGAAATGCTGGTAAAAATAAGTGAAGGGAAGGGACTGTCAGAAGCGGCGCGCTTGCTTAATTTATCGCCATCCGCCGTGAGTAAGGGGCTGGCGGTGATGGAAGAAAACCTGGGTGTTCCGCTCATCCAAAGAACAACCCGCTCATTTCAGTTGACTGAAGCCGGGGAGTACTTCGTTTCCAGAGCATCGGATCTGCTCAAAGAGTTCGACGATATCGTTAACACGACCTGTGGCTATTTCAACCATCCACATGGGGCCTTGAAGATCACCTGTTCTGTGGCGTTTGGATACGCACATTTGATCGATATTTTTGAAGAATATCGTAAAAAAAATCATGATGTTGAACTTATACTGGATCTCGACGATCACCTGACGAATCTGAATGAAAACAATGTTGATATCGCATTGAGGATTACCGCCACGCCCCCGCAGAACTACGCCGCCAGAAAACTTTCAAAAATCAGCTGGCTATACTGTGCTTCCCCTGATTATCTTGCACGGAAGGGCTCCCCGACTAAACGCACCGAGCTTGCAAGCCATGAGTGTCTGATCTATCCAGGATTAACGCCAGCCCTTCGCTATAACGATATCGCATCCCCGCATCCGCAGTGCGCAATAAAACCCAGAACACCGGTTCAGGCCAATAGTAGCCTGTTGCTCTTGAAGGCGGCTCTTTCAGGGCAGGGTATTGCCTGGCTTCCCTCTTATCTCATCAGCCAGCACATCGATGCAGGGGCGCTTGTTCCTTTAAAGCTTGACGGTAAATACGCTTACCCGACGCATAGCCTCTATGCACTCTATTTCCCCAGCAAGTTTCGTAATCCAAAGGTAAGATCATTTATTGATTTTTTTGGTGGAAGAAAACCAGCCATGGAATCGTTGGGAAAAAGCGATAGGTAATTTGCTCTAATAAGCGCACAATCAACGTGCGGCAGATCACAATAATTAGCCAAAATGAAATTGCCGACATAAGAAAAAACTATTGCATTGGTCACACTTTAAAGTGAAAACTTTTATATTTTGTGGTGTGCGTCATATTATGATGAAATAAATCCAATGTGAATAAAAGTATAAACTGTTTTCTCTAATATTCATTAGCCACTCTTTGTTTGCTGTGTAAAGCTTCATGCATTCAATCAAAGATATCTACCGCTTATTTGATTGAAATATCGTCAGGGACTTGTTGGTTTCTGGATTAAATGTAGACAAGTCATTCCAGTATGTAATTAAAACATGCGTAACTTTGTGTTTTTGTTAAGTCTATTGGGGACTCCTATGACCGTAGGAATTAATACCGAAGCAATTAATCATAAGAATATTCCCTTTACCATGTATGATTTAGGGTGGGTGGTGCTTTGCATCGGAGCTGCCATTGGCTCCGGAATCGTCTTTTTCCCATTACAGGTTGGATTAAAAGGGGTGTGGGTCTTTGCCCTGGCCGTTATCCTGGGCTATCCGGCAGTTTATTACATGCAGAAGCTGTTCATCGAAACGATGGCGCGCAGCGATGAGCAAGATTCCTACCTGAGTATTATTACCAGCTACGTTGGCAGCCGCTGGGGCGTACTGCTTGGCGCGCTTTACTCCTTCACCATGCTGAAGTCGATGGTGGAGTATGCTCTTGCCATTACCAACGACAGCGCCTCGTATCTGAAAACCTTTGGCCTTACTAACCAGACGTTATCCGAACACTGGTGGTGGTCTCTGCTGTTAATCGCCTGGCTCTCTCTGGTCGCGTCGAAAGGAGAAAAGCTGCTCTTCAAAGTTTCAGGCAGCATGATCGCCGTAAAGCTGGTGATCATCGTAGCGATTGGTTTCGTGGTGATCCCTTTCTGGGATGTGAGCAATATTGGTGCATTCCCAACCGTTAGCCACCTTGTCGTAGGTACGTTCCCGACGCTTCCGTTCGCTATCTTCTCCATTATGTTTGTTGGGATACTAAATCCGATGAACATCGCCTATAAAAAACGTGAAGAAGATAAGGACGTGGCAAAATATAAAATTTTACGCGTACACAAAGTGGCTTATTTAGTTCTTGTCGCTACCGTGCTGTTGTTTGTCATGTCCATCGTACTTTCTATCAGCGAAGCCGATGCGCTACGAGCCTATCAGGATAATATCTCGGCCCTGGCGCTGGCCGCCAAGGTCATTCCTGGGGCCACGGTGAAGTATATGAGCGTTATTCTCAATGTGTTTTCCATTGTGACGGCATTCCTGGCGCTCTATCTGGCCGTACATGAATCTTTTGTAGGTCTGATCAAAGTCACTGTTGAAAAAATTAGTTAAGCCTCAGGAAAACAATAGTAAGGCGATCTCAGTTGCCGCTTTTGTCATGGTTGTGCTGGTGCTGTGGCTGATAGTACTAACGAACTTTCCCATTCTGAAGGTGTTTGTGTTTGGTGGCGTGACTTACGGACTTATTAGCTGCATCATTCCTGGTTTTATTATTCTTAAGAATGACAAGTTTTCTGACCTTCGTGGCGTCTCGGTTTACTATGTGATTTTAATCGGCATGCTCATGTGCATTGGACCTTTTGTCATGCTGTTTTCACAATAATTTTTAACTCATATAACTTACACTTTACTGAGATTTTGTTTTTGCATTGCGTCATCATGAATCCTGTTGCGGGTCATCATTAATTCAATTCATGTTGATCCGCAAATAAAAAACGGGAGCAAAAAAATAATTATCATTGCTGCGTGCCTGTGATATTAAAAGAGATATATAAAGAGGTTAGGGAGCTAAGATGTCGCATACTAAAATCGCAAATAAGTTACAAAATCTTAAATCATCTGCAATTAGAGAATTATTGAAACACAGCAAAATGGACGGTGTTATTTCCCTGGGCGGAGGAATACCAGATCCAAACTTGTTTGATCGGGAAGGCTTACAGATTGCTATGGATCACATCTTGACCCACGGTTGGGAAGACGCGTTTCAGTATGGACTGAGTGAGGGTAATCCTGAACTGCGGGCAGCCATCTGCCAGATCATGCTTGACCGGGGAATTCACTGCGGCGTAGAGAATGTTGTTGTGACCTCCGGCTCCCAGCAATCTCTGGATATTCTTGCTCGGGCTCTGATTAATCCTGGCGATGTAGTGGTGTTAGAACGGCCTACTTACCTGGCGGCGCTGCAGGTATTTCAGCTTGCTGAAGCGAACCTGTTGTCGGTAGGAACTGACGCTGAGGGCATGATTGTCGATGAGCTGGAAACGCTGCTTCTATCGACCCGGATAAAAGCAGTGTATATCGTGCCCACGTTTGGCAATCCAGGAGGCGTTAGCCTCGCGGAGCAACGGCGTAAACAGCTGGTGGAACTCTCACTACGCTACGATTTTATCATCATCGAAGACGACCCTTACGGCGAAATTAATTTTACGGATTCGTCATTCATCCCGCTCAGAGCATGGTCTGCGGAAAGGGGTAACAATGATAACGTTGTTTACACATCAACCTTTTCGAAGATCCTCGCGCCAGGCGCTCGGGTAGGGTGGCTCGTGCTACCGGATTGGCTGAAAAGAGCGGTAGTCAATATCAAGCAAACCACAGATTTACATACAAGTGCACTCTCACAGTCGCTGACCTCTCACTATTTACACAGTGGCCGCTTGCCGGGACAGATCGCACTCATCCGGAAGGCTTATGAGCTCAAATGTCGAGTTCTAAGCCACCATCTGCTGAACGAACTAGGTGACCACCTCACTTTTCATCAGCCGATGGGCGGCATGTTTTTATGGGCGAAGTTTAAATATGCGATGGATACCACGCAATGGCTTCAGAAAACAATACGCAACGGCGTGGTGTTCGTGCCTGGTGAATTTTTCTACTGCGAAGAACCTGATCATTGCACTCTGCGAATGTCGTATGTCAGCACCACGGAAGAGAATCTGATAGAAGCGGTTAAGCGCCTGAAAATTTCGCTTAATTAAGCGTCCTCACCTGCTATACCCAGCGAGGACATTGGTAATAAACAAGACAGTTAGAGTTGTAAGTTGTAACCAGAGGAAGAGTAATAATGACTAATCATAGTTTTGATAACCAGATGTCTCCAGAAACGTATCTGTGCCATGGCCCATTCGATCCTGAGGTATTTGGTGGCGTGGTTAACCCGCCTGTATATCACGCCTCTACGGTCATCTTCAAAAACTGCAAAGAGCTAAACGAGCGTCACCAGGCTCTGTTTGAAGATGCGGAAGATGAAGTGATGTATTACGGTCGATTTGGAACGCCAATCACCTTCGCCGTGCAGAAAGCTCTGGCCGAACTGGAGGGGGGGTACCGATCTTTACTGGTGCCTACAGGGCTGGCAGCATGCACCAGTGCATTACTGGCTCTGGTAAAAAGTGGCGATCATATTCTTGTCAGTAGCAGCGTTTACGGCCCGACGCGTGGGTTCGTAAATAATGTGCTGGCCAAAATGGGCGTTTCGGCAACCTTTTTCGACCCTACTATCGGCGATGGCATTGGTCAACTGTTCCAGGAAAACACTACCGTGGTGTTTACAGAATCTCCAGGCTCCCAAACATTTGATATCCAGGATATTCCGGCAATAACTCGCGTGGCGCATGCCCACAACGCTAAAGTGATAATTGACAATACCTGGGCAACGCCACTATTTTTCAAACCATTTGAGCATGGCGTGGATGTCTCCGTGCATGCCGCCACTAAATATATCGTTGGGCACTCTGATGCGCAGATGGGCTTGATCACGACGAATAAAGAAACCTGGCTTGCCATTCGTCGCTTTATCTATCTATTTGGTCTTCATGCTGCGCCGGATGATGTTTATCTCGCACAACGTGGATTACGCACGATGTCTTTGCGTCTCGGACGCCATCAGGATTCAGCGCTTAAAATTGCTAAATGGTTTGAAGAACGTGAAGAAGTGGAGCAGGTGCTACACCCGGCATTGCCTTCATGTCCGGGGCACGAAATTTGGAAACGTGACTTCACCGGTTCCAGCGGTTTGTTTAGCGTGGTGCTTAAACCGCACTACTCAAAAGAGTCTGTGGAGAAGTTTATTGATAGCCTGCAGTATTTCGGCATTGGTTTTTCGTGGGGCGGTTTTGAAAGCCTGGCCATTCCATTTAACCCGCGTAAAGATCGTCCGGAATATCACTGGCCGTACGAAGGGCACTCCTTCCGTTTACAAATCGGCTTAGAAGATCCAGTAGATTTAGTAAGAGACCTGGATCAGGCGCTGCGTCATCTGAAGGGGTAAGAACCAGCAAAAGCGCCAGTCAAGCTGGCGCTTGTTATACTAGCGCTATGACAAAACGTTGTGATTGGCGGAAGTAGTAATGGATATTCCGATAGAACTTAAGCACTTACAAACTCTTTTAGCATTGCGTAAAACAGGAAGTCTGACGCGCGCGGCCGCAGCTATGCAACTGACTCAATCGGCACTATCGCACCAGATCAAACAACTGGAAGAGCACTATAACGTTACTCTGTTTATGCGAAAAACATCGCCCGTAAAGTTTACCCTGGCGGGTGAGCGTTTGTTACACCTTGCTGAAACCGTGCTTAATGCAATGGAGGAAGCCAACAGGGATCTTTATAAGTTAGCGCTCGGAAAACAGGGCGCGCTCCGGATAACCCTTGAGTGTCACACCTGTTATGGCTGGTTACTACCGGTGATGGATGAGTTTCGTAAGAAATGGTCTGAGGTTGAAATTGATATATTGCCTGGTTTTCAGCCGGATCCAATAGGTCTTCTGTTGCAAGACAGAGCTGATGTTGCCATCGTGGATGAAACCGAGCAGACAGATCTGGTGAGGTACAGCTCTTTATTTAAATATGAAATGGTTGCTATTTTGGCAAATGAACATCCTTTAACGCGAAAGCCTTGGCTTGAAGCGGAAGATTTTCGTGGTGAATCGCTCATCACCTATGCAGTACCGGATGAGCGCATCGATCTTTGTCGAAAAGTACTTAAACCTGCCGGCATTCCAATTAGGAGAAAAACCACTGAACTCACCATGGCTATCATTCAACAGGTTGCCTGCCAGCGGGGTATTGCCGCATTGCCTATCTGGGCAGTATCAGAATATCTTGAAAAAAATACGTCACAGCAAAGTCAATCACGGAAAATAAACTAATTTCAGAAGTTTGGCTTGCCACACTAACAGAGAACATCGACAAGGGCTATGTTAATGACTTTATTGGCTTTACCAGACAGCGCTGCTTGCGCTTATTAGATGAAATCTAAAATACGTAATAACAATGTAAGTGAGAGTTTTTTTGCATAAGAAGACGGCAATATCTTTATTTACAGGAGAAAAAATGAAAAAAATAATCAATACAAAAGCTGCTCCAGCAGCTATTGGACCTTATTCTCAAGGGGTATCATTCGGCAATTTAGTGATGACTTCAGGCCAACTACCTCTGGATCCAACAACGATGGCATTTCCCGAAGGAGGAGTAAGGGAACAGACTCGCCAGTCGTTATTAAATCTAAAAGCCGTTTTGGAACAATCAGGCGCTTCGCTGGATACTGTACTTAAAACTACCTGTTTCCTCGCAAAGATGGAGGATTTTTCGGTATTTAATGAAGTATACTCCGAATTTTTTGGTGACTCAGGAGCGCCAGCGCGTTCATGCATTCAGGCTGGCAAATTACCCAAAGAAGCCTTAGTTGAAATCGAAGCCATCGCGTATATTAAGTAATACAACAGGAGGCAAAGTGGATATGTGCCGTGAACACAGGCACATTATTTTTACTTTGACCTCCTTGTTGCTTTTTAATCCTGGTTAGATGAAAAGGGTGAATGGTTAGAGCATAACTACGTGGGCAAGGCAAATGGTCGGGCAACGCAGCAACGAGTGAGAATATTAGTGTTAATTTTGACTCGCTTCGGAACCCACAGGAGGCAGGAATACCATGTATAGAATGCGAGATATTGCAAGAAAGGGCCTGGCTCCGCCAGTGCTTTTACTGCTTTGTTTATTGATCAATATATGGGCGCGTTGGCCTATACTTATGCATATTGATGAGGTATTCACTATTTCATGGAGAGTATGCACCGCCCTGGTCACTGGAGGCATTAGTCTTGTCCTGTCTCTGACGGGACTGGTAACGTTGATAAGTAATCAAACAACCCTCAACGCACTGCATCCGGAACGAACCAGTATGCTGGTGACCAGAGGATGTTTTCGATTTTTTCTCGCAACCCCGTCTACCTGGATTTATAGGGCTACATATCGCCTTTGGCCCTATTGTTAAGTAGTGTAATTGGTTTAATGATTACCCCGTTTCTCATTTTACTTCTGAGCATCTTGCATATACAGGTTGAAGAGGCTGGAATGCAGCAACTGTTTGGCCGACAATGGGAAGAATATTGCAACAATACACCTCGCTGGTTCTCTCTAGCATCGTTATATGCGGTCATTAAGGGGCGCGCCAAGTGATGGGATACCATTTTATTTATCGTTAAAATTGTGTGAATGGTATTCGCTTCTCACATACCACTAATAATTCATTCGTTACGTACTGTTTGTCCGACACTCACGAAATGCTGTATGGTTCCAGCGCACGAGTATTTCAGCTATGTCGACCAAACGATGGAATACGGTAGATATCCCGTCGTTACCAGGAATATCCTGAATCTGTAAGATGTTTCACTGGTATGGTCACGCAAAATCTACTCTCGAGATGATAATTTGTGCTATATTTTTTATTAATGCTCTATGTTGATGAAAGTAACATTTTAGAGCTGCGCAGAGTATTCCGTGAATCTTTTAAATGATTTTCACTCTTACGAAGTAATTAATATTTTTACTAAGATGGGGAAGGGTAGATTAACTTGATTTTAACTCTAAAATCATGCATGCTTATTAAAAATGGCGACACTCGAACGTCGCCATTGTTAATAAATGTAAGGAGAAACGTTTAGTTTAAAAGCCGACTTCTGTCACGACTAAAAAGCAATGAAAACAAACCGCCAATTACAACTATCCCTATTAGAATATACATAACAAAGTAAAAGTTATGAGTAACACTCAATATAAAACCAATTAATACAGGTGATAATGCCCCGAAACCAACGGCCATACCATTTAAAGCCCCCGCTGCAGACGACATCGCTTCTGCAGGAACCATTGATTGCAAGAGGGTAAACACACAGGGTAGTTGCATTGAGGAGGCGCCGATACCGAAGGAGATAACGATTGCAGCGAAAAAATTATTACTAATATTCACTCCAGTCAGGATGCTTGCAGCACACAACATGGCCGAGACAAACATTACCATGCCTTTCCTGTCAGTTTTGTCGACAATAAACCCAGCAAGCACCTTGAACAAAAGTCCAAATATAAAAGGAAGCGCGGACATCCAACCGACATTTGCCCATGAAAAACCGCGCTCGGTATTTAAATATGTTGGAAGCCAAGTTACGACACCCCATGACAGCATGGAGTTAGAAGAAAAAACAGCTAATAAAATCCAAAAATTAGAATTGCACAGATATACTTTGGCACGTTCAACAACTGAAATTTTTTCACTGCTATTTTTATGTAAAAATTCCTCTGTGGTGCTTTTATTGATTTTTTGGAGTTCAAGAACGTTAACGTATTTATTTTCCTGTAGGAAGTTTGATGTGAAAAAATAGATTAGAACAATGGGCAACAAGGTTAACGAGAATGAAAAATAAAAAGTATGACGCCAGGAATGCTCAGCGATGATCCAGGTATAAAGAGGCATGGCTAGTGCAGGAGCGAGTGACTGTCCTAAGATCCATGCCGTATTCGCTCGACCTCGTTCTCCAGCAGGGAACCAATTTTTTATGATTGTATTTTGCATAGGGTAGTAAAGCCCCTCACCAATACCTAGCAAAATCCTGGTTCCTAATAATATAGCAAAGAAACTTGACAACCCCCCAATCAAAAGTGATAGGCTTATCACCACATAAGCGATAAGCATGGCCCTTCGAGGGCCAATATAATCTCCTAAAGGGCTTAAAAAAACATTAGCAATCCCGTAACTCGCTAAGAATAAAGACATCAACAAGCCAACTAAGATTGGTTTGTCATTAAGATGCATTTCGTTTAAAAAGTGTGTATTTGCTGCAATAATAGAAATATTGACACGGTCAAGATATATAATCGATAAGCTAACGAATAGTATCCCTAACACAAAAAAACGCTGTTTCGTAGGTTTTTGTACATGCTCTAAAATTGTGACACTTTGGGGCAAATCAGTATCATTTTTCATTTATAATCCTTATGGTTATTATAGGGCGGTAAATTTTATTTTCCTGAGGTTAGGTAAGAGAAAATTTTACCTGTTCGGACTTTTCGGGCGAAATGACAGCTAACTATGTGTAACCTCTGTAATAAACCATTGACGTGCTAGTTTCTCCCAAAAAAAGAGCACCTAATTCGAGGTTTTTATCACTGAAGTCATATGATGTACTATGAAGATCCCCTTGAGAAAGCGCATCGTTACCATTCCCAATCCATCCATATGCGCCAGGTACCTCTTGGAGCATAAAACCAAAATCTTCGGCGGTCATCGCTGGAAGAACATTATCATGAGCATTATTTTCACCAACAATTTCCCGCATCATTTTAGCCATAAAACGAGCTTCTTTGGGATGATTATTAGTATTTGGATAACCACCTTGTTTAATAATTACCTCAGCGTGCGCGCCATGAGCTTCTGCTATGCTGATGGCAATACGCTGCATATTATCCAGAATCAATGATTGAGCTTCGTTTGTTAAGGTACGGCATGTGCCCATAATTTTTGCTTCAGAAGGAATTATATTCGGTGAACTCCCCGCTTCAATTTTACCAATAGTCAACACGGCAGCGTCCAGAGGATTCATTCGACGTGATATTAAAGTCTGTAAATGCGACACAATAAAGCAGGCGACCGGCACAGGATCAATAGTTGACTGGGGGAGAGCTGCATGTCCACCTTTGCCAAAAACGGTGATCTCAAAAGTGACTCCCGATGCCATTATAGGGCCAATTTTTGTCCCCATTTGTCCTTGCGGAAGGTGAGGCCAGTTATGCAAAGCAAATACAGCCTGACAGGGAAAAAGCTTAAACAGTCCTTCGCTTCATCATAACACGCGCCCCGGCACCGCCTTCTTCCCCTGGCTGAAAAATTAGATGTATGGTCCCATCAAAATCTCTATTTTCTGAAAGCAGTTCGGCTGCGCCAAGTAACATAGCGGTGTGCCCGTCATGTCCGCATCCATGCATACACCCTTTATGCTTACTAGCATGCGTGAATTTATTTGCTTCTTCTAATGGCAGGGCATCAATATCAGCTCTTATGCCTAATGCTGGTCCAGGATCATTAGCACTACGGTTTTTACCATATATACTACCAACGATACCCGTAGACGCTAGCCCTCTCTTGTAAGGGATATCCAGCTCAGTAAGAAAAGCTGCGATTTTATCGGATGTACGATGCTCCATAAATTTTAATTCTGGATGCATATGTAAATCATGCCTAAATTCTGTGAGCCTCTTCACATTAAGAGTCGTTCTATACTTAGATGACATGGGGGATCTCTTTTTAGTTAGCGTTAACCTTCGAAAAGTAACAAATGCTTTATCTTTATTGATCTAGGGAAGGTGCGAATAAGCAGGTCATTTCTTCCCAGCTGACTCGCTGATTAAAATTTCGCGGATCTGGGCCGAATTTTTTTTCCCGCAAACAATCGAATCAGCCTATTTAGGCTATTTTTTCCACCATTTCTGGCGTTATTTCCGGTTTTTACTGAGATCTCTCCCACTGACGTATCATTTGGTCCACCCGAAACAGGTT
>OIEK01000038.1_pt1 | contig 113174 bp, 99 predicted proteins | sample 1581821 | NCBI WGS metagenome assembly OIEK01 (sample SAMN03281017, study PRJEB24777) | human gut metagenome | isolation source: fecal sample PR221 from 1 month old male Chinese infant, caesarean... | reverse complement strand
CCTTGAGCGCCGACTCATCCTGTCGCTGCGGCAGCTTGAATAACCTTGAACGCTCATGGCCTTTTTTCCGCTTTCGGGAACGGCTGCGACTTTTTCCAGCGGCTGGTCTTGCGGCCAATGCGCCAGCGGACATGCAGGCGGCGGTCAGCATGAGAAACGGCTAGCGTATGTGATTTTTTTTCACGGTTGATCATCCTTTATTTTCGTTCCTGACAGAGATAGCCTATCATCACTCAGCTGAATGTTAAGATTTATTACCAATTTTTGCAAAATGAATAGTGTTATCTACTGGTAAGACATCGGCCGCGCAGAGCGCAACAGAGGCGCTGGCGGGCCGCCAGCCCCTGCCGGGAAAGCTATTCATTACGGCTATTTTTCGCTTCCTCAATAAACTCTTCATCGATTTCATCGGTGTTGCCGGCATGTTCTCGTCCCGACAGCAGGTTCCAGCAGGCGATAAACAGGGCGGCGATCAGCGGCCCGATCACGAAGCCGTTGATACCGTAGATCTCCATGCCGCCCAGAGTGGCGATAAGGATCAGATAGTCCGGCATCCTGGTATCCTTGCCCACCAGCAGTGGACGCAGAATGTTATCCACCAGGCCAATCACAATCACAAAGAAGCCGACGATAAAGGCGCCCTGCCACAGCTGGCCGGTGGCGAAGAGGTAGATGGCCGCTGGCACCCAGATAATGGCCGAGCCCACCGCCGGAATAAGCGACAGAAACGCCATCAGCGCTCCCCAGAGAATGCTGCCGTCCAGACCGGCGATCCAGAAGGCAAAGCCACCCAGCGCCCCCTGCGCCAGCGCCACGGCGACGGTACCTTTTACCGTGGCGCGGGCCACAGCGGCGAATTTAGCGAACAAATGCTGCTTCACATAGCTTGATAACGGTAGAGACTCGAGGATCAACAGCACCAGATAAGGTCCATCCTTCAGCAGGAAAAACAGCAGATACAGCATGATGCCGAAGCTGACGGTGAAGCCAAAAGTCCCTTTGCCAATCAGAAACGCGCTGCCGGCCAGATACTGACCGCCTTTCAGAGCGGCATCAGAGAGCTGCTGCTGGATCTGCTGCGCGCTATCAAGGTTATGATCGGCGAGGAAGCTTCTGGCCCAGCCGGGAAGATGGGCGAACAGGCTGGCGACCACCGTCGGAAACTGGGTGTCGTTATGCTGCAGTTTGCTGTACACCAGGTTGAGCTCGTAGGCCAGCGAGGAGAGAATGATAGCCAGCGGCGTAAAAACGATAAGACAGATAATGACGATGGTCATCAGCGCCGCGAGGCCATTGCGCTCGCCGAGGCGGGTACGGATCTTGTTTTTGACCGGATTAAAAATCACCGCGAGGATCGCAGCCCAAAGGATGGCGGAATAATAGGGTGAGAGAACATCAAAAAAGGCCAGGGTTACAATGAAGACGATAAGGATGAAAAATCCTTTGGTAAGTCCATTAACTCTCATGTTATCCGCTCCTGCTTATGAGTCATACGGTCGAATAATAGATGCTACGACGTAATTTACCATCAGGATAGTCGTACATCTTCACGATACATTGAAGAAAGGGCACAAATTAAGCGAGCGGGCGGCAACAGGGGAAACAGGCATAAAAAAACCAGCCTTAAAAGGCTGGTTTCTGTGGAGTTTTTGGTCGGCACGAGAGGATTTGAACCTCCGACCCCCGACACCCCATGACGGTGCGCTACCAGGCTGCGCTACGTGCCGACGCGTGGGGAACAATATTACCCGTTCCCCAGGCGAATGCAAGCGGGTCACGCGCGATTGATTCATAATTAATCAATCAGTTAGCGATAAAGCGTTTTTCGTCAGTCAGGACCTGCAGCAACAGGCTGAGCTGCGGTTTCTGATCTTTAATTTTCTCGCCGTCGCGGCTCCAGGTGGTATAGGTGCCGTTATGGTTGAGGACCACGGTGATGGTCGGGGTGGTGATGGCCAGCGTATCGCCGTTGGCCGCGGTGACCCAGTTACGACGCCGCGCGGCGCTGAACAGATCTTCTCCCTGCGAGTACTCATTGGCCGGCGTCGAAACGTGAAGCAGGCGCTGCATCAGCGTAGTCATCACATCTTTGTTATCGGTCAGGGTGGCAATCTCCTGCGCCGGCGTGCCCGGCCAGTGAATAACCAGCGGCACCTGCAGCTGCTCGCGCGACCAGTCGAACGCGTCGTGTTTCGCATTCAGCGGCTTGCCGTGGCCGCCGGTAATAATTACCACCGTATTATCGAGTTTGCCGGCTTCGCGCAGCGCAGTCAGCACCCGATCGATCTGGGCATCAACGTCGCCAGCCGCCTTGCTGTAGCGGCGGACAAAGCCCTGCTGCTGCGTGTCGTCGAGGGTGGTGCCATTGAGCGAGATCCACGAGAACCAGCGATTCTCATCCTGCGCGTAACGGTCCAGCCAGCCGATCCACTGATTGGCCGTCTGCTCGTCGCTCTGGGTCTTCGCGCTCGGCAGCGAGAAATCGGAGAGCAGCGCCTGGCGATACAGCGGGCTGCTAAACCCATCGGAGGAGAAGAGGCCCAGCTGGTAGCCTTGCTGGTTGAGGGCAGTAATCAGCGCGGCGGGAATACGCGCCGAGAGGACACCGTCCATATAGCCAGGCGAAATACCGTAGAACAAGCCAAACAGGCCGCTGTCGGCGGTATTGCCCGAGCTCATATGCTGGGTAAAGTTAACGTTTTCTTTGGCAAATGCCGCCAGCGCCGGCATGGTCTTTTCAAACCGCGAGTAGTTCAGGTTGTCGACGGTGATCAGCAGCACGTTGTAGCCCGCGCCGAGGTCACGGTAGCGCAGGTTGCTAAGCGGATACTGGACCGATACCGCCTCCGGCGCCCCTTGCTCCACCAGACGACGCTGATAATCCTGGGCGTCGAGCAGGCCATGTTTCTCAAGGAAACGACGGGCGGTCATCGGATAGGAGAGCGGCAGATTCGCCCGCTGCATAGTGATCGGGCGATAGAAATTGGCGTCCGCCCAGATATAGACCAGGTGGCTGCTGACGAACGACAAAAAGAAGAACCAGGCGACCGGGCGGGCGTAATGGCGGCGGCGCGTCAGGCTGCGCAGCTTTTGCCAGCTCCAGGTGGCGAAGAGCATTTCAATCAAGAAGATGACCGGGACGCTGATAAACATCAGCTGCCAGTCGCGCGCCATCTCATTCTGGTCAGGGTTGATGACCAGCTCCCAGACGACCGGGTTTAAGTGCAGATGGAAGCGGGTAAAAACCTCGCTGTCTATCAGCAGCAGCGTCATCCCGGCGGTGGCAAGGATCACCGACAGGAAGCGCATCAGGCGCTGCGAGACCACGATAAAGGTCAACGGAAAGAGGATCAGCACATAGCTGGTAAACACCAGAAAGCTGAAATGCCCGACGAGACTGACGTACGAAAACAGTCGTCCGGCAAGCGTCGTCGGCCAGTCGGCGACAAAAAGATAGCGGCTGCCGAGCACCATGGCCAACAACATGTTGAACAGGGCGAACCAGTGCCCCCAGCTAACCATCTGGGAGACTTTTTCTCGGTAGGGCTGACGTAGAGTCACCATATACTGTTGCTGTTATCCTTAATGCGCTGGATCGTCGTTAATCGAAGATTGCAAAGCCTGCGCGAAAGAACGGGCGATGGCCTGACGCTGCGCCGGCGCGACGCTACTGTTGATCAGGTTGGTCACCATATTGCCTAACACCATCAGTGAAAGGTCCACCGGGGCTTTGTGTGATTCCAGGACGTTCGTCAGCTCGCTGAGCAACTGTTCGACCTGTTGATCGCTATAGCGGGAAATTTGCGGCATAAACTCAAAATCTGTTTGTTCGTGAAAGGGCAACATATTACCGTAGCAGCAGCTTTTTTTCCGCATTTTTTCGCCGCGGCGCAAAAGCGCATCAATCGACGTTAACGACGTCGAAATGTGTGGCGCCAGTTGCGTCGGCCACCCGGCGGTGGTTGAATACCGCCCGGTCTAAAAGGAGAGTTTAACATGAGTCTGGATATCGACCAGATTGCCCTGCATCAGTTAATCAAACGTGATGAACAAAATCTGGAGCTGGTGCTGCGCGAGTCACTGTTGGAGCCGAACGCGACGGTCGTCGAGATGATGGCTGAACTGCACCGGGTCTATAGCGCCAAAAGCAAAGCCTATGGCTTGTTCAATGAAGAGAGCGAACTGGCCCAGGCGCTGCGCCTGCAGCGTCAGGGGGAAGAAGAGTTTCTGGCGTTTAGCCGCGCGGCGACCGGTCGCCTGCGCGATGAGCTGGCGAAATACCCGTTCGCCGAAGGAGGCATTGTCCTCTTCTGCCAGTATCGTTACCTTGCGGTCGAGTATCTGCTGGTGGCGGTACTCAATAACCTGAGCAGTATGCGCGTCAACGAAGAGCTGGATATCCGCTCGACCCATTATCTGGATATTAACCATGCCGATATCGTCGCGCGCATCGATCTCACCGAATGGGAAACCAACCCGGAGTCGACCCGCTATCTGACCTTCCTGAAAGGGCGGGTAGGGCGCAAAGTGGCCGATTTCTTTATGGATTTCCTCGGCGCCAGCGAAGGGCTTAACGCCAAAGCGCAGAACCGCGGCCTGCTGCAGGCGGTGGATGACTTCGCCGCCGATGCCCAGCTTGATAAATCCGAGCGACAGAACGTGCGCCAGCAGGTCTACGCCTACTGCAACGAACAGCTGCAGGCTGGGGAAGAGATTGAGCTGGAGTCGCTGTCCAAAGAGCTCGCCGGCGTCAGCGAAAAGAGCTTCCAGGAATTCACCGCTGAGCAGGGCTATGAGCTGGAAGAGAGCTTCCCGGCGGATCGCAGCACCTTACGTCAGCTGACCAAGTTTGCCGGCAGCGGCGGCGGATTGACCATTAACTTCGACGCCATGCTGCTGGGCGAACGCGTATTCTGGGATCCCGCCACTGATACCCTGACCATTAAGGGTACCCCGCCGAATCTGCGCGACCAGCTGCAGCGCCGGACGTCAGGCGGCAATTAAGCCCTGCGCCCCGGCGGCGCTACCGCTGAACGGGGACGATCTCCACGCCGCTCTGCAACAACTTTTGGCGCAGCGCGGCGTCGGGTTCTCCATCGACAATCAGCGTACTGGCGAGGCTCAGCTCGCCGATGGCAAAGGCCGACGCGGCGTTGAGCTTCTCCCGGGAGGCCATTACCACGGTTTCTGCCGCCCTGGCCGTCAGCGCGCACTTGATGCCTGCCTCTTCGTAATCACCGGTGGTGAAACCCGCCCGCGGGTGGACGCCGGTCACCCCCATAAAGAACAGATCGGCGTTGATCCGCGCCATTCCCGCCAGCGTCTCGGCGCCGACGGCGACAACCGAATGTTTAAATACTCTGCCGCCGAGCAGGATCACCTCGATTCGCGGGTGGTCCACCAGCGCCACGGCGATGCCCGGGCTGTGGGTGACCACCGTGCAGCTGAGGTCGGCGGGTAAAAAGCCGATCATCGCCGCGGTGGTGGTGCCGCCATCGACAATCACCACCTGTCCCGGCTGGATCAGGGCGGCGGCGGCGCGGGCGACCGCCTGCTTGGAGGCGATCTGCACGCTTTTGCGCGTTTCAATTGGCGCAATGGCGGCGGAAACCGGCAATGCCCCGCCATGGACCCGCTGCAGTTTTCCCTCCGCCGCCAGCTCGCGCAGATCGCGGCGAATGGAGTCCTCGGAGACGTTAAACCGCTGGCTTAGCTCCCCGGACATCACCTGTTTTTCCTCGGTGAGGATCTGGAGGATCTGCTGTTTTCTCTGACTGGCGAGCATCGGTTTTCCTTCATCGAATGATCTTGTTTGTGCACGATTATGCATGTTATGGTGCCTGCTGTCACCTCAAAGGGGAAATAACATGCAAACACACGCACCGCACGTCCGCCACGTTCGCGAGACGCTGCTCTCGGATAACTGGTACACGTTGAAAAAATATACCTTCGAACTGCTGCGTCGGGACGGTCGCTGGCAGGAGCAGAGCCGCGAGGCCTATGACCGGGGCAACGGCGCAGTCATTTTACTCTACAACCGGGAAAAGCGGACGGTGGTCCTGACCCGTCAGTTCCGTTTTCCGGTATTTACTCATGGCCACGACGGATATCTCATTGAGGCGGCTGCCGGGCTGTTGGATAACGCCTCGCCGGAGGCGCGGATCGTTGCCGAAGCGGAAGAGGAGACCGGCTTTCGCGTGACGCGTGTCGAACCCGTCTTCACCGTCTTTATGAGCCCCGGCTCCGTCACCGAAAAACTCTACTTTTTTATCGCCGAATATCAGGCCGATGACCGTCGGGGCGACGGCGGCGGACTGGCGGCGGAAGGTGAGGACATTGAAGTACTGGAGTGGCCGCTGACGCGGGCGCTGCAGGCCATTCGCGATGGCGAGATCATGGATGCTAAAACCATTATCCTGCTGCAACACCTGGCGCTGAATGCCGACACGCTCCTCGCCGGCTGAGCGGCAAGGAGCGGGGAGTTAACGCAGCTCGCGGGCAATGGCGCTGTACATCAGCGCCGCTTCCAACGGCTGAGCGTTGAAGGAAGGTTCCGCCTGCGGCCAGGTCGACCACTGGACGATCACCAGGTGTTCCGCGCGGTTCACCATGATCACCTGGCCGTAGATCCCCAGCGCCCACAGCGACCCTTTAAGCCCTTCCTGCGGCGTCGGCTGGACGTTTTGCGCATTCGCCGGAATCGCGTTATTCCACCACTGATAGCCGTAAATACCCTCCGGATGCGCTGCCGAGACCGAGTTTAGCGCCTTGGTCCAGCTGGCGGCTTGATCGAACCAGCCAGTCGGCACCAGCTGTTTGCCATTGCTTAACCGACCGTCAAGGGCAACGAATTCACCAAAGCGGCCCCAGTCTTCAAGGGTGGCGTTAAAGCCGTGGGCGCCGACGTCGTGCTTCCCTTGCTGATAAGCATGCCACACGCCGTCGTGGGCCATCCCGGCCGGCTGCCATAGAGCCTGTTCAAGCCAGGCGGCCAGCGACATGCCGGTGGCGCGCTCCAGGATATCCCCAAGCAGCCAGGCGCCGCCGGAAGAGTAGGACCACTGCTCGCCCGCCGGGTGTTGACGCGCCAGGCCGGTGACGATCTTACGCACGCAGGCATAGGCGCCGGGCTGCGCTTCACACTGGGTCAGGCGGGCGAAATGCGACTGCGGGTCGGTGTAGTCTTCATTCCATTCCACCCCGCTGGTGTGTTGAATCAACTGCTTCAGCGTTACGCCGTCCCAGGCGGTGCCTTTCAGTTCGGGTTCATAAACGGTAATCAGGTCATCAAGGGAGTGGATTTTACCCTGTTGAATGGCGATACCGACCAGCGTCGAGACCACCGATTTGCCCACCGAGCGCGAGGTCCACAGGGTGGTGTCGGTATTACCTTCGGCGAGATATTTCCAGGCGACTTTACCATCTTTCAGCACCAGCATACCGCTGACGTTCTCGCGCTTCAGGTAATCCTGCAAATTCCAGGTGTGGCCGTTGAGCGTATAGCGGGCATCGGTCAGTTGTTTTTCAGCGCGCTCCAGCGGCGTCGAGGCGCCGTGGCGGAAGACATCGCCGGCATAGTTGCGATAGTCATTGCGAAAGCCAATCACGCGTGAAGTCTGATCCCAGCTGAGCATGTCTTTGGCCGCGGGTAGCGTTTGATCGTAAGGCGTTGGGCAGACATCCAGCGTCAGGCTGCCGCAGTGTTGCGCCATTGCCGCCGCCGGCAGAGCCGCCAATATTAACGCCAGGGCCAGTGGTTTTCTTATCATTATCATTTCCTCGTTTGCCATAGATTCGCTGCGCAGTATATAAATCGGCGCGCGCCAGCTAAAATCAGCACATGGGGGATTTTCCCCCTTAAGGGAGAAAAAGGATGAAAACCCTACAGTATTCATTCGCACAGATTGAAGCCTTCGCGACGATTGCTGAGACCGGCAGCCTGTCGCAGGCGGCCATTCGTTTAGCTAAAGACCGGACCACGCTGCGCGATCTGCTGGACTATCTGGAAGATGCGCTGGGCTACCGGCTGTTCAGCCGTGAAGGACGTAGCCTGACGCTAACCGCCGAGGGCGAGCAGCTGTTTCGCCAGGCGCATCTGCTGTTGCGTCAGGCGCAGGCTTTCGAGTCTTTTGCGCAAACGCTGCCGCAAACCGCCGGGCAGGCGCTGCGTCTGGTGTACGATCCCTTCGTGCCGCGTGAATTTCTCTGTGCGCTGGCCGATAACCTGGCCCGACGGCAGATCCGCCTGAGCTGCTGGAGCGCCTCGCGTCGCGAAGCCGAGCAGGCGCTGAGCGATGGCGTGGCGGAGATGGCGATTTGTCAGGCTAACAACCGCACGCTGGGGAGCGAAATGGAGTGGCGGGCGCTCGGCACCGTGGATCTGCGTTTCTACGCGGCGGACAGCCTGTTCCACGACGCTCCGCGGCCGCTGACGCTATTGAATCTTTCGTTGACGCCGCAGTTAGTGATGCACCGGCGCAGTGACGATCAAATCGCCCGCCGGCTGCAGATTTCCGGCCATACGCTGTATATGAATGAAATTACCCTGTTGCGCCATGCGCTGGAGCAGGGGAGGGGCTGGGGGTTTTTACCGGACCATTTGCGGCCAGGCGAGTGGCAGGGAGTCAGTGAAATCGCGACGGAGGTCGGCAGTCAGGGGCTGAACGTCACTATGGTGATGCTCTGGCTGCCCGGAATGAATAAGCATCGGATGCTTAGCGACATCGTGCACGAGGCGCCGGAGCTTTGGCAGCGCAGATAACAAAACGCCCCGGAGCCTGAGACCCCGGGGCGCTTGCCATACAACTTGCTATCGGCGATTACGCGCGAACGAAGTCGATGTGAGTCAGTTTCGGCTTGAACGCGTGGCGCTGAACAGCCTGAACTTTGACTTTTTCTTCTTTGCCATCAACAACGACGGTCAGAACTTCGCTGTAAAACTCAGCTTTGTCCTGCATGTTCCATACTTTGTCGTGGTCCAGTTCGATAGCAACCGGAGCAGCTTCGCCACCGTAGATGATTGCCGGGAACTTGTTAGCTGCGCGCAGGCGGCGGCTCGCACCCTTACCCTGCTCTTTACGTACTTCTGCGTTGATAGTAAACATTGATGTCTCTCTATATATAAAGCCTGCTACAGGCGACCCAGCAACAGGCGGATTATCTGCTTTGCGAATGCAAAAGCGGGCGGCATTATAGCCGCCAAACGACACCCGGGCAATCAAAACCTCAGCTTTCCGGTAATTAACGCAGCTCGTTGGCGCGACGAAAACGCCCCTGATAATCGAACACTTTTTCCCGCACCTGCCAGTACTGCCCCTTCATGCGGGCGACGACAAAGTCCGGATGGCGCAGCAGCGCCTGCTGGGTCACGATATCCGCCGGCGTTATCCAGCGCAGCGGCACCCCGGGGGTGCGGGTATGCGGGCGAATAAACAGTTGTTCGAAGGCGGTGCGCTGGGCGGGGGTCTGCAGACGGAAGCGCTCACTGACATCCGCCCCGTCTTCATCGTAGTAGGTGATTTTCAGCCACGGGCCCTTCTCGTCGCCGCCGTGCTGCAGGGCCATGCCGCTGCAGCGCAGCACCAGCGCGTCCTTCAGTTTCAGCGCCGCCTTCAGCATATCGTCCGGGTCAACCAGTATAGTGTCGCACTCCCGGCAACGGCGGGCGGCGATGTCGTTTTCCGCATTACACTGCGGGCAGTTTTTAAAGCGAAAGCGGAAGTCGCACTGTTCGCGGTGGCCGTCGTCATCTTCGAACCACCCCTGGCAGCGGCGGCCAAAGTGTTCAATCAAGGTGCCGTCGGCGGTGGTTTTGCCCCAGAAGGTATTGGCGAAGCCGCAGGCCGGGCAGAAGACCTGCACCGGCACGTTGTCGCTTTTGCCCTTCGGCGTCCCTACTTCCGGGGCATACAGGTCATGCGGATTGCCAGCGTAGTCGAGGATCAGACAGTCGGTTTTCCCCGGCGCCAGGCGCAGACCGCGGCCAACGATCTGTTGGTAAAGACTCACCGACTCGGTGGGGCGGAGGATGGCGATCAGGTCGACGTGCGGGGCGTCGAAGCCGGTGGTCAGCACCGCGACGTTCACCAGATAGCGATACGCCTGCGCTTTAAAGGCCTCGATGATGCGATCCCGCTCCGGCCCAGGCGTTTCGCCGGTGATCAGCGCCGCCTGGCCTACCGGCAGCAGGCCGGTCACTTCCCGGGCGTGTTCCACGGTGGCGGCAAAGATCATCACCCCTTTGCGGTTTTCGGCGAACTCCACGATCTGGCTGACAATATGCGGCGTGATACGCTGTTGTTTTTTCAGCTCATGGTTAAGATCGGCTTCGCTGAACAGGCCGTTGCTTTGCGCCTGCAGGCGGCTGAAATCGTACTGCACCACCGGCATATCGAGGCGCTCCGGCGGCGTCAGATAGCCGTGTTTAATCATATAGCGCAGCGGTAGCTCATAGATGCAGTCGCGGAACAGGGCCTTTTCATCGCCGCGCACCATCCCATGATAATGGAACTGATAGATCCAGCCCTTGCCAAGGCGGAACGGCGTGGCCGTCAGGCCGAGCAGCCGGATCTGCGGATTGACCTGCCGCAGGTGACCGATGATCTGCTGATACTGGCTGTCGTCATCATCGCTGATGCGGTGGCATTCATCGACGATGAGTAGCGAAAATTCGCTGCGAAACTGGTCGAGATTGCGCGCCACCGACTGCACGCTGCCGAACACCACTTTGCCGTGGCTCTCTTTTCGCTGCAGACCGGCGGCGAAGATATCCGCCTCGAGGCCAAGGGCGCAGTATTTGGCATGGTTCTGCGCCACCAGCTCTTTGACATGGGCCAGCACCAGCACGCGGCCGCGCGCCAGCCTGGCAAGCTCGGCGATCACCAGACTTTTGCCCGCGCCGGTGGGCAGGACAATCGCCGCCGGCTCGGTATGGCGACGGAACCAGGCGAGGGTGGCATCGACGGCTTCTTGTTGGTAAGGACGTAATGTAAAAGTCATGAATTCACGGGGCTAATTAACTGGCGAATAGTATGCCATGAATCTTTTCCCTTGAGTGGTGTTAAGAGCCCGTTATACTAGCCGGTGAAATTCTTCTTTTTCGGGCGATTTGCCCGCTCCAGCACTATGACAGGCTAAAAAAATCTCATGCGACTTGATAAGTTTATCGCTCAGCAGCTGGGCGTCAGCCGGGCTATTGCCGGGCGTGAAATTCGCGGCAGCCGCGTTACCGTGGACGGCGACATTGTGAAAGATGCCTCTTTTAAGCTCCAGCCGGAGCACGAGGTGGAGTATGACGGAAATACGCTGACCCAGCAGAATGGCCCGCGTTACTTTATGCTCAACAAGCCGCAAGGGTACGTCTGTTCCACCGACGATCCCGATCATCCGACTATCCTTTATTTCCTCGACGAGCCGGTGGCGCATAAGCTGCACGCCGCCGGACGGCTGGATATCGACACCACCGGGCTGGTGCTGATGACCGATGACGGCCAGTGGTCGCATCGCATTACCTCGCCGCGCCACCACTGTGAAAAAACCTATCTGGTGGCGCTGGAAAGCCCGCTGGCGGAAGGGACCGCGGAGCTGTTCGCCAAAGGCGTCCAGCTGCATAACGAAAAAGATCTCACCAAACCGGCGTTGCTGGAAGTTATCACTCCGACCGAAGTGCGCCTCACCATCAGCGAAGGCCGCTACCATCAGGTGAAACGCATGTTCGCCGCCGTGGGCAACCACGTGGTTGGCCTGCATCGGGAACGCATCGGCGACATCCTGCTGGATGAATCGCTGGCGCCGGGTGAATATCGTCCGCTGACGGAAGCGGAAATCGCCAGCGTGGGCGCCCCGCAGCCACGGAGTAAAACGTGACGCTGAAGCAGAATTCTTCACTGGGGATTGTGTTTATCCTTGGCCTGCTGGCCATGCTGATGCCGCTGTCTATTGATATGTATCTTCCGGCCCTGCCGGTGATCGCCGCCCAGTATAACGTCCCGGACGGCAGCGCGCAGATGACGCTCAGCACCTATATCCTCGGCTTTGCGCTGGGTCAGCTGCTGTACGGCCCGATGGCGGACAGCCTTGGCCGCAAGCCGGTGATCCTCGGCGGGACGCTGGTCTTCGCGGCGGCGGCGGTAGCCTGCGCCCTGTCGCAAACCGTCGATATGCTGATTGTCATGCGTTTCTTCCACGGTCTGGCAGCCGCGGCGGCTAGCGTGGTGATTAACGCCCTGATGCGCGACATCTATCCGAAAGATGAGTTTTCGCGCATGATGTCGTTTGTCATGCTGGTCACGACCATTGCGCCGCTGGTGGCGCCGATGGTCGGCGGGGCGGTGTTGGTCTGGTTCAGCTGGCATGCCATCTTTTGGATCCTCGCCCTGGTGGCCCTGCTGGCCTCGCTGATGATCGGCCTGTTTATCCGCGAAACGCTGCCGGCTGAAAGGCGTCAGCCGTTCCATCTGCGCACCACGCTGGGTAACTTTGCCACTCTGTTCCGCCACAAGCGGGTACTGAGCTATATGCTGGCGAGCGGCTTTAGCTTCGCGGGCATGTTCTCTTTCCTTAGCGCCGGTCCCTTTGTCTACATCAATATAAACCACGTCGCGCCTCAGCACTTTGGCTACTATTTTGCGCTGAACATCGTTTTTCTGTTTCTGATGACCATGTTCAACAGCCGGTTTGTGCGGCGGGTAGGGGCGTTGCGTATGTTCCGCGCCGGGCTGTGGATCCAGTTTGCCATGGCGGTGTGGATGGTGGTCTGCGCGCTGCTGGATGTCGGCTTTTGGTCACTGGTGATCGGCGTAGCGGCCTTTGTCGGCTGCGTATCCATGGTGTCGTCTAACGCCATGGCGGTGATCCTCGATGAGTTTCCGCATATGGCGGGCACTGCTTCGTCGCTGGCGGGGACTTTCCGTTTCGGTATCGGGGCGATTATCGGCGCGCTGCTGTCGATGGCGACGTTTACCACCGCCTGGCCGATGCTGATCTCTATTGCCTTCTGCGCAACCTGCTCTATTTTCTTCTCGCTTTACGCATCCCGGCGGCGAAAAATCGCACGCTAGGTCACATTTTCAGGGGCGAAATCGCCCCTTTCTTGATGCATGTCAACCGCAATGGGCTTCAGGGTTCTGCGATTTGTTTCCTTTATGTAAAATCAATTAGTGTAAAAAGTCGCATTGTTGCGATAAAAAAGTTGTTTTGGATCACAGAAACGGGTACATATAGCGCCAATTGGCTCGCCAGGTATAAAAAATAAAGCGCTGGATTATAAGCGCTTAACCCTGGTCCGCCGCCGCTGTAAACGTTTTCTGCCTCAAGGCAGGACTATTTGTCAACAGTGTGTTAATATTGATGTAAATTTATTGTGAAGCCTTTTGCTTCCGGGGAAACCAAGTGAATACACAACAACTCTCTATCGTACACCGTCTGCCGCAGAGCTATCGCTGGCTGGCCGGTTTTGCGGGTTCTAGAGTTGAACCGATTCCGCAAAACGGCGCGCAGAACGAGAACAGTCTCGTTGCCCTGAAATTGCTGAGCCCGGACGGTGAGAAAGCCTGGCCGGTGATGCATAAGCTCAGCCAGGCGTTAAGCGACATCGAAGTCGACTGTTCCGTGCTGGAGTGCGAAGGTGAACCCTGCCTGTTCGTAAACCTGCAGGATGAGTTTGCCGCCACCTGTCGTCTGAAAAACTTTGGCGTGGCCATCGCCGAGCCCTTCTCCGGCAATAACCCTTTCTGACCGTCAGCTTAGCGCCAGCAGCTGGCGGGTATACTCATGCCGGGGTGCGCTGAAGACGGACTTGCACTCGCCCTGTTCGACCACCTCTCCCTGACGCAGCACCATCACCTGGTGACACAGCGCCCGCACCACGCCTAAATCATGGCTGATAAAAATATAGGCCAGCTGATGCTTTCGCTGTAAGGCTTTCAGCAGGTTCAGGATCTGCGCCTGAACGGTTTTGTCCAGCGATGAGGTCGGTTCATCGAGGACGATCAGCTGCGGTTTGACGATCAACGCTCTGGCGATGGCGATACGCTGTCGCTGGCCACCGGAGAACGCCGCCGGATAGCGCTGGCGGCTGGCCGGGTCGAGGCCGACCTCCTGCATGGCAAGGATCACCGCCTGTTCGCGTTCGGCCGCCGTCAGCGTCGGCTGGTGGACGCGCAAGCCTTCCTCAATGATCTGCTGCGCCGTGAGGCGCGGATTGAGCGACGAGTTCGGATCCTGAAAAACCACCTGCATCTGTCGGCGCAGCGGTAGCAGCTGTCGGCGGTTACGCCCCTGAATCGGCTGGCCGGCGAAGGTTATCTTGCCCCCGGACGGGATCAGGCGCAGCAGGGCCAGGCCGGTGGTACTTTTACCGGAACCCGACTCCCCCACCAGGCCCAGCGTCTCGCCGGCGCGCAGCTGAAAGCTGAGGCTGTTGACCACCCGATGATGATCGACCACCCGACGCAGGATCCCTTTGCGAACGGGAAACGCCACCTTTAAATCGTCCGCCTGCAGCAGCACCGGGGCATCGGCGGCCAGCGGCACCGGCTCCCCGTCCGGCTCGCTATCCAGCAGGCGTTGGGTGTAGGGATGCGCTGGCGCGCTGAACAGCGCCCGACAGTCATTGTATTCCACGCAGCGGCCGTTCTGCATTACCGCCACCCGGTCAGCCAGCTGGCGGACGATGCTCAGGTTATGAGTGATAAACAGCAGCCCCATGTTCAGCTCCTGCTTCAGCTCGCGCAGCAGTTGCAGAATTTGCGCCTGCACCGATACGTCCAGGGCGGTAGTCGGCTCGTCGGCGATCAGCAGCTCCGGGCGCGTCAGCAGCGCCATGGCGATCATCACCCGCTGGCGCTCGCCGCCGGAGAGCTGATGCGGATAGTCCGCCAGCCGCCGCGGCGCCTGACGGATCCCGACGCGCTCCAGGCAGTCGAGGATCTCCCCGCGCGCCGCCTGTTTGCGCATTCCCCGGTGTAATGACAGCACTTCGTAGAGCTGTTTTTCCAGGGTATGCAGGGGGTTGAGCGATACCATCGGCTCCTGAAAGATCATCGCGATCCGGTTGCCGCGCACGCCGCGCAGGGTCGCCTCATCCGCATGCAGCAGCGACTGGCCATGAAAACGGATGTCACCGCTGGGGTAGCTGGCCGGCGGGGTAGGGAGCAGCCGCAGCACCGACAGGGCGGAGATGCTCTTACCGGAGCCGGATTCGCCCACCAGGGCCAGCGTTTCGCCGACCGCCACCTCGAGCGACAGATTATGCACCACGGTCTGCGTCTCGCCCTGCTGGCGAAAGGCAATAGAGAGATTGTCGATAGCTAACAGCGGGTGGGTCATATTACACCGCCTTACTCGGGTCAAAAGCGTCGCGAACCGCTTCACCGATAAAAATCAGTAGCGTCAGCAGCACGGCGACGGAGAGAAATGCGGCAATGCCCAGCCAGGGCGCCTGCAGGTTGTTTTTGCCCTGCAGCAGCAGCTCGCCGAGGGAGGGGGAGCCGAGCGGCAGGCCGAAGCCGAGAAAATCCAGCGACGTCAGGGTGGTAATGGAGCTGCACAGGATAAAGGGCAGGAAGGTGAGGGTCGCCACCATCGCGTTGGGCAACATATGCCGCAGGATGATCTGCCGGTCGCTAACCCCTAACGCCTGCGCCGCCCGAACATAGTCGTAGTTGCGAGTGCGGAGAAATTCCGCGCGCACCACGCCCACCAGCGTCATCCAGCCAAAGAGAACGGTGATTGCCAACAGCCACCAGAAGCCCGGCTGCACGACGCTGGAGAGCAGGATGATCAGGAACAGCGTTGGCATGCCGGACCAGACTTCGATAAAGCGCTGCCCCCACAGGTCGATTTTACCGCCGTAGTAACCCTGTATCGCTCCGGCCAGCACCCCCAGCACGCTGGAGAACAGCGTCAGCAGCAGACCGAAGAGCACCGAGATGCGTGTCCCATAGAGGATCCGCGCCAGCACATCGCCGCCGTTGGCGTCGGTGCCGAGCCAGTTGCTGGCCGAGGGCGGCGATGGAAAGGGAACCGTGCTGGCAAAATTAATTGTCGTCGCGCCGAAGCGCACTGGCGGCCATAGCGCCCAGCCGTGAGTCGCCAGCTGGTGCTGCAGCCAGGGATCCTGATAGTCGGCGGCGGTGGCGAACGCGCCGCCGAAGGTTTGCTCAGTGTAGTTTTTTTAACACCGGGACGTACAGCTGGCCCCGGTACTGCACCAGCAGCGGGCGGTCGTTGGCCAGCAGCTCGGCGCCCAGGCTGCATAGGAAGAGAATTAAAAACAGCCACAGCGACCAGTAGCCGCGACGGTTGTGGCGAAAGCGCGCCCAGCGGGCCTGATTAACGGGACTGAAGAAAGACATTAGCGGCCCTCAAAATCAATGCGCGGGTCGACCAGCGTATAGCTGATATCGCTGACGATATTCAGCAGCAGGCCAATCAGAGTGAAAACTATAGAGCGTGCCGAACATCACCGGATAGTCGCGGGAGACCGTCGCTTCATAGCCCAGCAGACCCAGGCCGTTTAGCGAGAACATCACTTCGATCAGCAACGAGCCGGTAAAGAACATACTGATAAAGGTGGCCGGGAACCCGGCGATCACCAGCAGCATGGCGTTACGGAACACGTGTCCCCAGAGGATCTGTTTCTCACCAACGCCTTTGGCGCGGGCGGTGACCACATACTGTTTGCGGATCTCGTCGAGGAAGCTGTTTTTGGTCAGCATAGTCAGCGCGGCAAAGCCGCCAATTACCGTCGCCAGCACCGGCAGGGTGATGTGCCACAGGTAGTCGAGGATCTTTTGATACCAGGGGAGGGTGTCGAAATTTGGCGAGACCAGACCGCGCAGCGGGAAGAGGTCGAAATAGCTGCCGCCGGCAAAAATCACGATCAGCAGGATGGCGAACAGAAAGGCAGGGATCGCATAGCCAATGATAATCAGCGTACTGCTCCAGATATCAAAGCGGCTGCCGTTGCTGACCGCTTTGCGGATGCCCAGCGGAATGGAGACCAGATAGATAATCAGCGTGCTCCACAGCCCGAGGCTCACCGAGACCGGCAGGCTGTCTTTAATCAGCTGCAGCACGGACGCGCTGCGAAACAGGCTGTCGCCGAAATCAAAGCGCAGATAATCGCTCAGCATCTTCAGATAGCGTTCGTGCAGCGGTTTATCGAAGCCGTAGCGGTGGGTGATCTCGGCGATGACTTCCGGGTCGAGGCCGCGCCCGCCGCGATAGTGACCCTCGCTGATATTGCCTGCGCCGGTGCGGGCATGGCTGGCGCCCATTCCGCCGTCGCCAGCCCCCGGCATCCCGCCGCGCTGATTAAACTCGATGGCGGCGATGGCCTGATCGACCGGGCCGCCAGGCGCGATCTGGACAATAAAAAAGTTAATGGTGATGATGGCCCACAGGGTGGGGATGACTAACAGCAAACGGCGGATCAGGTAGCTGCCCATGGGATGTCCTTAGCGTCTGTCCGCAGGGAGGGTGGCCGCTTTGTTCACGTCGTACCACCAGGTATCGAGGCCGGACGAATAGATGGGGCGGGTCGCGGGGAAAGAGAACTTATTCCACCACGCGGTGCGGTCCTGCGCCATATACCACATCGGCAACATGTAGTTATTCCAGGTCAGCACACGATCCAGCGCCCGACCGAGAGGGATCAGTTTCTGCTTATTGCCCTGCCACTGCAGGATCTGCGCAATCAGCTTATCCACTACCGGGCTTTGCACCCCCGGCGCGTTGTAGCTGGAGTGAATATAGTCGGACGCCCAGGAGATTTGCAGGTCGGTCCCCGGCCAGGGCATGGCGCGCCACAGGCTTGGCATCATGTCGTAATCCCGGCTGCGGCGGCGGTTGCTGTACTGCGAATTATCAACCTGACGAATATCCATGACGATCCCCAGACGCTGCAGGTTGTGCTGAAACGGCAGCACCCAGCGGTCATTGCCCCCGGCCAGCAGCAGTAGCTCAAAGCGCAGCGGCTTGCCGGTGGCGGCGTTGACCCGGCGCTGGTTCTTCACCGTCCAGCCCGCCGCATTGAGCAGGGCGTCGGCTTTGAGTAAGTTGGCGCGATCGAAGCCATCGCCGCGGGAGACCGGCGGCTGGTAAACCTGGCTGAAGAGCTCCGAGGGCAGTTCGTTTTTCATCGGCGTCAGCAGGGCCAGCTCGGCTGCGTCAGGCAGGCTGCGGGCGGCATATTCGGTGTTCTGGAAATAGCTGTTGGCGCGCTGATAGGCGCTGTAAAACAGCGCCTTGTTCATCCATTCGAAATCAAACGCCAGGGTAATGGCCTGCCGCACCCGGCGATCGGCAAAAATCGGGCGCTGAATATTGAACGCCAGCCACTGTGTATCCTGCGCCGAGGTATTGGTATGCTCATCTTTAATGATGTAGCCGCGGCTGAAGTTGCGACCGACGTAGCGGGTAGCCCAGTTTTTGGCGACGGTCTCTTCCCGGCGATCGACGGCCCCCGCTTTAAAGGCTTCGAAAGCGACATTGTCGTCGAGATAATAGTCATAGCGCAGCGTATCGAAATTCCAGCGACCGCGGTTGACCGGCAGGTCGGCCGCCCAGTAGTCGGCGACGCGGGAATAGGTAATATATTGCCCCATTCGCCAGGCGCTGATGCGGTATGGCCCGCTGGCCAGCGGCGGCTTCGACAGCGGGTCGCTGAGTTTGTGCTGGCGCCAGAACGCCTCGGGCATCACCGGCAGGCTCAGCAGACTCAGCATGTTCTCTTTGCCGGGCTGGCCGAGGTCAATACGCACGGTCAACGGCGCGATGGCCTTCACGGTGGTGCCTTTATAAAACAGGCGAAACTGCGGCACCCCTTCGGTCATAAACTTGTTGAAGGTAAACGCCACATCGCGGGCGGTGATCGGCGTACCGTCATGGAAGCGGGCGCGCGGGTTGAGCGCGATCTCCATCCAGGAATAGTCCTCGGCATAGCGCGCCCGCTCGGCAATCAGCGGGTAGTAGCTGCCGGGCTCATCATCCGAGGTGGTGAACAGGGTATCGTAGAGCGCCTCCGTGCGTACCGCGGGGTTGCCGCGCAGCGCATAACGGTTGAAGTTATCAAAGGTGCCGATCGCCGCCAGGGTGAGGGTGCCGCCTTTCGGCGCCCTGGGATTGACGTAATCAAAATGACTGAAACCGGCGGCGTATTTCGGTTCGCCGATAATCGCGAAGGCTACGCTTTCCTGAATGGTTTGCGCCTTAGCGTCCAGGCTAAACAGAGCCAGCAGAATCAGAAAGAGGCGCGCATACATAGGCGGCAGAATACCCTGTCATGGCCGGCCCCCATGGCCGACATCCGTTCCCGCATCATAAGTGAGACTTAGCGCGTTGTGAAATAGTTCGCGGGTTCATCGTGCGCAGCCACCAGCCCGGCCAGCGACAGCGGTCGGCTGATCCAGTACCCCTGCAGGAAATGAACGCCCTGGCCGCGAAGCCACTCCGCCTGTTCCTGGGTCTCCACCCCTTCGGCGACGGTCATTAATTTCAGCCGGCGGCTGAGGGTCAGTACCGCATCCAGCACCGGCGAGGTTACTGTTTCAGTACCAATCGCCTGCACAAAACCGCGATCGATCTTCAGATAATCGAAGTTATAGCGTTCGAGATAGATCAGCGCGCTATGCCCGGTGCCGAAATCATCAATCGCGATTTCGAATCCCTGGCGGTGGAGCCAGGCGAAGTTAGCCATCGATTTTTCTTTATCAATCATCGCCCGCTCGGTTACCTCCAGCACCACGTGAAAGTGGTCGGCTGGCAGCGCGGCGGCGAAGCGCAGCATATCGTCGCGGAAGCTGTCGGCCTGCAGATGGGCAGGGGAAATATTCAGCCCCAGCTTCACGCCGCGCGGCAGAATACGCTTCAACACCGCAGCGTCGCTGGCGATCAGCGCGAGCAGGTGATGGGTTAGCGGCACGATCATCTGCTGGGTTTCGGCCAGGTTAATAAAAACGTCGGGCGGAATTTCACCAACCACCGGATGGCGCCAGCGCATTAGGACCTCCACGCCGCTGATACGTAGAGTCTGAGCATTAACCACCGGCTGATAAACGATGTAGAACTGGTTATTTTTGATCCCCAGCAGAATGGATTTTCGCGGATCCGATTTGATCGTCAGCACGTAATAGCAGAGCAGCCCCGCCAGCAGGCCGCAGACGACCCCGAGCAGCAGAGCAAACTGCGTATTTTCCGCCAGCCAGCTGTTGGCATACAGGTAGACCTTCAGCGGTAAGCCCTCGATCTGTGCCTGGCGGATCGGCGCGTTATGCAGCGTTTGCGGATCCACCAGCCGATTACTGAAGGTGGAGATAGCGGTGTGATCGATGGCCAGCGCAATGCCGCTGAAATCGTTTTGCCGCGCGGAATAGAGGATATACGGTGTGAGATTAGCGTTAATCGACACGAAAATGCCGCTGTTTTGATCGCCGGGTTTACCTACCCACAGCGCCAGCGCCGCGCTCTTCGGCATCATCGGCGTGCCTGGTAAAATCGCCATAGCAACGGGTTTGCTGATATCGATGGCCGGGATCAGCTGGCTGAGGGGCGTATTCATGGCTCCCGTAGCCGATGAGCAAAAGGCGATGCCGTTTTTGACCAGCAGGAAAGCGCGGACGTTGGGGCTGAACGCGGCGTGGGAGGTAAGCCCGGAGTCAATATTCTCGCAGGGCTGGTCCACCAGCGGCTGCAGGCCGTCAATGGTCTGGCGCAGGTCGTGAAAATAGCTTTTCAGATAGGTATTAACATTGTTGATAATGGCGTCGAAACGCTCGGCCCGGTTATGGTAGATCACCATAAACTGAATGCTCCCGGCCAACAGCGCGACGATGATCCCCACGCTCAGGCTGGTTAACCAGGTTTTACGCTGGGGCGAAAAGTAGCGAGTAAGCATAGCCAGATTCTTTCCGTGTTATTGAAGCGCATCAACGGAGTGTCGGTCGTCGTTTTTCTCATTCCCACTTAAAAGACATAGCTTATTTTGCGACGTTGAGAACCAGGTGGCAAAAAAAAGCACTGCCTGGGGCAGTGTTTTTTGATCCCGCAGCCAGCCAAGGGATAACCGGCGGCGGTAGAGGACAGTTTACGAGCGGCTCAGGACTCGACGCGCTTCATTGTAGCGCTTTTTCCAGTACGGCTCATCCATGCTGGAGATAGTCACCCCGCTGCTGGTGGAGGCGTGAACAAACTGGTTGTTGCCGAGGTAGATCCCGACATGGCGGCCGGTAGAGCCGGCGCGAAACAGAACCAGATCGCCTGTACGCAGTTGGGCACGGGAAATCGATTTTCCGGTTTCCTGCTGTTCAGAGGTTGAACGCGGCAGTTCCAGACCAAATTGTTCGCGGAAGGTGCGCTGCACAAACGCTGAGCAGTCGATACCCTTGCGGGTGCTGCCGCCGAGGCGGTAACGCACGCCTTTCCAGCTGGCATACTGATCCATTAAACGGGACTTTACGTCCAGGTTACGGACCATCGTTTCAAATTCATCCTGAGAGGCTTGCAGTGATGATAAATCGCCACTACCCACAGCATGCGTCTCAGAATGCATATTCCTGGCGGTACTTGTTGAACTACACGCGGAAAGCAGAACCGCTACTGCAATCGCGGGGGCTACCCGCAAGATATATCTCAAAATCGGCTGAGATTTGACCATGCTGTTTATTTTCCCTTGTTGTCCTTAACGACAATGTCGTTATAAAAAATGCCAAACGTGTTAGAGCCTAAATACCCATCCGCAATGAGACAATTCCTTAAGCTTAAATTTGTGCAGTCACGCACAATTTTATTCATGCCTTGAATTAATGCTGCGGAAAAGGCAAAACGAGAACGAGATTACCCTATCAAACGCCGCATGGCGAGCGGTTTTGCGCGATTTCTTATAAGTATTTTGGTGACAAAAAGTGAATCATCGGGAAAGGCCAAAATTACGGCAATATCGGGCAAAAAACAGACAATTCCTTCATTTGTCACGGGATTAATGTGACAAGAAGATGAACGTCATGTTGAAAAAAAGGGAAAATGTAAAAAGGGACCCAAAAGGTCCCCTTATAGTTAATGACTTTGGCGGCTGCCGGAGACATTATTTGGCCGATATTCTGCTGGGTAAGTAGCGATCGAAAAAGGCGATCAATTTATCGCTCAGCGGGGTCATCAATACCCAGGGCGCGCCGATCAGCACGGCGGTCAGGGAGCCGACGGCAATATCGCTAAACCAGTGGGCGCCAATCATTACCCGCGGGAAAGCAAAGACCACAAAGATAATCAGCGCGACGCCCAGCGCGCGACGGCCAAAATAGCGCCACATAAAGCTCGCGAAGATCAGCAGCATCATCCCATGATCGCCAGGGAAGCTGTCCTTCGACGCATCCTTAGTGGGGAAGTTAACGACGTCGCTGACGCGGGTAATATCGCTAAAAAACAGCGACGGGCTGGCGCGCTGTACCGGCATCAGGTGTTGTGCGAGCTGGTTGATGATCACCGCCGCCAGCAGCATCACCAGGCCCATGATGGCGATCTGACGACGGCCTGCAGTCGGCGCCTTTAGCCAATAGCTCAGCATCAGGCAGCCCATCGCCAGCAGCGAACAGGCGTCGAAGGCGCGATTGTTGATGATCGCCAGCAGCCAGGCATAAGCATGGCTGACGCTGACGCCATGGTTAAAGAAATGGAAGATCGCGGAGTCGACCGGCAACCACGCGCCATGGTTGGCTGGCAGATACCAGGAGCAAAATAGCGCTACACCCGCGATGTTAAGCAGCAGGATTAAAGGAATTCGGTTTTTCATCATAGCCATTGCGATTTTGTGACAGTCGGCGGCAACCTTAGCCGCCTTAACTTAAACGAAGCCTCAACAACGAGGTCTGGAGTGCGTTCCAGTCGGCTTCATTCGCGGAAATAAGCTCGATCCGGCTATCGGGCGGAGCGACGCTGAGGGTCTCGATATGGAGATCCTCCCCCTGACGGTTGATTCGCACCGCCCCCTCGGCAATGCGCATCACGCCTTTAACGCGCCCCACTGGCGCCAGCCTGGCCCATTCGAGCAGGCCGATGGTGTCAAAAACCGTCTCCGCGTCGAAGATCCAGCCGCAGCCCTGATAGCCCTGGCCATTGTTGAGATGTCGGCGCCAGCGCTGGTGTTCCGCCAGGCTGAGCGCGGCGAGGCCGGAAGTGGGGGAATGGCGGTGGGCGTGCTCCGCGCTCGCCGGCAGCGGGGCGGTGTTCCGTCGTGGCTCATCGAGCAGGGTCAGATCGATATTGCCCTGGATTGCCGACACCTTGCGACGCTCGCCGCCCCAGCGCTGCCACCAGTCGGCCAGCGCCCGGGCGCTTTCGGCGGTTTCCCGATCACTTTTATTCGCCACAATGATGTCCGCCGCGGCTAGCTGATCGCGGAAGTTGTCGTTGCTGACGGCTCTTTCATCCAGCAGCTGGCGGGGATCGAGGATGCACAGGGTGGCGCGCAGATCGATCCAGGGCTCATACACCGCCGCGGTGAGGATATCGAGGATCTGCTTTGGGTGGCCCAAACCGGTGGGTTCGATCAGCAGGCGATCGGGTTTGCCCTGGCGCAGCAGGGTGTTCAGCCCAACCTGCATCGGCAGGCCATTGACGCAGCACATGCAGCCGCCGGGGATCTCTTTGAGCAGGGCGCCGCTGTCGGCCAGCAGCGCACCGTCTATCCCGACTTCGCCAAACTCGTTAACCAGTACGGCCCATTTTTCATCCGCAGGCTTCTGCGCCAGCAGATGAAGAATCGAGGTCGTCTTACCGCTGCCGAGAAAGCCGGTGATCAAATTGGTTCTGGTCACTCTTTTCTCCAGGATAAATGTAATGTTGTAACAGTTACGCCTATCCTGACGAAAAAAGGGGGAAAAGAGAAGTCCTGAGGCGGACAGAAGAGAATTCTGTCCGCATAAGCGCAAATATTGTTAAGAATTCAGCGCGCGGGCGACGGCCTCGCGGGCGCCGTGCGTCGCCAGCTGTTGCCAGGCGGCGCGGATCCCGGCGACAAACTGGGCGTTGTGCGGCAGGTCGCGGCCAAATATTTCCTCCAGCCCCAGCAGGGCGTCGACGCGCTGCTGCTCATCGCTCTGGGCCACCCGCTGCCGGATCTTGTCGACCAGCGGATCGCGCACGTCGATCGTCTGACCGGCGTCGTCCGTGCCGCTGACGTAGCGCATCCAGCCGGCCACGCCGAGAGCCAGCAGCGGCCAACGGCTGTCGCGCGCCAGATGTACGCGGATGCCATCGAGCATGCGCTGGGGCAGCTTCTGGCTACCGTCCATGGCGATTTGCCAGGTGCGGTGTTTGAGCGCCGGATTGCTGAAGCGGGCGATGAGACTGTCAGCATAGGCCAGCAGATCAACGCCGGTAATGGTCAGCGTCGGAGCCTGTTCGTCAAGCATCAGCTGGCGGGCGGCGCGGCGGAAGACGTCATCCCGCATGCAGTCGCTAATGTGCGCATGCCCTGCCAGATAGCCAAGCCAGGCGAGGAAAGAGTGGCTGCCGTTGAGCATCCGCAGCTTCATTTGCTCCCAGGGCAACACGTCATCGGTCATCTGCACGCCCGCTGTCTCCCAGGCGGGTCGCCCGGCGACAAAGTGATCTTCGACCACCCACTGAATGAAGGGTTCGCAACTGATGGCGCAGGGATCGTCGACCCCCAGCACGGCGGCGATTTCCGCCAGCGACTCCGGTGTGGCCGCGGGAACAATGCGATCCACCATGGTGCCCGGGAAGCTGACGTTGTCGGCGATCCAGTCCGCCAGCGCCGGGCTGCGTTTTTCCGCCATGCCGAGGACGGCATTTTTTACCACGTGACCGTTGTCGGGGATATTATCGCAGGAGAGCACGGTAAAGGGCGGAAGGCCTCGTTCCCGGCGGAGGGCCAGCGCTTCAACTAGAATACCGGGAGCCGACTGCGGCAGCGTCGGATTCTCCAGATCGTGAATAATGCGCGGATGCGTCGGATCCAGTTTCCCGGTCGCCGGATCGATGCAGTAGCCTTTTTCCGTAATGGTCAGCGAGACAATCGCTACCTGCGGCTCGCAAAATTTTTCGATAATCGCCGCCAGCGAATCGAGCCTGGCGTTCAGACATTCGTGCACCGCGCCGATCACAATGGGCTGGTTGCCGTCGGCGCCTTTTTCCAGCACGGTAAACAGATGGTCCTGTTCGCGAAGTTGGCTCATCAGCGTGTCGCCGCTGAAAAGACTGATTTCACAGATCCCCCAGTCGCCGCCGACGTTATTCAGCACGCGATCGGTGAGCAGCGCCTGGTGCGCGCGGTGAAACGCGCCAAAGCCGAAATGGACAATACGCGAGCGGAGTTGGCTGCGATCGTATTGAGGGTATTGCACGTTCTTCGGTAGCGTAGCGGTTGCAATTGTTGTCATTCTTCCCACACCTGTTTAACTGCTTATTAACAATGCCAGTCTAAAGTTATATGACAGGAAGTTAAATTGGTAAGCCGAAATTATCCGCTGACTGTGAGCTGGATCAATCAATAGGTCAGCACTGTTTGCAGCCAGGTGAGAAACATGTATGGTAGTCGTCATGAGTGTCGCCATTATTGGTATAACAACTTTTGTGAGGGCATAGCGATGGAGCAAACCTGGCGGTGGTATGGGCCGAACGATCCGGTATCGCTTGATGATGTACGGCAGGCGGGGGCGACCGGCGTCGTCACTGCGCTGCACCATATTGCAAACGGTCAGGTATGGCCGGTCGACGAGATTAAAGCGCGTCAGGCGCTGTTAGCGGCAAAAGGGTTGACCTGGTCGGTCGTCGAAAGCATTCCCGTCCACGAGGATATTAAAACCCACAGCGGGCAGTATGCGACCTGGATTGCCAACTATCAGCAGAGCATCCGCAACCTCGCGGCCTGCGGCATCGATACCGTGTGCTACAACTTTATGCCGATCCTCGACTGGACGCGCACCGATCTGGAATATGAGCTGCCGGACGGCTCCCGGGCGCTGCGTTTCGATCAGATCGCTTTCGCCGCCTTTGAGCTGCATATCCTTAAACGCCCGGGTGCGGAAGCGGATTACAGTGAAGAAGAGCAGCGTCAGGCTGAGGCCTATTTCAAGGCGATGAGCGAAGCAGATATCGATAAACTGACCCGCAATATCATCGCCGGCCTGCCGGGAGCGGAAGAGGGCTACACCCTTGACCAGTTCCGCGCGCGTCTGGCTGAGTACGACCACATTGATAAAGCGCAGCTGCGTGAAAATATGGCCTATTTCCTGCGCGCCATCGTGCCGGTGTGCGAAGAGGTAGGGATCCGCCTGGCTGTGCATCCGGACGATCCGCCGCGGCCGATCCTTGGCCTGCCGCGTATCGTGTCGACCATCGAAGATATGCAGTGGCTGAAGGAGACGGTGGACAGCATTAATAATGGCTTCACCATGTGTACCGGATCGTATGGCGTTCGCGCCGATAACGATCTGGTGAAGATGGTGGAGACCTTTGGCGATCGCATCCATTTTACCCATCTGCGCTCTACCTGCCGTGAAGCAAACCCAAAAACCTTCCACGAGGCGGCGCACCTTAGCGGCGACGTCAATATGGTGGCGGTGGTGGATGCTATCCTGCGTGAAGAGCAGCGGCGTAAACAGGCCGGCGATCTGCGCCCGATCCCATTTCGTCCGGATCATGGTCATCAGATGCTCGACGATCTGCGCAAGAAAACCAACCCCGGCTATTCGGCGATTGGCCGTCTCAAGGGGATGGCGGAAGTGCGCGGCGTCGAGCTGGCGCTGAAAATGACCAAATACCCTGAACTGCTGTAATCGCGGCAATGGGGATAATAAAAAGGACAGCCAGCGCTGTCCTTTTTTACTGTCGGGGCGTTACCGATGATTAATCCGCGCGGCCCATATAGCGGCACTCTTCGATATGAATGCGGATTTTCTCACCGGTGGTCAGGTATTCCGGCACCTGAATCACCAGGCCGGTGCTCATGGTGGCTGGCTTGGTGCGGGAGCTGGCGGACGCACCTTTAATACCCGGCGCGGTTTCGATAATTTCCAGGTCAACGGTCTGCGGCAGCTCCAGCGCCAGCAGCTGGCCGTCCCAGGTCAGCACCTGCATGTCCGGCATCCCACCTTCCGGAATAAACTGCAGCTCTTCTTCAATCTGCTCTTTGGTAAAGGTGTAAGGGGTATAGTCTTCTTTATCCATGAACACGTATTCGTTGCCATCGACGTAGGAGAAGTCGACGAAACGGCGGGTCAGGGTGACGGTATCGACGATATCGTCGCCTTTGAAGCGCTCTTCTACTTTCAGGCCGGTGCGCACATCGGAGAAACGCATTTTATACAGTGTCGCAGCACCGCGGGCGCTGGGTGACTGAATATCAATATTTTTCACAATCAGCAGCTTGCCGTTGTAATTCAGCACCATACCTTTTTTAATTTCATTCGCTCTTGGCATTGCAGTAATCCTGTCACTTAACGAGTCAAAAATATCGCGTAAAACTACTCGCGCCCGGGCGTTCAGGCAAGCGGATTTCGCGAGTTTTGCTATCTTCTGGCAAAACGTTTAGGCTGTGGCGCAAAATGAGCGTTTGGGAGTCGGGTTGTGGAATGTCGTACTGATTGTGGCGCATGTTGCATCGCCCCCTCTATATCATCGCCGATCCCCGGCATGCCGCAGGGCAAGCCGGCTAACACCCGTTGTATCCAGCTTTCCGAGCGCAATTTATGTCTTATTTTCGGCTCCCCTCTGCGCCCGAAGGTGTGCGCCAGCCTGCAGCCCTCGCCGGAGATGTGCCTCACCCACCGCGATGAAGCGATCACCTGGCTGCTGGAGCTTGAGCTGGCCACCGCGCCCTGAGCTCAACGCAGCAGATGAGAGGGATGGAAACCAATGTGCTTACACGTCTCTTATCCGCCACAGGCAGGCCTGAGTGACAACGCCCATCGCCAGCGCAATCCAGAACACCGCGTGATAGCTCCAGATCTCCGCCACTACCCCCGCCAGTGAACCGGCGATGATCCAGCCGACGCGGGTAGTATTGGTATAGAGGGTGGTGGCCGCGCCCGCCTGCCCCGGCATCAGGTCCTGGAAATAGAGCATGCCGATCCCGGCGAGGATCCCGATATAGATGGCGTTCAGCACCTGCATCGCCAGCAGCAGCGCTGGCGTATGCACCGTCAGCATGCCGACGTAAAACAGCACCCCGGCCACTGCAGAAAGACGCATCAGAAAGCGTTTGCCGAAACGCCGGGCGTAGTAACCGGCAATCAGCATGGTCGGAATTTCCAGTCCGGCGGCGGTGCCCATCATCAGCCCCGCCAGCTTCTCCGGCAGATGCAGCTCGTTAATGATAAACAGCGGCATGTTAATGATGTACAGGCTGTTAGTACCCCACATCAGGGTGCAGATGCTGAACAGCAGCAGCGCATCGCGGCGATGCGTGCGCGGAGCTTCCAGCCGGCCGGTCGCTACCGGCTTTGCTTTGCGCATGCTGGGCAAGAATAGCCAGACCATGATCCCGCAGACGATAAACGCCGCCGCGGCGCTGAGATACATCGCGGTAAAACCAAACCCCATCGCCAGGGCGTAGGCCAGCGGGGGACCAATCACCCATGCCAGGGAGACCTGGGCACGTAAAATGGAGCTGAACATCACCGCTTCGCGGCCGGTCCTGTCGGCATGCTCCCGCGCGAGGGCAAACATCTGCGGGTTGGCGGTCGATCCAAAGCTGCTGAGAAAAACGCCGATGAACAGCAAAATGAAATAGTTGCGGTTCCAGGCAAAGAGGACGCAGGCCAGCACCCCCAGCAGACAGCAGACGACAATCAGCTGCTTGCGATCGCCCTGACGGTCGGAGCGGCCGGCGAGGAACTGACTGACCAGAATGCCAATAACCGCGCTGCCGGTAAAAAAGAAACCGACCATCGCCGGGCGGACGTGCACTTCGTTGGTCAGAAACAGGCTCAGGGTCGGGGTTTGCAGCGCCCCGGCAATGCCCGTCAGAAAGGCGACGATTAAGAAGGCGGAAGAGGTGACATCGAACCCGCGTCGGGGGAGAGCGGCGCTACGGTTTTCCATGGGTTTGGTTTTCTGTAGTTTCAGGAGACGGCGCGGAGTTTACGCCTGCTGGCTAAAAATAAACAGTAGTATGGCACGAATAATTAAAAAGGCGTTTCAAAATATAGGGTTCAGCAAAAAGCTGACGTTCGAGGCGGTCGATAGCTAAGGCTTCAGCAAAAGTGTGCAGTACCTCTAAGTTCTGCGATCAAGTCGCTGACGTACCTTGCGCGTTGAGCAAGAAAGGTACAAAATTCTTGAAACGTTTCAGCGTCATTCGGCAATCCGTTCCCCGTCAGATGGCGCCTTTTTTCTCAAGTTAGCTGAAACGATTCAATTCAGCAGGAGAGGAGAACCATGTTCCAGTTATCTGTGCAGGATATTCATCCCGGCCAGCAGGCCGGTAATAAAGAAGAGGCCATCCGGCAGGTCGCCGCCGCGCTGGTCAGCGCCGGCAACGTGGCCGATGGCTACGTGAACGGCATGCTGGCGCGCGAGCAGCAGACCTCGACCTTCCTCGGCAACGGGATTGCGATCCCGCACGGCACGACGGATACGCGTGACCAGGTGCTGAAGACCGGCGTTCAGGTGTTTCAGTTCCCGCAGGGCGTCACCTGGGGCGAAGGGCAGACCGCCTATGTGGCGATCGGGATTGCCGCCAGCTCAGATGAACACCTCGGCCTGCTGCGTCAGCTGACCCACGTGCTGAGCGATGACGCGGTCGCCGCGCAGCTGCAGTCCGCCACTACCGCGGAAGAGCTGCGCGCGCTGCTGATGGGAGAGAAGCAGAGCGAAGCGCTGAAGCTGGATAACGAGACCCTCAGTCTCGACGTCGCGGCCAGCGATCTGCTGACCCTGCAGGCGCTGAACGCGGCGCGTCTGAAAGAAGTTGGCGCTGTCGATGCCGCCTTCGTTAGCCACGTCATTAACGATACGCCGCTGAACCTCGGTCAGGGCGTCTGGCTGAACGACAGTGCGGAAGGCAATTTGCGCAGCGCCGTGGCGGTCAGCCGCGCGGCTAACGCCTTTACCCGCGACGAGCAGCCGGTTTCCCTGCTGGTCACGGTGGCGATGGCCGACGAGCAGCCGACCGCAGTGCTGAACCGTCTGAGCAAGCTGCTGCTGGACAAGAAAGCTGAACATTTGCTGAAAGCCGACGCCGCCACCGTGCTGGCGCTGCTGACCAGCGACGACGCCATTGCCGAAGATGTGCTGAGCGCCGAATTCGTGGTGCGCAATGAACACGGCCTGCATGCCCGTCCGGGCACCATGCTGGTCAACACCATTAAACAATTTTCCAGCGACATCACCGTCACCAATCTCGACGGTTCCGGCAAGCCGGCTAACGGTCGCAGCCTGATGAAGGTTGTGGCGCTGGGTGTGAAAAAAGGTCACCGTCTGCGTTTTACCGCGCAGGGTGAGGATGCGCAACAAGCGCTGGATGCGATTGGCGAAGCGATCGCCGCAGGCCTTGGGGAGGGCGCATAAATGAGCAGACGTGTAGCAACGATTACGTTAAACCCGGCATACGACCTGGTGGGATTCACCCCGGAGATTGAACGCGGCGAAGTGAACCTGGTGCGCACCACCGGCCTGCACGCTGCCGGGAAAGGCATTAATGTGGCGAAAGTGCTGAAAGATCTGGGCATTGACGTCACCGTCGGCGGTTTCCTGGGTAAAGACAACCAGGACGGCTTTCAGCAGCTGTTCAGCGAGCTGGGGATCGCCAACCGTTTCCAGGTGGTGCAGGGCCGGACCCGTATCAACGTTAAGCTGACGGAAAAAGATGGCGAAGTGACCGATTTCAACTTCTCCGGCTTTGAAGTCACCCCGGGCGACTGGGAACGCTTCGTCAACGACTCCCTGAGCTGGCTCGGGCAGTTCGATATGGTCTGCGTCAGCGGCAGCCTGCCGTCCGGCGTTAGCCCGGAAGCCTTCACCGACTGGATGACCCGTCTGCGCAGTCAGTGCCCATGCATTATTTTCGACAGCAGCCGCGAAGCGCTGGTTGCCGGACTAAAAGCGGCGCCGTGGCTGGTGAAACCGAACCGTCGCGAACTGGAAATCTGGGCTGGCCGCAAGCTGCCGGAGATGAAAGATGTTATCGACGCCGCCCATGCGCTGCGCGAGCAGGGTATTGCCCACGTGGTAATCTCCCTGGGCGAAGAGGGCGCGCTGTGGGTCAACGCCTCTGGGGAGTGGATTGCTAAACCACCTTCAGTGGAAGTAGTCAGCACCGTTGGCGCCGGCGATTCGATGGTCGGCGGCCTGATTTACGGCCTGCTGATGCGTGAATCCAGCGAGCATACCCTGCGCCTGGCGACCGCCGTCGCTGCCCTGGCCGTCAGCCAGAGCAATGTAGGAATTACCGACCGTACCCAGTTGGCCGCGATGATGGCGCGCGTCGACTTACAACCCTTTAATTGACAGCAGGAGAGGCATAATGAAAACGCTGCTGATTATTGATGCCGGACTCGGACAGGCGCGCGCCTACATGGCGAAAACCCTGCTGGGTGCCGCGGCGCCGAAAGCGCACCTTGAGCTGATTGATAACCCGAATGACGCCGAACTGGCCATCGTGCTGGGAACCGCGTTGCCGGCCGATAGCGCGCTGAATGGTAAAAACGTTTACCTGGGCGATATTAACCGTGCTGTCGCCCATCCGGAGCTGTTCCTGGGAGAAGCGAAAGACCACGCTAAGCCCTACGTTGCGCCTGCGGCGGTAGCCGTTCCGGCCGCCGCTCAGGGGCAGAAACGCATTGTCGCGGTCACCGCCTGTCCGACCGGCGTCGCCCACACCTTTATGGCGGCAGAAGCCATCGAAACCGAAGCCAAAAAACGCGGCTGGTGGGTGAAGGTGGAGACCCGCGGCTCCGTTGGGGCGGGCAATGCCATCACCCCGGAAGAGGTGGCCGAGGCGGATCTGGTGATCGTCGCTGCCGATATCGAGGTGGACCTGGCGAAATTCGCCGGCAAGCCGATGTACCGCACCACCACCGGTCTGGCGCTGAAGAAAACCGCCCAGGAGCTGGATAAAGCGGTGGCGGAAGCCAAACCGTACCAGCCATCCGGCAAACCTCAGGCGGCTGCTGAAGGGAAAAAAGAGTCGGCGGGCGCCTATCGCCACCTGCTGACCGGCGTCTCCTATATGCTGCCGATGGTAGTGGCCGGGGGCCTGTGTATCGCGCTCTCCTTTGCCTTCGGGATCAAAGCGTTTGAAGTGAAAGACACCCTGGCGGCGGCGCTGATGCAGATCGGCGGCGGCTCGGCCTTCGCGCTGATGGTGCCGGTACTGGCAGGCTTTATCGCCTTCTCCATTGCCGACCGTCCGGGTCTGACCCCGGGCCTTATCGGCGGTATGCTGGCGGTTAGCGGCGGCTCCGGCTTTATCGGCGGGATCATCGCTGGTTTCCTTGCCGGTTATGTGGCGAAAGCCATCAGCACGAAGCTGAAACTGCCGCAGAGTATGGAAGCCCTGAAGCCAATCCTGATCATTCCGCTGGTCTCCAGCCTGATCGTGGGTTTGGCAATGATCTATCTGATCGGTAAACCGGTAGCCGGTATCCTCGCCTGGCTGACCCACTGGCTGCAAACCATGGGCACCGCCAACGCGGTTCTGCTGGGCGCGATCCTCGGCGCGATGATGTGTACCGACATGGGCGGGCCGGTAAACAAAGCGGCCTATGCCTTTGGCGTTGGCCTGCTGAGTACCCAGACCTATGCGCCGATGGCGGCGATCATGGCGGCCGGTATGGTGCCACCGCTGGCGATGGGTATCGCGACGCTGGTAGCGCGCAATAAGTTCGACAAAGGGCAGCGGGAAGGGGGCAAAGCCGCGCTGGTTCTTGGCCTGTGCTTTATCTCGGAAGGGGCGATTCCTTTTGCCGCCCGTGACCCGATGCGCGTTCTGCCGTGCTGTATCGTCGGCGGCGCGGTAACCGGCGCTATCTCCATGGCGGTCGGCGCGAAACTGATGGCGCCGCACGGCGGGCTGTTTGTTCTGCTGATCCCGGGGGCGATTACGCCGGTGCTGGGCTACCTGCTGGCGATTGTTGCCGGAACGCTGGTGGCGGGCCTTGCCTACGCCGTGCTGAAACGCCCTGAGGCGCAAACAGCGGAAGTTGAAAAAGCGGCATAATCCTACCGCAATAAAAAAGGGCCGACTGTTCGGCCCTTTTTCGTCTCTATTTACGCCACTTCGGCAATCTGCTGCGCCCGCAGCCAGGCAATCTCTTCCGCCCAGATATCCGGGTTGATGGTTTCCAGAATCAGCGGAATACCGTCGAAGCGGCTGTCCTGCATGATCCAGCTGAAGCAATCGTGGCCGATGTTGCCTTCCCCCAGGCTGTGGTGACGGTCGACCCGGCTGCCGAAGGCGCTCTTGGCATCGTTGAGATGCATGCCGCGCAGATACTGAAAACCGACGATGCGTTCGAAGGCGGCGAAGGTTTTTTCGCAGGCTTCGGCGCTGCGCAGGTCGTAGCCGGCGGCGAAAGCATGGCAGGTATCGATGCAGACGCCGACGCGGGATTTATCTTCCACACCGTCGATGATGGCCGCGAGGTGCTCGAACTTAAAGCCGAGGTTGCTGCCCTGGCCAGCGGTGTTTTCGATCACCGCAGTAACGCCTTCGGTCTTCGCCAGCGCGATATTGATCGATTCGGCGATGCGCGCCAGGCACTCCTCCTCCTGGATCTGCTGCAGATGGCTGCCGGGGTGGAAGTTGAGCAGCGTCAGTCCCAGCTGCTGGCAGCGGGTCATTTCATCAATGAAAGCATCACGGGATTTTTCCAGCGCTTCTTCCACCGGGTGGCCAAGGTTAATCAGGTAGCTGTCGTGCGGCAGGATCTGCCCCGGGCCAAAGTGATACTTTTCACAGGCGGCTTTGAATTCGGCGATGGTCTCGTCGCTGAGCGGCGCGGCGCGCCACTGGCGCTGGTTCTTGGTGAAGAGGGCGAAGGCGGTTGCTTCGATTTCGGCGGCGCGAATGGCGGCATTGGCCAGTCCACCTGAGGCGCTCACGTGCGCTCCTACGTATTTCATAAAAAAACTCCAGTTAAAGCCGCTGGGGGGTGGGTAATGATAGCGGCTTAACTGGAGAAAGATGTAGTGCTTTATGCCATCAGGCTGTGGATAGCGACGTTAATGACCCCGCCGCCGACAATCAACCAGACGAACAGCATCAGCGCCATCAGCAGCGGTTTCGCCCCGGCTTTTTTCAGCGCGCTGACGTGGGTGGTGACCCCGAGGGCGGCCATTGCCATCGCCAGCAGGACGGTATCCAGCGTCACCAGCATATCCACCACGGCTTTCGGCAGCAGATGGAAGGAGTTAAACACCGCCACCAGGATGAACATAATGGCGAACCACGGAATGGTAATTTTACTTTTCTCGCCGTTGCCTGCCGGGGTCAGCTGTTTAACACGCGCCGCCAGGAACAGCAGGAACGGAGCCAGCATCATGACGCGCAGCATTTTGGCGATAACCGCCGCGTTCTCCGCGTCCGGGCTGACCGCATGGCCGGCGGCAACAACCTGCGCCACTTCATGCATGGTGGAGCCCATATAGATCCCGTAGGTCTCCGGGGTAAACCAGTGCGCCAGCAGCGGGTACATCGCCGGGTAGAGGAAGATGGCGATGGTACCGAAGATAACCACTGTAGCGACGGCAACCGTCACTTTACTGGCTTCGGCTTTGACCACCGGCTCGGTGGCGAGCACGGCCGCCGCGCCGCAGATGCTGCTGCCGGCGCCGATCAGCCAGCTGGTGTGTTTATCGAGACCAAACACTTTCTGGCCAAGGAAGCAGGCGATGAAAAAGGTACTGGAGAGCGTCAGAACGTCAATCAAAATACCGCTCACGCCGACGTCGGCAATCTGGGCGAACGTCAGGCGAAAGCCGTAGAGGATGATCCCCAGGCGCAGCAGATGCTGCTTGGCGAAGATCACCCCGCCGTCGCAGGGCTGCCAGATTTTCGGGTAGACCGTGTTGCCGACGACCATCCCGAACAGGATAGCGAGGGTCAGGGCGCTAAAGCCTGCGCCGGCGATGGCCGGGAAACTACCGGCCCACAGGGCGGCGCCGGTCAGAGCGGCGGTCAGCGCCAGGCCTGGGACAAAATGCCACAGGGAACGATGTTTGGTGGGTAAAGTGAGTGCTGTCATAACCTTCTCCTTTGTCTGCCTAAAGGTTACGCCGCGCGGGATTAAATATAAAATTGATTATATGTTTATAATCAATCGTAATAAGTGGTTAATGGCCGCTTCGCCGGTTACAACGGGGCGAGAGCGGGTTAGGCAGAAGCGGGGCGGTCTCGCCGGCAAGACGATGATTTTGTGATATAAGCGGATTTTCCTTCCGTCAGCCGCCTCGATTTGTGTCACCATAGTAAGGAAGGTTATTCAGGTTGGATTACTAAACGGGTGGGTTATGCATATTACGCTGCGGCAGCTGGAAGTGTTCGCCGAAGTCCACAAGAGTGGGTCGACCACTCAGGCGTCACAGATGCTGGCGCTTTCGCAATCCGCGGTCAGCGCCGCGCTGACCGATCTGGAAGGGCAGCTCGGCGTGCAGCTGTTTGACCGCGTCGGTAAACGACTGGTGGTGAATGAGCATGGACGGCTGCTGTACCCGCGTGCGCTGGCGCTGCTGGAGCGGGCCCTGGAGATCGAGCAGCTGTTTCGCGGCGATAACGGGGCGATCCGAGTCTACGCCAGCAGCACCATCGGCAACTATATTATGCCGGAGATTATTGCCCGCTATCGTCATGACTTCCCGGATCTGCCGGTCGAGCTGAGCGTCGGCAACAGCCTGGACGTCATCAACGCCGTCGCCGACCTGCGGGTGGATTTCGGCCTGATTGAGGGGCCGTGCCATGCCGCCGATATTATTGCCGAGCCGTGGCTGGAGGATGAGCTGGTGGTGTTTGCCGCGCCCAACTCACCGCTGCTGGCGGGGGAGGTGACCCTGCAGCAACTGGCCGAGGCGCCGTGGATCCTGCGCGAGCATGGCTCCGGCACTCGGGAGATTGTCGATTACGTTCTGCTGTCGCATCTGCCGGCGTTTCATCTGGGCATGGAGCTGGGTAATTCAGAGGCGATCAAGCACGCGGTCAGGCATGGCCTGGGCATCAGCTGTCTATCGCGGCGGGTGATTGCCGAACAGCTTGCCTCGGGCACGCTGGCGGAGCTGAAAGTGCCATTGCCCCGGCTGACGCGCACGCTGTGGCGGATCCATCACCGGCAGAAGCATATTTCTAAAGCATTACAACGTTTTCTGCACTATTGCCAGGTGTAGCAGCCCGGTTTTATCGCCTGATTACGGGGGGAATTCGCTGGCAATTCCGCAGGTTAGTGCTTTACTAATAATTTGCGGGCGATCATGAAGCTCTCTTATAACTTTGCATTTGTACCGGATGGAACCCCGATCGTCTGCTACAATCGCGCCTCATTTTTTGGATGGATAGCATTATCACATGGTTTCGGAAACTAAAACCACAGAAGCGCCCACGCTACGTCGTGAACTGAAGGCGCGCCACTTGACCATGATCGCCATCGGCGGTTCCATCGGTACGGGTCTTTTTGTTGCCTCTGGCGCAACCATTTCGCAAGCAGGTCCCGGCGGGGCGCTGCTGTCTTATATTCTGATCGGTTTGATGGTCTATTTCCTGATGACCAGCCTCGGCGAGCTGGCGGCGTTTATGCCGGTATCCGGTTCCTTCGCCACCTACGGGCAGAATTATGTTGAAGAAGGCTTCGGCTTCGCGCTGGGCTGGAACTACTGGTACAACTGGGCGGTGACGATCGCCGTTGACCTCGTGGCCTCACAGCTGGTGATGAGCTACTGGTTCCCTGACACTCCGGGCTGGATCTGGAGCGCCTTGTTCCTCGGCATCATGTTCCTGCTGAACTGGATCTCGGTGCGCGGCTTTGGCGAGGCGGAATACTGGTTCTCGCTGATAAAAGTGGCCACCGTCATTATCTTTATCATCGTCGGCGTGATGATGATTGTCGGCATCTTCAAAGGGGCGCAGCCAGCCGGCTGGAGCAACTGGGGGATCGCGGATGCGCCGTTCGCCGGCGGTTTCTCGGCGATGATTGGCGTGGCGATGATTGTCGGCTTCTCGTTCCAGGGCACCGAGCTTATCGGCATCGCTGCTGGTGAATCTGAAAATCCGGAGAAGAACATTCCGCGCGCGGTGCGCCAGGTCTTCTGGCGTATCCTGCTGTTTTACGTCTTCGCGATCCTGATTATCAGCCTGATCATTCCGTATACCGATCCGAGTCTGCTGCGCAACGATGTGAAGGATATCTCCGTCAGCCCGTTCACCCTGGTGTTCCAGCATGCTGGTTTGCTGTCGGCGGCGGCAATCATGAACGCCGTTATCCTGACTGCCGTGCTGTCGGCGGGTAACTCCGGGATGTACGCCTCCACGCGTATGCTGTACACCCTGGCCTGCGACGGTAAAGCGCCGCGCATTTTCTCGAAGCTGTCGCGTGGCGGCGTGCCGCGTAACGCGCTGTACGCGACCACCGTGATCGCGGCGCTGTGCTTCCTGACTTCCATGTTTGGCAACCAGACGGTGTACCTGTGGCTGCTGAACACCTCCGGGATGACGGGCTTTATCGCCTGGCTGGGTATTGCGATCAGCCACTATCGTTTCCGTCGCGGCTACGTCCTGCAGGGTAACGATATTAATAATCTGCCGTATCGTTCCGGGTTCTTCCCGCTGGGGCCGATCTTCGCCTTCGTGCTGTGCCTGATCATCACCCTCGGACAGAACTACGAAGCGTTCCTCAAGGACACCATTGACTGGGGCGGCGTGGCGGCGACCTACATCGGTATTCCGCTGTTCCTCGTCATCTGGTTTGGTTACAAGCTGGCGAAAGGCACCCGCTTTGTTCGCTACAGCGAAATGACCTTCCCGGACCGCTTTAAGCGTTAATCTTCGCGATTGTGCGATAAAAGCCCTCTCTGAAGAGGGCTTTATATTGCTGGCAAAGTGCAATCTTCAGGGATTGCCCGGCTGCGCTGCGCTTGCGCGGGCCTACAGATAACCGCGTAACTGATTGATATTGCGATGTTTCGTAGGCCTGGTAAGGCGAAAGCCGCCACCCGGCAGACATGTGAGCACAATAACGAAGACAGATTTGTCATCACCCGGAAGCCCTCTGAACAGAGGGCTTTTTTTATGTTTGTGCGGTTACAGCTTGTCACAATTCTTCATAATTATATTGATAATCGTAATCATTATCTTTATCATTTTCGCCCATTACGGATGAAGCCACTCCCCGTCTCTGCCGCTTGTACAGACTGACACCGGGCGACCAGCCACATCGACGAGAAAACAGCGCGAGCATGCCGCCGACAGAGCGACAGGCCGCCAGCGCGTGTGAGCAGCACCTTGTTGTTTGTTTGGTTGTACACCTCATGGAGATTTGGAATGTTCAGGTTAAACCCTTTTATCCGGGCGGGATTGTCTGCGTCCGTCGTATCGTTGGCGTTTCCGGCTCTGGCCGATGTGAATGAAGAAACGCTGGTGGTGACCGCCTCGGCCACTGAACAGAATGTCAAAGACGCGCCGGCGAGCATCAGCGTCATCACCCAACAGGATTTACAACGCAAGCCTGTTCAGAACCTGAAAGACGTGCTGCGCGATGTGCCTGGGGTCCAGCTCACCAACGAAGGGGATAACCGCAAGGGCGTTAGCATCCGCGGTCTGAGCAGCAGCTATACCCTGATCCTGGTCGACGGCAAGCGCGTTAACTCGCGGAACGCCGTCTTCCGCCACAATGACTTCGACCTTAACTGGATCCCGGTGGATGCTATTGAGCGTATCGAAGTGGTGCGCGGCCCGATGTCTTCCCTCTACGGCTCCGATGCGCTCGGTGGGGTGGTCAACATTATTACCAAAAAAATCGGCCAGAAATGGACCGGGACGCTGAGTGCTGATACCACTATTCAGGAGCACCGCGATCGCGGGGATACCTATAACGGCCAGTTCTTCACCAGCGGCCCGCTGATCGACGGCGTACTTGGAATGAAGGCCTACGGCAGCCTGGCAAAACGCGCCAAGGACGATCCGCAGTCATCCAGTAATGCCACCGGCGAGACGCCGCGCATCGAGGGCTTCACCAGCCGCGATGGCAATGTTGAATTCGCCTGGACGCCGAACGAAAACCACGATTTTACCGCAGGCTACGGCTTTGACCGTCAGGATCGCGATTCCGATTCCCTTGACCGCAACCGCCTTGAGCGGGAGAACTACTCTCTGAGCCATAACGGCCGCTGGGATATCGGCAATAGCGAGCTCAAGTTCTACGGCGAAAAGGTGGATAACAAAAATCCAGGGCAGAGCGGGACTATTACCTCGGAAAGCAATGCCATCGACGGCAAGTATGTCCTGCCGCTGGGCATGATTAACCAGCTGGTGACCTTCGGCGGCGAATGGCGCCACGACAAACTGAAAGATCCGGTCAACCTGAGCAGCGGCGGCCAGTCAACGTCGGCTAGCCAGTACGCCCTGTTTATCGAAGACGAATGGCGCATCATCGAGCCGCTGGCGCTGACCACCGGCATTCGTATGGACGACCATCAGACCTATGGCGATCACTGGAGCCCGCGCGCCTATCTGGTGTATAACGCCACCGATACCGTCACCGTCAAAGGCGGCTGGGCGACGGCGTTTAAAGCCCCGTCGCTGCTGCAGCTTAACCCCGACTGGACCACCAACTCCTGTCGCGGCTCGTGCAGCATCGTCGGTAACCCGGATCTGAAACCGGAAACCAGCGAAAGCTTCGAGCTCGGTCTCTACTACCGCGGGGAAGAGGGCTGGCTTGAAAATGTCGAAGGCAGCATCACCACCTTCCAGAATAATGTCGACGACATGATCGATGTTCTGCGCACCTCCAGCGCCAGCGAAGCGCCGGGCTACCCGAACTTTGTCGGCTGGAAAACCGTCAACGGCAAGCGCGTGCCGATCTTCCGCTATTTCAACGTCAACAAAGCCCGCATCAAAGGGGTGGAGACGGAGGTGAAGATCCCGTTTGGCGATGAGTGGAAGCTGACGGTGAACTACACCTACAACGATGGTCGCGATCTGAGCAATGGCGGCGACAAACCGCTGCAGACGCTGCCGTTCCATACCGCCAACGGCACGCTCGACTGGAAACCGCTGGACGACTGGTCCTTCTACGTGACGGCCAACTATACTGGCCAGCAGCGCGCGGTGAGCGCCACCGGCAAAACGCCGGGCGGCTACACCCTGTTTGACGTTGGCGCGGCATGGCAGGTGACCAAAAACGTGAAACTGCGCTCCGGGGTGCAGAACGTGGGTGATAAAGATCTGAGCCGGGACGACTACAGTTATACCGAAGAAGGCCGTCGCTACTTTATGGCGGTGGATTATCGCTTCTGATTGCCGGCGCTAAAACGCGTCCTGTAGGCCTGAACATGCGCCGCGAAGCAGCTTCGCGGCGCATTGGCGTTTAGCCAAAGAGATGCTGCGCATGGAAGCGCAGATGGTCTTCAATAAACGAGGCAATAAAGTAATAGCTGTGGTCGTAACCGGGCTGGATGCGCAGCGTTAACGGCCAGGCCTTCTGCCGCGCGACCTCCGCCAGTACCGCCGGCTGCAGCTGTCCGGCAAGGAATGGATCGTTGTCGCCCTGATCGATAAGCGTCGGCACGGCGTCCTCCGGCCGGCTGGCCTGCATCAGCGCGCAGCTGTCCCAGGAGTGCCATGCCGATTCATCCGCGCCGAGATAGGCGGTAAACGCTTTCTTGCCCCACGGGACCTGGGAGGGATTGACGATCGGCGCGAAGGCGGAGACGCTGGCGTAGCGGCCGGGATTTTTGAGCGCCATAATGAGCGCGCCGTGGCCGCCCATCGAGTGGCCGCTGACGGCGCAGCGTTCGCCGACGCTAAACTCGCTACGAATAAGCGCGGGCAGTTCGTCACGCAGGTAATCGTACATTCGGTAGTGCGCCGCCCAGGGCGCCTCGGTGGCGTTCAGGTAGAAGCCGGCGCCTTGTCCGAGATCGTAACCGTCGACGTTGGCCGCCTCGTCACCGCGCGGGCTGGTATCCGGCATCACCAGCGCGATGCCCAGCTCGGCGGCAATGCGCTGGGCGCCCGCCTTGGTGGTAAAGTTCTCATCGTTACAGGTCAGCCCCGACAGCCAGTACAGCACCGGCGGCGGCGTTTCGCGCTCAGGCGGTAAAAAAATGCTGAACGTCATGGCGCAGTTCAGGACAGGGGAGTGATGACGCCAGCGTTGTTGCTGGCCGTCAAAACAGCGATGCTCTTCAAGCAGTTCCATGCAAGGCTCCTCGGAAGGGATGTGCGCGTAAACGTTCATAATACAGATATTTCATTAGCCGGTGAGCAACTTTCACTTTCTCCTTTTGAGAACTTACTGCATCATTAATGCAACTTATAGCCAACATGCCGGTGTAGCGACGGCGCTTATGAATGCGTACAGCGGTTGGAACATTCCGGATACGGCGATAAGGATTTGGCGTTGCGCCTGAGGCATGGCTTCGCTCCCTAATAAAAGGCAGCGCCAATTTCAATAATTATCGTTACGGCTACTGGATTCTGTGCGCCACCTCACGCACAATGAATACAAACTTTGCCCCCAGAAAAAGCAAAGAGCGCCACACCTGCAGGAGAAACATAAATGTCATCACTGAGTAAAGAAGCCGTCCTCGTTCATGAAGCGCTGGTCGCTCGTGGGCTGGAGACGCCGATGCGTGCGCCAGTACAAGAAATTGATAACGAAACACGCAAGCGTTTGATTACCGGTCATATGACCGAGATTATGCAACTGCTGAATCTGGATCTGAGTGATGACAGTCTGATGGAGACCCCGCATCGCATCGCCAAAATGTATGTCGATGAGATCTTCTCCGGGCTGGATTATTCTCGCTTCCCGAAAATCACCGTCATTGAAAACAAAATGAAGGTCGATGAAATGGTCACCGTGCGCGATATCACCCTGACCAGCACCTGCGAACACCATTTCGTTACCATCGATGGTAAAGCGACGGTAGCCTATATCCCGAAAGATTCGGTGATCGGCCTGTCGAAAATCAACCGCATCGTGCAGTTCTTCGCCCAACGTCCGCAGGTCCAGGAGCGTCTGACGCAGCAGATCCTGATCGCGCTGCAGACGCTGCTCGGCACCAACAACGTGGCGGTATCCATTGACGCGGTGCATTATTGCGTGAAGGCGCGCGGCATTCGCGACGCGACCAGCGCCACCACCACCACCTCTCTCGGCGGCCTGTTTAAATCCAGCCAGAATACCCGCCAGGAATTCCTGCGCGCAGTACGTCACCACAACTAAAACGGAGCAGGGTGCATGGAGAGAAATGTCACGCTGGACTTTGTCCGCGGCGTCGCCATCCTCGGTATCCTGCTTCTCAATATCAGCGCCTTCGGCTTGCCGAAGGCCGCTTATCTCAATCCCGCCTGGTCAGGAAGCGCGTCCCTTAGCGATGCCTGGACCTGGGCGCTCCTCGACCTGCTGGCGCAGGTGAAGTTTCTCACCCTGTTCGCGCTGCTGTTTGGCGCCGGTCTTCAGCTATTGCTTCCGCGAGGGAAGCGCTGGATCCAGTCGCGGCTGACGCTGCTGGCGCTGCTCGGTTTCATTCACGGTCTTTTTTTCTGGGATGGCGATATTCTGCTGGCCTATGCCCTGGTGGGGCTGGTGAGCTGGCGCATGGTGCGTGAGGCGCACCATGTCAAATCGCTGTTCAACACCGGGGTGGTGCTCTACCTCACCGGCATTGCGGTGCTGGTCCTGTTGGGGATGATCTCCGGGACCGCTGCGAATCGCTCGTGGGTGCCGGACGCGGCGAACCTGCAGTATGAGCAGTACTGGAAGCTGCACGGTGGCATGGAGGCGGTCAGCAACCGGGCGGATATGCTATCTGACAATCTGCTGGCGCTGGGCGCGCAGTATGGCTGGCAGCTGGCGGGGATGATGCTGATGGGCGCGGCGCTGATGCGCAGCGGCTGGCTGAAGGGGCAGTTTAGCCTGCGTCACTACCGGCGTACCGGCGCGCTGCTGGTGGCGGCCGGCATGGCGGTCAATCTGCCGGCAATATTCGCCCAGTGGTATCTGGCCTGGGACTATCGCTGGTGCGCGTTTTTACTGCAGGCGCCGCGCGAACTTAGCGCCCCGCTGCAGGCTATCGGCTATGCCGCGCTGGCCTGGGGCTACTGGCCGCAGCTCTGCCGTTTCCGCCTGGTGGGCGCTATCGCCTGCGTCGGACGCATGGCGCTGACCAACTACCTGCTGCAGACCCTGATCTGCACCACCCTGTTTTATCATCTTGGGCTGTTTATGCGCTTCGATCGTCTGCAGCTGCTGGCCTTTGTCCCCCCCATCTGGGCCGTTAACCTCCTTGTCTCATCGCTCTGGCTGCGCCGCTTCCGCCAGGGGCCGGTGGAATGGCTGTGGCGTCAGTTAACCCTGCGTGCGTCAGGCACATCATTGAAAGACACATCCAGATAACGATCTCGATCACAATCATTAACAAAACGGATGTAAACGTTTCCAGCCGTGTGACCTCACTCACGCAGCGGACCGCGGGTCGCTGCCAGAATAGCCTCCTTGCTAAGCACAGGAGGTGAATGTGACGTGCTGTAATTCTCTTAAGGTCGCTGAGTATGATCACCATTCGTGATGTCGCCCGCCAGGCGGGCGTTTCCGTGGCCACCGTGTCGCGGGTGCTGAATAACAGCGCGCTGGTGAGTCCGGATACGCGCGACGTGGTGATGAAAGCGGTGACCCAACTGGGCTACCGGCCCAACGCCAACGCCCAGGCGCTGGCCACCCAGGTCAGCGATACCATCGGCGTGGTGGTGATGGACGTCTCCGACGCCTTCTTCGGCGCGCTGGTGAAAGCAGTGGATACCGTTGCTCAGCAGCATCAGAAATATGTGCTGATCGGCAACAGCTATCACGAGGCGGAAAAAGAGCGTCACGCCATCGAGGTGCTGATCCGTCAGCGCTGCTCGGCGCTGATCGTCCATTCGAAAGCGCTGAGCGATGATGAACTGAGCGACTTTATGCAACATATCCCGGGGATGGTGCTGATCAACCGCATCGTGCCGGGGTATGCCCATCGCTGCGTCGGACTCGACAACGTCAGCGGCGCGCTGATGGCCACCCGTATGCTGCTCAATCATGGTCACCAGCGCATCGGCTATCTCTCCTCAAACCACGGTATTGAAGATGACGATATGCGCCGGGAAGGGTGGAGCAAAGCGCTGCAGGAGCAAGGCATCATCGCCCCGGACAGCTGGATCGGTTCCGGCTCCCCGGATATGCAGGGCGGTGAAGCGGCGATGGTCGAACTGCTGGGGCGCAATCTCGGCCTCACCGCGGTGTTTGCCTATAACGACAGCATGGCGGCCGGCGCGCTGACGACGCTGAAGGACAACGGCATTGTCGTGCCGCAGCATCTGTCGCTGATTGGCTTTGATGATATTCCTATTTCCCGTTACACCGATCCTCAGCTCACCACCGTGCGCTATCCGGTAATGTCGATGGCAAAGCTGGCCACCGAGCTGGCGCTGCTGGGGGCGGCCGGCAAGCTGGATCGCGAGGCGACGCACTGCTTTATGCCGACGCTGGTGCGCCGTCATTCCGTTGCCCAGCGGCAAACTGTGGGGCCGATCACTAACTGACGCGATCGCGGGATGTAACCGCTTTCAATTTGTGAGTAAATTCACAGTATATTAACATTCGCCTTATTATGATGGCAGCGTTTACCAGTCTGAACCACGAGGTGATGGATATTCCTCACTTTATTTAGTAGGAACAAGGCGTTAAACGAGTTTTACAGTCGTATTTTTCTGGAGCGTTACCCGACACGGAAGACCGAATTTTCGTCGTGAAATGCGTTGTGCGGTAACACTAATGCAACAAATCCCGCCTGCATTTTCTCACAATAATGACCCTGCATAATAAAACCGGAGATTCCATGAATAAGAAGGTGTTTACCCTGTCTGCTGTAATGGCTGGTCTGTTATTTGGCGCCGCCGCACACGCAGCAGATACCCGTATCGGCGTGACGATTTATAAATATGACGACAACTTTATGTCGGTAGTGCGTAAGGCGATTGAAAAAGATGGCAAATCCGCGCCAGACGTCCAGCTATTGATGAATGATTCGCAGAACGACCAGTCGAAACAAAACGATCAGATTGACGTGCTGCTGGCGAAAGGCGTGAAGGCGCTGGCGATTAACCTGGTTGACCCGGCCGCCGCAGGTACGGTGATTGAAAAGGCGCGCGGGCAGAATATTCCGGTGGTGTTCTTCAACAAAGAGCCTTCCCGCAAAGCGCTGGATAGTTATGACAAGGCTTATTACGTCGGTACCGACTCGAAAGAGTCCGGGATTATTCAGGGCGATCTGATCGCCAAGCACTGGAAAGCCAACCCGAACTGGGATCTGAATAAAGACGGTCAGATCCAGTACGTTCTGCTGAAAGGCGAGCCGGGCCATCCGGATGCGGAAGCGCGTACCACTTACGTTATTAAAGAGCTGAATGATAAAGGTCTGAAGACCCAGCAGCTGCAGCTGGATACCGCGATGTGGGATACCGCCCAGGCGAAAGACAAAATGGACGCCTGGCTCTCCGGCCCGAATGCCAACAAGATTGAAGTGGTGATCGCTAACAACGACGCCATGGCGATGGGCGCGGTTGAAGCGCTGAAAGCGCACAACAAGAGCAGCATTCCGGTGTTCGGCGTTGATGCCCTGCCGGAAGCCCTGGCGCTGGTGAAATCCGGCGCGATGGCCGGTACTGTGCTGAACGATGCCAACAACCAGGCAAAAGCGACCTTCGAGCTGGCGAAAAACCTTGCCGACGGGAAAGACGCCGCGGCAGGCACCAACTGGAAAATTGACAACAAGATTGTTCGCGTCCCCTACGTGGGCGTCGATAAAGACAACCTGAGCCAGTTTACCGGCAAATAATCGTGATGTGAGTTGCGGGCGTGGGTTATCCACGCCCGATTATTCCTGATACAGAACCAGACTCCTGCTGGCGCTAGTGCGCCGGACGGGGCTTGCATGAACGCAGCCAGGTATAACTATGGTCAGCAATAATAGCGAACGGTCAGGCGAATATTTGTTGGAGATGAGCAATATCAACAAATCGTTTCCTGGCGTCAAGGCTCTTGATAATGTCAACCTGAAGGTTCGTCCGCACTCCATTCATGCGTTAATGGGTGAGAACGGCGCCGGTAAATCGACATTATTAAAATGCCTTTTTGGGATCTATCAAAAAGGATTCCGGTAGCATTCTTTTTCAGGGAAAAGAGATCGATTTCCATTCGGCGAAAGAAGCCCTGGAAAACGGTATTTCGATGGTGCATCAGGAATTAAACCTGGTATTACAGCGTTCGGTCATGGATAACATGTGGCTCGGGCGCTATCCAACTAAAGGCATGTTTGTCGATCAGGACAAAATGTACCGGGATACCAAGGCCATTTTTGATGAGCTGGATATTGATATCGATCCGCGCGCCCGCGTCGGTACCTTATCGGTATCTCAGATGCAGATGATTGAGATCGCGAAGGCGTTTTCCTATGACGCCAAAATCGTCATCATGGATGAGCCGACGTCATCGCTGACGGAAAAAGAGGTCAACCATCTGTTTAAGATCATCCGTAAGCTGAAAGATCGCGGCTGCGGTATCGTCTATATCTCGCATAAAATGGAAGAAATTTTCCAGTTGTGCGATGAAATAACCATCCTGCGCGACGGCCAGTGGATCGCCACCCAGCCGCTGGAAGGGCTGGATATGGATAAGATCATCGCCATGATGGTCGGGCGTTCGCTTAACCAGCGTTTTCCGGATCGCGAAAACACTCCGGGCGAAGTGATCCTCCAGGTGCGCAATCTCACCTCGCTGCGCCAGCCCTCCATTCGCGATGTCTCCTTTGACCTGCATAAGGGCGAAATTCTCGGTATCGCCGGCCTGGTGGGCGCTAAACGCACCGACATCGTGGAGACCCTGTTCGGCATCCGTGAGAAGGCCAGCGGCACCATCACGCTGCACGGCAAGAAGATCAACAACCACAGCGCCAACGAGGCGATTAACCACGGTTTTGCGCTGGTGACCGAGGAGCGGCGCTCTACCGGGATTTACGCCTATCTGGATATCGGGTTTAACTCGCTGATCTCCAATATTAAGAAATATAAAAACAGCGTCGGCTTGCTGGATAACTCGCGAATGAAGAGCGATACCCAATGGGTTATTGACTCGATGCGCGTCAAAACCCCCGGTCAGCATACGCAGATTGGCTCGCTTTCCGGTGGTAACCAGCAAAAGGTCATTATAGGCCGCTGGCTGCTGACCCAGCCGGAGATCCTGATGCTGGATGAGCCAACGCGCGGTATCGACGTCGGCGCCAAGTTTGAAATCTATCAGCTGATTGCCGAACTGGCTAAAAAAGACAAAGGGATCATTATTATTTCTTCCGAAATGCCGGAACTGCTGGGGATTACCGACCGCATTCTGGTGATGAGCAACGGCCTGGTCGCGGGCATTGTTGAGACTAAAACCACCACGCAAAACGAAATACTGCGTCTTGCGTCATTGCACCTTTAAGATCAGGGGCTTCACATGAGTGCGTTAAATAAAAAGAGTTTTCTCACTTACCTGAAAGAGGGTGGGATATATGTTGTCCTTCTGGTCCTGCTGGCCATTATTATTTTCCAGGATCCGACATTTTTAAGTCTGCTCAACCTGAGTAATATTCTGACTCAGTCCTCGGTGCGTATTATTATTGCTCTCGGCGTGGCCGGACTTATCGTCACGCAGGGGACCGACCTCTCCGCCGGCCGTCAGGTGGGTCTGGCGGCGGTGATTGCCGCCACCATGCTGCAGGCGGTGGATAATGCCAATAAGGTATTCCCGGATATGGCGACCATGCCGATCCCGCTGGTGATCCTGCTGGTGTGCGCCATCGGGGCGGTCATCGGCCTGATTAACGGGATCGTCATTGCCTACCTGAACGTGACGCCGTTTATTACCACTCTCGGCACCATGATTATCGTGTACGGCATTAACTCGCTGTACTACGACTTCGTGGGCGCGTCGCCGATCTCCGGCTTCGACAGCCACTTCTCCCATTTCGCGCAGGGGTTTGTGGCGCTGGGCTCCTTCCGCCTGTCCTACATTACCTTCTACGCGCTGATTGCCGTCTTCTTTGTCTGGATCCTGTGGAACAAGACGCGCTTTGGCAAAAACATTTTCGCTATCGGCGGTAACCCGGAAGCGGCGAAGGTCTCCGGGGTTAACGTAGCGTTAAACCTGCTGATGATCTATGCCCTCTCCGGCGTGTTCTACGCCTTCGGCGGCTTGCTGGAAGCCGGTCGTATCGGTTCGGCGACCAATAACCTCGGCTTTATGTATGAACTGGACGCCATCGCCGCCTGTGTGGTGGGCGGCGTATCGTTCAGCGGCGGGGTAGGGACGGTGTTTGGCGTGGTGACCGGGGTGATTATCTTCACCGTCATCAACTACGGCCTGACCTATATCGGCGTCAACCCTTACTGGCAGTACATTATTAAGGGGGCGATTATTATCTTCGCCGTGGCGCTGGACTCCCTGAAATACGCCCGTAAGAAATAAGATTGAACGCATCAAAAACCCGCGCCTGGCGCGGGTTTTTTTATATCTGAAACGAATGCGTTGATGGAGGCTACTTTCCTTTCTGCAGCTCCAGCAGCTGCTCCGGGGTCACGGCCGGGTAGGACTGGGCGTCATCCGGCACGTCATGCTGCTGCGCCGGAATCGGGATGAGAGGGCCGAGAAAGCGCGGTTCCCGTTTGAAGATATAGAGGTCCGCCAGCGCGCCAAAGCGGGCGCCGAACTCGCGCAGCCGCACGCTCCACATATCCTTCGGCGACGGCACCGCGTAGCATTGGGCCTGGATCCCCATATGCAGGGCGATAAACAGCGCCCGTTCGCAGTGGAAGCGCTGGGTGATGATAATGAAGTCGTTGGTGTCGAACACTTTCCGGGTACGGACGATCGAGTCGAGGGTACGGAAACCGGCATAGTCCAGTACGATATCCGCGGGATCGACGCCGCCTTTAATCAGGTCCCGACGCATGGTCATCGGTTCATTGTAGCTTTGCAGAGCATTATCGCCGCTCAGCAGGAGATAGTTGACCTTGCCGCTGTTGTAGGCGTTCAGCGCACCCTGGATGCGGTAACGGTAATACTGATTGATGACGCCGGTGCGGTAATATTTGGCGGTGCCCAGCACCACACCGACCTGACGGTAGGGCAGGTCCTGCAGTTCATCATAGATATAGGGCGCGGTTTTCCAGCTCATCCAGCGGTCAAGGCCCAGCACGGTCAACAGCAGCAGGCCGAGCAGGACTAACAGGCTGTAGAACGCACGCTTTAACATGAACTTGGCTCAATAATAGACAACGGAGTCTTCAGGCTACTTTACCCGCCGGGTAAGCGCAAGAAACCCGCGTTTGATTGCGGGGATTTTCAGCAATATAGACAGATCGCCGAACGCAGGCCGGGTAAGGCGTGAGCCGACACCCGGCATAGGGATCTTCAGCTCGCCATGGCGCGAACCGTAGGTCGGGTAAGCGTAGCGCCACCCGACACCTAAGGGTATAAAAGGTAGGCCGGATAAGCCGAAACCGTCATCCGGCCGTCTGCGCAGGCGGATTAACCTAACAGCACGCGCTCGATATTGTGGCAGCCCAGCGCCTTCAGGGTGGCGACGGTGGCATCCCACTGGATCAGCGCCGCGTCGGCTTTCTCCGCCAGGATTGCCCGCTGGATAGCGGGATAATCATAGCCGTTGAGGCTAAGGAGATTCAGCGCCCCCTGCAGCGGCGGCAGCGTCGGGTTGAACGCTGCGTTTTCCGCATAGCTACCGCTGAAAATGGTACCGTCTTTCAGCTCCAGCGCCACGCCGGAAGGCGAGTGGCTATAGGGCGCATGGCAGCGGTTGGCGGCCTGAATAGCTGCCTGGGTCAGGGCATCGCCGCTCACCGGGTAGCCATGGTCCTGTTCATCCATCAGCAGGGTTTTGATCTCCAGGTCTTTCGGGCCAAAGGCGTCCGGCAGATAGTGCTCCAGAGCATGCGCTTCGCGACCCGGCAGATGAATGCGCAGCGCCAGCCCGCTGTTCAGTTCGTTCATAAACTGACGGCAATGACCGCACGGCGTGTAGTTCACCGTGATAGCGCGCAGGGAGGTCTCGCCGCGCAGCCAGGCGTGGCTGATGGCGCTCTGTTCCGCGTGAACGGTCTGCTGCATGGTAGCGCCGAGAAACTCCATATTGCCGCCAAAGTACCAGCGGCCGCTGACGCCGCGGGCGATAGCCCCGACGTTAAAATGAGAAAGGTCGGGGCGCGCGCAGGCAGCGGCAAGCGGCAGTAGCGCAAAAGCCAGCGCGTCTTCGTCCAGACCTGTCGCATGCTGCAGCGTCGCCACCTGATCGGCTTCGAGCAGCGCCGGGAAATGCGGGTCGGCGAGCATCGGGGCGATGGCCGCCTGCAGATCTGCTGCCAGAGTCGTCAAAGCAGCTTGAAAACGTGAGTGCATAGCGTTGCCTCATAACAGTGTAATGGGAAGCCAGTGTACGGGCGGCCAGCGGTTCCATATGTGATGAATATCTCATTCTTTATGCAACTCTGATTTGTTGCATTAAAAATGTGATTTAAATCACTATTAACCTACCACTGCGAGGATCAGCGGAAATAAGAACGGCGCCATCAACGAGGTGATGATCCCGCACAGCACCAGCGCCAGTGAGCTAAACGCGCCTTCCTGATAGTCCAGCTCGGCGCAGCGGGCGGTGCCGAGGGCGTGCGAGGCGGTGCCCATTGACAGGCCGCGCGACGCTTTGGTGCGAATGCGCATCAGGTTAAGCAACGTATGCCCAAATACCGCGCCGAGGATGCCGACAAAAATTACGCACACGGCGCTGATGGCCGGAATGCCGCCGATGCTGCCGCTAACCGCCATAGCAATCGGCGTAGTGACTGACTTAGGCAGAATAGAGGCGGCGATTTGCGGCGTGGCGCCCATCAGCAGAGCGACGGTGGTGCCGGTGATCATCGCCACGCAGCTGCCGATAAAGCAGATGGTAATGATAGATTTCCAGCGGGCGCGGATCTGGTGCAGCTGTTCATACAGCGGGAACGCAAGGGCCACTACCGCCGGCTGCAGCAGATCGTTCAGGACTTTGCTGCCGGCAAAATAACGCTCATAGGAGATCCCGGTCAGCAGAAGAAATGGAATAATCACCACCATCGCCACCAGCAGCGGGTTGAGCAGCGGGAACTTAAAGCGGGCCGCCAGTTTGCGGGCGAGAAAAAAGACGATCAGGGTTAGCGGTAGCGACCACCAGATTTCATGCATCATTCTTCTTTTCCTTTTTGGCCAATCACTTTACGTTCGCCATGCACCAAATGGGAGCTCCAGCTCACCACTACAAACACCACCAGCGTACTGATGGCGCAGGAGATAACGACAGGCCCCAGCTGGGCGCGCAGCAGATCCCAGTACTGCATCACCCCAACGCCGATCGGCACGAACAGCAGCGCCATATAGCGGATCAGGATATTGCAGCCGGGGTTGACCCATTGCGGCGGCATAATTTGCAGCGCCAGCAGCACGAAGAGGATCAGCATGCCGATGATGCTGCCGGGGATAGTGATAGGCAGCAGCCCGGCGATAAAAATTCCGGCGTACAGGCAGGCGTAAATCAGGACGAAAGCCCGCAGGTACTGCCAGATAATAGTCAGCGATTTACTCATGGTAATAACCCTTGATGAAGTGCATTCATCATACAATTAATCCCTAAAATGTGCTACCGATCACATCATGAATTCTATGCATAGCGCTGATAGCTTACGGGAACCATAGTCTCACCCGTCAGGGCCCGACACCTTGCGGCTCAGGCGGGATCGCTCCCCACGCTACCTTGCTGAATGAGGCGCGGCAAATAAAGGCTAATGGGACGCCACAGACCTCTGTAAAGCATAGAGATTATCTCGCCGCTTTGCCGCATCGAGCGTGCGGGGAACGGTGTGCGTCTGGTCCGACGCATTGAGCGCTTTCAACCAGCGCCCGGAGGCGCTACCATAGCGCCTCTTTTTTTTTCCGGGTAACGATATGCGTGTTCTACTGGCGCCGATGGAAGGCGTGCTCGATTCGCTGGTGCGTGAGCTGCTGACCGAGGTTAACGATTACGATCTCTGCATCACCGAATTTCTGCGCGTGGTGGATCAACTGCTGCCGGTAAAATCGTTCTACAGGCTATGCCCGGAACTGCATCACCAGAGCCGCACGCCGTCCGGCACCCGCGTGCGCGTCCAGCTGCTGGGACAATATCCCGAGTGGCTGGCGGAAAATGCCGCCCGCGCGGTGGCGCTGGGTTCATGGGGGGTGGATTTAAACTGCGGCTGTCCGTCGAAGCTGGTAAACGGCAGCGGCGGCGGGGCAACGCTGCTGAAAGATCCAGAGTTGATCTATCGCGGCGCGAAAGCCATGCGAGAGGCGGTTCCCGAGCATCTGCCGGTGACGGTGAAAGTTCGTCTTGGCTGGGACAGCGGTGAACGGCGCTTTGAAATCGCCGACGCGGTGCAGCAGGCGGGGGCCAGCGAACTGGTGGTTCACGGCCGTACCAAAGAAGATGGCTACAAAGCCGAACGCATCAACTGGCAGGCGATCGGCGAGATCCGCCAGCGCCTGACTATCCCGGTGGTCGCCAACGGTGAAATCTGGGACTGGCAAAGCGCCCAGGATTGTATGGCTGTCACCGGCTGCGATTCGGTGATGATTGGCCGCGGGGCGCTCAATGTGCCGAACCTCAGCCGGGTGATCAAATACAATGAACCGCGCATGCCGTGGCCGCAGGTGGTCCAGCTGTTGCACAAATATACCCGCCTGGAAAAGCAGGGTGATACCGGTCTGTATCATGTGGCGAGAATTAAGCAGTGGTTAGGCTATTTACGCAAGGAATATACCGAGGCGCTGACCCTGTTTAATGAAATTCGCGCCCTGCAAACGTCTGCTGAAATAGCGGCGGCGATCGGCCGCTATTAACCGCCATACTGTTATTCGCTTCACATATTATTACTTGCATGCCTATTGATGATAGGCATGGGTTGAATAAAGTGATAATGTGCGGTCAATCAATTCAGGATTGCTACTGAACTCAGGCAAAACCTAAGCACTTTCGTCATTCGTGGCGCAAAGTACTTAGGTTTTTTTTGGTAAAAATTCAGGGTGGATAAAATGATGATGTAAAACAATGAGATGTGAATAACGATTTCTCTGGCATTGTCGCGGTTTTATTACCGACGGACGCTTTTTGCCATTCATTTTTAAAAAAAGAAAACGGGTAAATAAATAGCCTGGGGATCCCCTTTGTTTTTATTCAGTCACGGTGGATATCACAATGCATAACAAAAAAATAAATCAGCTTTTGATCGGCGCTATGCTGGCGGCCATGGCGCCTGCCGTGAGCGCCGCGGACATCCCGGCGTGGAACGGCAGCGCGCTGGGGTTTGAAGCCGGGCAGCAAGGGCTGCTGGGCGATATGCTAGGCATTCGTCCGATCCTTGAAGAAAACGGCTTTCATTATAATCTCGGCTATCTTAACGAGATGGCCTACAACGCCGGCGGCGGCTATAACCATGATAAACATCTGGCCTATATTGACCAGGTGTCATTGACCTTTACCCAGGATCTGGAGCGCTGGACCGGCATACCGGACGCGCGGCTTGAGGGCAATATCGTCAACCGCAACCATGATGATAACCTCACCACGAAACGGCTGCAGGATCCGCGGGTGAGTTTCAACGATCTATCGCAGGAGAGCTGGGGCGGCGGGTCGATTACCCGCCTTGGCTGGCTCACCTTTGCCCGCAGCTTTGACGACCGCCGCCTGACCTGGCGCATCGGCATGATGAACAAGGTGCAAACCTTCGACCAGATCATTCCCTGCGATTTTCAGCTGCTGACCCAGTGCGGTGGGAAATCGGCCAACTCGCTGACCTGGAATAACTGGAACATTCACACCTGGGGCACCACCCTGGAGTACAAGCTGACGCCGACGGTCACCCTGAAAGGCGGGGTGATGGAGCAAAACCCGCAGGCTACCGCGCGCAGCCACGCGTGGAGCTGGTCGACGAAGGGTAGCAAAGGCATCTTACTGCCGATGGAGATCGAAACCCGTCCGCTGATTAATGGCCTGCCGGGAGCCTATAACCTTGGCGTGGTCTGGACTAACGCGCCGCAGAGCGACCTCTACAGCGGTAAATCCGGCGGCGCCGGGGCGACCGATCCGCAAGGTTACGCCGAGCACGACAGCACCTGGTTTATGTACGCCGGCCTGAACCAGCAGATCACCCGCCACGCCGACGACCCGCTGCGGGGAATGAGCGTCTCACTGAGCGGCAGCCTCAGCGACCAGCGCAGCAACTATATCCACTCCGCCGTCGCCGCCTCCATGCGCTACCGCGGTCTGTTTGACGCCCGCCCGGAGGACTGGATTGGCTTCGGCCTGACGTGGATCGACATGAGCAGCCACTACGCACGTAATCAGCGCTATATGAATCAGATAAACGGCGCCACCGACTATAACGATCCGGCTTACCAGCCGGTGGCCGGTCATTCGCTTAACGGTGAACTCTATTATCGCTTCCGCCCGGTCTCCTGGCTGGAGCTGCAGCCGGGCCTGCAGTACTGGCACCGTCCGGGCGGCGTCGCGCAGACCCAGGACGCGTGGGTAGTGGAGTGGAAAACCGTCGTGACCTTCTGATAGTCGCGATCTTAATCACGTTTTTTCACTTGTCAGGTTGAGCGCGCAGCAGAAGTTGTTACAGTGCGGGTGTTGGATTGCAACTGCTGCGGCAGGCAAAACCTGATCACCTGGCGTTTCGTCGGGGGTCAGGTTTTTTTGTTTCTGGGGTCTATATGCAAATCGCCAAAGTACTCAATAACAATGTGGTGGTGGTTCTCGACGAGCACCGGCGCGAACAGGTGGTGATGGGGCGAGGGCTGGCCTTTCAGAAACGCCCGGGCGACGTGCTGGACGACAGTAAAATTGAAAAAGTTTTCGCCTTACAAAGCGATGAGCTGGTCGGCCGCTTAGGCGAGCTTCTCAGTCAGATACCGTTAGAAGTGATGACCACCTGCGATCGCATTATCGACCTGGCACGCGGACGGCTGGGCAAGTTACAGGAAAGTTTGTACATCACGTTAACGGATCACTGTCATTTTGCTATCGAGCGGCAGAAAAAGGGCATCGCACTGCGTAACGTGCTGCTGTGGGAGATTAAGCGGCTGTATCCGAAGGAGTTCGCGCTGGGCCAGGAGGCAAGGGCCATCATTGCCAAAAGGCTCGGCGTGGAGCTGGCGGAGGATGAAGCCGGATTTATCGCCCTGCATCTGGTGACGGCGCAGCTCAACAGCGAAATGCCGGAGGTCATGCACGTGACCCGGGTGATGCAGGAGATCCTGCAGCTGGTGAAGTATCAGCTGCAGCTTAACTACGATGAAGAGTCGCTGAGCTATCAGCGTTTCGTCACCCACCTGAAGTTTTTCGCCCAGCGGATGCTGACGCGCACGGTGGTGGAAGATGACGACGTCTCGCTGCACAGCGCGGTGAAAGATAACTACGCCAAAGCGTGGAAGTGTGCGGAAACGGTGGCGACGCATCTGCAAAAGCAGTATCAGCGGTCGCTGACCACCGAAGAAATTATGTTTCTTGCCATTCATATCGAACGGGTAAGAAAAGAGGGGCGTTAATTCTCCCCAACAAAACTGGATTGTTACTGCATGATGCAGGCAAAACCTGAGCGCGACGCCCACCGGCGTGGTTCTCGGGTTTTTTTATTTTTTACTACTCAGTCGCCGGTTGTCTGCGGGCAGCGGCAGTAAGGAAAAGAGCATGGAATATAAAGCACTCGCGCAGGATATTCTCAACCGCGTCGGCGGCAAAGAGAACATTGTGAGTCTGGTTCACTGTGCGACACGTCTGCGTTTTAAACTGAAGGATAACGGCAAAGCCGATGCCGAAGGGCTGAAGGCCAATCCGGGCGTGATTATGGTGGTGGAGAGCGGCGGCCAGTTTCAGGTGGTGATTGGCAACCACGTTCACGACGTCTGGCTGGCGGTGCGCCAGGAGGCGGGGTTAAGCGATGACAGCGAACCGGTTGCCGAGGAAAAAGCGGCCAAAGGATCGGTGTTAAGCCAGCTTATCGACATCATCTCCGGCATCTTTACACCGTTTATCGGCGTGATGGCGGCAACCGGTCTGCTGAAAGGCCTGCTGGCGCTGGCGGTGACCTGCGGCTGGCTTACGCCGGAGCAGGGGACTTATAAAATCTGGTTTGCCGCCAGCGACGCGCTGTTCTTTTTCTTCCCGCTGTTTCTTGGCTATACCGCCGGGAAGAAGTTTGGCGGCAACCCGTTTATCTCGATGGTGATTGGCGGGGCGTTAACCCACCCGCTGATGATTCAGGCCTTTGAGGCCAGCCAGGCGCCGGGCGCGGCGGTGGAGCACTTTCTCGGCATTCCGGTGACCTTTATCAACTACAGCTCATCAGTGATCCCGATTATTCTCGCCTCATGGGTCTCCTGCTGGCTGGAGCGCAAGAGCAATGCGCTGTTGCCGTCATCGATGAAAAACTTCTTCAGCCCGGCGATCTGCCTGGCGGTGGTGGTCCCGCTCACCTTCCTGGTGATTGGCCCGGTCGCCACCTGGCTGAGCCATCTGCTGGCCAACGGCTACCAGTTCATTTATGCGTTTGCCCCATGGCTGGCGGGCGCGGTACTGGGCGCCATGTGGCAGGTGTGCGTTATTTTCGGCCTGCACTGGGGGCTGGTGCCGTTGATGATCAATAACATGACGGTGCTTGGTCACGACTCCATGCTGCCTATTATCCTCCCGGCGGTGATTGCCCAGGTGGGCGCCGTGCTCGGTATTTTCCTCGCCACCCGCGATGCGCGCCAGCGGGTGCTGGCCGGTTCCGCCTTCTCCGCCGGGCTGTTCGGCATCACCGAGCCGGCTATCTATGGCCTGACTCTGCCGCTGCGCCGTCCGTTTATCTTCGGCTGTGTCGCCGGGGCGATTGGCGGGGCGATCACTGCCTTTAGCAACAGTTATGCCTACTCGTTTGGCCTGCCAAACATCTTTTTCCCGGCGCAGATGATCCCGCCCGGCGGGATTGACGCCAGCGTCTGGGGCGGGCTTATCGGCACCGGCGTGGCTTTCGTGCTCGCCTGCGTGCTGACCTTCTTCGCCGGCCTGCCGCGCGCCAGCGCTGCACCGGGCGCCGTGACGGTAGCCCCGGCCTCGGCAAACGATATTCTGGCGCCGATGAGCGGCAGCGTTATCGCCCTCGAGCAGGTGCCGGACAGCACCTTCGCCAGCGGCCTGCTGGGTAAAGGGGTCGCCATTATCCCGGCGGTGGGCCAAGTGATTGCCCCGTTCCCGGGCGAAGTGGCCTCCCTGTTTCAGACTAAACACGCCATCGGACTGCAAAGCGACAGCGGCATTGAGCTGCTGATCCACGTCGGCATCGACACGGTCAAACTCGACGGCGTGCCCTTTACCGCGCATGTGAAAGAGGGCGACAGGGTACAGGCCGGCGATCTGCTGATTGAGTTTGATCGCCAGGCGATTCTGGACGCCGGCTACGACCTGGCGACCCCGATCATTATCAGCAACAGCGACGACTACCGGGAGATTGATACGGTGGCGTCCAGCACCGTCGAAGCCGGTCAGCCGCTGTTGTCAGTCAGCCATTAATCACAGGAGAAAGAGATGAAAACATTCCCGGCGGATTTTTTGTGGGGCGGCGCGACCGCGGCCAATCAGGTGGAAGGTGCTTATCTGGAAGATGGCAAAGGCTTATCCACCTCCGATGTGCAGCCGCATGGCGTGTTCGGCGAAGTGGTCGAGCGTGTACCCGGCGACAGCGGCATAAAAGATGTGGCGATCGATTTTTACCATCGCTATCCGGAAGATATCGCCCTGTTTGCCGAGATGGGCTTTAACTGCCTGCGAGTCTCCATCGCCTGGACCCGCATCTACCCCAACGGCGACGACGCCGAGCCGAACGAAGCCGGCCTCGCGTTCTACGACAAGCTGTTCGACGAGATGGCGAAGCACAACATCACCCCGCTGGTGACGCTGTCGCATTATGAAATGCCATGGGCGCTGGTAAAAAACTACGGCGGCTGGGGCAGCCGGGAGGTGATTGGCTTCTTTGAGCGCTACGCCCGGACGGTGTTCAGCCGCTATAAAAATAAGGTCAAACTGTGGCTGACCTTTAACGAAATCAATATGTCGCTACATGCCCCGATGACCGGCGTCGGCCTGCCGGCCGGCAGCAGCAAAGGCGAGGTGTATCAGGCGATTCACCACCAGCTGGTGGCCAGCGCGCTGGCGGTCAAAGCCTGTCATGAGCTGGTGCCTGAGGGCAAAATCGGCAATATGCTGCTCGGCGGGCTGATGTATCCCCTGAGCTGCAAACCGGAGGATGTGTTCGAGACGCTGCAGGAGAACCGCAGCTGGCAGTTCTTCGGCGACGTACAGGCGCGCGGCGCGTACCCGGGCTATATGCAGCGCTATTTCCGTGACAACGGCATCACGCTCACCATCACCGACGCCGATCGTGAAGCGCTAAAAACCACCGTCGACTTTATCTCCTTCAGCTACTACATGACCGGCTGCGTCACCGCCGACGAGGCGCTGAACCAGCAGGCGCGCGGCAATATTCTCAGCATGGTGCCGAACCCGCACCTGGCGAGCTCGGAGTGGGGCTGGCAGATAGACCCGCTGGGCCTGCGCACGCTGCTGAACGTGCTGTGGGATCGCTACCAGAAGCCGCTGTTTATCGTGGAAAACGGTCTGGGCGCCAAAGATAAGGTGGAAGCCGACGGCAGCATTAACGATGACTACCGCATCAGTTACCTGAACGACCACCTGGTGCAGGCGCGGGAAGCCATTGACGATGGCGTTGAGCTGATGGGCTTTACCAGCTGGGGACCGATTGACCTGGTGAGCGCCTCAAAGGCGGAGCTGTCGAAGCGCTACGGCTTTATCTATGTCGACCGCCATGATGACGGTACCGGCACCCTGGCGCGCAGTAAGAAGAAGAGCTTTGGCTGGTATAAAGAGGTGATTGCCAGCCGCGGCGCCAGCCTGAAAGCCTAAAGGATGCCCGCCCGGCCATCGCCGGGCGGGAGATTAGCCGGTTTACGCGCGCGCAGTAAAAAGGTCATCGGATGTTCTTTCTCTTCATCCTGAGCGGGCAGGGTGGTAAAGAGGTGCGGCTCGTTAAAAGATGCCGGCTCATATTCACCCCTTGAATTGATAAGGTTGTTTATTTTTAGCAAACTAATAATTTAGTCACACGCTTTACTAAACGCGTTTAATTCAATTAACTTATGATAACCAACCTGATTAAGTTATCTGACCTGTCCAATGAAATTGATATTAAATAAAAGCGTGCTGGCGGCATTGCCCCTGGCCATCGCGCTGGCTGGCTGCGCGCCATCTCATGAGGTTGCTAATCCGCCGCAGCAGCAAATTCCAGCCTCCCATGTTTCCATGGAGCTCCCTGCCGCCGTGAAAAATGGCTGGCCGCAGACTGACTGGTGGAAAGATTACCATGACCCACAGCTTAATAATCTGATTCAGCGAGCGTTGGCCAACGCGCCGGATATGCAGATTGCCGAACAGCGCATCAGGCTTGCCGAAGCGCAGGCGCGAATGTCGCAGGCGAATCTTGGCCCGGAGATGGATTTCTCCGCCGATATTGAACGCCAGCGCATGTCGGCCGAAGGCCTGATGGGACCGTTTGCTACCGACACCGACGGCAATACCGGCCCGTGGTACACCAACGGTACCTTTGGCCTGACCGCCGGTTGGGATCTCGATCTGTGGGGCAAAAACCGTGCGCTGGTGAAAGCGCGTATCGGCGAGCTGAAAGCCCAGGTTGCTGAACAGGCCCAGACCCGTGAGCTGCTCTCCGGCAGCGTGGCGCGTCTGTACTGGCAGTGGCAGACGGAAGCGGCGATCAAAGCGGTGCTGCAGCAGGTGAAAAACGAGCAAAATAATATTGTGACGGTCGACAAGGCCCTGTATCAGCGCGGGATCACTAACTCCGCCGAAGGGGCGGAGAACGATATTAACGTCAGCAAAACCGACCAGCAGCTGGCGGACGTGACGGGCACGATGAAAGAGATTGAAGCGCGGCTGATGGCCCTGACCAACAGCCAGAGCCAGTCGCTAAACCTCAAACCCGCCAGCCTGCCAACGGTCAGCGCGCAGCTGCCAGATACCCTCGGCTATGAGCTGCTGGCGCGCCGCCCGGATCTGCAGGTCGCCCACTGGTATATTGAGGCGTCCCTGAGCGAAGTGGACGCGGCGAAAGCGGCATTTTATCCGGACATCAATCTGATGGCGTTCCTGCAGCAGGATGCCCTGCACTTAAGCGATCTTTTCCGCCATTCGGCGCAGCAGATGGGCGTTACTGCCGGGTTGACGCTGCCGATCTTTGACAGCGGCCGCCTTAACGCCAACCTGGATATCGCCAGCGCGCAGAATAGCCTGTCGATCGCCCAGTACAACAAAGCGGTGGTGGATGCCGTTAACCAGGTGGCGAAAACCGCCAGCCAGGTCGAAACATTAATGGCCAAAAGCCAGCAGCAGCAGCAGGTTGAAAAAGACGCTCAGCGGGTAGTAGATCTGGCGCAGGCCCGAATGGCGGCGGGGATCTTACCTGGCTCCAGAGTCAGTATGGCGAAGCTCCCGGCGCTGCAGGAACGGATCACCGCATTGCGCCTGCACGGCCAGTGGATTGACGCCAGCATTCAACTGACCTCGGCCCTCGGCGGCGGCTACCACCAGACGGTGAAGTAACCGCCAACCACGGTGCGCCCGCGGGCGCGCCGCTTAGTCTTTCTTCTTACTCTCGCGCCGCCTGAGCCACCAGTGGGCGGCCACCACCACCACCACCGCGAGGATCAGCCAGATCCAGTGCTTCAGATGGGCGTCCAGATGGTGCAGCCACGGGCCAACCACCTCGCCGCCGAGATAGCCAATGGTGGTAAACAGCAGGGCCCACACCAGCGCTCCAACAATATTCAGCGGCAGGAAAATGCGCGGCGGCAGGCGGCTGGCGCCGATCAGCAGGGGGCCGATTACCCGGAAGCCATACATAAAGCGGGTGCCGATGACAAACAGCCACGGCCGGTGCTGGATCATACGCTGCGCTTTACGGATCCGCGCTTTCTGACTGGCGAAACGGCGCAGGATGCGTCCCCCGAAGCGGCGACCGACCAGATAGAGGAGCTGATCGCCAATCATCCCGCCGAGGGCGACGGCGATCACCACCAGGGGAAATTTCAGTAGCCCCTGATGCGCCGCGACGCCGCCCAGCAGGGTAATGGTCTCACCTTCCGCCATGCTGCCGACGATCAGCGCCGCGTAGCCATACTGGGAAATCAGGTGATTGATATCCATAAAAAGCTTTTCTCCTTACCTCATCACCTCTTAATCATACACCCTGCTGACCAAAACGCGGCGACGCAGAATTTTCTGTGCTGTACATAAAATAATCTACAGGGTGAATTATACTTGGATCAGTGCAGTACGAAGCCGTGACAAGGGGGACGCTATGAACCATGTCTGGGGGCTCTTCGCTCATCCCAACCGGGAAATGAGCGTGATTAAGAGCGAGAATGAAACCATTTCTCATCACTATACGCATCATGTGCTGCTGATGGCGGCGGTTCCGGTAATCTGCGCCTTTATCGGCACCACGCAGCTGGGCTGGAACTTCGGCGATGGCACCGTGATTAAACTGTCGATGCTGACCGGACTGGCGCTGGCGGTGCTGTTTTACGCCGTGATGCTCGCCGGGGTGGCGATCATGGGGCGGGTCATCTGGTGGATGGCGAGGCAGTATCCGCAGCAGCCTTCCCTGAAACGCTGCATGGTGTTTGCCGGCTACGTCGCCACCCCGCTGTTTCTGAGCGGGATTGTGGCGCTCTATCCGCTGGTCTGGCTGTGCGCGCTGGTCGGTACTATTGCGCTGTTCTATACCGGGTATCTGCTGTATCTCGGCATTCCGACCTTCCTGAGCATTAATCGGGAAGAGGGGTTAAGCTTTGCCAGCTCGACGCTAGCTATTGGGGTACTGGTGCTGGAAGTGCTGCTGGCCATCACCGTGGTGCTCTGGGGGTATGGCTACCGACTCTTCTGATCGGGCGACACGGGTAAATATGCATTGCCGGCAAATATGTATTTTATGTCGGCAATGCAGCATTTCTTCACGATTCTTATTAGGCACAGGGCCTTACGGCGCGGTATGATGGCGTTTGCCAGCGAAGTTGCCCACTTAACCTCGCGGCGTACGTTCCATAACGTGCAAAAATACTTTTCAGAATGCCCATGATGCCGAAATTTCGAGTCTCTTTGCTCAGCCTGACCTTGCTGCTGGCTGTGCCTTTTGCGCCCCAGGCGTTAGCAAAAACCCCGACGGCGGTGACCGCCTCGCAGCCGGAAATTGCCTCCGGCAGCGCCATGATCGTCGATCTGGCCACGAAAAAAATCATTTATGCCAGCCAGCCTGATCTGGTGCGCCCGATGGCGTCGATCACCAAAGTGATGACGGCCATGGTGGTGCTCGATGCCCATCTGCCGCTGGATGAGATGCTGACGGTGGATATCAGCCATACGCCGGAAATGAAGGGGATCTACTCCCGCGTGCGCCTCAACAGCCAGATTAGTCGCCGCGATATGCTGCTGCTGGCGCTGATGTCTTCCGAGAACCGCGCGGCCGCCAGCCTGGCGCATCACTATCCGGGCGGCTACGACGCTTTTATTCGCGCGATGAACGCCAAAGCCCAGGCGCTGGGCATGACCCATACCCGCTACGTGGAGCCCACCGGCCTGTCGGTGCATAACGTCTCCACCGCCCGCGATCTGACCAAACTGCTGATCGCCAGCGAGCAGTATCCGCTGATCGGCCAGCTGAGCACCACCAAAGAAGAGACCGCCACCTTCGCCCATCCGGCCTACAGCCTGCCGTTCCGCAACACCAACCATCTGGTGTATCGCGATAACTGGAACATTCAGCTGACCAAAACCGGCTTCACCAACGCTGCCGGCCACTGCCTGATTATGCGCACGGTGATTAACCAACGTCCGGTGGCGCTGGTGGTGATGGATGCCTTCGGCAAATATACCCACTTCGCTGACGCCAGCCGCTTGCGGACCTGGATTGAAACCGGGAAGGTGATGCCGGTACCCGCCTCGGCGCTGAGCTATAAAAAGCAGCGCGAAGCGCAGATGGCGGAGGCGATGCTGAAAGGCGGCGCGCAGACCGCGCAGAACGATTAATCTGCATGTCTCCCGGATGGCGGCGCATTGCGCCTTATCCGGGCTACGTGATTTGGCACCGGGTTTGCCCCCTTCGCAGGCCCGGCAAGCGCAGCGCCGCCGGGCAATCAGGCCGAGTGCCGGTGCTTGTGCAGGATGGCGGCTGACGCCTCTCTGGAACCGCGCTGAACGGTAGCCCGGCTAAGGCGTTTACGCCGCGAGCCGGGGATTTGACGCCGGATATCACTCCGGCAGCGTCCAGTCGCCGTCACCCAGCGCGCGCTGCATAATCAACGTATCCCGCCAGTCGCCCATCTTGTAGCCGACGCTGCGCAGCTGACCCGCCACGGTAAAGCCGAACTTTTTATGGATCGCCAGCGAGCCGGCATTGTTATGGCCATCGCCGATGATCGCCAGCATCTGCCGCCACGGGCCTTTCTCGCACTCAGCGATTAGCCTGGACAGCAGCGCGCTGCCGATGCCGCGTCCGCCCATTCCGGATTCCACGTATATCGATTCCTCGAGGGTGTAGCGATAGGCCGGACGCGGGCGATAGAAGGTGGCATAGCAGTAGCCGACGATAGCCCCGCGCCACAGTGCTACCAGCCACGGCAGCCCGTTGTCGCGCACGGTCTGGATCCGTTTACGCATTTCGTCAACGGTGGGGGGGATCTCTTCGAAGGAGGCGCGGCCATTAAGCACGTGCCAGACATACAGCGCGGCGATAGCGTGCGCATCGTCGGGCAGCGCTTCGCGAATTTCTAAATCACTGTCGAGTAACGGGGCCTCTGCGGGCATGGCGGCGCTCCTGAATCTGCCGGAGAAACATTCTCCGGCGTGCAGCGTAATACAGAAGCGCCAGGCTGAATAGTCCTGCTGTCGATTATTGCGGATCCGCCGGAGAGGCTGGCGTCGGGGCCGCTTCACCCCAGTATTTCTGCTTGCTGGTTTTACCAATCCCCGGGTTCATGCTGTTGGTCGGATCGTTCTGGCGATAGAACTGCTGCAGGCTCTCCGGGGCCTCATACAGATGACCCACGTTATGCTCCGCCGGGTACTGGGCGCCGCGCGCTTTCAGTAACTCCAGCATTTTTTCCTTCAGCGCGTGGGCGTCGACCCCTTTCCTGACGATATAATCCTGATGGAACACATGGCACATAAAGTGGCCATAGTAGAGCTTATGCACCAGCTGGCTGTCGATTTCGGGCGGCAGATGTTCGAACCACTCGGTATCGTTGCGGCGCAGGGCGATATCCAGCGCCAGAATATCTTCGACTTCGTCGGCATGCACCGCCTGATAGCGGATCGCCGCCCCGGCGGCGGCAAAGCGATGGAGGAACGCCTTGCTGCCTTCCTCCGGCGTACAGGCGAAGAAATCCCCCTCGGCCTGCTGGAAGTACTCCGTCAACCAACGCTGCGCTTCTTCGATGCCGTCGCCAGCCATCTTCAGCAGCAGATGATGTTCATATTTATCGCGCCAGGTTTTCATCCGCTCCGGTAAATGCGCCGGGAAGACGTGGCCGAGCTTCTGCATAAAGCGGTCGGTAAAGTGCGGCTTAAACAGCGAGACTTTCTCCAGCATCGCGTCGGTGCGCCCCTTCATGGTGAAGAAGAACGGCATTTTGTCGGTGCCGAGCTTGTCGATCATCAGGAAGGTGTCTTTGCCATACTTCTCGGCGATATCGTAAATATCGCGGTGCATATATTCCCCCGCCACCGGCAGATGCTGGAACTCAGCGAGGATATGACGGCGGATCTCGGTCAATACCTGTGGCTGGTTGGTGCCAATGTAAAACACCTGCTGGCGCTTTTCCGCCGGGAAAGTATCGAGACGCACGGCGAAAACCGCTAGCTTGCCGGCGCAGCCGGAGGATTCGAACAGGCGGTCCGGGTCGGCGTTATAGCGCGCCGGGGTGTCGGCATCGACATCGCGCACGCGGGTGACATAGTCGTGATCGTGGGCGTGGCGGCCGTCGTGCAGGACATCGCTATCGCTAATCCGTTCGTCATCGAGGCGGCTGAGGATCTGCTCCGGCGTGCTGCCGAGATCGATGCCCAGATGATTGACCAGCTTCAGCTTGCCGTCGGCGTCAATCTGCGCGAACAGCGACATCTCAGTGTAGGCCGGCCCGCGCTGCACCAGCGAGCCGCCGGAGTTGTTGCAGATCCCGCCGATGACCGACGCGCCGATGCATGACGAACCGATCACCGAGTGCGGTTCGCGTCCCAGCGGTTTGAGCGCTTTTTCCAGCGAATAGAGGGTGGTGCCGGGCCAGGCCAGCACCTGCTCGCCTTTGTCCAGCAGATGCAGTTTGTCCAGGCGCAGGGTGCTGATAATCACGATCTCGCGATCGTAATCATTGCCGTTGGGGGTCGAACCTTCGGTCAGGCCGGTGTTGGCCGCCTGCATCAGAATAATTTTATCGGCGTCTACGCAGGCGTTGAGCACGCGCCAGAGTTCCAGCAGGGTGCCGGGAAAGACAACCGCCAGCGCCTCGCCCTGACCGGAGCGGAAGCCTTTGCGGTAGCGCTGGGTTTTTGCCGGGTCGGTCAGCAGATGCGAAGGGCCAACCAGGCGCGCCAGGTCAGCCAGAAACGTTTTATGGGTGTCAGTGGGTGCAGATGACATGTTCCACTCCTTGTGGTGGTGCGCGAAATATCGAGGATAAGCATAGCGCTTTGTATGACAATTTGATGCATGAATGTTTCGCAAAAATCAGAGAAGAACCTTAGCATTCTGCAGGCGCGTTGTTTATATATATGGCAAACTGCGGTTTTTATTATGTTTTACCGAGTCCCCGTCTGAGATAAAGCGAGATAACAATGAAATGGCTCTGCACTGTAAGCGTCGCCGTGAGTCTGGCGCTGCAACCCGCGCTGGCGGATGAACTGTTTGGTAACCACCCCCTGACCCCGCAGGCGCGGGATGCCTTTGTCACCGACCTGCTGAAAAAAATGACGGTGGACGAGAAAATCGGCCAGCTGCGTCTGATAAGCGTTGGCCCGGATAACCCGAAAGAGGCGATCCGTGAAATGATCAAGAACGGTCAGGTGGGGGCGATTTTTAACACCGTTACCCGCCCGGATATCCGTGTAATGCAGGATCAGGTGATGCAGCTTAGCCGCCTGAAGATCCCGCTGTTCTTTGCCTACGATGTGCTGCACGGTCAGCGTACCGTGTTTCCGATAAGCCTCGGCCTGGCCTCGTCGTTTAACCTTGATACGGTGAAGACCGTGGGCCGCGTGTCAGCTTATGAAGCCGCCGATGACGGCTTGAACATGACCTGGGCGCCGATGGTCGACGTCTCCCGCGACCCGCGCTGGGGACGCGCTTCCGAAGGGTTCGGGGAAGACACCTATCTGACCACGATGATGGGCCAGGCGATGGTGGAGTCGATGCAGGGCAAGAGCCCGGCGGACCGCTATTCGGTGATGACCAGCGTCAAGCATTTCGCCGCCTACGGCGCGGTAGAGGGCGGGAAAGAGTACAACACGGTCGACATGAGCCCGCAGCGCCTGTTCAACGACTATATGCCGCCGTACAAAGCCGGGCTTGATGCCGGCAGCGGCGCGGTGATGGTAGCCCTGAACTCGCTGAACGGCACCCCGGCGACCTCTGATTCCTGGCTGCTGAAAGACGTCCTGCGCGACCAGTGGGGCTTTAAAGGCATCACCGTTTCCGACCACGGCGCCATCAAAGAGTTGATTAAGCACGGCGTGGCCTCCGACCCGGAAGACGCGGTGCGCGTAGCGCTGAAGTCCGGCATCAACATGAGCATGAGCGACGAGTATTACAGCAAGTACCTGCCGGGGCTGGTGAAGTCCGGCAAGGTGACCATGGCCGAGCTGGATGATGCCACCCGACACGTGCTCAACGTGAAATATGATATGGGACTGTTCAACGATCCCTACAGCCACCTGGGACCGAAAGATTCTGACCCGCAGGACACCAATGCGGAAAGTCGTCTGCATCGTAAAGAGGCGCGCGAAGTGGCTCGCGAGAGCCTGGTGCTGCTGAAGAACCGTCTTGATACGCTGCCGCTGAAAAAATCCGGCACTATCGCGGTGGTGGGCGCGCTGGCGGACAGCAAGCGCGACATGATGGGCAGCTGGTCCGCGGCCGGGGTGGCCGACCAGTCGGTGACCGTCCTGACCGGCATCAAAGAAGCGCTGGGCGATAACGGCAAAGTGATTTACGCCAAAGGGGCGAACGTTACCGATGACAAAGGCATTGTCGATTTCCTCAATTTGTATGAGAACGCGGTGCAGGTTGACCCACGCTCGCCGCAGGAAATGATCGACGAAGCGGTCGCGGCGGCGAAGCAATCCGATGTGGTGGTCGCCGTGGTGGGCGAGGCGCAGGGCATGGCGCATGAGGCCTCCAGCCGGACCGATATCACCCTGCCGCAGAGCCAGCGCAATCTGATTGCCGCTCTTAAAGCCACCGGCAAACCGCTGGTGCTGGTGCTGATGAACGGGCGTCCGCTGGCGCTGGTGAAAGAGGATCAGCAAGCCGATGCGCTGCTGGAGACCTGGTTTGCTGGCACCGAAGGCGGCCACGCCATCGCCGACGTGCTGTTTGGCGACTACAACCCGTCGGGCAAGCTGCCGATGTCTTTCCCGCGCTCGGTGGGGCAGATCCCAACCTACTACAGCCACCTGAATACCGGCCGGCCGTATAATCCGGAGAAGCCGAACAAGTACACCTCGCGTTACTTCGATGAAGCCAATGGCCCGCTGTATCCGTTTGGTTACGGCCTGAGCTACACCACCTTTAGCGTCTCCGATGTCGACATGTCGTCGGCCACCATGCCGCGCGATGGCAGCGTGACCGCCAGCGTGCAGGTGACCAACACCGGCAATCGCGAAGGGGCGACGGTGATCCAGCTCTACCTGCAGGACGTCACCGCCTCCATGAGCCGGCCGGTGAAAATGCTGCGCGGCTTTAAAAAGGTCACCCTCAAACCGGGCGAAACGCAAACCGTTAGCTTCCCAATCGACGTCGACGCGCTGAAGTTCTGGAATCAGCAGATGAAATACGTTGCTGAGCCGGGCAAATTCAATGTCTTTATCGGCGTGGACTCAGCCCGCGTGAAGCAGAGCGAGTTTGAGCTGCTGTAAGGCATCGCTCTTAAGTCCAACGTCACGCTTTAAAGGCCGATTAATCGGCCTTTTCTTTTTCGCATCGCTGGTAAATGGGCTACGCTTTTCTCTTAAGCTTCTGTAAGCGAAGCGCAAAAGAACTGAGGGATGCGGGATGAAGATGGCAACGACATGGTCCGGCGCGCTGGCGCTGGCCGCCCTGATAAGTTTACCGCTGCAGGCGGCGGAGCCGGTGAAGGTCGGCTCGAAAATTGATACCGAAGGCGCGCTGCTGGGCAATATGATCCAGCAGGTGCTGGAAAGCCACGGCGTAAAAACGATTAATAAAATCCAGCTCGGCACCACGCCGGTGGTGCGCGGGGCGATTGTCGCCGGCGAGCTGGATATCTACCCGGAATATACCGGCAATGGCGCCTTCTTCTTCAAAGATGAAAACGACCCGGCGTGGAAGAATGCCCAACAGGGCTATGAGAAGGTGAAGCGCCTCGATCAGGAGAAACATCAGCTGGTATGGCTCACCCCGGCGCCGGCCAACAACACCTGGACTATCGCCGTGCGCCAGGACCTGGCGGAGAAAAATAAGCTGACCTCGCTGGCCGACCTCAGTCGCTACCTGAAGCAGGGCGGCGAATTTAAGCTGGCGGCTTCGGCGGAATTTATTGAGCGCCCGGACGCGCTGCCGGCGTTTGAAAAAGCGTATGGCTTCAACCTCAACCAGAACCAGCTGCTGTCGCTGGCCGGGGGCGATACGGCGGTGACCATCAAAGCGGCGGCGCAACAGACCTCCGGCGTTAACGCGGCGATGGCCTACGGCACCGATGGCCCGGTGGCGGCCCTGGGGTTACAGACGCTGAGCGACCCGCAGGGCGTGCAGCCGATATATGCCCCGACGCCGGTGGTGCGCGAGGCGGTGCTCAAGGCCTACCCGCAGATTGCCGACTGGCTGCAGCCGGTCTTCGCCAGCCTCGATGAAAAAACGCTGCAGCAGCTGAATGCCCGCATTGCGGTGGAGGGCCAGGATGCGAAGCGCGTGGCGGCAGATTATCTGCAGCAGAAAGGCCTGCTGAAGTAATCCACCGGTGACCATTCGCTGTACTCACCGCGTCGGCCTGCTGCTGACAGGTCTGCTGCTGGTTACGCTGGCGCTGCCGTTTGTCACTTATGCGCCGAATCGCTTACTCTCCGGGGAAGGGCGCGGGCTGTGGCAGGCGCTGCCCTGGCTCGCCGGCGTTCAGCTGGCGGCGGCTCTTGCCGGGATGCTGCTCTGCTGGCTGCCGGGCAGGATCGTGCCGTTTCTCCACCTGCTGCTGGCCGAACTGATCTTCCCGCTGCTTATCTGGGGCAGCGGCCAGGCGGCGCTTGAGCTCTCCCGCCACGGCTCGCCGCTGGCGCGCACCTCGCCCGGCAGCGGCCTGTGGCTGTCGCTGGCGCTTTGTCTGCTGCTGGCCAGCGAGGCCATCCGTCATCTTACCGTCCGGCCGCTCTGGCGCTGGCTACTCAATGCGCAAGTCTGGCTGTTGCCCATCATCCTGCTCGCTATCGGGGCGCTCGATCAGCTCTCCTTGCTGAAGGAGTATGCCAACCGTCAGGAGGTATTTGATGACGCCCTGCGCCAGCATCTGCTTCTGCTGTTCGGCACCCTGCTGCCGGGCCTGCTGATTGGCCTGCCGCTGGGGGTATGGCTGTGGCGGCGTCCGCGCTGGCAGGCGCCGACTTTCACCGCGCTCAATGTGATCCAGACTATTCCGTCGGTAGCGCTTTTTGGCCTGCTGATTGCGCCGCTTGCCGGTCTGGCGCGTTATTTCCCGACGCTGGGCGAGCTGGGCGTCTCCGGGACCGGCGTGGCGCCAGCCCTGATCGCTCTCACTCTCTATGCGCTGCTGCCGCTGGTGCGCGGGGTGGTGACCGGCCTGCAGCAGGTGCCGCAGGATGCCCTGGAAAGCGCGACGGCAATGGGCATGAGCGCCGGGCAGCGCTTTCGTCAGGTGCAGCTTCCGCTGGCGATGCCGGTACTGCTGCGCAGCCTGCGGGTGGTCAGCGTGCAAACCGTCGGCATGGCGGTAGTGGCCGCGCTGATCGGCGCCGGCGGCTTTGGCGCGCTGGTTTTTCAGGGGCTGCTGAGCAGTGCGCTGGATCTGGTGCTGCTGGGCGTGGTGCCGACCATTGCCCTGGCGGTGGTGGTGGATGCCCTGTTCGCCCTGTGGGGCGCCTGGCTAAAAGGAGAGGCCAATGATTGAATTTCAAGGGGTCAGCAAAGTGTTTGCCGGCCACCCGGCGGTGAAGGACCTGACCCTGGAGCTGCGTGAAGGCGCTTTCTCGGTGCTGGTGGGGACTTCCGGCTCGGGCAAGTCGACGACGCTGAAGATGATCAACCGTCTGCTGGAGCCGGACCGGGGCACCATTCGCTTTGCCGGCGAGGACATTCGCCAGCAGCCGGTCCTGACCCTGCGGCGGCGGATGGGCTATGCCATCCAGTCCATCGGCCTGTTTCCCCACTGGACGGTGGCGCAGAATATCGCCACCGTGCCGCAGCTGCAAAGATGGCCGCGGGCAAGGATCGCCGACCGGATCGACGAGCTGATGGCGCTGCTGGGGCTGGAGGCGACGCTGCGCGACCGTTACCCGCATCAGCTCTCCGGCGGCCAGCAGCAGCGGGTGGGGGTGGCGCGGGCGCTGGCGGCAGATCCGGAGGTGCTGTTGATGGATGAGCCCTTCGGCGCCCTCGACCCGGTGACCCGCGAGGCGCTGCAGCAGGAGATGCTGCGCATCCACCGTCTGCTGGGACGGACGATTGTGCTGGTGACCCATGATATTGACGAAGCGCTGCGTCTGGCGGACCACCTGGTGCTGATGGACGGGGGCGAGGTGGTCCAGCAGGGGGCGCCGCTGGAGATGCTCCTGCGACCGAAAAATAGCTTTGTACAGACCTTTTTTTGGCCGCAGCGAGCTGGGTGTGCGCCTGCTGTCGCTGCGCGAGGTGGGGGACTATTTGCGTCCCGACGAACGGCTGGCGGGCGAGGGGCTGACCGTCACCATGACCCTGCGGGAAGCGCTGTCGCAGTTTGTCGCCCGGCGCTGCGAGACGCTGCCGGTGGTCGATGCCGAAGGCAGGCCCTGCGGTACGCTGCATTTTGCCGATCTGCTGCGTCAGGAGATGAGCCATGAAGGCGCTTAGTGAGCCGCTGTGGTGGCTTATCGCGCTGTTTATCGGCCTGCTGGCAGGGCTGCCCTACAGCGCGCCGCTGTTCAGTCGGCTGTTCCCGGAACTGCCGCGGCCGGTCTACCAGCAGGAGAGCTTCTGGGCGCTCACTCTCGATCACGGCTGGCTGATGGTGGCGTCCAGCCTCGCGGCAACGGCAATCGGGCTGGGGGCTGGGGTGGCGGTCACCCGGCCCGCCGGCGGCGCGTTTCGTCCGCTGGTGGAGACCATCGCCGCTATCGGGCAGACCTTTCCGCCGGTGGCGGTGCTGGCGATGGCGGTGCCGGTGCTGGGCTTTGGCTGGCTGCCCGCGCTCATCGCCCTCGCGTTGTATGGCATACTGCCGGTGCTGCAGGGGACGCTGGCCGGGCTGGGTTCGATACCGCCTGGGGTGTCAGGCGTGGCTGAAGGGATGGGAATGACCGGCTGGCAGCGTCTGTATAAGGTGGAGCTTCCGCTGGCGGCCCCGGTGATCCTGGCGGGGATCCGCACCTCGGTCATCGTCAATATTGGTACCGCGACCATTGCCTCGACGGTGGGGGCCAGTACGCTCGGGACGCCGATCATCATCGGCCTGAGCGGCTTTAATACCGCCTATATTGTTCAGGGGGCGCTGCTGGTGGCCCTGGCGGCGATTATCGTCGACCGCGCTTTTGAGCGTCTGACCCGCTGGATCAGCCGACACCGCCACGCACAATAAAGGAATAGCCGGCCAGCATTACGCCGCTGATCCCGCCGATGGCCATAAGTAAGAAGAGAGTGACGACCGCGATTTTCGCTGGCTTCATAATAGGCTCCTGATGTTAACAGGGGGATTATACGGTGAAGCGCAGGTGTTAATGAAACATTAATTGCGGTTTAGCGCGCCGCGCCGGGCTTTTTGCCGCGTTTGCTGCGCAACGCGCCGCAAAAAAGTGTGATCCTGGCCGTCATTTTTCATTTTTATGCAGGGCTTCAAAGAAAGTTTTCGCCAGGCAGGGTATGGTACGCGCTTTCAGGCATGTGTGGTTTGCGGGTATGTACGAGTTTGATCTGGTGTTGCTGCTGCTTCAGCAGATGTGCGTATTTTTGGTCATCGCGTGGTTGATGAGCAAAACCCGACTGTTTATCCCCCTGATGCAAGTCACCGTTCGCCTGCCGCACAAGCTGCTGTGCTACGTCACCTTCTCCATTTTCTGCATTATGGGGACCTATTTCGGTCTGCATATCGAAGACTCCATCGCCAACACCCGCGCCATCGGCGCCGTGATGGGCGGCCTGCTCGGCGGGCCGGTGGTCGGCGGGCTGGTAGGGCTCACCGGCGGCCTGCACCGCTACTCGCTGGGGGGAATGACCGCCTTAAGCTGCATGGTTTCCACTATCGTTGAGGGGCTGCTGGGCGGTCTGGTGCACAGCGTGCTGGTCAAACGCGGCCGGCCGGACAAAGTCTTTAGCCCGCTGACCGCCGGGGCGATCACCTTCGTGGCCGAGCTGGTGCAGATGATGATCATTCTGCTGATTGCCCGCCCGTTCCAGGACGCCCTGCATCTGGTGCAGAGCATTGCCGCGCCGATGATGGTCACCAATACCGTCGGTGCGGCGCTGTTTATGCGCATTCTGCTGGACAAGCGGGCGATGTTTGAGAAGTACACCTCCGCCTTTTCCGCCACGGCGCTGAAGGTGGCGGCGTCCACCGAGGGGATCCTGCGTCAGGGATTCAACGAAGAGAATAGCATGAAGGTGGCCCAGGTGCTGATCCAGGAGCTGGACATCGGCGCGGTGGCGATCACCGATCGCGACAAGCTGCTGGCGTTTACCGGCATCGGCGACGATCACCATCTGCCGGGCAAGCCTATCTCCTCCTCGTATACGCAACGGGCGATTGAGACCGGGGAGGTGGTCTACGCCGACGGCAACGAGGTGCCTTACCGCTGCTCGATTCATCCGCACTGTAAGCTGGGGTCGACGCTGGTGATCCCCCTGCGCGGCGAGAACCAACGGGTGATAGGCACCATTAAACTGTATGAGGCGAAAAATCGCCTGTTCAGTTCGATCAACCGCACCCTCGGGGAGGGGATTGCCCAGCTGCTGTCGGCGCAGATCCTCGCCGGACAGTACGAGCGGCAGAAGGCGCTGCTGACGCAATCCGAAATCAAGCTCCTGCACGCCCAGGTCAACCCGCACTTCCTGTTTAACGCGCTTAACACGCTGAAGGCGGTGATCCGCCGCGACAGCGATCAGGCCGGCCAGCTGGTGCAGTATCTATCGACCTTCTTTCGCAAGAACCTGAAACGGCCGACGGAAATTGTCACTCTTGCCGATGAGATCGAGCATGTTAACGCCTATCTGCAGATTGAGAAGGCTCGCTTTCAGGCTAACCTGCAGATCCAGATGGCGGTGCCGGAAGGGCTGGCGCATCACCAGCTGCCGGCCTTTACCCTGCAGCCGATCGTGGAGAACGCCATTAAGCATGGTACATCGCAACATCTTGGCGTCGGCGAAATTACCATCCGCGCCAGCCAGGACGATCGCTGGCTGCAGCTGGATATCGAAGATAACGCCGGGCTGTACCGGGCCAACCCCCAGGCCAGCGGGCTGGGGATGAATCTGGTGGACAGGCGGCTGCGGGCGCGTTTTGGCGCCGACTGCGGCATCAGCGTCACCTGCGAGCCGGAGCGCTTTACCCGTGTCACCCTACGTCTGCCCCTGGAGGAGAATGCATGCTGAGAGTATTGATCGTCGATGATGAGCCGCTGGCGCGGGAAAACCTGCGCATTTTGCTGGAGACACAGCGCGATATCGAGATTGTCGGCGAGTGCGGCAACGCGGTGGAGGCCATTGGCGCGGTGCATAAGCTGCGTCCCGACGTGCTGTTTCTCGACATCCAGATGCCGCGCATCAGCGGTCTGGAGATGGTCGGGATGCTCGACCCGGAGCACCGCCCCTATATCGTGTTTCTCACCGCCTTTGATGAATACGCGGTGAAAGCCTTTGAGGAGCATGCCTTTGACTATCTGCTGAAGCCGATTGAAGCTGCCCGGCTGGAGAAAACCCTCGCCCGCCTGCGCCAGGAGCGTAATCTGCAGGATGTGTCGCTGCTGGATGATGCTCAGCAGACGCTGAAATACATTCCCTGTACCGGCCACAGTCGTATCTGGCTGCTGCAGATGGAGGATGTGGCCTTCGTCAGCAGCCGGATGAGCGGCATCTACGTGACCGACCGCGAGGGCAAGGAGGGCTTTACCGAACTCACCCTGCGCACCCTCGAGAGCCGCACCCCGTTGCTGCGCTGCCATCGCCAGTATCTGGTGAATATGGCGCACCTGAAGGAGATTCGCCTGGAGGAGAATGGTCAGGCGGAGCTGCTGATGCGCGCCGGGCAAACGGTGCCGGTGAGCCGGCGCTATTTAAAAAGCCTGAAAGAGGCGATTGGCCTGTAAAGCTGGTACACTGCGCCCCATTGCATCATCGACAGTAAAAGGCCCTCATGCTCAGTAATGATATTCTTCGTAGCCTGCGCTACACCCTGAAAGTCAATAATAACGATATGGTGCGCATTCTCGCGCTCTCCGCTATGGAATCCACCGCCGCCAGCTTCGACACCTGGACGACGAAAGAGGATGAAGAGGGCTTTGTTCGCTGCCCGGACATTATCCTGTCGGGTTTCCTTAACGGCCTTATCTATGACAAGCGCGGCAAAGATGATTCGGCCCCGGAGCTGGCGCTGGAGCGTCGGGTGAATAACAACACGGTGCTGAAAAAGCTGCGGATCGCCTTCTCGCTGAAAACGGACGATATCCAGGCGATTATGAGCGAGCAGAAATACCGGGTGTCGGTGCCGGAGATCACCGCCATGATGCGCTCGCCTGACCACAAAAACTACCGCGAGTGCGGCGACCAGTTTCTGCGCAATTTCCTGCGCGGACTGACCCAGCGGGTGCATAACCCGAAGGCATGATTTTTTGCCGGGTGGCGGCTTCGCCTGACCCGGCCTACAACGACTGCCCCCGGGCGCGTGCTAGCATAGCGCCGCCGGGCAAAAAAAAGCCGGAGATACTCTCCGCTTTTTTGTTATTTCACCTGCTGACCCGGCTTGGCGCCGTCGTCAGGGCTTAAGAGGAAGATATCCTTCCCGCCAGGGCCGGCGGCCATCACCATGCCCTCGGAGATGCCGAAGCGCATTTTGCGCGGCGCCAGGTTGGCGACCATCACCGTCAGGCGGCCAATCAGCGGCTGCGGATCCGGATAGGCGGAGCGGATGCCGGAGAAGACATTGCGTTTTTCGCCGCCGAGATCCAGCGTCAGGCGCAGCAGCTTGTCGGAGCCCTCGACGAATTCCGCGTTTTCAATCAGCGCCACGCGCAGATCGACTTTGGCGAAATCGTCAAAGGTGATGGTCTCCTGAATCGGATCGTCCGCCAGCGGACCGATGACCGGCGCCGCGGTGGCTTTCACCTCTTCTTTAGAAGCTTCTACCAGGGCTTCCACCTGCTTCATCTCGATACGGTTGTACAGCGCCTTGAACGGATTGACCTTATGCGCCAGCAGCGGCTGCTGAATGGCGTCCCAGCTCAGTTCGCTGTTGAGGAACGCTTCCGCACGCGCGGCCAGCTGCGGCAGGACCGGCTTCAGCCAGGTCATCAGCACGCGGAACATATTCAGGCCCATGGTGCAGATGGCCTGCAGGTCGGCGTCGCGGCCTTCCTGTTTCGCCACCACCCACGGCGCCTGCTCGTCGACGTAGCGGTTAGCCACGTCGGCGAGGGCCATGATTTCGCGGATGGCCTTACCGAACTCGCGGCTGTCCCATGCTTCGCCGATGCTTTCCGCCGCGTCGGTGAAGGTTTTGTACAGCGCCGGGTCGGCCAGCTCCGCGGCCAGCACGCCGTCGAAACGCTTGCTGATAAAGCCGGCGTTGCGTGAGGCGAGGTTAACCACCTTGTTGACGATGTCGGCGTTCACGCGCTGCACGAAATCTTCCAGGTTCAGGTCGATGTCATCGATGCGTGAAGAGAGCTTGGCGGTGTAGTAGTAGCGCAGGCTGTCGGCATCGAAATGATTTAACCAGGTGCTGGCCTTGATAAAGGTACCGCGCGACTTGGACATCTTGGCGCCGTTGACCGTCACGTAGCCGTGCACGAACAGGTTAGTCGGCTTACGGAAGTTGCTGCCTTCCAGCATCGCCGGCCAGAACAGGCTGTGGAAGTAGACAATGTCCTTGCCGATAAAGTGATACAGCTCGGCCGTGGAGTCTTTCTTCCAGTATTCGTCGAAGCTGGTGGTGTCGCCGCGCTTGTCGCACAGGTTCTTGAAGGAGCCCATGTAGCCGATCGGCGCGTCCAGCCAGACGTAGAAATATTTGCCCGGCGCGTTGGGAATTTCGAAGCCGAAGTACGGCGCATCGCGGGAGATGTCCCACTGCTGCAGGCCGGATTCGAACCACTCCTGCATCTTGTTCGCGACCTGCTCCTGCAGGGCGCCGCTGCGGGTCCACGCCTGCAGCATTTCGCTGAACGACGGCAGGTCGAAGAAGAAGTGCTCGGAGTCACGCATCACCGGCGTGGCGCCGGAGACCACCGATTTCGGGTCGATAAGCTCGGTAGGGCTGTAGGTCGCGCCGCACACTTCGCAGTTATCGCCATACTGGTCCGGAGATTTGCACTTCGGACAGGTGCCTTTCACAAAACGGTCCGGCAGGAACATGCCTTTTTCCGGATCGTAGAGCTGAGAGATGGTGCGGTTTTTAATAAAACCGTTCTCTTTCAGGCGGGTGTAGATAAGCTCCGACAGCTCGCGGTTCTCGTCGCTGTGCGTCGAGTGATAGTTATCATAGCTGATGTCGAAGCCGGCGAAATCGGTCTGATGCTCCTGACTCATTTCGCCAATCATCTGCTCCGGAGTGATACCGAGCTGCTGCGCTTTGAGCATGATCGGCGTGCCGTGGGCGTCGTCGGCGCAGATGAAGTTGACCTCGTGGCCGCGCATTCGCTGGTAACGGACCCAGACATCAGCCTGGATGTGCTCCAGCATGTGGCCGAGGTGGATGGAGCCGTTGGCGTACGGCAGGGCGCACGTTACCAGAATTTTCTTCGCGACTTGAGTCATAGTGAGCATTACATCTTCTGTTGTAAAAAGGGCTTCCGATATTACCAAAAGGGCTGTGGGTGCGCCATAAATGGCTGCCCATATATGGATAATCGTTACCTGTGATAAACTCTGTGATTACTGAAAGCATCTCAAAACAACAAAGGAGTCGGGATGAATTCGCAATCCCAGGCCAAATCCCCTGAGCGCCTACGTGCGATGGTCGCCGGGACGCTGGCCAATTTCCAGCACCCAACCCTGAAGCATAATCTCACCGCCCTTAAGGCGCTGCACCATGTCGCCTGGCTGGACGATACCGTCCATATTGAACTGCAAATGCCGTTCGTCTGGAGCAGCGCTTTCGAAGCGCTGAAAGAGCAGTGCAGCGCCGAACTGCTGCGCATCACCGGCGCGAAGGCCATCGACTGGAAGCTGACCCACAGCATCGCGACCCTCAAGCGGGTGAAAAACCAGCCCGGGGTCAACGGCGTGAAAAACATTATCGCCATCAGCTCCGGCAAAGGCGGCGTCGGTAAATCTTCTACTGCCGTAAACCTGGCGCTGGCCCTGGCGGCGGAAGGGGCGAAGGTGGGCATTCTGGATGCCGATATCTATGGTCCGTCGATTCCGACCATGCTGGGTGCGGAAGACAGCCGCCCGACCTCGCCGGACGGCACTCATATGGCGCCGATCATGAAATATGGTCTGGCAACCAACTCCATCGGCTACCTGGTGACCGACGACAACGCCATGGTCTGGCGTGGGCCGATGGCCAGCAAGGCGCTGATGCAGATGCTGCAGGAGACGCTGTGGCCGGATCTTGATTACCTGGTGCTGGATATGCCGCCGGGCACCGGCGACATCCAGCTGACCCTGGCGCAGAACATCCCGGTGACCGGCGCGGTGGTGGTCACCACGCCGCAGGACATCGCGCTGATCGACGCCAAAAAAGGCATCGTGATGTTCGAGAAAGTGGAAGTGCCGGTGCTGGGGATCGTGGAAAACATGAGCATGCATATCTGCAGCAACTGCGGGCACCACGAGCCTATCTTCGGCACCGGCGGCGCGCAAAAACTGGCCGAGAAATACCACACCCAGCTGCTGGGCCAGCTGCCGCTGCATATTACGCTGCGGGAAGATCTGGATAACGGCACGCCGACGGTGGTGGCGCGTCCGGACAGCGAATTTACCGACATCTACCGCCAGCTGGCGGGCCGGGTGGCGGCCCAGATGTACTGGCAGGGAGAAGTGATCCCGGGTGAGATTGCCTTCCGCGCCGTTTAAGGCCGCGGCGAGCGCATCAGCCAGTCTCTGCCCTCGGGCGACGCGCCCTGTGCTTCAATGGTCCAGCCATGACGCTGGTAGAAGCGCAGGGCGTTTTTATTTTCCATCAGGCACTTCAACGTTCCGCTGGCGGTAAAGGTCCGTTCGACCTGCGCCAGCAGCGCGCTGCCGATATGTTTACCCTGCCAGTCGGGGTCGACAAACAGATGGTGAAGGAAATTATCGGCGGTCCATACGGCGGCAAAGCCCACCGGCTGGCCGTCGCATTCCGCGACCCACAGTTGTTCATCCGCGGTGGCGGCATCGAAATCCTCCAGCCGCCACGCCGCGGCGGGAAGCCAGGTCCACGATAAACTGCGCGCCCGCAGGAAGATCTGGCGCAGCGCCGGAGAGTCCGCTGGCTCGCCGGGGCGGACGTGGAGATTGCGCGGATCAGCGATGATAGAAGATCTCGCCATCGTACACTTTGAGGATTTTGCCTTCGGTATCGGTGATCAGCACGTAGTTACCGCCCATATAGGTCCAGTGGCTGCCGGCGTCCGGCGCAGGCAGGTTACGCTGCTGCCACTGTTTGATGTTGTATTCCGGGGTGAGGTACATCGCCGGAACGGTGTCGCCGATGTGAAACTGGGTGAAATCGGCGGTGAACTCTTTCAGCGCATACTGATCGATCCCCGCGGCAGTAGCCGTCCAGCTGGCGCCAGCGGTGGCAAGAAGTACGCCCAGAAGCATCATTTTTGTTTTACGCATAGTTTCCTCAATATTACCTGGACTCAAAATAGCAGCCTCGTATCATTCCTGATGCGTTGCTGAAATGGCAAGCACTGGATTTTTAAAAAGTGTAAGCAAAACGCGGCGCAAGTCTTGTGCCGCTTGCGTTGCAGCGACGGTGATGCGTATTTTGGGAGCAATCTGAAGCAGGGGAGAATCGGCATGTTCAGGCTGGAAGATCTGACCTTATTTGTCCGCGCCGCGGCGCTGGGCAGTTTTAGCGACGCGGCGCGCGAGGCCGGGCAGCAGCCGGCGCAGGTCAGCGCGGCAATTAAGCGTCTGGAGACGATCCTCAATATTCGCCTGTTTGCCCGTTCGACCCGCAGCCTGCGCCTGACGCCGGAGGGGGAGACCTGGCTGCCCTACGCCACCCAGATGCTCGATACCCTCGAGGCCGGTCTGCAGAAGATCCAGACCCCGGATGATGAAGTTCGCGGCATGTTGCAGATTGCCGTGCCGTCGGACCTCGGGCGTAACCTGCTCCTGACCCTGTTCCGCGATTTCCGCCAACGCCACCCGGCGCTGCGCCTGCGGCTGCTCTTTTCCGATCAGCTGACCGACGTGTTTAAAGATCCGGTGGACGTTGCGTTTCGCTATGGCAATAACGACGATGCCTCGTTTATCTCGCTGCCGGTGGCGCCGGAAAATCGTCGGGTGCTGGTGGCCTCGCCTGAGTGGATAGCCCGCCATGGCGAACCGCAGACCCTCGAGGAACTCAGCCAGCACAATGCGTTGATCTACATTTTGCGCGGCCGTCCGTTCGACCGCTGGTCGCTGAGCCTCGACGGCGTGGTTCAGCAGCAGAAGGTTTCCGGCACGGTGATGAGCGACGACGCCGAGGTGATCCGTCGGCTGGCGATCGCCGGGGAGGGCATTGCCTATAAATCGATGCTCGACGTCAGCGACGATCTGCGGGCGGGGCGCCTGCGGCGACTGCTGCCGCGTTATCAGGGGGATGTGGTGCCGTTGAATCTGATTTGTCCGCACCGCAAACAGCTCTCTGCCGCGGTGCGTTTGTTATATGAAGAGGTGAAATCACATTGTGAAGGGCTTAATGCCTGACTAAGGTCGCGAAGTAATACACCAGCGGGACGGCCAATACCCACAGGCCAATCGGGATCTCCCGCCACTTACCGGCGATAGCCTTGATCACAATGTAAAACAGCAGCCCGCCGGCAATCCCGGTGCCAAAGCTGTTGGCGATAAGGGTGATCATCACCATCATCAACACCGGCAGCCCGTCGGTGAAGTTGGCAAGATCCACTTTGCGCAGGCCGCTGAACATGTTCAGGCCAATCAGGATCAGCGCCGGGGCGGTGGCTTCTTTCGGGATCATCAACGCCACCGGCGTGAACAGCAGCATCAGCAGGAACATTACCGCCGCTGACAGCGCGGTGAGGCCGGTTTTGCCGCCCGCTTCCGCTGCCGCCGAAGATTCAATCAGCGCCGTCGCCGCCGGAATGCCCACCCACGGGCCGAGCGCGGCGGCAATCGAATCGACCATGAACGGGCGATTAATCTGCGGCATGTTGCCTTCTTCATCCAGCAGACCCGCCTCGCCGCCCACCGCCAGCGTTGTCCCCATGGTGGAGAAAAACTCAGATGCGAAAAAGACGAACAGGAACGGCAGGAAGGCGATGTTTAACGCCCCCAGCAGGTCAACCTGTCCCAGCACCGGCGCCAGCGAGTGGGGGGCATCGATAAAATGCGTCGGCAGTTTAGTCACGCCGAACGGGATACCCACCAGCGTGGCGCACAGAATGGCCCACAAAATCGCGCCCGGTACCTTACGCGCCTGCAGGGCTATCGCCAGGAACAGGCCGCACAGCGCCACCAGCGCGCCGGGGGCGAGAAAGTCGCCGAGCATCAGGGCGTTGGTTTTCGCATTGGCCAGCACCAGCCCGGCATTGCGAAAACCGAGCACGGCGACAAACAGGCCGATGGAGGCCGTCAATCCCAGCTTGATCGACTGCGGCACCGAGCGGGTGACCACTTCGCGCAGGCCAAAGCGGGTCAGCAGGAAGAAGAGGATCCCCGACCAGCAGGCAATTCCGAGGCCAGTCTGCCAGCCAATCCCTTCGCTACCGGCCAGCGTCACACCCACCAGCACCGAGCCGCCAATGCCCGGGCCGACGATAAACGGCAGGTTGGCATAAAACGCCATCAGCAGCGAACCGACGACGAAGACCAGAATGGTGCCGGTGGTGGCGGCGCCTTTATCCATCCCGCCGATCGCCAGCAGCCCCGGGATAACCACCAGTAAATAGGCGGCGGCGAGAAAGCCGGTGATCCCGGCCAGGCATTCGGTGCGTAGCGTGCCGCCGCGCGAGCGCAGCGCAAAGCGGCGCTCCAGCCAGTTAGCGCGGGCGGAAGAGTGAAGTGTGTTATCGGCCATGCTCAGGCTCCCTGAGGATTATTGTTGTGATCGGTTGGCTCCGGGATCTCCCGGCAGGCTATCAACGGGTCGACTATCTGGCGGCTGCCGCCGTCGGTCAGACCCAAATCGGTTAAATGCGGCCCGGCGTTACAGGCAAGGCAGGTGCCTTCAATGGCCTTGAAGACCCGGTACGGCGGCTCCCAGTCGGCGACTTGGCTGCTCAGATCGCGCAGCTCGCGGAACTGACGCGCCAGTTCCGCGGCCGGGAGATCCGACAGCATGCCGGCAATCGGCATCGCCACATGGGCGAGGATCTCGCCCTGTTGCGCCAGCGCCATCCCGCCGCCGGAGGCGATAAGCTGGTTGGCCGCCAGCGCCATATCATTAGCGTCGCGTCCGAGCACCACCAGATTATGCGAGTCGTGGGAGTAGCTGGTGGCGATGGCGCCGCGCAGCTCACCCCAGCCTTCAAGCAGGGCGATTTGCGGCGTCGCCTGATGGCGGCCGTGGCGGTGCTTGACCCAGATCAGACTGAAGCCGGCGGGCAGCTGGACTTTCCCGTCACGAACCTGCACTTCCACTTCGCCCCACTGGGTGAAGCGCGCGCCGCGGATATGGCGCAGGCGGGCGATGCCGTGACGAATGCCCTGGACGCGCAGAATAAAGTCATCGGCGCGGAGGGGGGCGATCTGCAAAGTATCGCGCGGCGGCGTGACGCCCGCGGCGGGCGCGATCGGTGTCAGCAGGTTGCCCGCGCGGGCCAGCAGCTTACCGCCTACGTAGACTTCGCGGGCCACCAGTTTCTCCAGGGAATCAAACACCACCAGATCGGCGCGCCGCCCGGCGGCAATCAGCCCGAGATCGTGGCGCTGCAGGCGAATAGCGGCGTTGAGGGTGGCGAATCGCAGCGCATCGACCGCCGGTAAACCGTGCTCGATCAGCAGGTTAAGCAGGGCGATGATGCCGCCTTTCTCCAGTAGTATATCCGGCGGCACGTCATCGGTGCAGACGGTGATCTGCGAGGAGAGGTGCGGCAGCGTTTTTAACGCCGCGACGATATCTGGCAGCAGATAGGGGTGCGAGCCGCGGATCTCGATCGTCAGCCCGGCGCGCAGTTTTTCCAGCGCGTCGTCCGCCGAGGTCAGTTCATGATCGGAGGTGACGCCGGCGGCGAGGTAGGCCTGCAGGTCAGCGCCGCTCAGGCCGCGGGCGTGGCCTTCAATCAGTTTGCCGCTGTTGAGACCGGCCTGGACAATCTCCTGCATCCGCTCGCTACCGTGCAGCACGCCGTGCATATCCATCACCTCCGCCACGCCGCGCACTTCCGGCCAGCCGAGCATGGTCTCCATCTCCGCGCCGGCAAAATCGGCGGCGGACATTTCGAGACCCGGCGTGGAGGGGACGCTGGACGGGGCGGCGACCATCACCTGCAGCGGCAGATGGCGGCTGGCGTCCACCGCATAGCGCACGCCAGCGACGCCGAGGACGTTGGCCAGCTCATGCGGATCCCAGAACACTGCGGTGGTGCCCTGGGTGAGGACGATTTCCGCATAGCGCTCCGGTGGCAGGTGCGAGCTTTCGAGGTGCACGTGGGTGTCCATCAGGCCGGGGGACAGGTAGCCACCGGCCAGGGAACGCACTTCATGGGCGTCTTCGCGACTGCCGCGCGGGTGGACGCTGGCGATCATCTCGCCGACGATACCGACGTCAGCGGGGCGAATTTCGCCCGTGGCCATATCGACGATCTGCGCATCGATCAGCAGCAGATCAAACGGGGATTCACCGCGCGCGGCCTGCACGGCGCGACGGCGGACTTGAGCATTGCTGGACATAACCACTCCGGCACAAGGATAATGCGGATACTCTAGGGGCACAGCAAACGTTTGCCCAGATGAATAAATTTATCACCCGATAAGCTCGGGTTATTGTGCAGGACCACCGTAGCGAACCCGATGATGAACGAACCCTGGCAGCGGCTGCCCGCGCTCTCTCTTAAACAGCTTCAGTATTTCGTCACCCTGGCCCAGCTGCGCCATTTTACCGATACCGCCAGTCGGCTGGCGATTAGCCAGCCGGCGCTGAGCAGCGCCCTGCGGCAGATTGAAACGGTACTCGGCGGTAAGCTGGTCAACCGTACCGCTGCGACGGTCACTCTGACTGAACTGGGGGCGGCGATTTTACCCCACGCCCAGCGGATCCTCAGCGTGGCGCAGGCGGCCTTTTCCGATATGCAGCAGATTGTCGAGGCGGGCGGCGACGGGACGGTGCGTATCGGTCTGGTGCCGTCGGTCAGTTCGCTGCTGTTTCCGTTGCTGCCGCAGACCCTGGCTGAGGCCTTTCCGCGTCTGCGCATTGAATTTCACGATCAGACCAACGATGCGCTTATCCAGGCGCTGCAGCGCGGCGAGATTGATTTCGGCATCGGGGCGATCGACAGTTCACTGCCCGCAGAACTGCTAGTCTATCCGCTGCGCGAAGATCCCTTCGTGGCGGTGCTGCACCGCGACGATCCGCTGGCCGCGCAGGCGCATCTGCCGTGGAAACAGCTGGTGGGGCGGGATATTGCTGTGTTCTCGAAGGGCAATATCCAGCGGCTGGTGGCGGCATTAGTGGAGAGCCATCGCCTGACGCTGACCACCCGCTACCAGGTGGACTATATCGAAACCCTGTATGGTCTGGTGCGCTCGCGCTTAGCGGTGGCGATTCTGCCGGCGCTGTACACCACCCATCTGCAGGACCCGGCGCTCAGGGTCGCCCACCTGCAGCAGCCGGCGCTCGCCCGCACAGTGGCCCTGATGCGCGGCCCGCAGGCGCTGCCTCCGCTAATTGAAGACTGTTTTTCTCTGCTGCAGGCCGCCTTGCGCTAGGGCAGGTGCTTGATCAGTACGTCCAGGTTTAAGTGGTTGATGTACTCCAGCGAGTGTGAGGAGAGGACGCCCAGCAGCCGGTTATGGTGTCCGGCAATAATTAAATCGATCTGCCGCTGCCGAACGCAGGTTTCTACGTCTTCAAACCGGCGGGTGGTCACCAGCGAGAGGGTATCCACCGGCAGGGAGACGGTGCAGGCCAGCTCGTTGAGCAGGGCTTTGGCCTGGATCACCTCCTGTGAAACCTGATCGTCGCGCAGGCTGTCGGAAACATAGTTCAGCGCCCGGTAATCGGTGCTGATGTGGGCGATGGTGATGCGCATGCCGTTCTCTTCTGCCATTCTGGCGGCATGCTGGAGCAGCGGGACGCCGTCCTGACTGCTGTTAATCAGTACCAGCGCATGGTGATAAACGGCCATGGCGTATATCCTCGGTAGGCTAAATAGCGCATGATGTCATTATTTTCCGCCCGCCAGCAGCGGAATGCAATCCCGTCCGGTTGCCTGATGAGCATGATGGCCGCGAAGGTGTCGTATCCAGGGCTAAAGGCTTGTTGTATGAACCGGTGAGTTGCGGTAAATTCCACAACGCTTAACAATTTCACTATTTTGACTCGGGGTGCCCTTCTTCGTTGAAGGCTGAGAAATACCCGTACCACCTGATCTGGATAATGCCAGCGTAGGGAAGTCAGAGACCGCAGGGTCATTGCTTCTACCTCGTCTGGCGGGAGCAAACTATGCCTGAGCTGTTGAATCCCGCGCCTGTCGCGCACCTGCGCCATCTGCTGCGCGCCCATTCCCCCCTTGTGCACTGCATGACCAATGACGTGGTGCAGACCTTTACCGCCAATGTTCTGCTGGCCGTCGGCGCCTCGCCGGCGATGGTGATCGATCCCCGCGAAGCGGCGCAGTTTGCCGCTATCGCCGATGCGCTGTTAATTAACGTCGGTACCCTGACCGAAGATCGCGCCGTGGCGATGCGCGCCGCGGTGGAGCACGCCCGGCAGGCCGGCAAGCCCTGGACGCTGGATCCGGTGGCGGTCGGTGCCCTGACCGTGCGCACTGCCTTTTGTCACGAGCTACTGGCCCTCCAGCCGGCGACCATTCGCGGCAATGCCTCTGAAATTCTGGCGCTGGCCGGGATGAGCGCCGGTGGGCGCGGGGTGGATACCACCGATACGGCCGCCGCGGCGCTGCCGGCGGCCCAGGCGCTGGCTCGTCGGCTGGCTACCGTGGTGGCGGTCACTGGCGAGGTGGATTACGTCACCGACGGCGAGCGGGTGCTCAGCGTGGCGGGGGGCAATCCGCTGATGACCCGGGTGGTGGGCACCGGCTGCGCGCTGTCGGCGGTGGTGGCGGCGAGCGCGGCGCTGCCGGGAGACCGGCTGGAAAACGTGGCCGCCGCCTGCGGGCTGATGAAGCAGGCCGGGGCGATCGCCGCCCGTCAGGGAGGCCCAGGCAGCTTTATTCCGGCGTTTCTCGACGCGCTGTATCTGGAGGTGCAGGGATGAAACGCATCAACGCCCTGACCATCGCCGGCACCGATCCCAGCGGCGGGGCCGGTATCCAGGCCGATCTGAAAACCTTCTCCGCGCTGGGGGCCTATGGCTGCTCGGCGATCACCGCCCTGGTGGCGCAAAATACCCGCGGCGTACAGTCGGTCTATCGCATCGAACCGGATTTTGTGGCCGCGCAGCTCGACTCGGTGTTCAGCGATGTGCGTATCGATACCACCAAAATCGGCATGCTGGCGGAGACCGATATTGTGGAAGCCGTGGCCGAGCGGCTGGCGCGCTACCGGGTGGCCAACGTGGTGCTGGATACCGTCATGCTGGCGAAAAGCGGCGATCCGCTGCTGTCGGCTTCGGCGGTAGAGACCCTGCGTCAACGATTGTTGCCGCAGGTGTCATTGATCACCCCGAACCTGCCGGAAGCGGCCGCGCTACTCGATGCCCCCCATGCGCGTAACGAACGGGAAATGCTGGAGCAGGGGCGGGCGCTGCTGGCGCTGGGCTGCGGCGCGGTATTGATGAAGGGCGGCCATCTCGACGATGCCGAAAGCCCGGACTGGCTCTTCACCCGCGAAGGGGAACAGCGGTTCACCGCGCCGCGAGTGCAGACCAAAAATACCCACGGCACCGGCTGTACGCTCTCCGCCGCGCTGGCGGCGCTGCGCCCGCGTCACGCGGACTGGGCGGCCACCGTTACCGAGGCGAAGGCCTGGCTGTCGGCGGCTCTGGCGCAGGCCGACTCTCTGGAGGTGGGCCACGGTATCGGGCCGGTGCACCATTTCCACGCCTGGTGGTAAATGGCAGCGCAACGGGACAGCAGAATCTCCTGAAAAAATGGCCCCCCGGCTGGAAAATAGGCTAAGTCGGTACCAGGCTTAACCTGCCCAAAAAAATTGGGTTGGGATAATGCATGCCGGCTTCGGCCGGCCTTACGGGAGATTGCTATGACTGATATTACGCAGTTGCTGGGCAAAGATGCCGAGAGCCTGTTGCAGCACCGTTGTATAACCATTCCGTCCGACCAGCTGTATCTGCCTGGCGCAGATTATGTTGATCGGGTGATGGTGGATAACAACCGACCACCGGCGGTGCTACGCAATATGCAGACCCTGTACAATACCGGACGCCTGGGGGGAACCGGCTACCTTTCCATTCTGCCGGTAGACCAGGGCGTGGAGCACTCGGCGGGCGCCTCCTTTGCCGCCAACCCGCTGTACTTTGATCCGAAAAATATCGTCGAGCTGGCGATCGAAGCCGGCTGTAACTGCGTGGCGTCGACCTACGGCGTGCTGGCCTCGGTGTCGCGCCGCTACGCGCATCGCATCCCTTTCCTGGTGAAGCTCAACCATAACGAAACGCTGAGCTATCCCACCGAATACGACCAGACCCTCTACGCCAGCGTTGAGCAGGCGTTCAATATGGGGGCGGTGGCCGTGGGAGCGACGATCTATTTCGGCTCAGAACAATCGCGTCGTCAGATAGAAGAGATTTCCGCCGCCTTTGAGCGGGCCCATGAGCTGGGCCTGGTCACCGTGCTGTGGGCCTATCTGCGCAATTCGGCGTTCAAGAAAGACGGCGTCGACTATCATGTTTCCGCTGACCTGACCGGTCAGGCCAACCACCTGGCGGCCACCATCGGCGCCGATATCGTTAAGCAAAAGATGGCGGAGAATAACGGCGGCTACAAAGCGGTTAACTTCGGCTATACCGACGATCGGGTGTACAGCAAACTGACCAGCGATAACCCCATCGATCTGGTGCGCTACCAGTTGGCCAACTGCTATATGGGCCGCGCCGGGCTGATCAACTCCGGCGGCGCGGCGGGCGGGGAGACCGACCTTGCCGACGCGGTGCGCACGGCGGTGATCAATAAACGCGCCGGCGGCATGGGGCTGATCCTTGGCCGCAAAGCGTTTAAGAAATCGATGGCCGACGGCGTGAAGCTGATCAATGCCGTGCAGGATGTTTATCTGGATGGCAAAGTGACTATCGCATAAGGCAAAAATCCGGGCGGCACCGCCCGGATTGCGCATTGTTTGTACCAGATGCGGTTTATTAAGACTCTGCCGCGTTGGCGGTAAACGGTTTCGCATGCTGATCGCTGGTAAAGCCAGGCTGTTCAACGCGGATTAACGGGCACAGGAAGAAGGCCAGAATATATAAAGCGGTATAGGCTATTACCACGCCGATAGTGCTGAAATAGGGCAGCAGTACCACGGCAATCGCCGGCGCCAGAAAGTTCGACAGCCCGGCTGACAGGTTATAGACCGAAATCGCCGCGCCTTTATGGTTCGGCTCCAGCGCCGGGAACACCGCCGCCATCGGCACAAACGCGGCGACAAAAATCCCCAGGGCAATAGCCGGTACCAGCGCCATGGCAAAATTATGGCCGAAGTGCTGGGGCAGGTAATAGAACGCCAGGCTGGAAAGCGCCATCCCGATGCAGCCGAACCAGCGGATAACCTTCATCCAGCCCATTTTCTCCGCCACAATCCCCCAGAAAACGTTCGAAAAGATAGTAGTGAAGAAGAATGCCGCCCATACCTGCAGCCATTCCGAGGTGGTAAATCCCAGCTCATCAACAAACATCATCGGCATGATCACCGCAAAACCAAACAGCGACAGGGTGTTGATAATGCGCACAATGCTCGAGAACAGAATGCTGCGGTTGGTATAGAGTAGCGTCGCCGCGCGCCCCAGTTCGGCGAATTTTTCACGAGTGGTCAGGTTCTGCATATGGCGCGGCGTTTCGGTATGACGCATCGACACCAGCGCAATAATGCCGCCGGTGGCGCAAAAGAGCAGCGCCAGCCACAGGGTGCCCATTTCGCCAATGTGGGGAATGGTAAAGCTCGGAATATAGCTGCCGAACACGCCGATACCCACCGAGTAGACCGCCCAGAACCAGCCCAGCGCGGAGCTGGAACTGTCGCTGCGGACGTTGTGGATAATGGCGACGATAAAGGAGTAGAGGAACAGCGGGTAGGCCAGGCCGCGGATGCCATAAAACAGCAGGATCAGCGCATAGTTGGCGCGACCGAGGCCGAAGACGAGGAACAGTACGTGGAATACACACCACAGCACGAAGCCAATCAGCATGGCTTTACGTGGGGTAATGATTTCCGCCACCACGCCGGAGACCCACGCCGACAGGGCGGCAGCCAGACCGTAGAGAGTAAAGGCAAAGGAAGCCTGCGCCGGGGTGAATCCGAGTGCTTTGATGTAGTGCGACAGAAAAGCCAGCTCAAAGCCGTCGCCGGTCATAAACACGGCGATGGCGACATATCCCCAGATGAGGTTGAGCGGTAGACCGTACCACTGTTTGTTATTAACGGACATGTTGACCTCGATTTCAGAGTGCAGATGAGTGTCTCCGCTGCACAGCAGCGGAGCATTATTGTTATAAAATAAGGAGGTATGTTATTCGCGAATCAGCCTGCCGGCCTGTTGTAGCGCCTTATAGGCCGCATACCTGCGCTGATGAAGCGGGCTAAACGCCGTCTCGCTGTGATAGGTGGCGTCCACCTGAGTAAACTGCTTCATGGCCTCCGGCAGCGAAGCCGCGACTCTGCCCGCCACCGCGCCGAGGATGGCGGAACCTAACAGCACCGGCTCGCGGCTGGCGGTGCTCACGACGCTAACGCCGCAGGCGTCGGCCAACAGCTGACGCACCAGCGGATGCTGCCCGGCTCCGCCGCTGATGACGATATTTTCACTCTCAATTCCGCAGGCGCGCTGGGCGTCAATGATCTGTCGCAGACCATAGCCAATCCCGCATAGCCCGGCAACGTACAGCGCGGTCAGGTTATCCAGGTCCCGCTCCATCCCCAGCCCGGCAATCAGCGCTTTCGCGTGGGGATCGGCAAGCGGCGCGCGATTACCGAGAAACTCCGGAACGACGTGCAGACCGGCGGCCAGCGTTACCGCCTCAGAAGGGGAAGCAACTTGCGTCAGAACGCGATCCGCCAGCCAGACCGGTAGAGGGACGCCTGCGGCTTTCGCGTGCTCGCGCGCTTCCGCCGCCGCCGGATGGAAGCTCAGCAGCTGGTCGATAGCCGCGCCGGCGGCGCTTTGCCCGCCTTCACTTAGCCAGTAGCCCGGCACCATCGCCGAATAGTAAGGGCCCCAGACGCCCGGGACGAATACCGCTTCCTGAGTGGTGGTCATGGTGCAGGAAGAAGTGCCGAAGACATAGGCCATATTGTTGACCGCGCCGTTAAGCACGCCGACGGTACCGATGCCGCCCGCGTGGGCGTCAATCATCCCCACCGCCACCGGCGTGCCGATCGGCAGGCCCATCTCCTCTGCCGCCGTGGCGCAAAGGCCGTCGCCGCAGGGGGTGCCTGGATCGACAATCCGCTGGCCGATGCGGACAAAATCTTCATCCGCCAGCTCTGCGAGGCCAATCTGGCGGAAGTAACCGGCATCCCAGCGTTGTTCATGCGCCAGGTAGGTCCATTTACAGGTCACCGTGCAGACCGAGCGGGCTTCATCGCCGGTTGAGCGCCAGGTGAGGTAATCGGCGAGGTCGAAGAAGTGGCGCGCCTGCTGATAGATGTGCGGGCGATTCTCCTTCAGCCACAAAATTTTCGGCGTTTGCATCTCCGGCGAGATTTTGCCGCCAACGTACCGCAGTACCGGGTGGCCCGTGGCATTGATCTTTTCCGCCTGCCCGGTGGCGCGATGATCCATCCAGACAATAATGTTGCGGTCCGCATCGTCCGAAGGCCCGACCGCCAGCGGCGCATCGTTATCGCCAATCACCACCAGCGAGCAGGTGGCATCGAAGCCGATCCCGGCGATCGACGACGGCGAAACGCCGGCGTTGGCCACCGCCGTTTTAATGCAGTAGCACACCGCCTGCCAGATCTCACGGCTCGACTGCTCGACCTTGTTTCCGGCGCTGCGAAACAGGGTTATTTCCCGGGTCGCGTGGGCGAGGAGCTCGCCCCGCAGATTGAATACCCCGGCGCGCACGCTGCCCGAACCGACATCCACGCCAATAATGTTTTGCGTATCGTTATGCATCACATCCTCTCACAGGCTGGCCAGGGTCAGAGATCCACGCTGTTCGGCAGGATCACAATGTCGCGCACGGTGACGTTTTTCGAACGCGTCACCATAAACAGCACCGACTCCGCCACTTCAATCGGCTGCATCAGGCTGCCGTTGGCCAGCGCTTCGTCCATTTTGGCTTTTGGCCAGTCGTCCAGCAGAGCGGTAACCACCGGGCCCGGCAGTACGGCGCCGACGCGCACGCCATACTGCGCCACCTGGCGACGAGTGGTGTGCACAAATGCCTGCACCGCGAATTTCGACGCGGTATAGACAGGCTCCCAGATCACCGGCACCACGCCCGCGATCGAGCTGGTGAAGATAATATCCCCGGATTTTTGCGCGATCAGATGCGGCAGGACGCTGCGCACGCAGCGGAAGGCGGCGTTGATATTGAGGTGCAGCACGCGGTCCCAGACGTCCGGGTCGCCCTCGGCCACCGGCCCGCCGATATAGGCGCCGGCGTTGGCGTGGAAGATATCGAGACGCCCGGTAAGCTGCAAAATGCCCTGCAGTAGGTTATCGACCTGGTCCGCCTGCATCAGGTCGACCTGCAGGGCGAAGGCGTTTTCGCCAAGTTCGGCGACCAGTTTGTTGAGCTTTTCGCCTTCGCGGTCGATTAGCACTACTTTTGCGCCAGCTCCCAGCAGGGTCCTCGCGCACTCGAGGCCGATACCGGACGCCGCGCCGGTGATCGCGGCGACTTTACCGCTGAGGGAAGTATTCATAGAGGAGACAGAGTGGTTCATTTTATAATCCTTTGCCGTGTCTGGTTAAAACTATCGAACGCGAGGGCATCACGTTCGAGGTGATAGACTAAACCTGGTAACATATTGAATATCAGCATCTTAATTCAGGCTTGCTGGCATGTTGAGGCGGTATGCGCGCGTACTTCCTGGCGTGAAAAGGATGCTCAATCGATGAAGCTATGTTGCTCTCGCTTCATCGATTGAGCAAGTGGGGAAATTAACAGCGACATGATTTTGTGACGCAAGTTGGAAAAATGAAGAAGATAACGATTTACGACCTGGCGGAACTTTCCGGCGTTTCGGCGAGCGCGGTGAGCGCTATCCTCAACGGTAACTGGAAAAAGCGCCGCATCAGCGCCAAGCTTGCGGAAAAGGTGACGCGGATTGCCGAGGAGCAGGGCTATGCGATTAACCGTCAGGCCAGCATGCTGCGCAGTAAAAAATCACACGTCATCGGTATGATTATCCCCAAATATGATAACCGCTACTTCGGTTCCATCGCCGAACGCTTTGAGGAGATGGCCCGCGAGCGCGGCCTGCTGCCGATTATCACCTGTACGCGCCGGCGTCCGGAACTGGAGATCGAGGCGGTAAAGGCGATGCTCTCCTGGCAGGTTGACTGGGTGGTCGCGACCGGGGCGACCAATCCGGATAAAATTTCCGCGCTATGCCAGCAGGCGGGCGTGCCAACGGTCAATCTCGACCTGCCGGGCTCTCTCTCGCCGTCGGTGATTTCGGATAACTACGGCGGCGCGAAAGCGCTGACTCATAAGATCCTGGCTAATAGCGCCCGCCGCCGCGGAGAGCTGGCGCCGCTGACCTTTATCGGCGGGCGCAGCAGCGACCATAACACCAGCGAGCGTTTACGCGGCTTCCACGATGCGCATCGCGAGCTGGGGCTTAGCGTGCCGCAGGCGAATATTCTGGCTCCCGGCTATTCGAAAGGCCACGTTGAGGCCTGTCTGCAGGAGCGGTTTAGCAGCGAGAAGACGCTGTTGCAGGGGATATTTGTTAACTCGACGATATCCCTGGAAGGGGTTGTGCGCTGGCTGTCGCAGGTGGGTCTGACCGGCAGCGAGCAGCCGCCGATGGGCTGCTTCGACTGGGATCCGTTTGTCTACCTGCTGGGGCACGATATCGACATGGTGCAGCAGGACGTGCCGGCGATGCTGGACGCTGTTTTTTCGATTATTGACGCCGGCGAAGCCAGCCAGCAGCGGATTGAAATTCCCCCGCGACTGATGAGCAGCAGCTGAGTCGCTGTCTGGCTGTTAAACGTTACCGCGTCAGCAGCCAGCGGGCGGTATGCTCATCGGTCACCAGGCCATTGATCCAGCCGCCTTTAAGGGCGGCCAGGATCGCCGGTCGTTTATGTTCTCCACAGGCAGCGGCAATCCGCGGGCAGTGGCTCTGGCGGATATCATAGCTGGTGATCATGCGGTTGATCTCGCTGTCTACCACGTCGCCTTGCGCATCAATAAACCGCCCGAGGATCTCCCCGATGCCGCCGCGGGCGGTCAGCTCATCCATCTGCGCCTGATTGATAAAGCCGTCTTTAAAGATCGGACTTTGCGTGCCCAGCGGACCAATACCGACAAAAATCACGTCCGCCTCGCGGGCGACGCCGGAGACGCTGCGGAATAAGCGATTGGTGCACCACATTTCATACTCATCCGCGCTTTGGGCGTAGCGCGGCGCCGGCCACTGATAGTACTTGGCCTTAATTTTGCGGGTCAGCAGCAGGGGCACGTCATCGTAATAATTGCACTGCCCGTCGGCGTTCATGGCGCTGATCAGCGCCACGCAGCGGGTATTCAGACTGTCAAAATCGATGCGCTGCAGCGCTTTTTTCAGGGTCAGGCCCGAGCCCAGACCGATGATTTTCTCTTTATCATCCTGCAGATAGCGAGCCATCAGCTGATAGCAGCCAAATGACACACTGTCGAGGGTACTTTCTTCGCTAAAGGCGGGGACCACATTGCACTCGATCAAGCGGTATTTTTCCTGCAGCAACTGCGCATAATCGAGGCAGTTCGCTACCGGATGATGCAGATTAATCGACACAATCCCTTCTTCTTTCGCGGCGGCGATCAGCCGTTGCACCACCGGTCTGGAGGTGCCCAGCTGGCTGGCAATCTCGCTCTGATTCTGGCCGGCGATGTAGTACATCCATGCGGCACGCACCTTCTGATCCAACCGGATATCGTCTTCTTTACTCATGGTTTCCCGCCCTAAGTTGCTGGCCAGGGCACGCAATTGGCCCGGCGAATACCCGCATTCTCGCCGTGGTTGGCATAACTGGCAAGCTTTTGCTCTTTACTGGTCATTTGTAATTTAATTGGGTAATTGATCTTTTGTGATCCATGGCTCTTATTTTGGTCAAATGATCAATTACAGTGGCGCCATCAACTCAAGGAGAGCAGAACATGAACAATCAATTCACATGGCTTCATATCGGTCTGGGTTCTTTTCATCGCGCGCATCAGGCGTGGTATCTGCATCGTCTGATTGCTTCCGGGGATAATCGCTGGCGCATCGCGGCGGGGAATATTCGCAACGACGCCGAGCAGGTGGTCCAGGCGCTGGCGGCGCAGGGAGGACGTTACGTCCTCGAGACCGTCAGCCCGGAAGGGGAGCGCGAATATGAAGAGATCACCTCAATCCAGAAACTGCTACCGTGGCAGGCCGGGCTACAGCCGCTGATTAACGAAGGGGCAAACCCGCAGACCAAAGTTATCGCCTTTACCGTGACGGAAGGGGGGTACTACCTGAACACTCGCCATCAGCTGGAAACCAGCAACCCCGATCTGCAGGCCGACCTGCAAGGCGAGTGCAAAACCATTTACGGCACCCTCGCGCGGATCCTGGAAAAGCGCATGGCCGACAACGCCGGGCCGCTGACCCTGCTCAACTGCGATAACGTGCGTCATAACGGCGAGCGTTTCCACGACGGCATGGTCGAGTTCCTGCAGCTCACCGGCAAACAGGCGGTGATTGACTGGATGGCGGCCAATACCACCTGTCCGAACACCATGGTGGACCGCATCACCCCGCGTCCGGCGGCCGATCTGCCGGCCCGCATCAAAGCGCAAACCGGAATTGATGGCAAAGCGCCGGTGATGGGGGAGACCTTTATCCAGTGGGTAGTGGAGAACAACTTCCGCGATGCCCGCCCGAATCTGGAGGCGGTCGGCGTGGAGATGGTGGAGTCGGTCATCCCGTATGAAGAGGCGAAAATCCGTATTTTGAACTCGTCGCACAGCTGCATTGCCTGGGCGGGAACCTTAATCGGCCAGCAGTATATTCATGAAAGCACGCTGACCGATGTTATCTACGCCATTGCCGACCGCTACGTTACGGAGGACGTTATTCCGTGTCTCGGCGACAACGGCATTGATCTGCCGACCTACCGGGATGTGGTGCTTAAGCGCTTTACCAACCCCTATATCCAGGACACCAACCAGCGCGTCGCCGCCGACGGCTTCTCGAAAATTCCGGCGATGATCGCGCCAACCTTGCAGGAGTGCTACCAGCGCGGCGTTCGCCCGGAAGCGACCGCCATGCTGCCGGCGCTGTTCTTCGTCTTTATGGAGCAGTGGCACAAGGGAACTCTGCCGTATCAGTACCAGGACGGCATCCTGGATGCGCAGGCGGTGCATGAGATGTTCGAGGCTCAGGATCCGGTGGCTGTCTACGCGCGCGATAAAGCCCTGTTTGGTGATCTCGCCAACAACGCGGATTTCCTGGCGCTGATGCGCGAGAAAGTCGCCGCCGTTTACACGCTGATTAATTAAGAGGTGGCTATGTATCTGGGTATCGATCTCGGCACATCGGAAGTCAAAGCGTTGGTCATTGATGAGAACCATGAGGTTATCGCCAGCCATAGCGCGCCGCTGAGTATTCAGCGGCCTCATCCGCACTGGTCAGAACAAGCGCCGGAGCTATGGTGGGAGGCGACGGAGTACCTGATGGCCACGCTACGGGAAAAATGCGCCCAGCATTGGCCGGCCATTAAGGCGATTGGCCTCTCCGGGCAGATGCACGGCGCGGTGTTGCTGGATGCAGAGGGGGAGGCGATCCGTCCGGCCATTCTGTGGAACGACACCCGCTGCGCCGCAGAGTGCGCCGAGCTGGAGGCGATGGCGCCGGAGCTGCATCAGGTGGCGGGCAACCTGGCGATGCCGGGCTTTACCGCGCCGAAGCTGTTGTGGGTGCGCCGTCACGAGCCGGAACACTTTCAGCGCACCGCCACGGTGCTGTTGCCCAAGGATTATCTGCGCTACCGGATGACCGGGAAGAAAGTCTCCGATATGTCGGACGCCGCCGGGACGCTGTGGCTGGACGTGGCGAAGCGCGACTGGTCCGACGCTCTGCTGGACAAGTGCGGCCTGTCGCGTAGCCAAATGCCGACGCTGGTCGAAGGCTGCGAGGTTTCCGCCACCCTTGACCCGCAGGTGGCTGCGCGCTGGGGGCTGAACGCCTCGGTGGTGGTGGCCGGGGCGGGGGGATAACGCGGTCAGCGCCATTGGCGTCGGCGCGGTCTCGCCGGGAGATGCGTTTATTTCGCTCGGCACCTCCGGGGTGCTGTTTGTGGTGACCGACGCCTATCGTCCGGCGCCGCAGTCGGCGGTACATGCGTTTTGTCACGTGCTGCCGAACCTGTGGCACCAGATGAGCGTCATGCTGAGCGCCGCCAGCTGTTTGCAGTGGTTCTGCCGCCTGACCGGCACCACGGAGGTGGCGCTGCTGGCGGAGATTGCCGAGCTAAGCGAGGAGGAGAAAGCCCACGCCCCGTTCTTCCTGCCCTATCTCTCCGGGGAACGAACCCCGCATAACGATCCTGACGCGCGCGGCATCTTCTGGGGCATGACCCACGCCAGCCTGCGCGCGCAGCTCGGCTACGCGGTGCTGGAGGGGGTGAGCTTTGGGATCAACGACGGCCTGCAGGCATTGAAAGAGAGCGGGACGCCGATCGCGCAGTGCTCGCTGGTGGGCGGGGGCGCCCGCAGTCCGTTCTGGGCCCAGCTGCTGGCCGATATTCTCGCTATGCCGGTGGTGACCCACAAAGGGGGAGAGACCGGCGGCGCACTGGGCGCGGCGCGGCTGGCCTGCCTGGCGGCGGGCAAACCCATTGCCGCGGTGTGTGAAAAACCGGAAGTCTGGCAGACCTGGCGTGCGGATCCTGTTCGCCACCACACCCTGATGCAACGCTACGCGCAGTTTAAAGCCCTGTATTTAAACGATCTGCACTATCGACAGCACTGATTTTCATCATAACCGCCGCTTCGTTGCACGTCGCGGAGCGGCCACCCTGTACCCTGAAAACGAGGTCATTATGTCTATCAATAATAAACAGTGGCTCGGTTTACCCCTGAACCTGCTCTGGGGATACATCGCCATTGCCGTATTTATGACCGGCGACGGTTTTGAATTAGCCTTTCTGTCGCACTATATCAAAGCGCTCGGCTTCTCTCCGGCGGAGGCCTCCTTTGCCTTTACCCTCTACGGCCTGGCCGCCGCGCTGTCGGCGTGGATTTCCGGCGTGGTGGCGGAAATTATCACCCCGCTGAAAACGATGATGATTGGCTTCGTGCTGTGGTGCGTATTCCACGTGCTGTTCCTCGTTTTCGGCCTCGGTCACGCCAACTATGCGCTGATCCTGCTTTTCTACGGCATCCGCGGCTTCGCCTATCCGCTGTTCCTCTACTCGTTTATCGTGGCGATTGTCCATAACGTCAAAAGCGACAACGCCAGCTCGGCCATCGGCTGGTTCTGGGCGGTGTATTCCATCGGCATCGGGGTCTTCGGCAGCTATATTCCGAGCTTTACCATTCCGCACATTGGCGAAATGGGCACCCTGTGGCTGGCGCTGGCCTTCTGCCTTACCGGGGGCGTGATTGCCCTGGTTTCCCTGCGCCATATTCAAACGCCGCAGCATATGCAGAATCTCACCACCCGTGAGAAGTTTTCCGAGCTGGGACGCGCCGCGACGCTGCTCTATACCAACCGCAATATTCTGCTGTCGAGCATGGTGAGGATTATCAATACCCTCTCGCTGTTCGGTTTTGCGGTGATTATGCCGATGATGTTTGTCGATGAGCTGGGCTTCAGCACTTCAGAATGGCTCCAGGTATGGGCAGTCTTCTTCTTCACCACCATTTTCTCTAACGTGCTGTGGGGGATCCTCGGGGAAAAACTTGGCTGGATGAAGGTGGTGCGCTGGTTCGGCTGCATCGGGATGGCGCTCTCCAGCCTGGCGTTTTACTACATTCCTCAGCACTTTGGCCATAGCTTTGCGATGGCGCTGATCCCCGCCATCGCCCTCGGGATCTTTGTCGCCGCCTTCGTGCCGCTGGCGGCCGTGTTCCCGGCGCTGGAGCCGAAGCATAAAGGCGCGGCCATTTCGGTCTATAACCTGTCGGCGGGGATGTCGAACTTTCTCGCGCCGGCGATTGCCGTGGTGCTGCTGCCGTTCTTCAGCACCATCGGGGTGGTGATCGCCTATACCGCATTGTACGTGGTGGCCTTTTTCCTCTGCGCCTTTATCCGCGTGGAGCAGCCGGGGTTCTCCCACAAGGAAGCAACCGCCCGCGAGCAGGTTGAATTCTCATAGGTACTGCGGCTGGCATGCGCTTCATGCCAGCCTTAATGAGGTGAACGAATGAGTATGCAGGCGGTTATTTTTGACATGGATGGCGTGATTATTGATTCCGAGGCGCTCTGGCGTCAGGCGCAGATTGACGCCCTCGCGCAGTGGGGGGCAACGGCGAGCGTTGCTGAATGTGAAACCCTGACCAAGGGCAAGCGCCTCGACGACATTGCCGGCACCTGGTGCCGCTATTTTCAGCTTGATCTCGCTCCGCAGCGGCTTGAAGACGCCATCCTGCAGCGCATCACCCGCCTGATTGCCGCGAAAGGCGAACCGATGCGCGGGGTGCAGGAGGCGTTACGCTATTTTCGCGAAGCGGGTTATAAGATTGCGCTCGCCACGTCATCATCTCGTCAGGTTATTGCCGCTGTGCTGAACAAGCTTTCGCTCTGGCACTTTTTTGACGCGATCTCCAGCGCGGATGATGAACCATGCGGCAAACCGCACCCGGCGGTGTACCTCACGACGCTGCGGAAGCTCAATCTCAACGCCAGCCAGTGTCTGGTGATTGAGGATAGCTTTACCGGCTTTTGCGCGGCCCAGTCGGCGGGGATTGCCACGATAGTGATTGCAGAAGATAGCCAGCACGCGCGTTTTCAGGCCGCCGCTGGCCGCTATCAAACCTTACCTGAACTGCTGGAAGCGCTTAGCGCGGAGCCAGCGGCGGTGGTATAAGTCAGCCATTTGTGGGCGCAGACATTCCCGGGATGTAGCTGGTCGGTTAATCTCTTCTCTGCGCTCACGCCCTTTTTTCTCCTGGTCGATCTGCCTCACATTTCGCTCATCTTTTGTGAAAACAGTCACGTCTTGTTGTGCCAATGCCCAAATTTATGGCCTTGCTTAGCGGTGTTTGTCCGAGGCACTACTACGAAGTTGTGCTTAGATTATATATTGAAACGTATTTTCAATAATGTGAAACCGCTTTGCCGATCTGCTTATGTCGATCGGATTTGGCCGTGATAAGGACCGAGCATGAAAATTGAATCTGTGAATGTCACCGTTTTCCAATATCCCACTCGTCGGGTTTCCGACAGCGCCGGGCACTCCCATCCGGGGGCTGAAAGCATGGCCAAAATGGCGATGCTGACCATCACCGCTGATGATGGGGCGCTGGGTTTTTCGTTTGCGCCTCCGGAAGTCGTGCGCCCGTTCGTGGTGAATACTTTTTTTCGCAAAGTGCTGGTGGGGCAGGACCCGTTTAACCGCGAGCGTATCTGGCAGGATCTTAACCACTGGCAGCGCGGCAGCGCACATCAGCTAACGGAGCGCGCGCTGTCGTTTGTTGAACAGGCGCTGTGGGACCTGATCGGCCGCAGCCTTAAGATGCCGGTTTATAAGCTGCTCGGCGGCTATCGCGACACTGTCCCGGCTTACGGTAGCACCATGTGCGGCGACGATCTGCCGGGCGGCCTGTCGACCCCGGAAGAGTATGCCGCTTTTGCTGAGAAGCTGGTCGCCCGCGGCTACAAGGCCATCAAACTGCACACCTGGATGCCGCCAATCTCTTTTGCGCCCAATCCCAAAATGGACATTAAAGCCTGCGCGGCGGTGCGCGAAGCCGTAGGGCCGGATATTGACCTGATGATTGATGGCTATCACTGGTACAGCCGCGCCGAGGCGCTGTGGATCGGCAAAGAGCTGGAAAAACTCAATTTCGCCTGGTTTGAAGAGCCGATGGAGGAGGATTCGATGTCTTCCTATGCGTGGCTGGCGGAAAACCTGTCGATTCCCATCGTCGGGCCGGAGAGCTTCGGCGGCAAGCACCACATGCGCGCCGAATGGGTGAAAGCCGGGGCCTGCGACATTCTGCGCGCCGGCGCTAACGGCGTGGGGGGGATTACACCGACCATGAAGGTGGCGGCGCTGGCGGAATCTTTCGGCATGGATTGCGAAGTCCACGGCAACGGAGCGGCAAGCCTGGCGGTGGTGGGCGCGATCCGCAACTGCCGCTGGTACGAGCGCGGCCTGCTGCATCCGTTCCTCGACTACGATGAACCGGCGGCCTATCTCAACAGCATTGTCGACCCGATGGATGACCAGGGATTTGTGCATTTGTCACAACGTCCGGGTCTCGGTGAAGACATTAATTTTGCGTATATCGAAGCCAATACCGTTAGCCACGACTGATTTAAAAAAATAAATACCCGATGGCGCTGCGCTTATCGAGCCTGCGGCCCGGTAGACCGGATAAGCCGAAAATGCCGCCATCCGGCAACATGTACCCTACAGTACAGGCAAACAGAGATATGAAAAAAACCTCCTTACTGGGAGCGTGTATTCTCGCGCTCGCCATGTCGATGGGGAGCGGGGAGGCGGTGGCGAAAACGCCGCCCGACCAGCTGATCATCGGCATGAATATGAATAACCTGCTCACCCTTGACCCGGCGGCGATGACCGGTAACGAAGTGGTGGGGATCGTGGTCAACCTCTACGACTCGCTGGTGGAGCTTGACCCTGAGCAGCTCACCACCGTCAGGCCCGCGCTGGCGAAATCCTGGGATATCAGCCCCGACGGCAAAACCCTGACCTTTCATCTGCGCGATGACGTTAAGTTTCACTCCGGCAACCCGCTGACCGCCGCCGACGTCGTGTGGTCAATGCGGCGCATCCTGCACCTCAACCTGGCCCAGGCCTCAGTATGGAAATCCTATGGCTTCAGTAAGAAAAATATCGACAGCCAGGTCAGCGCGCCGGACCGCTTCACGGTGCAAATCGTATTACCCAAAGATAACGATCCGCAGCTGGTGATTTACTCGCTGGCGGCGCTGGGCAACCTCGGAGTGCTGGACAGTAAAACGGTGCAAAGCCATCAGCAGGATAACGACTGGGGTAACCGCTGGCTAACCACCCATGAAGCCGGTTCCGGGCCGTTTATCCTCGAAACCTGGCAGGCGAAAGATGTGCTGCGCATGAAGCGCAACCCTGACTACTGGCGCGGCGAGGCGAAAATGAGCCGCGTGGTACTGCGTCATTTCCAGGAGTCGCAAACTCTGCGCCTGATGATCGAAAAAGGCGACCTTGATATTGCCAACAATATGGCGGTTTCCGATATCAACGCCCTGCGCAGCGACCCGCAGCTGACCGTCGATGCGGTGCAGCGCGGCACCATGTACTACGTGGCGATGAGCATGAAAGAGGCGCACTTCGCCAATCCGAAAGTGCGCGAGGCGGTGCGCTATCTGATTGATTACCAGGGTATCAATAAAGCGCTGATGCCGGGCTACGGCGTGCTGCACCAGCGGCCTATCAAAGCGGGAATGCCGTCCACGCTACCCGATCCCGGCTACAGGCTGGATGTGGCGCGGGCGAAAAAGCTGCTGGCGGAAGCGGGATATCCCAACGGCTTTGATACCACGCTGCGGGTACTCTCCGATCAGCCATTTCTTAACATCGCTATCGCCGTGCAGTCGACGCTGATGCAGGCGGGGATTAACGCCAAAATAATCACCGGCACTGGTAACCAGATCTACGGCGCAATGCGCGAGCGTAAATTTGACCTGCTGGTAGGTCGCGGCGGCAGCGGGATGGAGCCGCATCCGCACTCCAGCCTGCGCGCGCTGGTCTATAACCCGGATAACAGCGATAAGGCGCGCCTGACCAACTTCCAGGGCTGGCGTACCGGTTTTTACGACCCGCAACTGAATACGATGATTGACCAGGCCCTGCTGGAACGCGATCCGCAAAAACAGGTGGCTGACTACCAGGCCATCCAGACACGCTACGACCAGCTGGTTCCGGCTTTAATTCCGCTTTCGCAGATGGTTGATTCGGTCGTCGTGCGCAACGAGGTACGGGAGTATCAGCCGCACCCCTCCGCCACCACTTTTCTGCGTGACGTCTATAAAGTCCGCGAAGGAGAGAAAGGATGAGTACCGCAATCCTTGCGCCCGGCTCACGCGGCCGGCGCTTATCAAAACGGCTACTGCAGGTGGTGATTACACTGTTCGGCCTGCTGCTGCTGACCTTTACCATTGGCCGCGTCATGCCCATCGACCCGGTGCTGGCGATTGTCGGCCCGGATGCTGACCAGAGTACCTATCAGCAGGTTTACCAGCAGCTGGGGTTTGATAAATCGCTGACCACCCAGTTTGGCATCTATTTCGTCAACCTGTTGCACGGCGATCTGGGCAACGCGCTGCTGACCGGGAAACCGGTGGTGGACGATATTATCCGCGTCTTCCCGGCCACCATGGAGCTGGCAACGATGGCGATTATTGTCGGCGCGGGTCTTGGTATTCCGCTGGGCGTGTTGGCGGCGGCGCGGCGCAATAGCGTCTCCGATTATGTGGTACGCATTATCAGCCTGGCGGGCTACTCGATGCCGATCTTTTGGGTCGGGATGATGGGGCTGCTGGTGTTCTATGCCTGGCTTGGCTGGGTAGGCGGCGCCGGGAGGGTAGATCTCGGGCTGGATGGTGTGGTGCCGCGCTGCACCGGGCTGATGACCGTTGATGCGCTGCTGGCCGGCAACGGCCAGGTGTTCTGGAACGCCATTAATCATCTGATTCTTCCCGCCTCGCTGCTGGGTTTTCACTCGCTGGCTTATATCAGCCGTATGACCCGCAGCTTTATGTTAGCCCAGCTGTCGCAGGAGTTCATTATTACCGCCCGGGTGAAAGGGCTGACCGAGCGCCAGGTTATCTGGAACCATGCGTTTCGTAACATCCTCGTGCAACTGCTGACGGTGGTGGCGCTGGCCTACGGCGCGCTGCTGGAAGGCGCGGTGCTGATTGAAACCGTCTTCTCATGGCCGGGGTTTGGCTCCTACCTTACCGGAAGCTTGCTGCTGGGCGATATGAATGCGGTGATGGGCTGCGTGCTGCTGGTGGGGGTGATCTTCGTGATGCTCAACCTGCTCTCCGACATGCTGTATCAATTCTTTGACCCGAGGACAAAATCATGACCGTTTCTCTGGATTCGCCGCTTTCGGGTGGTGCGGGCGAAGGCCGTCAGCGGCTGCAACGCGCGGCGGCGCGGGCCGTCGGGTTTATCGGCAAAATGGCGCGCAATCCGCTCACGGCCATCGGCGGAGGAATTATCTTTATGCTGCTGGTGGTGGCGATTTTCGCGCCGCTGATTGCGCCTTATAACCCGCTGGTACAGGACCTGAATAGTGCGCTGGTCGCGCCGAATGCGCAGCACTGGTTCGGCACCGATGAGTTTGGCCGGGATATCTTTAGTCGCCTGGTGTACGGCTCCCGCATCACGCTCTATATCGTGCTGCTGGTCTCGGTGACCGTCGGTCCGCTCGGACTGCTGCTGGGCGTCAGTGCCGGCTATTTCGGCGGTAAAGTCGATATGGTGCTGATGCGCGTCACCGATATTTTCATCTCCTTCCCGAGTCTGGTCCTGGCGCTGGCGTTTGTCGCCGCTTTAGGACCGGGGCTGGAGCACGTGGTTATCGCCATCACGCTGACCGCCTGGCCGCCGATTGCCCGTCTGGCGCGCGCCTAAACGCTCTCTCTGCGCCAGGCTGATTTTATCTCCGCCGTGCGTCTGCAGGGCGCTTCATCGGCCCGCGTCCTCTGGCGCCATATCGTGCCGCTGTGTCTGCCCTCGGTCATTATCCGTATCACCATGAATATGGCCGGGATCATTCTGACCGCGGCCGGCCTCGGCTTTCTCGGCCTCGGCGCGCAGCCGCCAGAGCCGGAGTGGGGAGCGATGATCTCCAGCGGGCGCACTTATATGATGGAGTGCTGGTGGGTCGTAACCATTCCGGGGCTGGCGATTTTGATCAATAGCTTAGCGTTCAACTTCTTAGGAGATGGCCTACGTGACATCCTCGATCCCCGTAGTGAATAATGCACCGCTGCTCGACGTGCGCGATTTGTGCGTCGACTTTGTTAACGGTAGCGCGGTGACCCACGCCGTGCGCGGCGTTTCCTTCCAGCTGGGGCATGAGAAGCTGGCCATTGTCGGCGAGTCCGGTTCGGGTAAGTCCACCGTTGGGCGCGCGCTGCTGCAGCTGCATCCGAAAAAGGCCCGCGTCAGCGCCAGCCGGATGCAGTTTGCCGACCTCGATCTGCAGCATCTTAGCGAAGCGCAGATGCGCGGCGTACGCGGCAAACGTATCTCGATGATTATGCAGGATCCGAAATATTCGCTGAATCCGGTGGTCTGCGTGGGTAAGCAAATCGCCGAGGCCTGGCTTACTCATCATCCCGGGCGTAAAGATGAGGCGAAAGCCAGGGCGCTGGAGATGCTGGAGGTGGTGCGTATTCGCCAGCCGGAGCGCGTTTATCAGCTTTATCCGCATGAAATATCCGGCGGACAGGGGCAGCGCATCATGATCGCCATGATGCTGATTACCGACCCGGAGCTGATCATTGCCGATGAGCCCACCTCCGCGCTGGACGTGTCGGTGCGCCTGCAGGTGCTGGGCCTGCTGGATGACCTGGTTCAGTCGCGCGGGCTGGGGCTGATTTTTATCAGCCACGATATCAACCTGGTGCGCAGCTTCTGCGACCGGGTGCTGGTGATGTACGCCGGACGGGTAGTGGAGTCCATCGCCGCTAAAGATCTCGATAACGCCCGTCACCCCTACACTCAGGGATTGATTAACTCGCTGCCGGATATGCAGCATCGTCGCCCGATACTGCCGGTGCTGCAGCGTCAGGCCAGCTGGTTAACGGATTAAGGAGCGGATAATGATTGAAGTTCAACATCTCAACCTCGCGTTTGGCGAGGGGGAGAAGCGTAACCAGGTGCTGTATGACGTCAGTTTCCACGTTAAGCCCGGCGAGATCTACGGTCTGGTAGGAGAGTCCGGTTCCGGTAAAACGACGGTGCTCAAGTGCCTGGCGGGGCTGTTTACCCACTGGCAGGGGGAACTGACCATCGATGCTCAGCCCTTAGGGCATGAAATTAGCCGCGAGCGCTGCCGTCAGGTGCAGATGGTATTTCAGGACCCCTACGGATCGCTGCATCCCCGTCACACCATTGGCGATATCCTCGAAGAGCCGCTGCAGATCCATCGTATCAACGACCGCGACCGGCGGATCAATGTGCTGCTGGATAAAGTTGGCCTCAACCGCGCCTTTCGCGAGCGCTATCCGCATCAGCTCTCCGGCGGGCAGCGGCAGCGCGTGGCGATAGCCAGAGCGCTGATTCTTGAGCCTCAGGTGCTGCTGCTGGATGAGCCGACGTCGGCGCTGGATGTGTCGGTGCAGGCTGAGATCCTTAACCTGCTGGCGGAACTGCAGCGGGAGGCTAAGCTCACTTACCTGATGGTCACCCACGATCTTGGGGTTATTGCCCACTTATGCCAGAAAGTGGCGGTGATGCAGTACGGGAAGATCCTCGAAACCCTGACGGTCGATGCGTTGGTCAGCGGCGAGGCGCGGACGGCCTATACGCAGATGCTGGTTAACGCCAGTCGGCAATATACGCGCGAAATGGCGCGCGAGGTGGCGGAGTACTAAGCTTGATGGCGCATTGTCTCACGGCAGATGCGCCCATTTTAATGGGTAATTATTTGATATTATAAGAGTTTGAGGTTGTAGATATCGTCTATTAATGTAAGTGCGGTGTTTGGATCGATATCCTGCCCAGGTTTTTCCTGCAGCCGCAGGTGCCGTTTTACCTTAACATTCAGAGGCTCAATCAACGAACCCGGCTGCTGTATACCAGCCGGGCGCCGTCTTTGCTTTGCGAAGCCTGATCAACGTAGCAGCGGGCAGTCGGGCGGCAGCCGGCAGCGCAGAGCCGCCGGTAACAGCTCCATACGGAAGGTTTTGCCGCTGAGCGGCTCGCCGTCAAGGTTAAAGGTCATCTCATGGGGCGCGGTTATTTCAAACCACGAGGAGACACCGTCAACAATATTCGGCGAGTTTTCCGGATTCGCCAGGGTGCTGAACAGGGCAGGGATCAGCTCTTCGCCGGTGAAAATGCGCAGATGCAGCAGACCATCGTTAATCAACGCCTCCGGACACAGCTGCTGGCCGCCGCCGGCCTGGCGACCGTTGCCGATGCCGATGACCAGCGCATCGCCCTGCCAGTGAAAGTTCTCCCCGCGGATCTCGCAGCGGTCCGGCTTCAGGGTATCCATGCGCATCAGACCGTGGATTAAATAAGAGACACCGCCGAGCGCGGCCTTGAGTTTTTCCGGCGTTTCGGTGGTGATCCGGGTGCCGAACCCGCCGGTCGCCATATTAATAAAGCCGGTTTTATCATTCACCCGGGCGATATCTATCGGCACATCGCGGCCGATGATCGCCAGCTTGAGGGCGCTGGCCAGGTCCTGCGGAATACCGACGCTGGTGGCAAAGTCGTTAGCCGTGCCCAGCGGTAAAATCCCCAGCGCCATCTTGCCGCCGCGCTCCACCAGCGCGGTCGCCACTTCATTAATGGTGCCGTCGCCGCCGCCGGCGATCACCGTTTCAACGTTCAGTTGCAGGGCTTCATCGATAAACCGCACGGCATCGCCCTTTTCCCAGGTGACGCGGACGTGAATATCGATCCCTTCGTCGCGTAACAGGCTAACCGCCTCGCGTAACTGCGGTTCATTGGCACCTTTGCCGTTAAGGATCAGTAAGCTGGCAGGAAACGTAGACATCATCAAGGGAACCTTTATTGCGCAATGTTGCATAAAGTGTACCGCATGACGAAAGCGAAGACCGGAGGAGAGCAAAAAAATAAGCCCGCGTAAGGGCGTGTATATACCCTTACAGCAGGGGCTTTCAGCGGTGCAATGCGGGTTTGCGCGGCACGCAAGACCACTGAAAACCACTATAAATCATTCGAGCGTGGACAATGTGTGGACACTCTTAGCGTCAGTGCCACCGCGTAAAGGATTAAGCGTTACCGCATCTTGCAGATACTCAGGGGCGAAATGCGCATAGGTCATTGTTTGCTCAATTCGTGAATGACCGAGAATCCGTTGAAGCGTGATAATGCTACCTGCATTAATCATAAAGTGAGTGGCAAAGCTGTGATGCAATGCGTGCGTAGCCTGACCCGGTGGCAGGTCCGGTTTCAACTCTTTCATTAGCCGTCTGAATGCTGGATAGTTAGCGTCAGTGAACAGAAAACCACGTTTACCTTTTGTTATCATTGTTGCCAGCTCCTCGGATATCGGAACAGTTCGAGGCTTGTTGGTCTTTGTCTTAATGAATGTGACACGATTTTGGATGATGTTTTCTGCTTTCAGTTTTGCTGCCTCACTCCATCTCGCGCCGGTACTAAGACAAAGTATCGCAATTTTTTTATTATCCCCGTCCACTTTGGACAGGAGATCAGCGATCTCCTCTTGCGTCAGGTAGCCGGTTTCGGGCTTGTCCTCTTTCAGTCGCTTTAGCCCCCTGAAAGGGTGTTCACCGAAAAATAGCTCTGCATCTATCAACGAGGTAAACATTCCGCTAAGACAAGTCAAATCGCGGTTGATGCTCGATGGTTTGATGCCCTGAGAGCGGCGCACCTTGCCGTACTGGCTAATCAATGATTTAGTAATCTGAAAGACGCATGGGTCACTTGTAATCTTGGTGAATAACTCAATTTTGCCTAGATAATCTCGACCATGAGTCTCATGTTTGCCCTTCAACTCCCACCATATTTTTGTTAACTCTGACAGATGCCGCTTATCTGCCGGTTTTGCTAACTAAATCTGATTGATGACGGGGTTATCGCATGGGATGATCCCGAAGTTGTGAAGGTGCTCTGGAGGGCATTAAAACATGATGCTTCGCTGCAGAATCGACAGCAAAGAAGCAGAGAGCCGCTAAAACCGCAGGAAATAGTACCTTCTGGCAGGCTGACAAAATCTGAATGAGCGCTAATACCGCGAATCCGCTTTGATCTTTCACAACTCGGTATCATGCCGAAGTGTTGGGAACTTGAGGTGCTAGCACGTGGGGCAACGGTGATTTATTGCGATAATAAGTTGCGTTATGCGTACCCTGATTATGTAAGTATCTCGCATGACCCCGCCGTAGCGGGGGGAGGGGGGGATAAATTTTAAGCAAATCTTAACATCTCTTGGGGTATTGGGGTTGCACAAGCTAATCGTCGTCTTTCTAACATTAAGGGGTCTTTAGTAATTTTTAAATCTTTATTAGTTGATAAATGTAATTTCAAGGATGACAACCAGTTTTTAATGAATTCAAAACATATTTCCCCTTTATAGCTCTTTCGTATGGTAAGTTATCAAACATTGAAATCAACGCTTTTACATTTTCCGAGTCTTCATTAACTTCATAACCTATCAGCTTAGCATTTTCCTTAATTGTGATATTTTTATATTCAATATTTATAACCGAAGAGATTTTATCATAGAATTTTGCTTTGTCGTTTGCGTTATGATTTACAAATAGAGGTTTGCACAATTCTTTTGCTAAGCGTTGGAATGAATGAAAGTCGGACTCAAAATCCTTTTTGATACGTTCTAATAAATCAGAGCGTGTGATATCCATCTTAAACTCATCTTTTAAGTAACTTTTTGTTGAGTAAGAGTTTATGATATAATTTTCAATTGAGTAGCATGAAAGTGTGACAATATTATCAGAGTTATGTTCAAAGATATCAAAGTCATGATCTACAAAAAAATAACAGCTTGTTAATATTTCTTGATCGTCATGTTGAATAGCATGTTCGTATAGCTCAATAAATCTGTTTTTTTACCTTTTGCAACCAGATGGCCTGCATTAAATATATATTGGGTTGCGTTTCATCCACTCATCGTATACAGGATAATCATCAACACCTTCAAAAAACAAAAAATTTTATCAAACGATGATGTTTTTAGTAATATCTCTTGCTTTAACGGGTTTCTCGACAAAGCTTCTTTTTTCATAACGTGCAGGAGATTATTGCTCATCAGAAATTACCCTTCCGTACTTTCATAGCTGTTGCATAAGGATCTAAATCATTGTCAAATATGAATGGTGAATGCGTTATAGCAATTACTTGCCTAACATTTTCTCCAGCATTCAAATCTGGTAAAATCATTCGTTGCCAATCTATAGATAACGAAAGTTCCGGTTCATCAATCAAAATTATTTTAGGAGTATTATCATTAAGATAAATCGTAGCCATTAGCGAAATAACTTGTTTTTCCCCTGAAGATAAATCATTGAGAGATATGCGATCTCCTGTATAAGTATCTTTAACAATAACTTCTAAACTTTGAGGATCAAATTTTAGAGATTTTGAATCACCTGCTGATGAAAGGTATTTATCACAGACTGCAACGAACCTTTCAATTTTTGACTCTTGCTCTTTAGTTTCTTGTATAACTGAGTTTAATTGAGTTAGGAAGTATTTTGAAGTATGTAATATCTTTTATTGTATTATCGTTATATAATCTTTTAAGAGAGCCAATTAAAGAATTCTTTTTGGATTCAGATTCTCTTCTTCTCGGGGAATTTGTACCTGTGTCCTCAACTCGATTAAGGAATCTTTCCAAATCTTCTATAGATGGTAATGCATTCTGTTCTTTAGCTATCCGATCATTGTTACCATATTTAATCAAATCTTCAAGCATTTTGGCACTTAAAGATCTATAGCCAAGGTTTGATGTTCTTTCGATCTCTAAAGTTAGGCCTTTTAAGGCATCTTCGACATCCTTTAATCCATATGAAATGCCATCACGTTGCAGTTTCATCCCCCTTTTTCTACCAAAAATGCGAGGGTGAAGACTTTCTCTTTCTTCCCTAGGAGTCGTCTCGAAACTTTTTTCTACCCTTCGATATGTTGGTAGGAATATAACATCTAAATCCCTAAGAGCTTCGGCAATTAACCTAAATTTATTGTTTTTTGAGTAATGCATTTTAAAACTATGCTGCTCTTTAGACTTCATTTTATTAACTATGTTGTCTTTTAATTCTCTTAGGAAATGATTTATATAATCTTTTGGGAATTTCACGGTGTTATATAATTCATTGACTAAAGCATCATCATTGAATTCATTTTGCTTCGAGTCCATTAAAGTCTTTGCAAACTTGGTAATATCACGATCATCCCAAAATGAATCGGCAAGAGAAAATCTTTCATTGAGGAATGATTTTATTTCACTGAAGGGTATTAAAGATGCTCTTTCGTTTTTAATTTCAACTTCATCATGCTCAAAAATCTTGATGAATATTGATTTGAAATCAATTCTCATCAGGTTTGTAAAATCCTGCTCAAGAAGAAGTCTTATAGCATTAAGTATTGTTGTTTTTCCTGCGCCGTTCTCGGATACGAAAACTGTTGTCTTGCCTTTCATTTTCATGGTTATATCTTTATAACCGTGAACACCAGTCATTCTAAAATATTCAATCGGGTAATTATCATGTACAGTCATTATGTGTCCTTTCGTCTGCATCACTAAAACTTTAAATAAATCAGTCAATCTATTTTTCTTAAAAACCAAATTAACAGAAGCCGTTAATAGATTTGAACTACTAATTCATACAACAAAATCAAGCTCAATTCAACCATACATTAGGCAATCTATCCGGGCTTAGGCATACGATTCGTACAGCGCAACCTGCGATTGATTCAACTAGGATAACAATAATCGCTGCTATTTTTTGCGATCCCCAGTGGTTTCTAGCCATTTTCTTTTTACTCCTGCCTGTATTAGATGCATGAATTTGCATTCGAATTTTCCGGTGTGCTTTCCTGGTCAGCGGTAGGGATTGCGCGGTTGGGGGCTCCTGATGCACCTGCATTAAAAGCGCCCCCTTAAGCGTGCAGGCGAGGCGGGGAAAGTACTGCGCGCCAGACTACATTTACGCATTTATTTTCGCAGCCTGAGCGTGTCGCTGTGCCGCGCGGGTTCGCGAGGGTGTCGATGGGTGATGCCGCGGCGTTCGAGGCCGTGGCAGGCTTCTGAGGCGGTCAGGCGTGAGGGTAAGAAAAAGCCGCCCTGAGGCGGCGGAAATCAGTCACTTTCGGTGTCAAGGATGTAACTTTTGAACCGGATCACCTCCTGACCGGCCCACGCGTTGACCTCGCGCATCCGGTCTTGTAGCGGGATGAGCTCGTTACGGACAAACACCTTTGCCACCTTCTCGATATCGCCGAGCGAACCGACGTTTTCCGGCTTGCCGCCCATCAACTGGAACGGGATGCGGTGAGCGTCGAGCAGGTCGGTGGCGCTGATTTTTTTCGATATTGAAGAAATCGTCTTTCGTTGCCACCTAACTGAGCGGGACAATTTTTATGCCGTCCGGTTTTCCGTGCGGTGCGTAGAAAAACAGATTTTTGAAGTTGCCGAGCCCCTTCGAACTGCGCATCGCATCGCGCAACGCCTCAACATCGGTACCGCTTTGCGCGGCGTCCGTCACATACATGATGTAACCCGCATGAGCCCCGTTCTGGTAATACTTGCGACGGAACAGCGTCGCCGCTTCATTCAGCCAGGCGGAGTTTAGCGCGCTGAGATATTCCGGCATGCCGTACAGCTCCTGGTTGATGTCTGGCTCCAGCAGGTGGAATACGGATCCCGGTGCGAACGGGTGCGGCTGGTCGAATGACGGCACCCACCAGTAGACATCATCTTCAATACCACGTCGCGTGTATTTAGCCGGTGACGCTTCCAGCTTCAGCGGGCGACCGGTGACACTCTTTCGGAGCTCTAAAAAGCGCGTTGCCAAACACCAGAAAATCAAGCGCGAAGCGGCTGAAGTCCTGTTGTGACAGTAGCTGGTGCGGAATAAACGTTGAGGCCAGAATGTTGCGCTTAACGTAAATCGGCGAGCTGTGATGAACGGCGGAGCGCAGGCTTTTCGCCAGCCCGTTAAAGCTGACCGGCGGTTCGAACCAGCGGCCGTTATTGACGCATTCCACGTAATCCAGAATGTCGCGGCGATCGAGCAACGCGCTCGGCTCGCCAAAGGTAAACGCCTCCACTTTTTGGGGGGGCCGGTATCTTTCATGTTGTGCGGGCGCTTTTGTGGCTGTGGCTTGGCGGCCTTTGTATTTACTCATCAGTAAACTCCAGAATGGATGATGGTTGCCTGGACGCTGCCAGCGGTAAGCGGTTCGTTAACAGCGCGTGCATGGTCGCCCAGGCGACGTCCGCGTGACTGGCTTCCTCGGTGCGGCTGGCCCATAGGTGGCGCTGCGCCCGCTGCTGGTCATGGTCTTGCGGATTGCCATAAACCGAGGTGG